>Ga0172382_10007658_pt1 | contig 15274 bp, 13 predicted proteins | sample Leawel138RmetaG_FD_122245 | JGI IMG/M metagenome (GOLD analysis project Ga0172382, IMG submission 122245) | Leachate microbial communities from a municipal landfill in Southern Ontario, Canada - Leachate well 138R metaG | ecosystem: Engineered > Solid waste > Landfill > Unclassified | place...
CGCGGGCCAGGGCAAGGCCGCGGTGTGCTCCGCCTGCCACGGCATGGACGGTAACAGCATGGTGCCCACGTGGCCGAGCCTGGCCGGCCAGTCCGAGCAGTTCATCAGCAAGCAGCTGATGGATTTCAAGTCCGGCGCACGCAAGGATGACACCATGACCGCCATGGCCGCTCCCTTGAGCGATCAGGACGTCGCCGATCTGGCCGCCTGGTTCGCCAGCCAGAAGCGCGGCGTCGGTTCCGCCAACGCCGAAAAGGCCGCTCCGGGCGAGAAGCTGTACCGTGCCGGTGATGCCACCAAGGGCGTAGCCGCCTGCATGGCCTGCCACGGTCCCAACGGTGCCGGCAACCCGGCGGCCAAGTTCCCCGCCCTGGCCGGTCAGCACGCGACCTATACCATCAAGGCGCTGAAGGACTTCCGCGCCGGTACCCGCAGCAACGACCCGGCCAACATGATGCGTGATGTGGCCGGCAAGATGACCGATGCACAGATCGAGGCCGTGGCCGAGTACATCGCCGGTCTGCATTGAGTCGATACCGGTAAGGCAGTACCCCAGGAAGGGCGGCCCAGCGGGCCGCCCTTCTTCTTTTCTGCATGCTATCATCGGCGGCCTTGAGACAGCGGAACGCAACTTCTGCGCGTTGTGCGGCTCCAACATCACACGCAACATCATCAGGGCAGGGCTTTAGTTGAACGACACGACCTCTCCCGTGCGCCCACGGCGCAGTACGGGCGCCATTGCACTCGAATTCCTCGGCTCGATGAATCTGGCCATCACGCTGCTGGTGGTGATCGCCATCGCCTCGGTGATTGGCACCGTGCTGCAGCAGAACGAGCCGTACACCAATTACGTGATGAAATTCGGGCCGTTCTGGTTCGAGGTGTTCAAGGCGCTGGGGCTGTTCGATATCTACGGCGCCGCCTGGTTCCTGCTACTGCTCGGCTTTCTGCTGGTTTCCACCTCCATCTGCGTCTGGCGCAACACGCCCCATATCCTGCGCGACATGCGCCACTATCGGGTCGATGTGCAGGAGAAGTCGCTGCGCAGTTTTCACCTCAAGGCGGAGTGGGACACCCCTTGCGAGCGTAGCGACGCCGCAGCGCGTGCCGCTGCCCTGCTGAATGCACGCGGCTACCGTGTGCGCCAGCGGGCACAGGATGAGCACGTCACGGTGGCCGCCATGAAGGGGGCCATTGGCCGTCTCGGCTACATCCTGTCCCATGTCTCCATCGTGGTGATCTGTCTTGGCGGCCTCATCGACGGCAACCCGCCGCTCAAATGGCAGGAACTGCGCGGCGAAGTGCGGGCTGAGACGCGCGACATCCCCGCCGGCGAAGTGCCCGCGGAGAGCACGCTGGCTGTTGACAATCTCTCCTTCCGCGGCAGTATCAGCATCCCTGAAGGTGGCACCTCCAGCGTGGTATTCCTGCAGTTGCGTGACGGTTATCTGGTGCAGGAACTCCCCTTCACCATCGAACTGGAACAGTTTCGTGTCGAACATTATCCCACCGGCATGCCCAAGTCATTCGAGAGCGATCTGATAATCCACGATGCTGATTTGAAAGAGCCGCTGCGCCAGACCATCAAGGTCAATCATCCGCTGATCTACAAGGGCTATTCCATCTATCAGTCCAGCTTCGGTGACGGCGGCTCGGGCCTGTCCATGCGCGCCTGGTCGCTGGACCTGCCGCACCAGAAGCCGCTGGAGCTGAACAGCAACGTCAACCGCTTCCTGCGCCTCACCACCACGCGCGGCGAACGTACGCTGGAGTTCAGCGACTTCAAGCTCTACAACATCTTCCCGCTGGACGAGAATGACGCCAGCGGGAAGAAATTCCGCAATTACGGCCCCAGCATCGTGTTCCGGTTGCGCAACCCCGCCGGCGAGGCGCTGGAGTATGTCAACTACATGCTGCCGGTGGAGTTGGAGGGACGGCCATTCTTCATGAGCGGCATGCGCGCCACGCCGAGTGAAGAGTACCGTTACCTCTACATACCGGCCGATGCCGCTGGTACGCCACAGCGCTTCATGACCTTGCTGGCAGCCGCCCACGACGAGAAACGCGTGCGCAGCATCATCGAGACACAGTTGGGCGACATGGCCGGCAATGATGCGACGAACAAGGAAGTGCGCAGCACCATGATCGAATCCATCTCGCGCCTGGTGGCGCTGTTCGTCGAACAGGGCATCGATGGCGTGGTCAAACACGCCGAGGCCAGCGTGCCGGCCGAGCAGCGCCAGGATGCGATCAACTCCTACGTGAATGTATTGCAGGGCATGCTGGGCGCATTGTACGTGGACATGCTGCGCAGCGAGGGCATCGACGTGGTGCAGGGTATCAGCGATGCCGACAGCCAGTTCTTTGACGACGCCCTCAATACCCTGTCGATGCTGGGGGCTTACGGTTCGCCGTTCTACCTGCAGCTCAGCGCCTTCGAACATATCGAGGCGAGCGGCCTGCAAATTGCCCGCTCACCCGGCAAGGATATTGTCTATCTCGGATGCGCTATGCTGATGGTCGGCATATTCATGATGTTCTATATGCACCAGCGTCGTGTCTGGGTCTATCTGACGCCGCGTGATGGCGGTGCCAATGTGCTCTTTGCCGGCAGTGGCCACCGCAGCCGCATGGAATTCGAGCGTGAATTCCACGCCCTGCAGGCCGAGTTGGAACAGGCAGTGCCACGCAATACCGCGGCAGATTAATTGATGAGGTAGCAGTGATGTCCGTATCGAGTGATTATCTGGAGCAGGAATTCAAACAGCCGTCGCTGCTCAAACGCCTGGGCTGGTTTGACTGGCTGTGGGCGCTGCTCACCGTAGCCGGCACCATCTACGCACACATCCATTATTCCGCGTTCATGGACAGCTATGAGGTGGGCATCCTCTATGGCACGGCCATCACCCTGATCTGGCTGGGCTGGACCTGGAAGCCGACACGGCAGCTGAGTCTGGTCATCGCCCTGCTCAGCCTGTTTGCCATCGCGCTGTACGGCAGTGATCTCGCCCGCGGTGACAGCAGCTTTTTCCTCAAGTACCTGGTGAGCAGCCAGTCGGCGATCATGTGGATGAGCGCCCTCTACGTGATGGCCACCTTTGCCTATTTCTTCGGCATGTTTGCCCGCTCCGATTTCTCCAACCGTGTCGGCAGCGCACTGACCTGGAGTGCCACCGCCATGGGCTTTACCGGCCTGATGGTGCGCTGGCGCGAGTCCTATCTGATCAGCCACGACGTCGGCCACATTCCGGTGAGCAACCTGTACGAGGTGTTCATCCTGTTCTCGGTAATCACGGCGCTGATGTACCTGTTCTACGAACAGCGTTACAAGAGCCGTCAGCTGGGCGGCTTCGTACTCACCGTGATCTCCGCCGCGGTAGCCTTCCTGCTGTGGTATGCCTTTGCGCGCGGCGCCCACGAGATCCAGCCGCTGGTCCCCGCGCTGCAAAGCTACTGGATGAAGATCCATGTGCCCACCAATTTCATCGGCTACGGCGGCTTCGCCCTCGCCGCGATGGTGGCGGTCGCCTACCTGCTGGTGGAGCGCCGTCCCGAGGGCTGGCTGGCAAACCGCCTGCCCAGCCTGGAGCAGATGGACGACGTGATGTACAAGGCCATCGCCCTCGGCTTCGCCTTCTTCACCGTGGCCACCGTGCTCGGCGCCATGTGGGCAGCGGAGGCCTGGGGCGGCTACTGGTCATGGGATCCCAAGGAGACCTGGGCATTGATCGTCTGGCTCAACTACGCCGCCTGGCTGCACCTGCGCCTCACCAAGGGCTGGCGCGGCCGCCCGCTGGCCTGGTGGTCGGTCGTCGGCCTGTTCATTACCCTGTTTGCCTTCCTCGGGGTGAACATGTTCCTGTCCGGCCTGCACTCCTACGGCACGCTGTAAAGAAGAACAGAGGTACGAAATACGAGGTAAAAGGTACGAGGATGGAGTGCGCTGCGCGCACACGTTGTTAGATCAGCGAGCGTAGCGAGCACATCCCTTGTACCTAGTCCCTCGTATCTGGCGCCTGCGTTTTCGCGCTACCCGCCCTATTTTTTCCGCCATAGACATAACGCGAAAACGTCGCCACATCCTGGCTCACCCGGCGGAACAGGTGGTCCAGGTTGATGATGGCGTGCTCCAGCAGATTGACGGCGATAAAGGGATGCTCCACCCGCAGCCGCTGATAGCGGGTACGGGACAGGCGCAGCAGACGGGTGTCGGCGGACTTGGCCAGGAGCCGCACCGAGCGCGGCTCGCGGTCGAAGAAGGACATCTCGCCTACCAGTTCCCCCTCCTTGATGCCGCCGATCTCCACCGACTGGCCGTCGGCTTCGTAGATCAGTGCCACCTCGCCCTTGAGCATGAAGTACAGCGCCTCACCGACCTCGCCGATGTCGGCGATGATGGCGTTCTTTCTGAACGTGACCAGTTCGGTGAACTCCAGCAGGGTCTGCACCTCGCGCAGGGTCAGCGACTCGCACAGGTACTGCTGGCTCAGGAACTCGGTCAGGTTTATGGTATTGTCGGTAGACATGGCAACTCCCCCGCTCGGCCTGTGTCATAGCATAGAACCCCGCCCCGGTGCGGGGAAGCCAGCCGCGTTTTCCCGCACTGAACCGGTGGTATAGTTGCATCATTCAACCGGCGGCCCCGGCCGCCTATCCGACGTTAGGAGTCACATCAATGAAGAAATATGTCGCCCGGCCCCTCCTGGCGCTGCTGCTGACGCTGGCCGCCCTGTCGGCGCATGCCGCGGACGAGATTTATGAAGGTTTTCAGTATGCCCGCCTGGACACCGCGGTAGAGACCGCCGCCAGCGCCGCCGGCAAGGTGGAGGTAGTCGAGCTGTTCTGGTACGGCTGCGGCCACTGCTATACCTTCGAGCCCCATCTGCATGCATGGCTCAAGCGCAAGCCGGCGCATGTGGAGTTCATCCGCATTCCCGCCATCTTCAACAGCAATCAGTGGCGGCTGCACGCGCGCGCCTATTACACCGCCGAGGTGCTCGGTATCGGCGAGAAGATCCATACGCCGATGTTCGACGCCCTGCATCAGCAGAAGCGCCTGCTCAACACCGAGCAGCAGTTGGCGGCGTTCTTTGCCGAGTTCGGTATTGAGGAGAAGAAATTTTTCGACACCTTCAAATCGTTCGCGGTGGACGTGAAGGTAAACCGCGCCGAGCGCCTGACCCAGCGTTACGGCATCAGCGGCGTGCCGTCAATGGTGGTGGCCGGCAAGTACCGCACCGATGGCCCGATGGCGCAGAGCTATCAGGGCCTGCTCGATGTGGTGGATCATCTGGTGGCGAAGGAGCGCGCCGCGACCAGCACGGCCAACAGCAAGAACTGAACATCATGAAGGCGGCGCAACTGTTCGTCCGATGCCTGGAAAACGAGGGCATTGAGTACATCTTCGGCATCCCCGGCGAGGAGAACCTCGACCTGATGGATGCCCTGCAGGACTCGCCCATTCGGTTCATCACCACGCGCCACGAACAGGGCGCCGCCTTCATGGCCGACGTGTACGGCCGCCTCACCGGCCGCGCCGGGGTGTGTCTCGCCACCCTTGGTCCCGGCGCCACCAATCTGATCACCGGTGTGGCCGATGCCAATATGGACCATGCCCCGCTGGTGGCCATCGCCGGTCAGGCCGCCACCACGCGGCTGCACAAGGAATCGCATCAGGTACTGGATCTGGAACTGATGTTCCACCCCATCACCAAATACTCCTCGCGCCTGCTCACGCCCAACGTGATCCCCGAAGTGGTGCGCAAGGCCTTCAAGCTGGCGCAGACGGAAAAGACCGGTGCCGCCTTCATCGAGTTTCCCGAGAACATCGCCAAGTACGAGGTGGACGAAGCGCCGCTCCCGGTGAAGAATCCGTCGCAGCCGGAGCCGTCGGCGGATCGCGTCGATCGCGCCGCAGAATTGATCTCCAACGCCAAGGCGCCGCTGATCCTGGCCGGTAACGGTGTAGTGCGCGCCAAGGCCTGGCAGCAGCTCACCGATTTTGCCGAGCGGCTCAACATCCCGGTGGCCAACACCTTCATGGCCAAGGGGGTGGTGCCCTTTGCGCGCAACCCCCTGGCGCTGGGCAGCGTCGGGCTGCAGGCGCGTGACCACGTCAATTGCGGTTTCGATACCGCCGACGTGATCATCTGTGTCGGCTACGACCTGGTGGAATACCACCCCTATCTGTGGCACCCGACACGCGATCGCATCATCGTTCATGTCGACAGCACGCCGGCCGAAGTCGACGCCTATTATCCGGTGGCGGTGGGCGTGGTGGGTGACATCAAACACTCGTTGGTGCGTATCGGCGAGCTGGCCACGCCGCATCAGGGCCACCGCATGCGTCCCCTGCGCGATGCACTGGTGGAGGAGATGTCCTCACACAAGAATGACGACAGCTTCCCGGTCAAGCCACAGAAGGTGATCTGGGACCTGCGCACCGCGCTGGACATGGAGGACATCGTGCTGTGCGATGTCGGGGCGCACAAGATGTGGATGGCGCGCATGTTCCGTTGCGAGTACCCCAACACCTGCATCATCTCCAATGGCTTCGCCAGCATGGGCATTGCGCTGCCCGGCGCCATCGCCGCCAAGCTGGCCTATCCTGAACGCAAGGTGGTGGCCGTCACCGGCGATGCCGGCTTCCTGATGAACAGCCAGGAGATCGAAACCGCAATGCGCTTGGGGCTGGCCCTGGTGGTCCTGGTGTGGAACGACAATGGCTATGGCCTGATCAAGTGGAAACAGATGAACCAGTTCGGCCGCGCCTCCTACGTGGACTTTACCAACCCGGACTTCATCAAGTATGCGGAATCCTTCGGCGCCAAGGGCTACCGCATCGAGCGTGTGGCCGATCTGCTGCCGACGCTGCACAAGGCGCTGGCCGACAATACCGTGAGCATCATCGACTGCCCGGTGGACTATGGTGAAAACCTCAAACTTACCGCCAAGCTCGGCGAAATGGTCTGCCCCATCTGAGGCAGGCATGACGGAAGCGGCTCCGCACGGCATGGTACAGGCGGCAGGGCGGCGCCTGCGCCTGCTCAGCTACAACGTGCAGATGGGCATCAGCAGCTCGCGTCCGCACCACTACGTCACCAATCTGTGGAAACACGTGCTGCCGACCAGCTGCCGTTTCCGTAATCTGGACGCCGTCGCCAGACTTATCGCCGATTTTGACATTGTGGCGCTGCAGGAGCTGGATGCCGGCTCACACCGCACCGGTTATGTGCACCTGACTGAATACCTGGCGCAAAAGGCCAGCTTCCCCTTCTGGCACCACCAGCTCAACCGCGACCTCGGCCAGCTCGCCCAGCATGGCAACGGCCTGCTGTCGCGCACCCTGCCCACCGAGGTCACCGAGTATCGTCTGCCCGGCATGATGCCGGGCCGTGGCGCGCTGCTGGTACGCTACGGCCATGGCGACCATGCGCTGGCCGTGGTGCTGATCCACCTGGCATTGGGTCAGCGCGCGCGCCTGCAGCAGCTCGATTTCGTCAGCGAACTGCTGGCCGACTATCGCCATGCCGTATTGATGGGTGACATGAACTGCGCACCGGGCAGCCCGGAAATGCGGCGCCTGTTTCAGCGCTCGCGGCTGTGCGAACCGGAAGAAGAGCGGCACACCTTCCCCAGCTGGCGGCCCAACCGCAGCATCGACCACATCCTGGTGACGCCGGAGCTCAGCGTGGCCAGCTGCCATGTGGTGAATCACGCCTGCTCCGATCACCTGCCGGTGGCGATGGAGTTGATCTTGCCGGACGACATACACCTGCCGGCCTGACCGTTACCTCAAGCAAAGCACGCACGAACAACAGACAGGGAGCACAGCATGACGCAGGACGAGCGCCTGGCACGCGAACTGGAGCAGTGGCGCGGCAAGTATTACGACGGCCTGGCGCAACTCGATCAGAAGGAGAAGGCATGGCGCCAGACGGAGAATGTGCTGCGCCAGTGTATCTCGCGCCTCAGTCTGGCGGCCGACACCAGCGACCGCGAGCTCAATCAGCAGCTCGACCTGCTGCGCAATGCGATACGCAAGAACACCAGCAGCAGCGAGCTCGAGGCCCTGATCCAGTCGCTGTCCGAGCATCTGGTACGCCTGGATCAACAACGCCGCCAGCAGAGCAGGCCACCGACGCCGCTGGAGATACTGCGTCGCCTGGCTGACGGCATCAGTTTTCCGCGCGGGCTGGGGCACAAGGCCAAGGCCTACAGCAAGACCCTGGCCGGGGCGAACGAAGACGACTATGCCACCCATGCACAGGGCTTCATCGAGCTGATCGGCGAGGCCTTCGACTGGCTGGCCGAACAGAATGGCGAAGAGTCGGCCGCCGCCGGCAAGGGGCTGCTGGGGCGCCTGTTCCGCCGCGACGACGCCACGGGCCCCGAGGCACCGGCCGCGGCGCCGGCACCCGCCGCGCCGCCGCCGCGGGATGCGGCCGATGGCCTGGTGCTGGCCAAGAGCCTGCTGGCGCAACTGGTGACGGCGGTGGTGGTGCCGCCGGAGGTGAACCTGTCGACGGTGGGCGGCGGGCTGCGCACCGCACACACGGTCGAGGAATTGCAGCGGGTCACCGCCGAACTGGCCCGGCTGCTGTCGCACCAGCCCGGCGCCGCTGCCCGGCCGCCGCTGCCGGTGTCCTCGCAGGAGGTATTGCTGCAGTTGCTCGAGCGGCTCAGCGTTCCCACCGAGCTGCACGCCCAGGCCGAGGCCATCAAGGAGGAGTTGGCGGCGCCGCTCAACGACAGCCAGCTGGAAAAGGTGCTGGGCCGCATCGCCGAGCTGGTTACCGCCATGCGCACCCGTGTGCAGAGCGAGAAGGCCGAGATCGAATCCTTTCTCACCCAGCTGACGGAAAATCTGCGGGAGCTGGACAACCGCCTGCGCGGCGCGGTCGCCGCCCATCGCGAAACGGTGCAGGACGGACGTACCCTGGATGCCGAGGTTCAGGTGCAGGTGCGCGGTATCGAGGACTCGGTGCAGCGCGCCAACAATCTTGAGCAGCTGAAGCAGGCGGTGCAGGAGCGCGTCGACACCATCCGTCGCCACATGGAGGTATTTCGCCGTACCGAGGACGAGCGCATCGCGCACGCCGAGGAGGAGGTGCAGCATCTCAATGAGCGCCTGCGCCGCCTCGAGGCCGAGTCGGAGTCGCTGCGCGGCCGCATCCAGCAGGAACGCAACCAGGCGCTGCTCGACCCGCTCACCGAAATTGCCAACCGCCTGGCCTATAACGAGCGCATTGCCCAGGAGTACGCGCGCTGGAAGCGCTATCGGGCGCCGCTGGTATTTACCGTATGGGATGTGGATCACTTCAAGCGCATCAACGACACCTTCGGCCATCAGGCCGGCGACAAGGTGCTCAAGGTGGTGGCCAAGCTGCTGTCCAGCCAGATGCGCGAAACCGATTTCGTGGCACGCTACGGCGGCGAGGAATTCGTCATCCTGTTGCCGGAGACCACCTTGTCCCAGGCGCGCATCGCGGCGGAGAAGATCCGCGCCGCCGTGGAGGCGTGCGAATTTCACTACCGCGGCGAACGGGTGCGCATCACCATCTCCTGCGGCTTGGCGCAGTTCCGCGAACAGGACGACCCGGACGCGGTATTTGCCCGCGCCGACGCCGCCATGTACCGCGCCAAGGCCGCCGGCCGCAACTGTTGCCGTGCCGAGGGTGATGTCTGAGGCAAATAGCCCTACAGCCCGTCCCATAGAGCGGCCCGGAACCGCCGTCTAGACTGCAGTGACAACCAGGAGGGACCGTCATGAAAACAATAGTTGCGGCTGTGCTGCTCGTGCTGTTTGCTGCCGCTGCGCAGGCCACCGTGGTCGGCGAAGAGGTGAGTTACCGCGCCGGCGCGACGGAGATGAAGGGCTATCTGGCCTATGACGATGCGGTCACGGGCAAGCGCCCTGCGGTGCTGGTGGTGCATGAGTGGTGGGGGCACAACGACTATGCCCGCATGCGCGCCCGCATGCTGGCGGCCATGGGCTACACCGCCCTGGCGGTGGACATGTACGGTGACGGCAAGACCGCCGACCATCCGCAGGATGCCGGCAAGTTTGCCACCGCGGTGAACAGCGACATGGAGCAGCGCCGGTCCCGCTTCCTCGCCGCCAAGGCCGTGCTGGAACAGCATCCCACCGTGGCCGCCAACGCCACCGCCGCCATCGGCTACTGCTTCGGCGGCGGCGTGGTGCTGGCCATGGCGCGCGAAGGCGTAGACCTCAAGGGCGTGGCCAGTTTCCACGGCGCCGTCGCCACCAAGAGGCTGGCCACACCGGGCACGGTCAAGGCCCGGGTGCTGGTGCTGAACGGCGCGGCCGATCCGATGGTGACCGAACAGCAGATCGAGGTGTTTCACCAGGAGATGTCCGCCGCCGGGGTCGACTACCGTTTCGTCAACTATGCCGGCGCCAGGCACGCCTTCACCAACCCGGATGCCGATGCCTTCGGCCAGCGCTTCGGCCTGCCGCTGGCCTATGACGCCGCGGCGGACGCCAAATCCTGGGCCGAGCTGGAAACCTTCCTGCGCAGCACCTTCGGTCGGTGACGGCAAACCCGTTCGCCAAGGGCGCGGCTGTACAAGGCTTTTTCAGCCGTCTGGCGGCAGGCTTATGACATCGCGCCGCCGCTTTCTCCAGCTATGCGGTGCCGCCGCACTGGCATCGGTTTCCCAGGTGCGGGCCGGGGCGATGGTGGAAAAGCACATCCCCTCTTCCGGCGAACGGCTGCCGGTGATCGGCATGGGCAGCTGGCTCACCTTCGATGTGGGCTCCCTGCCCGGCGAGCGGGCACAGCGCCTGCGCGTGCTGGAAACCTTCTTCGCCCGCGGCGGGCGACTCATCGATTCCTCACCCATGTATGGCCGCGCGGAGGAGGTGCTGGGCGAGGGCCTGGCGCGCCTCGGCCAGCCGCCGCAGTTGTTTGCCGCCAGCAAGGTGTGGACCCCTGGCCGCTGGCTGGGGGTGCAACAGATGGAGGCCTCGCAGCGCTTGTGGGGCGTGGCGCGCTTCGACCTGATGCAGGTGCACAACCTGCTGGACTGGGAGACCCACCTCGATACCCTGCGCGAGTGGAAAGCGGCCGGGCACATCCGCTACCTGGGCGTCACCACCTCGCACGGCCGGCGCCACAATGAACTGGAGCAGATCCTGCGCAGCCAGCCGCTGGACTTCGTGCAGCTCACCTATAACCTGGCCGATCGGGCGGCCGAGCAGCGGCTGCTGCCCCTGGCGCGGGAACGCGGCATCGCCGTCATCGCCAACCGGCCATTTCGCGGCGGCGACCTGTTCCGCCGCGTGCGCGGCCAGGCCCTGCCGGCCTGGGCGGACGAGGCCGGCTGCCGCAACTGGGCGCAGTTCTTCCTGCGCTTCGTGGTATCGCACCCCGCCGTCACCTGCGCCATCCCTGCCACCGCCCAGGTCGCCCACATGGAGGAAAACATGGGTGCCGCCCTGACACCCCTGCCCGATGCCCGCCTGCGTGAACGCATGCTGCGCCAGCTCCAGTCTTTGTGAAATATCAAAATAATACTTGACCCACCAGCAAGGTATTTGCTTTAATACCCAACAACATTACTCGGGTATGAGGGGTGCCGCGCCGCGGCGCCCGACAGGCTTAAACCAACTATATGGAGGGAAATCCCATGCAACTGCCAGATCGCGACGGTGACGGCTACCTCACCAACATGAACATCTGGACCCCGGAGATCGGCCGTGCCATGGCCGAGGCCGACGGCATCGAGCTGAACGACGAAAAGTGGAATCAGATCCTGAAGGCCCGCGAGTACTACGAGGAATTCGGCTCCGTGCCGCCGATCCGCAAGTTCTCCAAGTACCTGGAGGCGGACCAGAAGGAGATGTTCAAGCTGTGGCTGACCGGCCCGATGAAGCCGATCACCAAGTACGGCGGCCTGCCCAAGCCCACCGGCTGCGTCTAAGCGGCTGCGCTCCACACCATCAGGCCCGCGGGGGAAACCCCGCGGGCCTGATGCTTTTCGGGCGGTCAGTTCTGCAGATGCCGCGCCTGCCGCGCCGGGGCGTTGCGGCGGGCCGCCTGCTGTACCTGTTGCAGGTGGCGGTGCAGGAAATCGGGGCAGCCCTTGGCACCGAAGGCGGCGCAGTCGCGGGCCAGGGCGGTGAGCACCTCGTCCTCCGCAGCGGCGAACTCCCCGCACAGCGCCTGGTGCAGCAACTGGAACAGGCGCGGCAGGGCGATCTTGTGGGTCTGGCCGGTGGTGGCGTAGAGCCAGTCGGAAAATTGCAGGAAGCGGCCGAAGGCATCGTCACCGAGCAGCAGCGGCAGGGCGTGGGCGAAGCGGCCGGAGTTCGCCACCAGGTCCCAGTAGCGGGCAAAGCGCGTCAGGCGCTGCATGGTGGCGAAGCCGAGGTCGCGGTTGGCCAGCAGGGTGTAGGTCGGTTGCGGGTCGTAACGCATGGCGAACTCCGCGGTATGGCGCGCGATGGGCGCCCCGCGCAGGCGCTTCAAAATCCCCACCTGAATCTCGTGCGGACGCAGTGCCCACAGGCGGTTGAAGCCGGCGGCGAAGCTGGCCAGGTCCTCCCCCGGCAGGCCGATGATCAGGTCGGCGTGCAGATGGGCGTGGGTGTGCTCGCGCAGCCAGCGCAGATTCTGTTCCGAGGCGGCGTTGTCCTGGCGGCGGCTGATGCGCTGCTGTACCTCGGCGTTGAAGCTCTGTATGCCCACCTCCAGCTGCAGCGTGCCGGGGGGAAACTGCACCAGCAGTTCCCGCAGCCCATCGGGCAGGTGATCGGGGATCACCTCGAAGTGCAGGAACAGGTCGTCGCTCAGGCGCTCGAGAAAGAACTGCAGGATGCGGCGGCTGGCCTTGACGTTGAGATTGAAGGTGCGGTCGACGAACTTGAAATGACGCACACCGCGCGCGTGCAGTTGTGCCAGCGCGGCCAGGAAGGCCTCCAGGTCAAAGGGCCAGGCGGTCTTGTCCAGGGCCGAGAGACAGAACTCGCACTTGAAGGGACAGCCACGCGAGGCCTCCACATACACCATGCGCTGGGCGATGTCGGTGTCCGTGTATTCGTCGTAGGGCAGGACGATCTGCTCCAGCGGCGGTGGCGCGGCGTGGATGACCTTTTGCGCGGGTGGCGCGCCCGCCAGCAGGGCGCGACACAGCGCGGCAAAGGCCAGGTCGCCCTGCCCGCTGATGACGTAATCGGCCAGCGCCACGATGGCCTGCTCCTCCTGCTCATGACTCACCTCCGGCCCGCCGAGGACGATGATGACCTCCGGTGCCACGGCCTTCAGTACCTGCACCAGCTGCAGGGTTTCCCGTGCATTCCAGATATAGACGCCGAGGCCGATGATGCGCGGCCGTTCGGCCAGCAGGTGTTCCGCTATTTCCGTGCTGCGCTGATCCCACACGAACTCGCGCAGCACGGTGTGCGCGCGCAGCTCACCCATATTGGCGCGCAGATAGCGCAGGCCGAGGGAGGCATGCAGGTATTTGGCGTTGAGGGTGGCGAGGACGATGTCGGTCATGATCAGGATCAATGTGGCGTACTGCATTCTACGCTAGCTTGCGCGGGCGCGCCGTAAGGCACTCTATGCCGCCATGCACGGCGGGCCCATCGTCAGGGGACGCATAGGCCGTGCAGCCGAGCCGCACTTCTCTGCCCGGGACCGGAACATGCTACATTCGGCCTGCCCCGCGCGGAAAAAGACCACAAAAATCATATGCATCGGGAGCCACTGAAAAAGATATCCATATCCAGTGAGGAGGAGTACATGGAGTTTTTTGCTACTACCCCGGTGCGGCTGCGCGCCGAAGACCTGCAGCGTCATCTGCGTATCGACAACCTGCCGCAATGGTGCGCATCCATCGACAAGGTGTTGTCGCATGAAGGCGACCGCGGCGATATCTACTGCGTCTGGGGCGAGATGCGCGTGCGCCGCGATGTGATCCGCGACGGCGTGCGCTTCACGCTGCCGGCCTGCATCAACGCCGTGCAATGGACGGTCACCGCCGAAGGCAGCGGCGGCGTCACCGTGCATTGCACCAGCAATCGCCCGAACCACGAGGCCGACTTCGTCGAGTCCCTCGAACAATTCGTCGCCGACTGGAAGAGAGGCCTGGAAAACGGCCTGCAGCGCGCACTGCCCGATACCGCACGCGAGGATTGCGACTGCGGCATGTGGATGGCCTGATTGTTTACAGCCCACGCAGAGGCAGCGGCCGCAAGGGCCGCTGCCCGGCCAACGCCTGAGCGATCTGCCCCAGCAAACGGGCGCGGTCCCGCGGGAGCGTGCCTTCCAGCGCCAGCGCGTTGGAGGCGTGGTTGGAGCGGAACAGCAATGGTTGCGGCGGCGTGAGGGTGGCTATCAGGCGCTGCTGTTCGCGCAGCAGGGCCTGATCACCAGGCAGAGTAAACGGTGTCCCGAACTTGCGCCCGAATTCTTCCCGAATAGTGTCGTCCAGATACAGTTGCAGGGTGGACAGCTGCGTCACCGGGGCCTGATTCAGCAGCGCTGCAGTGCCATCGATGTGTTCATCGCTGTACTGTGTGCCGCCCAGACCGAGGATCACGGTGGCAGACACCTTGATGCCGGCCGCATGCGCCTGATGCAGCGCGGCCTGGATGCTGTGTGGCGTGGCGCCCTTGGTGATCCTTTTCAGAACAGACGCTGAACCGGACTCGATGCCCACGTACAGCAGGCTGAGTCGCTGCGCACGCAGCTGCACCAGTTCGGCGGCGGTCTTGCGGCGGATATTGGCCGGGGTGGCGTAGCAGGAGACACGCGCCAGACGCGGCAGACGCACGGCCAGATACTCCAGCAGTTGCACCAGATGCGGCGTCGGCAGGGCCAGCGCATCGCCATCGGCGAGGAAGACCCGGCGGGCATCGGGCCAGTCCCGCGCCGCGGCATCGATGGCGCAAAACACTTCTTCCAGCGGCCGCGCACGGTAACGCTTGCTGCGATACATGGCGCAGAAACTGCACTGGTTGTAGCTGCAGCCCAGCGTGGCCTGGATGATCAGGTTGTCGCGCTCACCCGGCGGGCGGTAGAGCGGCAGGTCATAGTCGAGCGACATGTCTTTTGGCCGGGCACCCAGGTGCCACCTCCTGCATATACCGCTGCGCAACACAAGGTGCTATGGTGCGCGCTGCCCCTGATTATCGCATCATTTCAACGGCTTATGCGCCCATAAAAGTAATGTCTGAGGTGTAGTCATGCAGTGCGGCCCGCGCGAAATCGTCACCCCGTTCCGTCCCATTCCGCTGGAGGTTCCG
>Ga0172382_10007660_pt1 | contig 15274 bp, 18 predicted proteins | sample Leawel138RmetaG_FD_122245 | JGI IMG/M metagenome (GOLD analysis project Ga0172382, IMG submission 122245) | Leachate microbial communities from a municipal landfill in Southern Ontario, Canada - Leachate well 138R metaG | ecosystem: Engineered > Solid waste > Landfill > Unclassified | place...
CCGGCACTGCAGTTCCCGGCGCTACCGTGCCTGCTGCAGCGGCGCCCGCGGCGCCCGGCACTGCCGTACCCGCTCCCGAGCGAGTCGTATCGCCGACAGATCTCCCCAGCGCAGCAGCCGAGCCGACCGAGGTTTCCGCTCTTCCTCCGATCGCTGATGGTCCTGCCCGTGACGGCGAGATCCGGATCAGCCCGGACCATCCGATGGCCGCGCTGTACACTCAGTCGCCGCTCCCTCCCGAAGTGCGGGGGAATCGCGGCGCAGGCACGCTGATCGCGCTGCTCGCGACGGTGGGCTTTACGGTGGTCTATGCGGGAGTCATCGCGCTCTGGCTTGCGCCGCAGTATCCGCCGTCCTCCTACCTCGACGAGGGGCTCATTCCGAGCCTCGCATCGGTCGGGTTCGGGGCTGCCGTCGTCTCGTTCTTCATCGCGCTCACGCTACTTGTGATCATCGTTGGCCGCGCCGGATGGTGGGCCTACGTGCTCGGCGGCTTCTTCGTCGCTGCCCTGGTCTGGGCGGGGACCGTTCTCGGCGGTGGACTGCACGACCGTTTCATTCTCGGCCAGGGTGTCTCCTGGAATCCGTTTGAGCTCATGGCGGCCTACGGTCTGCAGATCCCGGTGCTCACTGCAGCGCTCGTCGCGCGCGAGATCACGATCTGGTTCGGTGCGTGGATCGGTGCCCGTGGCCGGAAGATCAAACAGCAGAACGCTGAAGCGCTCGCAGAGTACGAGCAGGCCCTTACAGAAGCGCAGGCGACGGCACGATGAGCGAGGGCGCCCGTCGCGGCGTCACCCGTGGGTACGTGGGGGCGCTTATCGCAGCTACGGGAGTCGTCGCTGCCGCGCTCACAGTCGCGAGCTGGGGGATCCTGTCGCTCGCGCTGCAACGGTCGCCCGTGCTGACCGAGGGCGTTCCGGTGTGGGTCGCCCCGGTGTTCGTCATCGTCCTACTCGCCGGGCTCGCGTGGGCGCTTTGGAATCAGGCGGTCACCCTGCTCAAGGGCCGGCGCCAGCCCCAGTGGGGGAGTATCTTCGTCGTGGCCATCGGTGCGTACCTCGTGTGGTGTCTCGGTGGTGTGCTCGCGGGCATGCAGCTGCTCGACACTTGGCTGAGCCCATTCTCCGCCGCACTTGTAGTGATCTGGGCGGTTTCCGCGCTCATCTTCTGGGCGGTGCTCTCGAGGCGGGTGTACACGGATCGGCCTCCGCCGCGGTGGCCATGGGAGCGCGACGAGGAGACGGGTTGACGGTGGTGGGCAGCAGCATCGATACGCGGGTCGACGCGGCGGTCGATTCCTGGCTGCGCTGGCTGCCGACCTGGAGCCCGGGTACGCATCGTGGTCGGGCACGCCTGTGCCGACGCTGCACGGGTTCACCGATGATCTCCGCCGCAGGGATCGATGTGGATGTTCCGCATCAGGTGTTGCACGCGCTTGTCTCTCGCCTGCAACGAATCATCGACCGTGACGTCGACGAGTTCACCGCGAACGAGCTCCCTGCGCTGCACGCGGAGCTCACCGGCGAGGACCTGTGGAACAGCGGTGGCTATGATCCGGCTGCCGGCTTGGACCCCGAGTTCGAGGGGCTCGACCCCGATCCTGAGCCGGAGGAAAGCGAGCAGCCGTATCTGTTCACGCTCTCCGGACTGGCCGAGGAGACGCGGCCGGAGGCTACCCTCCCGCGACCGCCCCTCAGCCCGGAGGAGAAGCGTCGGATTCGCAGGGAGATTGAACTCGCTGACGCGCACGCGGACAGTGTGGGGCGCGAGGTCTGCTTTGCGGTGATGTCTCATCGGGCTCGAATCACCACGGCGATCGAGCGGTTCGTGGAACCGCAGATCCGTGCGATGCTCGATGATTTGAGTCGACATCTCGAACCGCCCGTGTAGTCCGGACGGGATGGGCTACATCAGATGGGTGTCATGAGACTCTGGGAAGGCCACGGCCACAGCCACGCTGCTGCTGCGGAGGCCTCTCCTGCGACGCGCAGCAGTGTGCCGGTGAGGGTGGTCACCCTCATCCTGCTCGCGGTCATCGCGCTGGGCACCGGGATCGGCCTGGTCATGCTGTGGCCGGATTACGATCGAGCGGGTGCGGTCGCGGAGCGTGTTGACTTTGTGGCGCCAGGGGTGACGCTCGAGCGGGGCGAGGTCATTCACATCGAGGAGGGGTGCGAGACCATCTCCGGCCCGCAAGCCCGTCTGCCTGACGACGCGCCGGCCGCAGGCGACGGGGGCGGCACGCCGCAGTGCCTCACCGTTAGTGTCGGCGTGCTCACCGGCGACGATGCGGGGCGCCTCGTCGAGGTCGCGGTTCGCGGTGCGCACGCCTCGGCGGGGCTAAGAACTGGCGACCACGTGGAACTCATGGCCGTGCCGCAGGTCGCCTCCGTCGACGCCGTCGGAGAACCCGAACCGGCTACGGCGACATACGAGGTCTCCCGCCTCTACGACATCTCCGGGGTGTTCCGTGAGCTCCCGCTCGCACTGTTGGCACTGGCTTTCGCCGCGGTCGTGATTGCGGTGGGGAGATTCCGCGGCGCACTCGCGCTTCTCGCGTTAGGGATCAGCGCCGGCGTCATTTTCTTCTTCATGCTCCCCGCGCTCGTGTCGGGTGGACCGGGGATCCCGATCGCGATCGTGGGGTCCAGCGCGATCATGCTGGTCACCCTGTATCTGGTGCACGGCCCGAACCTTCGCACCACGGCCGCGCTCTTCGGCACGCTCTTCGGAATTGGCATCATGGCGCTCGTATCCGCGGTGTCAGTTCACGCGACGAGGCTCAGCGGGGTCGGAGACGAGGCTTCGGGGCTCCTGTCGGGCGTCGCCGGCGAGATAGATTTCCGCGGTCTGTTGAGCTGCGCGATCATCATCGCGGGGCTCGGCATTCTGAATGACGTCACCATCACCCAGGCATCCTCGGTGTGGGAGTTGCGGGCCGCGGCGCCGGAGATGTCGCGAACCGAGATCTATGCGCGTGCAATGCGCATCGGCAGGGATCACATCGCCTCGACCGTCTACACCGTGTTCTTCGCGTACGTCGGTGCGGCGTTAAGCGTTTTGATCGTGCTCTACCTCTACGATCGACCGACGCTGTCGCTCCTGACGCAAGAGGACATCGTCGTCGAGATCGTGCGAACGCTGTGCGGCAGCATCGGTCTGGTGCTGGCCGTGCCCATCACGACAGGGATTGCGGCGCTCTTTGCTTCTCCCGCCGCGGCGCCAGCTTTTCCCGCTGCGGCGCCGGCTTCCCCCGCTGCGGCGCCGGCGGCCCCCGCTGCATCTCCCGCCACTGCGCCCACGGCCGAGATTTCCAGGCGAGGTCCGCTGGCGGCGGACTAAGCTGGGAGCCGGTGCGAGGGATCCCTCTCCGCGCCCGACGACGAACCGGCGGCAACTGCGGATCCGCAGCGCCGAAACGACCACAAGGAGCGTATGGTGGCATTTATCGACGCGGTGATCGCCCGCGAGATTCTCGATTCGCGCGGCAACCCGACCGTGGAGGTCGAAGTGGGGTTGACCGACGATTCTGTGGGGCGTGCCGCGGTGCCATCTGGCGCCTCGACGGGTGCCTTCGAAGCGTACGAGCTGCGAGACGGCGGAGACCGGTACCTCGGCAAGGGCGTGACGAAGGCTGTCGATGCGGTGTTCGACGAGCTCGCGCCTGCAGTCGAAGGCTTCTCGGCAGACGATCAGCGGCTTATCGACGCCGCGCTGAAAGAGGTCGACGGGACGGACAATAAGGAGCGCGTCGGCGCGAACGCCATTCTCGGTGTGAGCCTCGCCGTCGCCCACGCGGCAGCCGAGTCGGCGGGGCTTCCGCTCTACCGCTACCTGGGCGGACCGAACGCTGCGACGCTTCCAGTGCCGCTCATGAACATCATCAACGGCGGTGCACACGCGGACACCGGCGTCGACATCCAGGAGTTCATGGCGGTGCCGCTCGGCGCCGAGTCGTTCTCAGAGGGGCTGCGTTGGGGCGTCGAGGTCTACCACGCGCTCAAGGCGCTGCTGAAGGAACAGGGCTACGCGACGGCGCTCGGCGACGAGGGTGGCTTTGCGCCCGATCTGCCGCACAACTCCGCGGCGCTCGACCTCATCGTTGAAGCGATCAAGCGTGCCGGGCTGGAGCCGGGCAAGGACGTTGCGGTAGCACTCGATGTCGCCTCGACTGAGTTCTTCGAGGACGGGGTCTACGCGTTCGAGGGTGAGAAGCGCTCGGCTGCCGACATGATCGCCTACTACGCAGATCTGCTCGACCGTTACCCGCTCGTCTCGATCGAGGACCCGCTCGCGGAAGACGACTGGGAAGGGTGGGAGCAGCTCACGAAGGAGCTTGGAGCCCGCGTGCAGCTCGTCGGTGATGACCTGTTCGTGACGAATCCGGCTCGCCTCGCGGATGGGATCGCCCGGGGGACCGCGAATTCTCTGCTCGTGAAGGTCAACCAGATCGGAACGCTGACCGAAACTCTCGATGCGGTGCAGTTGGCACAGCGCTCGGGGTACACGGCGATCCTGTCGCACCGTTCCGGCGAGACGGAAGATGTGACGATCGCCGACCTGGCGGTGGCGACCGATTGCGGTCAGATCAAGACCGGCGCACCTGCTCGGTCCGAGCGGGTAGCGAAGTACAATCAGCTGCTCCGGATTGAGGAAGAACTCGCTGAGGCCGCGATCTACGCGGGTCGCTCGGCCTTCCCCCGCTTCACAGCCTGACCGCTGAGTAGACGCGCACGATGGGTACGGTGAAGCGCCGCGCCGAGGATCTCGGGGCGTGGGCCCAGAGCCTCCGGTTCAGCGGCTTCACCGTGCTCATCGTCGCGCTCGTGGCCGCCGGCGGCATCATCCTGAGCCCGAGCCTCTCCACGTATGTGCAGCAGCGCCGCGAGATCGCGGAGCTTCGCGAGAGCGTCGAGCAGCGCCGCGAGGCGGTCGAGGAGATCGATGCGGAGCGGGCGAAGTGGCGGGATCCGGCCTATGTTCGTGCGCAGGCGAGGGATCGCCTCTTCTACGTGATGCCCGGCGAGATCCAACTCAACGTCATCGACGACATCACGATGCCACTCGAATTGACGGATGTGCCCAACAGTGAGCTCGAGCCGCTGGGGGAGAGCTGGGCGAGCGCGTTGACCGCATCGCTGCTCGGTGCGGGCCTGGCAGACGCGCCTCCCGAGTCGGTGGCGTCCGAAACCGAATCCAACTGAGGAGACACGTTCATGACACGACCCCCATACGATCCGCCGAGTGACGCCGATATTGAGGCGGTCAGTGCTCAGCTCGGGCGGGAGGCCCGCGGCGTCGTAGGGATCGCGGCCCGTGCCGCAGATGGGAGCCCCGCGGTCGTCGCGACCGCACCGCGCCTGCCTGATGGGACGCCGTTTCCAACGTTCTACTACCTGTGTCATCCGGAGGCCGTGGCTGCCGCGTCGCGGCTCGAAGCTGCAGGGGTGATGAACGAGTACAACGCCTTGCTTGCGGAAGATGAGGAGCTGCGGGAACAGTATGCTCGCGCCCACAGAGAATATATCGCCGACCGTGACGAGGTGGGACTCGTTCCGGAGGTCGCGGGTGTGAGCGCCGGCGGCATGCCGAATCGTGTGAAGTGCCTCCACGCACTCATCGGACACGCGCTCAGCGTTGGGCCTGGAGTCAACCCGATCGGGGACCTCGCCCTCGAACGCAGCGGCTGGCGCGGCTAACACGTTCCCGGCGCTCGGGGATGTTCGATTCGCAGCTCGAATACACCAGGGACGACGTTGATCGCGCGTCTACTTCATGAGCTTCGCGAAGAAAATACGGTGATTTGCCACTTTTCCGCCGAAGTGGAGGGATCGGGCCGGATTTCAGGGTAGGCTAACGGGGTGGGCGCGAGCCGCCCAGTTTTTTGTGCCTGCATCTTGATGTGCTTGCGCCTGACCTCATACTCACTGCGTCATTCAAGGAGACCGCTTCGTGGCGAAGAAGATTCTGATCGTCGGCGGTGGCTACGCTGGCTTCTACACTGCGTGGAAGCTCGAGAAGCTGCTTCGTACCGGTGAAGCTGAAGTAACGATCGTCGACCCCCTGCCGTACATGGCCTACCTGCCCTTCCTGCCGGAGGTCGCTGCGGGTTCGATCGAGCCGCGCCACGCGATCGTCGCTCGCCGACGCCACCTCAAGCGGACCGCGAACATCGCCGGAAAGGTGACCGGCATCTCGCACGCCACGAAGACCGCCACCGTCACCCCGAACGACGGCGAGCCCTTCGACCTCTCGTATGACCACATCGTCATCACGACCGGGTCGGTATCCCGGACCTTCCCGATTCCGGGTGTCGCGGATCAAGCGATCGGCATGAAGACGATCGAAGAGGCCGTGGCGGTTCGTGACCGCCTCGTTGGAAACTTCGAGCGGGCCGCGTCGCTGCCCGCCGGTTCACCCGAGCGCGAGCGACTGCTCACGGTTACCGTGGTTGGCGGCGGTTTCGCCGGGATCGAGACGGTCGCCGAACTCCGATCCTTCGCCACCGCCCTGCTCCGCCGATACCCGGAGATCACCTTCGACGAGACGAAATTCCATCTCGTCGAGGCGATGGGGCGCATTATGCCCGAGGTGACGGAGAAGCTTGCGGACTGGGTGGTTGCTGACCAGACCCGTCGCGGCGTGAATATTCACCTCAACACTCAGCTGTCGTCGGCGCTCGATGGCAAGATGGAGCTGTCGACGGGGGAGACCTACGAGTCCGACCTCATCGTCTGGACGGCGGGCGTCATGCCCCGCCCGTTCCTGCGCGGCACCGACCTTCCCATCGGGCCACGCGGTCACGTGATCGGAAGCCCCGAACTGCGCATCACGACGGAAGAGGGCGAAGCGCTCGACGGCGCCTGGACCGCGGGCGACACCTCGCAGACGCCAGACATTTCTTCGACCCCCGGACCCGGTGGATTCTGCGTGCCGAATGCGCAGCACGCGGTACGGCAGGGTCGCCTGCTCGCAAAGAACATCGTCGCGGATCTGCGCGGCGAGGGCGTGCAGCAGTACGTGCACAAGAACATGGGCGCGGTTGCCGGTCTCGGGCTGAACACGGGCGTGTTCCGTTCCGGCGGCAGCTTCGCAATGAAGGGGTACTTCGCCTGGCTCGCGCACCGGTTCTACCACGGTCTCGCGATTCCCACGTGGGAACGCAAGTGGCGCGTATTCGGTGGTTGGGTCGGGCACTTCTTCCTGGGCCGCGATATCGTCAACATCGAGGCGGTTCAGGAGCCGCGAGCGATCTTCGAGGAGTTCGCGTCGCGCCCGAAGCCCGCGGCGGAGTGATCCGCGGCGGTCTCACCCAATAACGACGGCGCCCCGGCGAGCCACAAGCTCGCGGGGCGCCGTTTCCGTTTCCCGAATCGATCCCTCACGTCTCGTCGGCGTGGCGAGACAGGAAGCGGTACATTTCGCTGTCGTCGACGCCGGGGAACGTGCCGGTGGGAAGCGGTGCCAGAACGTGCGCGTGCATCCTTGCGCTCGGCCAGGCCTTCCCCTCCCAGCGTGTGAGCTGCTCGGGGCTCGGTGTTCGGCAACAACTCGGATCCGGGCAGGTCGAGGCGCTGCGCACCTGCGTGTCGCGCCCGCGAAACCAGCGGGCATCGTCGAAGGGCACGCCGAACGAGATCGCGAAGGTGCCCTCCTCCGCCTCACCGGTCTGCACGCTCGACCAGAAGGTGCCGGTCGGGGTGTCCGTGTACTGGTAGAACTCGCTGGTTCGGTTCCTGCGGTTGAATGCGGTGCGCCCGCCCCACTTCTGACAGATGATCTCGCCCTCGATCGATCCCTGATCATCTGCGGGATACGGATAGCCGTCGTTCTCATATCCGCGCACAAGGACCCCCTCGCCGTCCGCACGATAGTGGTGCACGTGCAGGTCGAGGTGCCGGGTGGCGAGGTTCGTGAAGCGGTGGGCTGCGGCCTCGTGGGTGACGCCGAACGCGTCGCGCAGATCCTCGATTGCGAGGTTCCGGTTCCGCTTGGCCTGCTGCAGGAACTCGACCGCGCGCGCCTCCGGGATGAGCGAGGCCGCGGCGAAATAGTTGATCTGCATGCGCTGCTCGAGAAACTCGGCGTAGCTTGAGGGTTCCTTGTGGCCGAGCACTCGGTGGGCCATGGCCTGCAGGGCGAGGGATCGCAGGCCGTGACCACCGGGGATCGAAGCGGGCGGCAGGTAGATGCGACCGTTCTCGAGGTCGGTGATGCTGCGCGTATTGGAGGGCAGGTCGTCGACGAAGATCAGCGTGAACCCGAGGAGCTCCGCGAGCACCGCCACCTCGCGGTGCGTCACGGCGCCGGTGGTGTGGCCGATCCGGCGCATGAGGTCGGAGGCGACGAGTTCGATCTCCTGAATGTAGTTGTCGCGCTCACGCATCTGCATGCGGATCGCGGTGTTGGCCCGACGTGCCTCCTCCGAGGTCGATGCGGCCGCTCGTGATCGGCGCGCCAGTTCGCGGTGTAGGCCGACGATCACCTCGAGGGCTTCGTCGCTCAAGGATCGTGGCGACCGTACGTAGGGGAGCTGGAGGCGGCCGTAGCCCGGAGTGCTCTGCGCCCGCTCGAGTTCGATCTCCAACGCACTTCTACGGTCGGGCGCATCGTGCTTGAGAAACTCCGCAGGGTCGACGCCCAGTTCCCGCCCGAGCGCCTGCAGCAGCCCAAGCTTGGGTTCGCGGCGGCCGTTCTCGATGTGCGACAGTTGGCTTGCGACCACGCCCACGCGCTCGCCGAGTTCTCCGAGCGTTAATTCTGCCCGCCGACGGAAGTGTCGGAGACGTTTGCCGAGCACGAGACGATCGAGTTCGGCTTCCGTGATGGAAGGGGTCGATTCGGGAACCATTTCTTGACTATATGTCAAGAACATCAAAAGTTTACAAGTGAATTGGTGAATCCGGGGTGAACGGCCCGCGCAAAATTGAAGGGAGCCGATGCTCACTCACTGTGTACCACCTGAGGAGAATCTCCAGTCATGAGTCCCGCAGAGCTTGCCGAAACCACGATCGCGGACCTGGTCCGCGAGGATGCCCCGACCAGCAACACCGAGGTGCTGCAGTGGGTGGTCGAGGTCGCAGAGCTGACGAAGCCAGATGCCGTCGTTTGGTGTGATGGTTCGCAGGATGAGTGGAACCGCATCACCAGCGAAATGGTGGAGGCCGGATCCCTGATCGCACTAAATAAGGATCTGCGGCCGGGCAGCTTCTTGGCGCGCTCACACCCCGGTGATGTCGCGCGCGTCGAGGACCGCACCTTCATCTGCTCCGAAAAGCAGGAGGACGCGGGCCCGACGAACAACTGGGTCGCCCCCGACGAGATGAAGGCCGAGCTCATGCCGCTCTTCGACGGATCGATGCGCGGCCGCACAATGTACGTCGTGCCGTTCTCTATGGGCCCGGTCGGCGGAGCGATCACGCAGCTCGGCATTGAAATCACCGATTCCCCCTACGCCGTACTCAACATGCGCATCATGACCCGCATGGGCAAGCAGGCACTCGACGGCATCGTTCCGGGCCGCGAGTGGGTGCGCACCGTGCACTCGGTCGGCGCCCCGCTCGCAGCTGGCGAGGAAGATGTTGCGTGGCCGTGCAACGACCAGAAATACATCACCCACTTCCCCGAGACGCTCGAGGTGTGGTCGTACGGCTCCGGCTATGGCGGCAACGCGCTCCTCTCGAAGAAGTGCTTCGCGCTGCGGATCGCCTCGGTCATGGCCGTAACGAGGGGTGGATGGCGGAGCACATGCTGCTGCTCAAGCTCACGAACACCGAGACTGGCAAGGCCTACCACATCTCTGCAGCCTTCCCATCGGCGACGGGCAAGACGAACCTCGCTATGCTGCAGCCCACGGTTCCGGGCTGGAAGGTGGAGACGATCGGCGACGACATTGCCTGGCTCCGCCCCGGCCCAGACGGCCGCCTCTACGCGATCAACCCCGAAGCGGGATTCTTCGGCGTCGCCCCTGGAACCGGTGAATCGACGAACCCGGTCGCCATGGAGACGATGTGGGGCAACACGATCTTCACGAACGTCGCCCTCACCGATGACGGTGATGTCTGGTGGGAAGGGAAGACCGACAAGGTACCCGACCACCTCATCGACTGGCTCGGTGAAGACTGGACGCCGGACTCGGACCGCCTCGCCGCGCACCCGAACTCGCGGTTCACTGTTCCGATCCAGCAGACGCCGACACTCGCGAAGGACTGGTACGAGCAAGACGGGGTGCCGCTCGACGCCATCCTCTTCGGTGGTCGACGCGCCACCAACGTGCCGCTTGTCGCGCAGTCACTGTCCTGGGAGCACGGCGTGTTCATGGGCGCGACGATCTCGAGCGAGCGGACCGCCGCCGCCGAAGGGACCGTCGGCGAACTGCGACGGGATCCCTTCGCGATGCTGCCGTTCTGCGGATACAACATGGCCGACTACTGGGGGCACTGGCTCTCGATCGGCGAGCAACTCGGCGAGCACGCACCAAAGATCTTCCAGGTGAACTGGTTCCGCAAGGGGTCAGACGGGCGATTCCTGTGGCCGGGCTTCGGCGACAACTCTCGAGTGCTCGACTGGATCATCCGCCGCGTTGAGGGCGATGTCGAGGGGCGCGAGTTGAAGATCGGCACCGTACCCGCCGACGGTGAGCTCAACCTCGATGGCCTCGAGATACCGGCCGACGACCTCGAAGAGCTGTTCACGGTGGACTCGCAGTCCTGGCTCGCCGAGGCAGACCTGACTGAGGAATACTTCGCCCAGTTCGGCGACCGCCTGCCAGAAGCCATGCGCAACGAGCTTGCCGGACTCCGGAAGCGCCTGTCCGCCTAACGCGGACCCTGTACCGTAGACCCCCGCTGTTCTGCCCGACTGCGGGGGTCTACTCTTTCCATGGTGCTTCGGTCGCTCGCGCCATGGCAGGATGGAGTATTGCCCCCCCCATAGCCCAACCGGCAGAGGCAGTCGACTTAAAATCGATCCAGTCTGGGTTCGAATCCCAGTGGGGGGACCAAACGCATACAGATAAGGCCCCTACTCCCGCATGATTACGCGGAAGTAGGGGCCTTTCGTCATTCACGGAGAATCGGAGCCTGGAGTGCCAGACAGCACGCAGACAGCACGGCGCAGCAATCCAACTGCGTCCGGGCGCCTATTCCGGCTGTCGACGGCGCCGCCAAATCGGCTGCCGTGAGGCTGTAGACCCGTGCCATCCCACCGACTACGATCTGCTGCATGGCTGCTCACTGGGTCTGCACCGCCTGCCACGGGCCCGCACACCGCCGCGACAACAAGGTCGTGTGCGAGGACCCATACTGTGGCGTGGTGCGTATCCTCCCGGCGCTCCCGGAGCGTCTTCCCTGGGAATCCGAGGGCTGACTGTCCGAGGCCCCCGGTAGTCTCCACGGTGCAGCAGCCAGGACGGAGGACACATGCCAAACCCCGCACCCATCCGCATCGACACCGACACATGGGCGATCATGCGCGAACCAAAAGACCACCCCGTCGCGCTCGTGCAACGCTTCACCGACACCACAGGCGAAGCACGCTTCCTCGTCCTCAAATGGCATCCAGAGCCCGCCAAGCGCCGCATGACCGGTATCTACGTCACCCTCCAGGACGCGGACCGTTCCGTGCTCTGGGACCTCGCACCAGTGCGCGCAGCAATGGCGAAGAACGCTGGCCCACCGAACGGGCTCAAAGTACCGCGCCCAGCAATGCCAACGTGATGGCAGCAGCGTCACGCCGACTTCGTTGCACTCGAGCATGATCTCGCCGACTATGGTCGAGGCATGATCAATCGCGCCACACTTGCAGCCGCAGCAGCACTGCTGCCTGTGCTCACGCTCACTGGATGCGTCTCCGAAGCGGAAGAGCGACCCAGCCGCCCTACAGAAGCAACGCGCAGCCCCAGCCCAACACAGGCACCCCAGGCGCCGACGCCGACGCTAGAAGCCCCCCAGTCGACTGCCAGTGCCTTGCCGAGCTCGTGCGACGATCTCATCGCACCCGAGCAGATCGCAGGCATTGAACCTCAACTGCGCTCGTGGACTGAAGTCGAAGTAAACGCCCAGGAGCAATTACAGGAGCTCCTCGGGCCGAAAGCATACGCGACGCTGCAAGCCGGCAGTAACCAGATGTACTGCTCATGGGGGATCCCACAATCTGACGGTTTCTCCTACGTCGGAGTGGCAGTCATCGACGAAGTGGCGAGGAGCGAGTTGATCGCTGCGCTGAGCGATTCCCTCTACACGGAAGTGAGCGTGGCTGGTGCTGCGGTTGCATTCCAGCGAGGGCAAGCGGTAGACCATCGTTACACGGCTGACATTGCCTTCACCGGTGACGTGCAAATTGCCGTCGTGCATTCCGTCGCTGGCGACTTCGTCGGCAAAGCGATCGCGAGCGTGAACGCATCATCAGGTCGGTAACCTCGGGCTATTCCTGGGGTGAACGGTTTGAGGAGATACTGAGGGAATGAAACGTAATCCCTCACTCACCACGCTTTACTTCATGACTTTGATTTGCTTGGCCGGTGGCTTTTTGTGTGTATTCTTTGGTCTACTCTTTGGAACGGCGGATGACCTGGGTTACCTAACTGCGGGCATCGTGCTCCTCTATATTGGCTTTTCGCTCCTCGGCTTCGGTTCCTTGTGCTTGCTGTTTTCGCTGGTTGCGCATGCAATTGTTCGCGCGATTGAAGATAAGCAGCTCGAGCGGCCTAGACAATTCTGAACTCTCTGAAGGTCGTTCAATGTGTGGCCAGCAACACGGAAAGCGCCCTGCTCCACTCATCTCTGAGCAGTGCAGGGCGCTTACTGTTTAGCTGAGGCGTTCCGGCCGGTATATCGGGAGCGGGATGGTGTCTTCGAATGGATCGAAGTCAGTGTGCTCGATCGTGACCGGCGGTGGCGCCCACGGGATCTGTTCAGGCTCTGCCACGAGATGCTCCTTCGTTCACTGGTGGCATAAGAGTAGGAAACCGCCCAGTGATTGAGGTAGCCCTTGACAAGCAAATCGCGCCCCGCACCACTCCGAAGAGCAGCGCGGGGCGCAATGACTAGACGAGACGTTCGGGCCGGTAGGCAGGCAGCGGAACAGTATCTTCGAGAGGATCGAAGTCTGTTTGCTCGACCGTAATGGGCGGCGGCGCCCACGGACTTTGCGCGGACTCCGTCATCAGATGCTCCTTTGACCAATAGTCTGGTCAGAATAAGAGACATCGTTAACAGTCTGCTAGCCCTTGACATTTACGACGAAAGCGCCCCACCTCGACCCGTACAGGGCAGAGATGGGGCGCATAAATGCTTCGCTCAGGCGTACCTGGGTTCGTAGTGCGGGCGAGCATCGCTACCGAGCATCCACCGCTCGACAGCCGGCCAACGATCGCCTAGAGCCTGCGCGATCTTCTGATACGCGAGAATCACGCCAGCGACCACAACAGCGTTCACAATCGCGAGCGCCGACAGGCCCGCATAACCGGCCTCCGCGAACACGCCATCCACCCACGCGATCACGTCATGAACAGCAGGGACCGCAGCGACGAGACGCGCCAACAGCACACCAATAAGAGCCGCAACAAACGTGCGACGAGACTGAATAGACAAACCTACTCCTTCAAGAACGGGGGCAGAGTGGCACGCGTCCACTTACCCGACTGCAACATGAGAGACCGATGCTCATGCAGAGACTCGGTCAGAAGCCTGGCGCGTCGCTCCGCCGCAGCCTGCTTGTCGATCTTTCGGCGGCGCTCCTGCGTGGAGTCCCGCCACTTGTGCTTGAGCACCTGAGCGAGCCACAAAATCAGGGCACCAATAACGGTGTAGATGAGTGAGTCGAGAGACGTGAAGACCGTCATCCGGTCACCCCCTTGGCTTGTAGTCGTACCGCCAAATCATCGCGAGACGGAGGCCAAGGAACCCCAACCCTGCGAGGATCATCGCGAGCTGAGTGAGCCGAGAACCAGTGGACGTGTAGTGCAGACTGATGACAATGTAGGCGTACACGAGCGCACCCAGCCCCATCGTGACGACGCCGACACGTTCGAGCTCCCAATGGTCGAGCGTGCCGCCGATCATGCCGATCACCGCACCGACGAGGAACAAGAACCCGACGGTCGTCATCGTAACCTCACCGACCTCACCGATGATCGTCACCGGCGGGTTCGTGAGTGTCCCTACACCGCCGAGCAGGAAGAACCCGAACAGGTACACGGTGCCGACGATGATGGAGATGATGCGAGGGTCGGGGACTTTCAACCACCAGTACCGGAACCAGTCCTGAATGCGAGAGAACGCCAGAGTCATTCGTGTCGCCTTTCGTTACGGTGCGCCCACACGGGTTATGCCTTGTTTGCGCGGACGCGTGAGCATGCGACCCGCAGGTCGGATGCTTCCGCTTCTGAGGTGGCGAAAAACTGTTGTCCGGCGAGGTCGTATGCGGTCGCGAGGCGCTTCTGTAGGTCGTTTCCGATGGGGGTGTTGGGTTTGCCGTCGGTGGTGGCTTTGTAGAAGCCGCTGCCGGTGTTCGCGATGACGTACCAGATTTTCTTGGTCTTGTTTTCGGTGTAGTAGAGTCCGGTGTTCTTGGGCATGGTGTCTTCCTCTCGATGCTTGTCGCTGTTCTTGAGCGTGGCTGTTTTGGTGGCGTCGATTGCGCCGGTCGTGAATTTCTTGGGTCGGAGGTAGCCGATGATGCCCCGCATGATGAGGTCGGCGATCTGTACGGCACCGGGGTTTTGTGTGAGGCAGCGGATCATGCCCCGGGACGGGGGTGCGAGGACGGTGGCGACGTGGGACCAGGGGTACCAGGCGCTGCCGTATTCCCAGAACGCGACATCACCGGCGCGCGGTGTCGCCGACGCGGGCAGGATCTCAAACCATTGCGTGAGTCCCGCCGCGCGGGCGTTGTGGTACACGTTGCACGCATACCCGCCATGCGGGGTAGATCGGCCCGCGTTCGTGTACGTCGGCCACGACGGAACCCCCAGAAAGTTCGTCGCATAATGGGACCACTGGTCCCAGCATTGCGCACCGAACACCCGGTCCACGTCGATATATTTGCCTCGCACGGACTGCACGTATCGTGCGAGGGTTGCTTCGGTAGCCATCGTTACGCCCCTCCATCCGTGGGACTGTTTTCGGCCACCCAGGCTGTAGCGAGGGGCTGCACCGCGGCCAAGATCTGAGCGTCCGTCACAACGTCTTCCGCGAGGCCGGGACGTTCCTTCCCTGTTTGGACGGCGTACGCGTACGCGGCCCCCCACCCGGGGGAGGCTGCGATCTGC
>Ga0172382_10007661_pt1 | contig 15273 bp, 11 predicted proteins | sample Leawel138RmetaG_FD_122245 | JGI IMG/M metagenome (GOLD analysis project Ga0172382, IMG submission 122245) | Leachate microbial communities from a municipal landfill in Southern Ontario, Canada - Leachate well 138R metaG | ecosystem: Engineered > Solid waste > Landfill > Unclassified | place...
CTGGAAGGCTCGGAGGAGTCGGCCGGGGAGTCGGCGGCGGCGGAATCCGGATCGCCGGCGCCGGCCCCGGCGCCAACACCCGCGCCGGCGCCCAGGGCGGAGGCAGGGCAGGCGGCAGGCGCGTCGCAGCCGGCTCCGGCGTCCCGGGCGACCGGCTCGGTCGGCTCCCGCCAGCCCGATCGCAGCTGCGCCCTGGTCGTGATCGGTGGCGGGCCCGGTGGCTACGCGGCAGCCTTCCGGGCTGCCGATCTCGGCCTCGAGGTCGTGCTGGTCGAGCGCTATCCGACACTTGGCGGCGTCTGCCTCAACGTCGGCTGCATACCTTCCAAGGCGCTGCTGCATACCGCCGCCGTCATGGACGAAGCGCGCGCGCTCGCCTCGCACGGCATCGATTTCGGCGAGCCGAAGCTCGACCTCGAACGCCTGCGCGACTGGAAGTCCGGGGTGGTGGGCAAGCTGACCGGTGGTCTCGCGGCAATGGCAAAGGGCCGCAAGGTCGAGGTCGTCCGCGGCTCGGCCCGGTTCGCCGATCCCCACCACCTGGAGATCGAGCTCACCGAGGGCTCGGGTCGCGCCACCACGGGCGAGACCACGCTGCTGCGCTTCGAGCAGGCGATCATCGCGGCCGGTTCCCAGGCCGTGCGCCTGCCGTTCCTGCCCGAGGACCCGCGCATCGTCGATTCCAGCGGAGCGCTCGCGCTCGGCGCGATCCCGAAGCGGATGCTGGTCATCGGCGGCGGCATCATCGGGCTCGAGATGGGCACGGTATACGCCACGCTCGGCGCGCAGGTCGAAGTGGTCGAGATGCTCGACGGCCTGATGGCCGGAGCGGATGCCGACCTCGTGCGCGTCTGGCAGAAGCACAATGCCGAGCGCTTCGCGCGCATCATGCTCGGCACCCGTACGACCGGTGCGCGGGCCACGGCCAAGGGCATCGAAGTCAGCTTCGAAGGCAGCAATGCACCCGAGCAGCCCGTGGTCTACGATCTCGTGCTCTGCGCGGTGGGGCGTCGGCCCAATGGTCGCGAGATCGGCGCGGAGGCGGCCGGCATCGCAGTGGACGAACGCGGCTTCATCCCGGTCGATGCCCGGATGCGCACGAACGTTCCCCATGTCTTCGCGATCGGCGACATCGTCGGTGATCCGATGCTGGCCCACAAGGCGGCCCACGAAGGCCATGTGGCGGCCGAAGTCGCGGCCGGGCAGAAGACGCATTTCGATGCCCGGGTGATTCCCTCGGTTGCCTATACCGATCCCGAAGTCGCCTGGGTCGGGGTGACCGAAACCCAGGCCAGGGCCGAGTCCATCGCCATCGGCAAGGCGGTGTTTCCCTGGGCGGCCTCGGGCCGGGCGATCGCCAACGGGCGCGCCGAGGGCTTCACCAAGCTGATCTTCGACGAGGCAACGCACCGGGTCATCGGCGGGGCCATCGTCGGCACCCACGCGGGCGACATGATCGGCGAGATCGCCCTGGCGATCGAGATGGGGGCGGATGCGACCGACATCGGGAAGACCATCCATCCGCATCCCACCCTGGGCGAAACCATCGGGCTGGCGGCCGAGCTCTTCGAGGGCGTCTGCACGGAACTGCCGCCTCCGCGCAAGCGCTAGAGAAAACACGGTATTCCGGACGCTCGTGGCTTGTCCGGATTGACGGTTCGGCGAGTCGGGAGTTTACAATTCGCAACCCCCGAAAGCCCGGAGATCCGCCGCGCGGAGCAACCTCGGGCCGCCGGGCCCATTCGCCTCAAGGAGATCATCCGATGGATCGCCGTGCCGTCCTCAAGAAAACGCTTACCGCCGGGGCTGCCGCCGGCGCCGCCACGATCGCCGCTCCGGCCATTTCGCAGGGCAAGACGGAATGGCGCATGGTCACCGCCTGGCCCAAGAATTTCCCGGGCCTGGGCGTCGGCGCCGAAAGCCTCGCGAAACGCATCACCACGATGTCGGGCGGCCGCCTGACCGTCAAGGTCTATTCCGCCGGCGAACTGGTTCCGCCGCTGCAGGCGCTCGATGCCGTCATCAACGGCACCGCCGAGATGTGCCACAGCGCCGCCTACTACTGGCACAACAAGAACCCCGGCCTGTCGTTCTTCACCGGCGTGCCCTACGGCATGACCTCGCGCGAATTCACCGCGTGGGTGCGTTTCCTCGGCGGCCAGGAGATCTGGGACGAGATCTACGACCAGTTCGGCGTCCAGGGCTTCCTGTCGGGCGATACCGGCACCCAGGCCGGTGGCTGGTTCCGCGACGAGCTCAAGGGGATCGAGGACATCAAGGGCCTGCGCTTCCGCACCCCCGGGCTCGGCGGCCAGGTCTGGCAGAAGCTCGGCGCTTCGGTGACCAATCTCGCGGCCGGCGAGATCTTCCAGGCGCTGCAGACCGGAACGCTCGATGCGGCCGAGTTCGTCGGTCCGTACAACGACCTGGCGCTGGGCTTCTACCAGATCGCCAAGAACTACTATTTCCCGAGCTTCATCGAGCCCGGCCTGGCCACCGAGCTGACCGTCAGCAAGTCGAAGTTCTCGGCCCTGCCGGCGGACCTCCAGGAGATCGTGCGCACCGCCGCCCAGGCCGAATACGACAACGTGTCCTCGGACATGTTCGCCAATGATCCGCGTGCGCTGCGCACGCTGGTCGACAAGCACGGGGTCAAGACCCACCAGTTCCCGGACTCGATCCTCGAGGCCGGTGGCAAGGCGGCGGCCGAGGTGATCACCGCGGTGCGCGACGGCGACAATGCCCTGGGCAAGAAGACCGCCGAGAGCTTCCTCTCGGCGCTCGAGCTGCTGCGCACACGTTCGGAGAGCACCGACAGCCCGTACATCGTCGCTCGCGAGAAGTACTTCAAGGTCTGACGCACGCGGCCTCCGCGCCGCCGGCCACCCATGGCGAACCGAGGGTGGCCGGCTTCCGATTCCTTCGCTTCCCGCCGCATCGTTCATGAAATGGCTCGCCCTGTTCGTTAGCGCCATCGGCCGGCTGAACACCTTCGTCGGCCATGCCCTCGCGTGGCTGGCGCTGGCCAGCGTGATCCTGTGCTTCACCGTGGTCGTGCAGCGCTATGCGTTCGCGGTCACGCACCTGTGGCTGCAGGATCTCTACGTCTGGCTCAATGGCGCGATGTTCATGGGCGTGGCCGGCTATGCGCTGCTGGTCGATGCCCATGTGCGGGTCGACATCCTCTATCGGCCCGCGAGCGTCCGGCGCAAGGCCCTGCTCGACATGATCGGGGTGCTGCTGTTCCTGTTGCCGTTCTGCGCGGTGATCTGGATCTGGGGCAGCGAATACGTCTTCCGCTCCTGGAAGCTGGGCGAGCCTTCGGCGAATCCGGGTGGAATGCCCGGGCTGTACATCCTCAAGACCTTCATCCTGGTCTTCGTGGTTCTCGTGGCCTTGCAGGGGCTATCGATGCTGTGTCGAAGCATCCTGGTGCTCACCGGCAGGCAGGAACTGCTGCCGGCGCGTTTCCGTTACCAGCAGGAGTAGTTCCGCTTGGATTCCGTCTTGCTCGGCGAGATCCTCGCCGTCGGCCTGTTCTTCGGCATCATCCTCACGCTCCTGATCGGCTTCCCGGTGGCGTTCTCGCTCGCCGGGACTTCGCTCGTCTTCGCCCTGGCCGGCTGGCTGCTGGGCGTCTTCGATCCGTCGAACTTCGGTGCGCTCGCCTCGCGCTACATCGGCTTCATGACCAACGAGGTGCTGGTGGCGGTGCCCTTGTTCATCTTCATGGGCACCGTGCTCGAGCGCTCGGGCATTGCCGAGGAATTGCTGACCACCATGGGCCGGCTGTTCGGGCGGGTGCGCGGCGGGCTCGCCTTCTCGGTGATCACGGTGGGCGCGCTGCTCGCCGCCTCGACCGGCGTCGTCGGTGCCACCGTGGTGACCATGGGCCTGATCAGCCTGCCGGCGATGCTGCGGGCCGGCTACGATCCCAGGCTCGCCAGCGGCGTGATCTGCGCATCCGGCACCCTCGGGCAGATCATCCCGCCCTCGACGGTCCTGATCTTCATGGGCGACATGCTGGCGGGCATCAATGCCCAGGTGCAGATGTCCAAGGGCAATTTCGCGCCGACGCCGGTGTCGGTCGGCGACCTGTTCGCGGGCGCGATGATTCCCGGCTTGCTGCTCGTGCTGCTCTATTTCCTGCTGACCGCCTGGAAGGCGATCTTCGACCCGAAGAGCTGTCCGGCCATGGTGGTGACCGACGAGGAAAGGGCCCGGCTGGGGCGCGATATCGTGACCGCTCTGGTTCCGCCGCTGCTGCTCATCGTGGCGGTGCTCGGCTCGATCCTCGGCGGCATCGCGACGCCGACCGAATCGGCATCGGTGGGCGCGATCGGCGCGCTCCTGCTCACCTTCATCAAGGGACGCTTCCGATGGAGCATGCTGCGCAATGCGGGGATCGCCACCGCGACGGTCACCTCGATGGTGTTCGTGATCCTGCTCGGCGCATCGGTGTTCTCGATCGTGTTCCGGATGATGGGCGGTGACGATCTCGTCCACGGCATGCTCAGCGACCTGCCCGGCGGCGCAACCGGTGCGCTGATCGTGGTCCTGTTCGTGATGTTCCTGCTCGGCTTCATCCTCGACACCTTCGAGATCATCTTCATCGTGATCCCGATCACCGCGCCGGTGCTGCTCGCGCTCGGGCTCGATCCGGTGTTCCTCGGGGTGATCGTCGGGGTCAATCTCCAGACCAGCTTCCTGACCCCGCCCTTCGGTTTCTCGCTCTTCTACCTGCGCGGCGTGGCGCCCGCGAGCGTCTCGACGGGAATGATCTACCGGGGGGTGCTCCCCTTCGTGGCCCTGCAGGTGGTGGCGATGGCGATCATCATCAGTTTCCCGGCGCTGGCGACCTGGTTGCCGAAGTTCATCTACCAGTAGGCTGCCGGAGCCGTTGCTGGGCCGCCTGCGCCGCGGCCAGCACCCGGGCCGGCGCGGTGCCGCCGACATGGTCGCGGGCGGCGACCGAGCCTTCCAGCGTCAGGGCCTCGAGCGCATCCTCGCCGATCGCCGGGCTGAACCTGCGCAGGGTCTCGATGCCGAGGTCGGCAAGCTCGACCCCGCGTCCGGCCGCCTCGCGCACGGCCAGGGCCACCGCTTCATGGGCATCGCGAAACGCGACGCCGCGCTTGACGAGGTAGTCGGCGAGGTCGGTCGCGGTCGAGAAGCCTTCGGCCGCCGCCTCGCGCATCCGCTCGGGGCGGACCTGGATGCCGCCGATCATGTCGGCGAAGATCCGCAAGGTGTCCTCGAGGGTGTCGGCGGCATCGAAGACGGGCTCCTTGTCTTCCTGGTTGTCCTTGTTGTAGGCGAGCGGCTGGCCCTTCATGAGGGTGAGCAGCGACATGAGGTCGCCATAGACCCGGCCGGTCTTGCCGCGGGCCAGTTCCGGCACGTCCGGGTTCTTCTTCTGGGGCATGATCGACGAGCCGGTGCAGAAGCGATCGGCCAGCTCGATGAAGCCGACGCGCGGCGACATCCAGATCACCAGCTCCTCGGACAGGCGCGAGACATGCATCATCGCGATGCTGGCGGCGGCGACGAACTCGATCGCGAAATCCCGGTCCGAGACGGCATCGAGCGAATTCCGGCAAATGGCCTCGAACCCGAGCTGGCGGGCCACCTGTTCGCGGTCGATCGGGAAGGTGGTGCCCGCCAGGGCGGCGGCACCGAGCGGCAGGCGGTTGACGCGGCGCCGGGCGTCGACCAGGCGCTCCTCGTCGCGGGCGAACATCTCGACGTAGGCCATCAGGTGGTGGCCGAACGTGACCGGCTGGGCCACCTGCAGGTGGGTGAAGCCGGGCATGAGGGTCGCGGCCTCGCGTTCGGCGAGCTCGGCCAGGGCCAGCTGCAGGGCGCGCAGGCCCTCGATCGAGCGGTCGATCGCGGCGCGCAGCCACAGGCGGATGTCGGTCGCCACCTGGTCGTTGCGCGAGCGGCCGGTATGCAGGCGCTTGCCGGCGTCACCGGCGAGCTCGGTCAGCCGGTGCTCGATGTTGAGGTGGACATCCTCGAGGTCGAGGGACCACTTGAACTCGCCACCCTCGATCTCCTGCCTGATTCGGGCCATGCCTGATTCGATCGCGGCGAGATCCTCGGCCGAGAGCACACCGCGATCGGCCAGCATCCGGGCATGGGCAAGCGAACCCTCGATGTCCTGCATCGCGAGCCGCTGGTCGAAATCGACGGAGGCGGTGTAGCGTTTGACCAACTCGGATACCGGTTCGGAGAATCGGCCCGACCAGGCTGCGGATTTCTTGGCGAGTTGATCTGTCATAATCTCTGGCGCAGGGGAGTAGAAAATAAGCACGGTCGCCAGGGTCTTCGCCCGGCCCGATCTGCAGGGCGGATGCGGGCCGCGTCGAAACGGCGGGCGTCAATGCGATTCACCGGAATAATGCACTTCGTGCGTGCCCGACGGATTATATCGATCGCCGGACGATAAACCGCGCGGGCGCCTGAAGCGAAAATGACGCCATCGCCAGCAGGAGTCGATACCGCAGATCTCGAGCCTCGTCGCCGCCAGTCCGACGGTGCCGACCTGCCCGTGCTTCCCGACAGCTGCAACCTCGGCACCGTCCTGCGGGTCCTGGTCTGCATCAACGTCGGGGCGGTGCTGCTGGCGGCTGTCGTCGCGACGGCCGGGCGGGGCTTCTTCAGCGGGCTGCTGCAGATTGCCGCCATCGTCGAGCCGGCGACCCTGATCTCGCTGCTCATCCTCTGTCCGCTGCGTCGCCACGTCAACGGCAAGCCGCGCTGGCTGCAGTACGGGGCGGGGATGGGCGTGCCGGCGCTCGCCACGTTTGCCGTCAGCCTGGCCCTGGTCGGTCTGATCGCCCCGGATCTCGACACCGTCGACGACATGCGCTGGGCGGGCGCTCGTGCCGCGCTTGCGGCCGGAGTGGCGCTCGGCCTGATCGAATGGCTGCGCCTGCGCCAGCTCTCGCTGCAGCCTTCCCAGGCCGAGGGGCGGCTGCAGGCGCTGCAGGCGCGGATCCGCCCCCATTTCCTCTTCAACAGCCTCAATACCGTGCTCGGCCTGATGCGCAGCGACACTCGCCAGGCCGAGCGGACCCTCGAGAACCTGGCCGACCTGTTCCGGGTGTTCATGCGCGACAGCCGTGAGCTGGTGCCGCTCGACGAAGAGGTGCTGCTGTGCAAGGAGTACCTCTCGATCGAGAAGCTGCGCCTGCCCGACAGGCTGCTGGTCGACTGGGAGATCGACGACATGCCCGGCGATGCGCTGCTGCCGTCGTTGCTGCTGCAGCCCCTGATCGAGAACGCGGTGCACCACGGCATCGAACCACGCAGCGATCCGGGGCGGATCACGATTAACATTGCCAAGTCCGGCGAACGGGTGCGCGTCGAGATCGTCAATCCACTGCCGGAGCGGCCGCCGGCCAGGCCGGGCAACCAGATGGCCCTGTCGAATGTCCGAGAACGCCTCGGCCTGACCTTCGATGTCGAAGGACAGCTCGTGATGACCACGGAAGAGGGCTTGTTCCGGGTCACCGTCCAGTTCCCCTATCGCAAAGAGAGAAGGCGCAGAGATGTCAGACGCAACTTCGATTTTGATCATCGATGATGAACCCGTCGCCCGGTCCCGACTGCGCGAGCTGCTCGCCGACCTGGCCCCCGAGTTCCCCCACCGGATCGTCGGCGAGGCGGCCAATGCGCCCGAGGCCTTGTCGCAGATCGAGATGGTGCAGCCCCAGATCGTCCTGCTCGATATCCAGATGCCCGGCATGACGGGCATCGAGCTCGCCCGCCATGTGTCGGCCCGGGCGGCCTCGGGCGAATCATCCAAGCCGATGCCGCTGATTATCTTCGTGACCGCCTTCGACGAGTTCGCCGTCGAGGCCTTCGAAGTCAGGGCGGTGGATTACCTGCTCAAGCCGGTCCGGGCCCAGCGCCTGCTCGAAGCCTTGCGCCGGGCCCTGGCGCGGGTGCCTTCCGAGCATCAGGACGCGATCGACCAGCTGGCGCGCTCGACCAACACCCGCCGCCGCCATCTTTCGGTGCATGAACGCGGCCGGGTCATTCTCGTGCCGCTCGAGCAGGTGGTCTTCCTCAAGGCCGAGCTCAAGTACATCACGGTGCGCACCGCCGAGCGCGAGTACCTCATCGAGGAGTCGCTCACCTCGCTCGAGGACGAGTTCAGCGATCGCTTCGTGCGCATCCATCGCAATGCGCTGGTCGCGCGGCCCTCGATCGCCGGCTTCGAGCGGGTCACGCCTTCCGGCGAGGACGAGGGCGGCGATCCCTACTGGCAGGTCGTGTTGCGCGATGTCGAGGAACGCCTGCCGGTGAGCCGGCGCCAGTGGTCCTCGGTCAAGAACCTGGTCGGCTGATGGTGTCGAAGTCCGTTGCGCCGGGCTCGCCCGGGAGGCTGGTCATCGCCTCGCGAGAAAGCCGCCTGGCGATGTGGCAGGCCGAGCATGTGCGCGACCTGCTGCGCGCGCTGTATCCCGGTTGCGAGATCCGGATCGAGGGCATGAGCACCGAAGGCGACCGGATCCAGGATCGGGCGCTCTACGAGATCGGCGGCAAGGCGCTCTTCATCAAGGAGCTCGAGCACGCCCTGCTCGACGGGCGTGCGGATCTCGCGGTGCATTCGCTCAAGGATGTCCCCATGATCCTGCCCGAGCCGTTCCGGCTGGCGGCGGTGCTGCCGCGCGAGGATCCCCGCGACGCCTTCGTGTCGAACCGGCATGCCGGGGTCGATGCGCTTCCCGACGGCGCGGTCGTCGGCACCTCGAGCCTGCGCCGGGCCGCGCAGCTGCGGGCGCAGCGACCCGGACTCCAGGTGCGCGCACTGCGCGGCAACGTCAATACCCGGCTCGCGAAGCTCGATGCCGGCGAATACGATGCGATCCTGCTTGCGGCCGCCGGGCTCAAGCGACTCGGCCTGGCGCAGCGCATCCGCCAGGTGGTGGAGCCCACGATCTGCCTGCCGGCGGCCGGCCAGGGCGCGCTCGGCATCGAGATCCGTGCCGACCGGGCCGAGCTCGCCGAATGGCTGGCGCCGCTCGCCGACATGGCGAGCACGGTGCAGGTAAGCGCCGAGCGCGTCGTGTCGCGCGAGCTCGGCGGTAGCTGCCGGGTTCCCCTTGCCGCCTACTGCGAACCGCAGGGCGAGGGCCTGTTGCTGCGCGGTCGTGTCGCGGCCGAGGATGGCCATGTCATGCTCGAGGCCAGCGCCTCGAGCGATGACGCGAGCATCGATGCGGCCGAACGGATCGGCGCCGAGGTCGCGGCGGCATTGCGCAGCCAGGGCGCGGAGCGGTGGCTCGGCTCGTCCTGACCCACGTCGAGCCGCGGGGAAGCCGGATCGCGGCCGGGCTGCGCGGGGCGGGTCATGAAGTCCTGTCGCTCGCGTTCTCCCGCCTGCGCGGCATCCCCGAGGCGGCGGGCCGGCTCGCCACCGCCGATCTTGCCGGGTATCACCGGATCATCGTGGTGAGCCCATCGGCGGCCTGTTTCGCGGCGCAGGCCCGTCCGGGCCCCTGGCCGGTTTCCGCCCGGTTCGCGGCAGTCGGACCGGGGACAGGGGAGGCGCTCCTCGAATCGGGCGTCGCCGCGACGGCCGAGCAGGTGGAATCCCCCGATGGCGAGCATCACGATGCCGATGCGATGCTCGGCCAGGCGTCGTTTCGCGAAGGCGCCGGACGGCGGATCCTCGTTCTCGCGGGTACGGTGGGGCGGCGCGACTGGGCCGGAACGCTCGAGTCCCGGGGCTTCTCCGTCGAGCGGATCGAGCTCTACCGGCGCGAGGCGATCATGCCGGACGAACCGGACTGGCAACGGCTGGTCGAGTGGTCGGATGGCGGCGCGGATGCGGCCTTCATCGTCACGACGGTCGATGCCGCCGACCGCTTGCTGGCCGAACTCGGCGCCCGCGCCCTGGACGGCTGGGCGCGAAGGTGCATCGCGTTCTGCCCGCACCAGCGGATCGCCGCGCGGCTGGTGGCGGCCGCCTGGGACGATGTCCGGGTCCCCGGCGGCGGGCGCCTGCTCGATGCCGCGATAGAATCGGGTTTGCCTGCCCGTGATCCCGGTCAATGATGAACGAACGGATACGAATTGCCCATGAGTGAAGTGACGCCGCAGCCGCCCGGATCGGGCAGCCGGCCGGACCCGGCGAATTCGCCGCCGAGCGAGGGGGCGACGCCAGGCAGTGGCGCGACGAGCGGGTCGAAGTCGGCGCCGGACACCGCTATGCCCGAATCGAGCAAGGCATCCGGATCCGGGTCGAAGGGCCCGTCCCGGACCGAGCCGGCGAACACGCCGAAGGCCGGATCGAAGACGCAGGCCGCAGCCGAGCCCGGGGCCGGATCGAAGCCCGCGGGCGAAGCCGCGCCCAAGGACGGCGCGAAGACCGCGGTTGTCGCTTCCACGCCGGCCACCGGGGGCAGCGCGACGCCCCCGCCCAAGGGCGCGGGCAAGGGCGGGCGTGCGGCAGGGCGGGGCAGCGATGCCAGCCCGCCCGCGTCGCCCCCGGCCTCCACCCCGCCGCCGGCATCGCCGCCCGCCGCGGTCGCACCGAAGCCCGCGTCGCCCCCGCCGGCCCGCGGACGCGGTGCGCTCTGGCTGGGGCTGCTGGCGCTTGCTGTCGCGATCGCCGGTCCGCTGCTGCTCTGGCAATGGAGCCAGAAGAGCATCGAGGAGCTGGCCCGCCGAATACAGGATTCCGATTCCCGCTCCAGCAGCGCCGCGCAGCAGGCGAGCCAGGCCGTCGACGAGGTTCGCGAACTGCGCAGCCGGACCGAGGGCACCGAAGCCAAGCTCGCCGAGGCCGCCGGCCAGCAGGCCCAGCTCGAGAAGCTCTATCGCTCGGTCGCCCTGGACAGCGCCGATGCGATGCTGGCCGAACTCGAAAGCGCCCTGTCGCTCGCCGCCCAGCAGCTCGCCTCGGGCGGTAGCGCGGAAGGAGCGCTTCTCGCCCTGCAGTCGGCCGACGGCCGGCTCGGCCGCCTCGGGGATCCGGCCCTGGTCGGGGTGCGGCGCGCCATTGCACGTGACATCGAGCGGCTTCGCAGCGCCACCGGCGGCGATATCGGGGTGCTCGCCGCGCGGCTCGACAATCTCGCGCGCGCCGTCGACGACTGGCCGCTCGCAGCCGATGCCCTTGCCGACGGCGCCGAGGCCGGGCCGGTTTCGCGGGGGGCCGGATCCGCCGGCGCGCCCGCCGCTGCGTCGGCGCAGGCACCGGTGGAAGCACCGACGGCAGCCTCCGTCGAGGCACCGACCGAGGCACCAGCGGCGGCACCGACCGAACCGGCGCAGGCGCCGGCGCAGGCACCGGCACCGGCCGAACCGGCGGCACCGAGCCCCGCCGAAGGCGCAAGCGCCACCAGCGACACGGACACCGCCAGCGACACGGGTGCGGCGGATACGGGTGCAGCAGACACCGGTGCAGCAGACACCGGTGCAGCAGAGACCGCTGCAGCAGAGACCGCTGCAGCAGAGACCGCTGCAGCAGACACGGGCACGGCGGACTCCGGTGCATCGGACTCGGGCGCGGCAGAGTCGGGCGCGCCAGACACCGGTGCGACGGACACGGCTTCCGGCGAGGCGGCGACCGCCACTGAAGATGCCATCGGTTCGTCCGGTGCACAGGCTCCGGAGGCCGCGGATGCGTCGGCCGAAGCATCGTCCCCGCGCGATCCGCAAGGCCCGGTGGCCGGCGATGCCGCCGCGGGCAATGGCGCCATGGATGCCGCACCGGTCGGCGATGCCGGCTCCGCGGCCGGGGAATCCCCGTCACTGATCGACCGCGTTGCCGGCCTGGTGCACTTCGACCGGATGATCGAGGAGGTCTTCAGCCTGTTCCGGGTGCGCCGCGTCGATGCGCCCGATGCCGCGCTGATCGCCCCCGACCAGGTCTACTTCCTGCGGGAGAACCTGCGGCTGCGGCTGCTCAATGCGCGCTTGGCGCTGCTCTCGCGCAACGATCCGCTGTTCCGCGGTGATGTCGAACAGGCGGTGGCCTGGATCGAGCGCTATTTCGACCGGAATTCGCCCGAGGTCGAACGTGCGCTGGCTCAGCTCGAGCAGCTGGCCCGGGCGCGCACCGCGGGCGAAGCGCCGTCGGTGAACGACAGCCTGGGTGCGGTGCGGGCGGCGCGCGCTGCACGGGAAGCCCGTCGATGAGACGGATCATCGGCCTGATCCTCGTCATCTCGGCAGCCGTCGGGATCGCCCTGCTGTTGCGATTCAACACCGGCAATGTCGCGATCCTGTGGCCACCCTACCGGGTCGACTTGTCGCTCAATCTCGCGATAGTCGTCCTGCTGGTCGCCTTCATCCTGATGTATTTCCTGGTGCGGGCGGCGAGCCAGGCCTATGGCCTGCCGACGCGGGTGCGTCGCTACCGCATGGCAAAGCGGCGCGAGCGGGCCCATCGAGCCCTGCGCGACAGCCTGATGGCGTACTTCGAGGGGCGCTTCGGTCGGGCCGAGCGCCTTGCCGAGAACGCGCGCGACGAGCCCGCGCTGGCCGGTCCGGCGGCGCTGCTCGCGGCGCGCGCGGCGCAGGCCGCCCACCAGTCGGAGCGGCGCGATCGCTGGCTCGAGGCCGCCGCCGATGGCGACGAGACACGCACCGCCACCCGGGTGATGTCGGCGGAGATCGCCCTCGAGGACGGCCGGCCCGGCGATGCGCTGGTGGCCGTCGAGGAACTCGATCGCGCGCGGCCGGGACGCCGGCATGCCCTCGAGTTGCGCCTGCGGGTGCACGAGCAGCAGAAGGACTGGGAACGGGTCCTCGAAGTCGTCGACGAGCTCGACGCCTACGACGCCATTCCCGAACCGCGCCGTCGAAGCCTGCGGGTGCGGGCCTACCGGGCGCTGTTTCGCACCCGCAGCGGGGACGTCGCCGCGGTCCGCGATCTCTGGAAGCGCGCCGGCTCGCCCGAACGCGAGGACGATGGGGTCATCGAGGCGGCCGCGACCGCCTTCGCCGACAGCGGCGATCAGGCGCAGGCGGCCCGGCTCGCCGAAGGGGTGCTGGCGCAGCGCCTCGTACCGGGCCTGCTCGCCCTCTATGGCCGCCTCGACGATGTACCGGCCCAGCAGCGCCTGCGTACGGCCGAGCGCTGGCTGGACCGTCACGGCGATGATCCCGAACTGCTGACCCTGCTGGGGCAGCTCTGCTCCAGGGAGCAGATATGGGGCAAGGCCGAGGGCTTCCTCCGGCGCGCCGAGGCCAAGGGTGGATCACGCGAGGCCCGGCTCGCCCTGGCGGAGCTCTACGAGAAACTCGAGCGGCCCGACGATGCCGCCGCCGTCCATCGGCGCATCGCCACCGATACGCCCCTGCTGGCCGGGCCGCCTGCGCACTGAGTCTGGACTAGACGCAGCGCCCGCCATCGACCTCCAGGCAGGTTCCGGTGATGAACTCCGCTTCGTCGGAAGCGAGATAGAGCGCCGCATTGGCGATGTCGCCCGGCGTGGAGAGTCGCCCGAGCGGAATCGATGCGACGAACCGGGCCCGGTTCTCGGGTGTGTCCGACCCCATGAACGTACCCAGCAGCGGGGTTTCGCCGGCGACCGGATTGATGCAGTTGACCCGGATCCGGTCGGGGGCGAGCTCGACCGCGAGTGATTTCGATGCGGTGATGACCGCGCCCTTGGTGCTGTTGTACCAGACGAGTCCCGGGCGCGGCCGCACACCGGCGGTCGATGCGATGTTGATGAACACGCCGCCGCCCTGGCGGCGGAAGCAGGGCACCATGTGGCGGGCCGTCCAGTAGATGCTCTTGACGTTGGTGGCGAAGACGCGGTCGAAGTCCGCCTCGTCGATCTCCAGCAGGGGCTTGTTCCGGTGCGAGACCCCGGCATTGTTCACCATGATGTCGAGACGGCCGTGGTGCCCGAGGGCGCCGGCAAGCAGCTTCTCGACGTCGGGTCCGACGCTGACGTCGCCATGCACGTAATCCGCCACTCCACCGGCGTCGCGGATCGCCCGGACCACCCGCTGGCCGGCGTCGTCGTCGATGTCGTTCACGATGACCCGGGCGCCCTCGGCGGCGAAGCGCATGGCGATGCCTTCGCCGAATCCTGATCCACCGCCGGTGACGATGGCGACCTTGTCCTGCAATCTCATCCCTGTCTCCTTTCTGATCGCCGGCGCTGCTTCAGTCGTGCCGCAGCGCCACCGTCTTGAGCGTGGTGAAGCCGTAGAGGGCTTCGAATCCCTTCTCCCTGCCATGGCCGCTGCGCTTGACGCCTCCGAAGGGAAGCTCGACCCCGCCGCCGGCGCCGTAGTCGTTGATGAACACCTGTCCGGCGCGCAGGCGGTGCGCAAGCCGCAGCTGCCGGGCGCCATCACGGGTCCACACCCCGGCGACCAGGCCATAGGGCGTGCCGTTGGCGAGCCGGATCGCCTCGACCTCGGTCTCGAAGGCGGTCACCGACAGGACCGGCCCGAAGATTTCCTCCTGCTCGATGCGATGCCCCGGCGGGACGTCGGCGAGCAGGACCGGAGCCTGGTAGAAGCCGCCGGCGGGTGCGTCCTCGATGATCTGTCCCTGGGCGACGAAGCGGATGCCGGTGGCCTGCGCTTCGGACAGGGCGTCCCAGACCCGCTGCTGCTGGCGCTGGGAAACCAGTGGGCCGAGATCGAGATCGCGGTGCGCCGGCCCTGCCCGCAGGTCGGCGAATGCCGCCGCCAGGCGTTCCAGGACCTCGTCGTGCACGGCCCGGTCGACCAGCACCCGGCTGCCGGCCGAGCAGGTCTGCCCGGCGTTCTGGATGATCGCGCCGACCAGGGCGGGTATGGCCGCGTCGAGATCGGCATCGGCGAAGACGAGCTGCGGCGACTTGCCCCCGAGCTCGAGGGTGACCGGGCAGTGGTGGGCCGCCGCGACCTGGGCGACGCGGGTTCCGGTGCCGGGCGAACCGGTGAAGGAGAGGTGATCGATGCCGGCATGGGCGGCAAGCGCCTCGCCGGCCTCGGCCCCGAGGCCGGTGACGATGTTGAGGGCGCCGGGCGGCAGGCCGCAGGAGGCGGCCATCTCGGCCACCCGCAGCACGCTCAGGCAGGCGTCCTCGGCCGGCTTGACCACGCAGGCATTGCCGGCGGCCAGGGAAGCGCCGACCGAGCGCCCGAAGATCTGCATCGGGTAGTTCCAGGGCACGATATGGCCCGTCACCCCGTGCGGCTCGCGCAGGGTCAGCACGGTATAGCCCTGGCGATAGGGCACCGTCTGGCCATGGAGCTTGTCGGCGGCCCCCGCATAGAACTCGAAGTAGCGCGCCAGCGCCA
>Ga0172382_10007663_pt1 | contig 15269 bp, 20 predicted proteins | sample Leawel138RmetaG_FD_122245 | JGI IMG/M metagenome (GOLD analysis project Ga0172382, IMG submission 122245) | Leachate microbial communities from a municipal landfill in Southern Ontario, Canada - Leachate well 138R metaG | ecosystem: Engineered > Solid waste > Landfill > Unclassified | place...
CCCCGCCCGCCCCGAGCCCCCAGCCCGGCGCGTGTCCCCCCTGCCCTTCAGCCTGTCCCCGGCGCCGGTCTTCCCCCCAAGCCTGTCCCCGGCGCTTCCCTCCAGTCCTCAGCCTGTCCCGCTCCGCCCTTTCCCCCCCGCCCTCCCGACCCGCAATGGCGCGGCGTTTCGCCGCGCCATTGCGGGTCGGCGTGCGGGGTCCAGGGGCCGTTGGCCCCTGGCGGGTGCAGGGCGGAGCCCTGCCCGCCGGAGGCGCCTTGGCCGCCGCCGCTGTCTGCGGTCCTGTCCTGTCTGGAGTGGCCCGGGGTGGCCTGTCTGGAGTGGCCCGGGGTGGCCTGGGGGGGCGGCGCGGGCTGGCCTAGTCGTCTTTTTTCAGCGCCAGGGCCCAGCGCAGGACTTCGGCCACGGGGCGCACGAGGTCGCCGGGGATGTAGGCGTGCTCCTGGGCGTCGGCGTAGAGGCTGCGGGCCAGGGGCACGTTGCGCATGATGGGGATGTTTTCTTCCTTGGCGGCGGCGATCATGCGTTGGGCGGTGGGGCCTTCGCCTTTGGCCAGGACGATGGGCAGGGGGGTTTCGCCTTCCTCGTAGTAGATGGCGATGGCCAGGTGGGTGGGGTTGGTGATGAGCACGGTGGCCTTGCGGGTGCTTTGTGCGGCGCCGCTGCTCAGGAGTTCCTGGTGCAGGCGTTTGCGCATGGCCTTGACCTCGGCGTTGCCTTCCATTTCCTTGTACTCCCGCTTGACCTCGTCCTTGCTCATCATGAGCTGCTTGTTGTGTTGCCAGCGCTGGAACAGGTAGTCCAGGGCGGCGATGACGACCATGACGGCGACCACGGCCACGGCGATGTCCCACAGCAGGGCGCCCAAGGCGGCGTAGGCGCCGCCCAGGCCGACGCGGGGTATGGATTGCAGGGGGATGAGCGAGTTTTTGACGGCGACCCAGACGGCCACGGCGATGGCCACGACCTTGATGCAGCTTTTGAGGAACTCCACGAGGCCCTTGATGGAGAAGACCTTCTTGAACCATTGTTTCGGGCTCAGGTTTTCGAGCTTTGGGATGAGGGCCTTGGGGGTGACGAGCACGCCGACCTGGGCGAGGTTGCAGACAAGGCCCAGGGCCATGACCAGGACGACGACGGGCAGCACGACGCGCGCGATATCGGCCAGCACGGCGAGCATGGTGGGGTAGAAGATGTCGTCGAAGGGGCTGTTCATGACCTTGAGGGGGATGTGGAAGAGGTCGACCAGGGCGGCGTAGAAATAGTCCCACAGGCCGAAGAGCACGGCGAAGAGGGCGGCGGTGGTGGCCATTGCCGGGATTTCCTGGCTTTTGGCGACCTGGCCTTCCTCGCGCGCGTCGCGCAGGCGTTTGGAGGTTGGTTGTTCTGTTTTTTCGCTCATGGCGGTGCCGTGGTTCTAGCCGCCCGGCAGCAGGGCGGCGAAGGGCTGGCCGAAGGCCTTGTCCAGGGTTGTGTGCAGGGTGGGGATGTTGGCCATCAGTTCGAGCAGCAGGTAGCACAGGGGGAAGAAGTAGAGGAAGAGCAGCACGGCGGTTATGGCGCTCTTCACGCCCATGGACAGGACGAAGACGTTGAGCTGCTGGGCGAAGCGGTTGATGAGCCCGAGGCAGAAGTCGCTCAGGAAGCAGACGATGACCAGCGGGGCGGCCAGGAGCACCACATAGAGGAAGAGGATGCCGAACTGCCTGGCGAAGAGCAGGGGGAAGGCGAGGTCTGCGGGCCAGGGCAGCAGCTCGCCCACGGGCCACAGGACGTAGGTGCTGAAGAGCATGCCCAGGAAGGCGACAAAGCCGCCGCCGGTGTAGAAGAGGAAGACCATGGCCTGGAACAACAGCGAGCCGGTGGGGGAGGTCTGGTCCTGGGACATGGGGTCGCTCATCTGGGCCGAGGAGCCGCCGCGCTGGTTGTCGATGAAGAACCCGGCGGACTCCACGGCCCAGAACATGATGCTGACCAGGTAGCCCAGGGCCAGGCCGATGAAGATTTCCTTGGCCATGAGGGCGATGATGAACAGGGTTGTTTCGTCGGGGGTGCGCGCGGCGCCGATCTGCTCGAAGGTGGGCAGCAGGGGGAAGAGGAACGCGGCCAGGGGCAGGGCCAGGGTCATGCGCAGGGCGCCGGTGACCACGCCGCCGCCCAGGAAGGGCACCACGGTGAACAGGGCGACGATGCGCGGCAGGCCCAGGGTGATGGCCGTGAGCAGGTTCTCCATGCCCACGTCGCGCAGGAAGGCGGCCAGCCCGTTCATGGCGTTCCGGTCAGCGGATGATGCTGTTGAAGTTGGTGAATATCTCGTTGCCGTAGGCCAGCAGTTCGCCGCCGAACCAGCCCGCCATGACCAGGATGGTCAGGGACACGGCGATGAGCTTGACGCCGAAGCTCAGGGTCTGCTCCTGGAGCTGGGTCACGGCCTGGATGAGGCTCAGGAGCAGGCCGACCACGGAGCCGACCACGATGGGCGGCAGGGAGAGCATCAGCACGAGGTACAGCGCCCGGGAGGTATAGTTCAATGCGGCCTGGTCCATGGGGCTCCTCCTAGAAGCGGATGCGGCCAATGGGGTGTACGGAAACCTCGGGGGTCAGCTCCTGGTAGGAGACCACGGCGAGGTCGTAGAAGTCCTTTTCGATGAGCTTGCGCAGGTAGCGGCGGATGTCCATGGATGCCAGGACCACGGGGAGCTGCCTGCGCTTGCTGTAGTCGCCTGCGGCCTTGCCCAGGGCGGCGATGATTTTCTTGGCCTTTTCGGGGTCCAGGGCGAGGAAGGCGCCGGCCGAGGTCTGGCGGATGGACTTGCGGATTTCCTCCTCCACGGTGGGGTCGAGCAGGACCACGGCCAGCAGGTTGGTGCCGCCGGTGTACTTGAAGCTGATCTGGCGGCGCAGGGCGGCGCGCACATATTCGGTGAGCTGGACGATGTCCTTCTCCTTGGGCGCCCATTCGACGATGGCCTCGAAGATGGCCCGCAGGTTGCGGATGGAGACGCTTTCCTGCACCAGCCGCTGGAGGATTTCGCCGGTCTTCTGCACGGGGAGCAGGCGCGCGGCCTCGCGCACCAGCTCGGGAAACTGTTCCTCCATTTTGTCCATGAGGTATTTCGTCTCTTGCAGGCCGAGGAACTCCGAGGCGTTGCGCGCCAGGACCACCGAGGCGTGGTAGGTCAGGATGCGCGAGTGGGCCATGGTCGAGAATCCGGCCTGCTCCAGCTTGGGCACGGCGGATTCGGGCACCCAGACCGAGGGCACGTCGGGCAGGAAGTCGTCGGTGCGCTCCACGTCCACCCCGAGCATTTGCAGGGTTTTCTCGCTTTCGCGGGCGATGACCTTGCCGGGCACGAGGCGGCCCTGGGTCACGGGGATCTCGTGCAGCAGCAGGGTGTAGGAGTAGGAGGGCATGGTTTCGCTGGGGCGGATGGTGATGCCCGGGAAGGGCACGCCCAGGTCGTAGTAGAGCACCCGGCGCAGGGTGATGATCTCGTCGTTCAGGTCCTCGAAGCGCAGGGAGCCGCCCAGGTCGGCGGCCACGTCGAGCAGCAGGGGCACTGTGGGCGCGAATTCGTCGCGCACCTGGCGCTGCTTGCGTTTGCGCGGCGAGACGGTGGGGGCCAGGGTCTTCTGGAGTTCCTGGCCCTGGTCGATGGCCACGGGCATGGAGCCCATGCGTCCCAGCACGAAGCCCACGCCGCTGATGATCAGCGCCAGGGTCATCATCTGCGGCTTGGGGAAGCCGGGGATGAGGGCGGCCAGGAAGAGCAGCCCGCCCGCGATGAGCAGGGCCTTGGGCTGGTCGAAGATCTGTTCGCCCATCTGGCTGCCCAGGTGCTCGGTGTCGTCGCCGGAGGTGCGGGTGATGAGGATGCCCGCGCCGATGGAGATGAGCAGGGACGGAATCTGGGAGACGAGCCCGTCGCCGATGGTCAGCACGCCGTATTTCTGCAGGGCGTCGCCAGCCTTCATGCCCATCTGGGTGATGCCGATGGTGATGCCGCCCAGGATGTTGACCACGGTGATGATCATGCCCGCGATGCTGTCGCCCTTGACGAATTTCATGGCGCCGTCCATGGCGCCGTACATCTGGCTTTCCTGGGCCAGGCGGTCGCGCCTGCGCTGGGCTTCGGCCTGGTCGATGGCTCCGGCGCGCAGGTCGGCGTCGATGCTCATCTGCTTGCCGGGCATGGCGTCCAGGGAGAAGCGCGCGCCCACCTCGGCCACGCGCTCGGAGCCCTTGGCGATGACCAGGAACTGGACGATGGTGATGATGAGGAAGACCACGGCGCCGACCACGAAGTTGCCTTCGACCACGAAGGTGCCGAAGGTTTCGATGATCTGGCCCGCGTCGCCCTGGAGCAGGATGAGCCGGGTGGTGGTGATGTTCAGCGCCAGGCGGAAGAGGGTGGTGAACAGCAGCACCGTGGGGAAGACCGAGAAGTCCAGGGCCGTGCCCACATACATGGCCATCATGAGCACGATGAAGGAGATGCCGATGTTGAGGGACAGCAGGGTGTCCACCAGCGGGGTCGGCATGGGGATGATCATCAGCCCGATGATGGCCACCAGGAAGGCGGCCAGGGTCAGGTCGTTGTTGCGGGTGAGGAAGTCCACCGCGCGCTGGGCTGTCCGGGCGAAGCTCATCGTTGTGCCCCCACGAGGTAGAGGTATTCGTCCAGGGCGCCGCGGCTTTCGCTCTCGCGGCCCACATGCCACAGGGCCTTGGCCTTGAGCAGCAGCAGGGGCGCGTCGGCGGTGCCGGTCATGGGGCCGCTGGTGTAGGGCGCAAGCAGCGCCAGCGCCCGCTCGTATTGTTCTTCGAGCAGGGCGACGCCCGCGAGGTATTTGCCGGTGCGATCCTCGCCGGGGCAGGCGCGGGCCAGGGCGTCCAGGATGGTCCTGGCGCGGGCGGTGTCGCCCAGGCGGACGTAGAGGTACACGAGCATGAACAGCGCGTCGCGCTGGGCGCGGGTCAGCATGGCCTAGCCCCCCACCACCAGCGAGCAGTACATGCGCAGCAGGTCGTTGTCGTCGGTGAACTCCTTGAGCATGGCGTCCAGGGCGGGGTCGCCGGTGGCGGCGTGGAGCTTTTCCAGGCCCTGCTCCACGGCGCGCGCGAAGCGTTCTGGCGAGGCGGTGTCGGGGTCCTCGGGGGTCACGCGCAGGTAGTCGTCGAGCATGCTTTCCAGGTTGTCGCCGTCGTAGATGCCCAGATCTTCGCGGGCCTTGGCGGCGCGCAGGGCGGGCGAGAGCCGGCCGCGCTTGAGGGCCAGGGGCTCCTGGCGCGGGGCGCCCACGCCGGTGATGCCCACCGAGGGGGTGAAGAGGGATACCTTTCCAGACATGCGGGTTCTACGCTCCGGTCTTGTCCAGGGTTTCGAAGAGATAGGGCACGACCTGGGCCAGGTGCCCGGCGGCCAGCTGGTGCTTTTCCAGCCGGGCGCAGGCCACGAGCACGTCGTCGCGCAGCAGGCCCACGCGCAGGCCGTGGCGCGGCTGGGCGCTTTCGTGGCACAGGGCCAGCCCCCGGGCCAGGGCCTCGGCCACATGGCCGGACACCCGCCGCGCCAGGCTGACCAGCAGTGCGTCGTCGCGGCGCTCCAGGAACAGGGAGCCGCTCTCGCCCACGTTCAGGGTGCACAGCCCGTTGGCGTCCAGGTCCAGTCCGCCCAGGCCGAGCTGCCTGCCCAGGTCGTCCACCGCCTTGCGAATGTGCATACGGGCTAGTCCTCGTAGAGCTGCGCCTCGGCGGCTATGGCGTCGTCCAGGGCCATCTGGACGGCGTCGATGATGCCCAGCCGGCCGCTCTCGTCGCGAAAAAGGTTCACGGGCAGGGCCCGGGCGGTCTGCTGGAGGTCCTGGAAAAAGAGGATGCGCTGTTCCAGGTCGTCCACGCCCAGGGCCGAGGCCAGGTTTTCCATGTCGAAGGCGCCCACGAAGGGCGTGTCGCGCAGGGCGAGCATCTCCTTGAGCAGCCCGGTGGAGGAGAGCCCGGGCTGGATGCCGTGGGCTGTCCGCAGGCGGTCCAGCAGGCCCTTGCAGCTGCCGTGCAGCCCGCGCAGCAGGCGCACGGCCTCCAGGTCCTTGGCCACGCTTTCCAGCAGGGCCTTGTCGGTCTGCGAGGTGGTGGCGGCCAGGGTGTCGCCCAGGGTCCTGGTCAGGAAGTCTAGGGCCTCGTCCACATGGGCGTCGCCGAAGTCGGCCACCACGCGCTCGAAGATCTCCACGGGCGAGGCGGCGTCGAGCACGGCCCCGGCATAGAGGTCCTTGAGGGCGTCGGGCGAGCCCAGGCCGCCGAACTCCAGGGCCCGGACCCCGGCGTCCAGCCGGGCCTGGAGCTGCATGCCGAATTCGTCCTCCAGCTGGGCCTGGGCCTCGGCGAAGACCTCCTCCATGCCCAGCTCCTTCCCGGCGGCGAACAGGGCCGAGGCCATGTCGCCGGGGTCGGAGAAAAACTGCCTGGCCGTGGCCAGGGCGGTGCGCGGGTCCAGGTTGGCGGTGTTCCGCAGGGCGGCGACGAAGGCGTCCAGGTGCTGGCGCTTGCCCTGCTTGTCCATCAGCTCCAGGTACTTCTCGATCTGCTCCACGCGCGCGGTGTCCGGGCCAAGGGGCTTCAGCTTGCGGGCCTCCAGGCGCGTCTCCTCGCGCTCGGACTTGGCGAATCCGGCCTCCTCGGCGGCGTTGGCCACCAGGGACATGGCGTCGGCCCTGGACACGGCCTGGCCCATGAGCGAGCCCTTGGGCGCGTCCTGGGCGAGGCCCGGGGCGTCCTGGCGGATGAGTCCAGCTATCTGGCCGATATCCATCGCGTTTCCTTCCTTGCCGGGCTTGTCCCTACATGTAGCTGAGCAGCAGGCCCTGGCAGATCTTGAGCCAGCCGTCCAGGGTCACGAACAGCAGCAGCTTGAACGGCAGCGAGATGGTCATGGGCGAGACCATCATCATGCCCATGGCCAGCAGGATGTTGGAGATGATCAGGTCGATGGCCACGAAGGGCAGATAGAGCAGAAAGCCGATCTGGAAGGCCTTGGTCAGCTCGGAGATGGTGAACGACGGGATGAGGATCAGGAAGTTGTCCTCGCGGATGTTCTCCTGCTGGTCCGCCGGCCAGACCTGGCGCGCCGTGCGCACGAACAGGGTGCGGATGCGCTTTTCGGTGTTGCGGAACAGGAACGACTGCATGGGCCCCGAGGCGTTGCCCACCACCTCCATGAGCTGTCCGGGCGAGGCGTTGGGCGGCAGGGTCTGGGCCATGAGCAGGTCGCGCGTTTGCAGGGCGGTGGGCGCCATGATGAACACGCTGAGCACGATGGCCAGCCCGTTGAGGGCCGCGGCGGGGGGAATCTGCTGCACGCCCAGGGCGTTGCGCACCAGCGAGATGACCACCACGATCTTGACGTAGGAGGTGATCATCATGATCGCGAACGGCGCAATGCCGATGGTGACCATGATGAAGATCAGCGTGACCGGGTTGAACTGCTCCATGAGTGGGGGTCCTAGGGCTTGTGCCCGTCCAGCTCGGTGATCTGCACGCCCAGGGTCTCGCCCACGCTGACGATGCGCCCGGAGCCCAGCCTGTGCCCGTTGCCCAGGATGGCCACGGGCACCTCGGGGCCCAGGGCCTTGGGCAGGGGCAGGGTCTGGCCCTGGCCCAGGGCCGCCAGCTCGTCCACGGTCATGCGCATCCGGCCGATCTCGAAGACCACGTCGATGCCGATGGCTCCCAGGCCGCCCTTGGGGGCGTCGGCCGCCTTTTCCGCCGTCTTGTCCGTTTCGCTCATGCTCGACTCGCTTTGCTTGACGATGGTCCAGGGCCGGTCGTCGCCGTCCGGCCAGGGTGCGCGCACCCGCAGGGGCGCCGCGAAAAGGTGGACGCAGCCCGAGGCGGGGTGCCAGCGCTCGGGCAGCAGCACGTCGCCGGGGGCCAGGGTGCGCAGTTCGGCCAGGGTCAGGGTCATGCCCCCGGCCTCGATGGACAGGTCCACGGGCAGGTTGCCCAGTGGACGGCTGGCCCGGGGCCGGGCGGCCAGGGCGCGCTCCACGGTGGCCAGGGCCGGTTCGTCCAGGGGCGCGAGCACCCAGCCGCGCACCTCGCGGCCCTCGGGGCCGCTGGCGGCGAACTCCAGGCAGCAGGCCGGGCCCTGGGGCGCCTCGTCGGGGGCGCACAGCCGTGCGGGCTGCCCGGCCAGGGCCTCCAGCCGGGCCAGCAGCCCGCCCAGGCGCGCCTCGGCCACGCCCCACAGCACGGCCTCGGGCAGGGCCTCGCGGTCGATGTCGTCAGGCAGGCCCAGGGCGTCCAGCAGGGCCGGGGTGCGCCCCAGGGCCAGGCGCCAGACCGACTCGCCCGCGCGCGCCGCCAGGACGGGCGCCGCGCCGGGGGCGCCGGGGCGCGGCGTCAGGGCCACGCGCCAGGGCGCGCCGCCGATATCCAGGTCGAACCCGCCCGGGTGCCCGGCCAGGGCGTCCAGCAGGCGGCACTCGCGCGCGGACAGCGCGGGCGGCACATAGGCGACGGCTTCCACCACGGTTCCTCTCCTGTCCTCTTATGCCTTGCGCACGAAAACGATTTCCAGCAGCACCCGGCCCTGGCAGGCCCCCTGGAGGCGGCGGCCCAGGGCGTCCTTGGCCTCCAGGAGCACGGCGTGGGAGGCCGCGTCGCCGGTGAGCACCCGCACCTCCACGCCCTCGGGCGTGCGCCGCAGGTGGACCTGCGTGTCGGCCAGCACGCTGCGGCGCAGGTAGATGCGCACTTCCTCGTCGTCCGAAAAGTCCTTGTCCGTGACCAGCACCCGTTCGGCCACCAGGTCGGCCAGCTCCTCGGGGTCGGCCTCGTCGCGGGGCCGCCGGTCCCCCGAGCCCCCGGCGTCGGCGTCGGCCGCGTCGGCGCTGCCGGGCTCCCCGGGCCTGGGCGTGGCCTGGGCCGCGGCCCGCCCCTGCAGGGAGAACAGGCTCGACAGCCCCGGACTCTCCACCGGCCCGGCCAGGGCCGCGCGCATGGCGTGCACGTCGGCGGGGTCGGCCGTGGGGCCGGGCCCCCCGGGGCCGGCCTGGGGCGGGGCGCCGCCCACGGGCTTGACGGCGTCGCTCACGCGGCCTCCCGGGCGCCCAGGCCCTGGGGCGGGGCGGGATGGAAGTCCTCAAGCTCCACCTCCTCCCGGCGCTCGGCCTCCTTGTTGGCCAGCACCTGCCAGCGCGCGCGGTGCTCCTCGATCTTCAGGGTCGCGCGCTGGGCCTCCAGCAGCCGGGTCTTGGCCCGGGCCAGGGCCTCCTCGCAGTCCTGCACATGCTTGCGCGCGCGCAGGATGCGCTCCAGGAAGGCGGCTTCGCGCCCGCGGATGGCGCACAGCCCGCGCTTGAATTCGTCCACGTCCTCCAGGGTCATGTCGCGGCCCATGATCTCCTCGTAGCGCCGCTCCTCCTCCCCGGCGAGCCAGGCCAGGAATTCCTCGTGCAGCCGTTTGGCCTCGCGCAGGTCGCGCCGGGCCTCGGCCAGCCGGGCCTCGGCGGCGCAGAGCGCGGCCAGGGCCTTGTCCTGGCGCAGGGCGCGCACGCGCAGCAGCACGGCCAGGGGGTAGCTCATCGGGCGACCTCCACCAGGGCGGCCAGGGTCTGCTCGAAGGTGCTGGTCTCGCCCATGCCCTGGCGCAGGAAGCGGTTCACGGCGTCGATGCGCGCCAGGGCGTCGTCGGCGTCCTTGTCCGAGCCCTTCTCGTATTCGCCGATCTGGACCAGGATCTCCAGCTCGCTGTATTTGGCCAGCACCTTGCGCACCTTCTGGGCGGCGGCCTTGTGCTCCTTGGAGACGATGGAGTTCATCACGCGGCTGACGCTGGCCTGCACGTCGATGGCCGGGTAGTGGTTGGCCGCGGCCAGCTTGCGCGAGAGCACGATGTGCCCGTCGAGGATGGAGCGCGTCTCGTCGGCGATGGGCTCGGTCATGTCGTCGCCCTCCACCAGCACGGTGTACAGCGCGGTGATGGAGCCCCGGTCTGAGTTGCCCGCGCGTTCCATGAGCTTGGGCAGGCTGGAGAACACCGAGGGCGGGAAGCCGCGCCGGGTGGGCGGCTCACCGGCCGCCAGGCCGATCTCGCGCAGGGCGCGGCCAAAGCGGGTCACCGAGTCCATGAGCATGAGCACGCGCTTGCCCTGGGCGCGGAAATATTCGGCGATGGCCGTGGCCGAGTAGGCCGCCTTGAGCCGCTCCATGGACGAGCGGTCGGAAGTGGAGACCACGACCACGGCGCGCTTGCGGCCCTCGGGCCCGAGATCGTGCTCCAGGAATTCGCGCACCTCGCGGCCGCGTTCGCCGATGAGCGCCAGCACGCACACGTCGGCGTCGGTGCCCTTGATGATGCACGAGAGCAGCGTGCTCTTGCCGCCGCCCGCCGCCGCGAAGATGCCCATGCGCTGGCCTTCGCCGCAGGTGAGCATGCCGTCGAGCACGCGCAGGCCCAGGGAGATGGGCTTGTCGATGATGCGGCGCTCCATAGGGTTGGGCGGGTCGGCGTAGACGGGATAGAAGGCCCGGGGGCGCAGGGGCGGGCCGCCGTCGATGGGCTCGCCCAGCCCGTTGAGCACGCGGCCCAGCAGGTCGTCGCCCACGGGTACGGAATGGATCTCCCCGGTGGGGATGACCTCCGTGGCCGGGGAGATGCCCTGCAACTCGCCAAGGGGCGTGAGCAGGGCCACCTGCTTGCTGAAGCCGACCACCTCGGCCTTGAGCTCCCAGTTTTCCCACGGGTTGCGCAGGACGCACAGCTCGCCGACCTTGACCCCCGGCACCGTGGCCCGGATGATGGTGCCCACCACCTGCTCCACGCGTCCGCGCACCTCCACGGTGTTCGCGTCGGCCAGTGCCTTTTCCAGCAGGGTGGTGATGTAGTCGAAGGTGGACATGGGCCCCTACCGCGCGATGCGCTTTTCCATGACCCGCCTGAGGGCCGCCAGTTGTGTCTCGACACCGGCGTCCACGACGCCCATCTCGCTTTCCACGAGGCAATCGTTCTTCTTCAGCCGCGAGTCGGCCACCACGTCGAGCAGGCGGATGCCCGCGAAGTGGCGCAACAGCTCGGAGGAGGACGCCTCCACCGCCGGGGCCTGCTCGGGGCACACGCGCACCACCACGCGCCGCTCGTTGCGCGCGATGGCCAGCCCGCTTCTGACCACGCGCAGGATCAGGTCCTTGTCGTCCATTTCGCCCACGATGCGCTCCAGGGCGTCGGTGACGATGCGCACCACCGAGTGCTCCAGCTTTTCGAAGAAGTCCAGGGACTGGGCGGCCACCTCGAAGATTTTCTCGGCGTGCTCCAGGCGGCCCTCCTCCAGGCCCTGTTCGTAGCCCCGGGCCTTCTGGGCCTCGAAGATCTCGTGGGCCTCGGCGGTGATGCGTTCGTAGAGGGCGCGGGCCTCCTCCAGCAGCGCGTTGGCCTCGGCCATGCGCGCATAATCTGCGGCCTTGACGATCTTCGTGCCCGGCGCGGGGACGAAGGCTTGCTTTTTCAGAAGAAACACGGAGCCCACGACGGCGCGACCTCCTTGGTCAGCAGCTTTTTCAGGCCGAACCACGTCAGGCGCTCCACGGCACGGTCGCCGGGGGCCTGGGCATTGGCGTCCACAAGCCCCGGGAAGCGCCGCGCGGCCAGCTCGCGCAGGGGGCGGGGCCAGCGCCCGGCGCAGGCGTCCAGGGCCTCGCGCCCGTGCAGGCGCACCCGCTCGGCCAGGGGCCGCTCGCCGTGGCGGGCCAGGAAATGGGCGCGCACCTCGCCCAGGTGGAAGGCGCCGCGGCCCAGGGCATAGCCCAGGATATCCGGGCCCAGGGCGGCCTCCAGGGCCTGGCGCTCGGCGCGCAGCACCACCCCGGCCAGGGCCCGGGCGTTCACCGCGGCCCCGAAGTGCAGGGCCAGGGCTTCCAGGGTCGGCGGGTCGAGCAGGGCCAGGCGCCGCGACTCCTCCTCGAAGGCCCAGAAGCGGCGGCCCGGGTCGGCCATGCGCGCCAGGGCGGCCCGGCCCCGGGGGCAGGCCCGCAGGAGCCCGGCCACGCCGGGGGCCAGGGCCCCGGGCTCGGGCGCGGCGGCGTTGAAACGCCAAATGGCCCCGAGCAGCTCGGGGCGCGTGGCGGCCAGCTCGCGATAGAAGCCCCGCCCGGCGTCGCCGCCCGGGTCAGCCATTGTCGTCCTCGGCGGCCGCGCTCTGGGCGGCCTTGCGCTGCCTGTAGCGCTCCAAGGCCCAGCAGCCGCCAAAGCCCGCCAGCAGCCCGGCGCCGAGCACCGTCAGCACCCACAGCAGGAAATTGCCCGCGGCATAGGGCGCGATGTCCACGCCCATGAGCCTGCGGTATTCCGGGGGCGGGGGCATGATGATCGTCTCCGCCGCCGGGTAGAGGAACACCGAGACGTTGTCGTACTTCAGGTTCGGCACGGAGTTGGCCATCAGCTTGCGGATGTGCGGCACATACTGCTCCACCGAGGAGCCGGGCATGAAGCGGATGAAGGCCGCGGCCGCGGCCGGGGTCACTGCCTCGGTCACGGGGTCCTGCTCCTGGAGCACCACATGGACCCGCGAGTCGAGCACCCCGTCGATCTTGGAGCAGGTGTCGGCCAGCTCCTGGGCCAGGGCGTAGCTGAGCCGCGCCGATTCCTCCAGGGGCGAGGACATCATGCCCTCCTTGGGGAACATGCTGCCCAGGGTGTCGTAGTGGGGCTGGGGCAGGCCCTGGCGGCGCAGGATCTCCAGGGCGTTGACCACCTGGGCCTCGTCCACGCGCACGGTGAACAGGCCTTTGCCCTCGGAGGACTTGTCGGCCAGGATGCCGCGCTTGAGCAGCGCCGCGAGGACCTCGTTGGCCTCGCGCTCGGCCAGGCCCTGGTAGAGCGGCTGCATGCAGCCGCCCAGGGTCAGCACCAGAAGCACCAGGGCGAGGAGGCGCGCGATCCGCCGCGTTGCAGAAAACTGTTTCACGTCTGCGGTCCTGTGCGGGGAGCGGCGCGGGCCCGTGCCGCTCCCGTTGGGGTGCGTCGTCATTCGGCGGACTTGACCAGGGTGCCCAGGCCCTGGTTCATGGCCGAGACCACCGAGGTGTTCCGCTGGGCCTCGAAGGAGGCCATGCATGCCGCCACCTGGATGCGGAACAGGTCCGCGTGGGCCAGGTCGTCCTGGCCCAGCAGGCTGGCGATGGTCGGGTCGGCGCCGGGGGCCTCGGCCTTTGCGGGGGCCAGGGCCTCCCCTGCGGGCCGGATCGCCGGGGCGCCCTCCGGGGCCTGGGGGCCGTGCAGGGCGGCCCGGAAATCCGCCACTGCCGCCGGGTCCGGCGCGGCCAGGGGCGCGGCGGGGGCCAGGGCTCCGGCCGCTTCCGGGGCCTGGGCCAGCTTCGACGCGGCCTGGGCAAGGGCGCTGATGTCCATGACCCGCCTCCCGCGTGCCTAGAGCACGTCCTTGAGCATGGCCTCGGCCAGGGCCACGGCCTGGGGGTTCTCCCCGTCGCGCACCACGGCCTCCAGGGTCCTGCGCGCCTCGTCGGCCTCGCCGGCGAGATGGTAGACCACCCCGAGGTGGGCCAGGGCGAACTCGTTGCCCGGATCGGCGGCCAGCACGTCGCCCAGGCACTGGTGGGCCTTGTCGAAGTCGTTGACCACATAGTGGTTTACCGCCCGGCAGATCCTGACTTCCGGGCTGTCGGGCCAGATCCGTTCCAGGCCGTCCAGGATGGCCCGGGCCTCGCCGGGGAATCCGCCGGACGACGCCGCGAAGGCGATGTCCAGCAGGCGCTTGCATTCAACCGTAGAGAGCATGTCGCCTCCAAGAGGGGTTGGGCGGCCCGGGGGCGGCGGTGGGGCGCCCCCGGGTCGGGGTTGCTCGCCGGGCCGGGATCATCAGCCGCCGGCGCGCTGGGCCAGGGTCTTGGCCGTGTCGGTCAGGCCCTTGGTCACGGAGGAGGTGGCCTCCACCATGGCGTTGTAGTTGCCCATGTCGAACTGGAGCTGGAGCATCTTCATGGGGTCGAGGTCGCCGTCCTTGAGGGCGGACTGGATGCTCGTCTTCAGGGTGGTGGCCCGGGCCGAGAGCTGGTCGGTCATCTGGTTGAACGATTCGCTGATGGTCATGTTCGTGGTGATAGCCATTGCAGCCTCCTGTGCGTGTCGCCGTGTTTGCCTAGTTGTTGAAACGTTCCCACATGCGGTCCACCGCCGTGCGCGCGGCCTCGACGGACTGGCCCAGGGCGCCGAGCAGGGCGGCCTCGGCCGGGGCCACGCCCGCGTCCAGGGTCCGCTTCAGGCCCGCCTGCATCCGGACCAGTTCCTCCTGCAGGCGCGCGCGGCCCTGCCCCGAGGGGTCGTCGCGCAGCAGATCCTGCGTGAAATCCTTGAGTTCTTCGCTCATTGATCCCTCCTTTCGAAGACCCGGGTGACGACCTTTCCGTCGCGTTCCACCACGAGCTTTTCGGCGGTGATTTCCCGGATTATGAAGCCGCCGGGCAACCGGCCGCCGGTGAAGTATTTCTGGCCGTCCTTCATGGATATGAACGGCACCGGCTCAAGTGTCACGCCCACGATGGTCAGTCCGCCAAGGATGTCCTCGGGGGCCTCGTCCTTGTCCTGCACATCAGCAAAGCCCATGCCAGAGCCGAATTGCCTGTAATCCCTGGTCGCGGCGTCGTCGTCCTGGGGGCTGGCGCCAGCGGTGCTGCCGTCGCCGCCAATTTCGGTGGCATCGTCGGGCACCTGGATCAGGGCGCCGTCGGCGGCGCGGGCCGGCCGGCCATCGGCCCCGGTCATGATCCGGGGCGCCTCGGGGCGGCCCTGCTCGTCGCGGATCATCCGGCCCTGTGCGTCCATGCGCGGGGCCACCACCAGGGGGGCGCCGTCCTCGCCGCGCACCGCGCGGCCCTGGGCATCGCGCGCCACCACGGTGGGCACCAGGGCGCCTTGCGCGTCGCGCACCGCGCGCCCCTGCTCGTCGCGCAGGGGGCCGAGCAGCACGGGCGCGCCGCCATCGTCGCGGATCACGTCGCCCCGGGCGTCGCGGGCCACGGTGGGGAACACGGGGGTGCCCTGGTCGTCGCGCAGCACCTCGCCCTGTTCGTCGCGCAGGGCCTGGACCACCAGGGGCCGCTCGTCGGCGTCCCGGACGGGGGTGTTGTCGGGTTCGAGGATCACGGCCGCCGGACCCTCGCGGAACATGTCGTCGCGCCCGGGCACGAGAACGCCCTTGGAGTTGCGCAGGGTTTCGCCCCCGCGCTCCAGCAGGGGGCGGCCCGCCTCGTCGCG
>Ga0172382_10007665_pt1 | contig 15267 bp, 12 predicted proteins | sample Leawel138RmetaG_FD_122245 | JGI IMG/M metagenome (GOLD analysis project Ga0172382, IMG submission 122245) | Leachate microbial communities from a municipal landfill in Southern Ontario, Canada - Leachate well 138R metaG | ecosystem: Engineered > Solid waste > Landfill > Unclassified | place...
GGATTACCGGCTGCTCTAACGGCGGTATCGGCTGTTATATATAACCTGCGCAGCAATCGAGGTAAGATGCTTCTCCTATGGGCGATGCTTTTTTATCTGCTTATTGGAGCGGCCCAGGTCAAATTTATGAGGTATATGCTACCTTTGACGCCCGCTCTGGCCGTAGCATCGGGTCTTTTTATGAAGCAGCTTCTTGAGCGGCACTGCGGCAAGCTGCGTATGTTCGTCATGCTTCCGGTACTCTTCGTCTTGATGTATACGGTTATTTATGGTCTCTCTTTTTCATTTTTAATGGGCGGGCCTGATGGACGTGACCTTATCGCCGATAAATTTAAGGATATTGAAGCGGGACATTCGGTAGCTGTAATGAATCTTCCCAATTTTTCTACACCGCCTTTATTGTGGTATAATGGCGGAAAGGTGGCGCCGGAACTTTATCGTCAATCTCTCAAAGGATGTCGATTAAATCCGGAAGTCGTCTCGTTCAATGTCGGAGATCTGCAGCGGTTGTCCAGCGATTATCTGGTCCTTTCCGAGTATGATTACCGTGAAGTTGCCAGGCAACATCCGGAAAATTTTGCTGCATGCATGTCGGCAATAAATAAGCAATATCGATTGACGTTGGCAGTTGTGACTGTACCTCATCTGGGGCCATTGCGATTCAGCAAAGGTTTCCCGCCGCATGATCTGTTGTACGTCTACCCTGAAACACGTCTTTACCGTCGAAAGGAGTAACTCTTGAATAAGGATAAGCTTATAGAGCAATTAAAAGATATGGGAGCTGAAGTAGACGATCTCCTTGATAATATCTTACCGCCCGAGGATACTTATCCCGAAGAGCTGCATCGTGCCATGCGCTATAGCGTTTTTGCCGGAGGGAAGAGGCTGAGGCCCTTTCTGGTCTTGCAGGGTGCGGCCGTAGGCGGACTTCATTACCGGCAGGCGTTGCCGCTTGCTGCTGGAGCGGAGCTTATCCATGTCTCCTCACTGGTGCATGACGATCTGCCTTGCATGGATGATGACGACCTCAGGCGAGGCAAGCCGACCAATCATAAAGTATTTGGCGAGGCCATGGCTCTGCTATGCGGTGACGCCCTGATCATGCTGGGGTTTGATATTGCTGCAGCCAATGCGGAAATTGAGGGTGTGGAGACAGCAAGGGCTTTAGCGGCACTACGTGAATTGCATTGCGGCGTAGGCTATGCCGGTATGCTGAGCGGCCAGGCGATTGATATAGCCTTTACTGCTTCAACGGCAACCACAGAAACTTTGGATTATATCCATCGTCATAAGACAGGCTCTTTTATAACACATGCGCTCAGGGCCGGAGCAGTTCTGGCCGGTTTGGCGGGTGAGGATCTGGATGCTTTAACCGGTTACGGCAATGATATGGGGCTGGCCTTTCAAATCACGGATGATATTCTCGATATAGTGGGTGATCCGGTGCTTCTGGGAAAGAGTATCGGCAGCGATCAACGGCAAGACAAGGCAACCTATCCATCTCTTTACGGGCTGGATCAGGCCAGACGTCGTGTGGTTGATCTGGCTGAGAGCGGGCATGCGCATCTGGAAAGATTCGGTATGCCGGCTGGTTCCCTGCATGCACTGCTGGATTATATAATTGAAAGAGATAGATAATAATATAAGATGAAAGAATGCATATTGAATAACATTATCGGGCCGGGCGACATAAAGAGTCTGAATGCCCGGGAACGGGAAACCCTTTGCCGGGAGATAAGAGAGCGTCTTGTTGAAGTAGTTTCCTGCAATGGCGGTCATTTGGCCTCCAATCTGGGGGTCGTAGAGCTTACGGTAGCTCTGCATACCGTTTTTAACACTCCACAAGACAGTATAATCTGGGATGTCGGGCATCAGAGTTACGTGCATAAGCTTCTGACCGGACGAAACAAGGCTTTTCCTACCATACGCCGTGAGGGTGGTTTAAGCGGTTTTCCCAGGCCCGATGAGAGTGAGCACGATGCTTTCATCGCCGGACACGGCAGCACGTCCATATCGGCCGCATTGGGCATAGCAGCCTCTCGGAGGATAACAGGAAATACTGGCAGAGTAGTGGCTGTTATCGGCGACGGCGCTCTGACCGGCGGTATGGCTTATGAGGCATTGAATCAGGCCGGTCATCTCGGCTGCGATCTGGTCATCGTTCTCAATGATAATGATATGTCCATATCGGAGAATGTAGGCGCCATGTCGCGTTATCTTAGCCGAATCAGGCTTGATCCGGCATATCAGCGCATCAAGGATGAGTTTGAACATGTTATGAGCTTAACCGCCATGGGGTCAGCCGTACTGCGTCTTTCTGAGCGTTTCAAGGATCGCTTGAAGCGTTTGATGGTGCCCGGTGTCCTTTTTGAAGAATTGAATATAACGTATATCGGCCCTCTGGATGGACACAATCTGGATGAGCTTATCCCGGCCATGGAGAGGGCATGTGCTGTCAAGGGTCCGGTAATGTTACATACCGTTACGCTTAAAGGCAGGGGATATACTCCGGCTGAAGAGAATGCAACGAAGTTTCACGGTGCAAAGCCCTTTGTCATAGAGACGGGTGAATTCGCAGGCAAGTCGGCCAGACCCACATTCACCTCTGTTTTCGGCAATACGCTAACCGATATAGCCTATGAAAGGAAAGACCTGATAGCCATAACTGCTGCCATGACCGATGGTACGGGATTGGAGAGATTTGCCAAAGAGCATGAAAAGCGCTTCTTCGATGTCGGCATGGCAGAAGAACATGCTGTGACTTTTGCCGCCGGCTGTGCCGCCAGCGGCCTGAAGCCGGTACTGGCTATCTATTCCACATTCCTTCAACGTGCCTACGATCAGATCTTTCATGATATCTGTCTGCAAAAGCTGCCGGTAATATTTGCATTGGATAGAGCCGGTCTGGTGGGGGAAGACGGGCCGACGCATCAGGGTATCTTTGATCTCTCTTACCTGCGTCATCTTCCCGGGATGACGGTGATGGCGCCTCGTGATGAAGCAGAGCTTACCGCTATGCTCTATACCGCATTGGATATCAGCGGCCCGGTGGCTATACGCTATCCACGGGCTGAAGGTGAAGGAATAAGTTTCGATGCCGATTACCCGCAGCTCGAATTGGGCCGGGCGGAGTTATTGAAACCTGGTGTCGGTATTTTGCTGTTAGGGGTAGGGCCTTGTATCTGGGAAGCGATGAGAGCAGCTCATCGGCTGGAACATGAGGGAATAGATGTAGCAGTAATGGATGCTCGTTTTGCCAAGCCTCTTGATAGCGATGCCATAATAAATGCTCTGGCTGATTGCCATACTGTGATAACGCTGGAGGAGAATATTCTTCAGGGAGGGTTCGGCAGCGCCGTGGCAGAGTTACTGGCAGATAAAGGCATTGATAAACAGCTTATACGTTTGGGGCTGCCTGATACGGTTCCTATGCATGCCTCTCGGTTCCGGCTGTTATCAGCCTTTAACCTCGATGCAGAGGGAATATATACTACGGTTAAGGAGACCATTGCAAGGTGTGTTCAGACGTTTCTCGGTTAAGACTCGATCTGTTGCTGGTTGAACGCGGCCTTCTGCCTTCCTGTGAAATAGCACGTAGTGAAATCATGGCAGGCAATGTTCTGGTGGATGAGATTAAGGTGCAAAAAGCCGGTCACCAGGTTCGGAGAAATGCTGATATACGGTTGCTGTCCAAGCCACGACGCTATGTCAGCCGAGGTGGCTACAAGCTGGAGAAAGCTCTGGATTATTTCTCTATCGATGTTACCGGATTGACGGTGCTGGATGCCGGAGCCTCCACCGGAGGTTTTACGGATTGCCTGCTGCAGCGCGGTGCCGCCAGGGTTTATGCTGTAGACGTAGGTTATGGCCAATTAGCCTGGTCGCTGCGCAATGATTCACGGGTGATTGTAAAAGAAAGAACCAATGTCAGATATCTTGCTCCTGAGGATTTAGGAGAACGTGTGGATATGGTGACAGCTGATCTAGCCTTTCTTTCCCTTACCAAAGTCGTCGGCACGCTGGCTGCTCTCGGCAGGCCGGGAGCGAAGTATATATTTCTTGTAAAGCCGCAATTTGAGGTGAAAGCCGCTGATATAGGGAAACACGGCGTGGTGCATTCCTTCCAGGCCCATGCCGGGGCCATTGAAGGCGTTGTGTCAGCCGCTGTTGATGCCGGACTGGCAGCGACAGGTCTTACTTTTTCACCTATAAAGGGGCCGGAGGGGAATATAGAGTATCTTCTTTATCTTACCGGCACTGCTGCCGGTAAGCTCTTTCAGGCGGAAATAAACCATGTGGTAAAGGAGGCCGAACAGGCGCTGGCCTGATCCTCCATCTTTTTCGGCATAAAAAATGCGCTGCTCCGGAAACAGAAGCATTAATCGCCTGTTTCTTGGAGGTACAGCCAATGCAACGGACTAAAGCTGTTCTGTCGCTGATAATCTTTCTAACCGGTTTTGCTGTCGGATTCGACATACGTGATCCCGTTCCTTCGATCTTAACCCCGGAAAGCCCGCTTTATGCTTCTAAATTGGTTGAAGAGGAACGAGAGGTCAACAGTGCCGGTACACCTTTAAAACGACTGGCCGTGTATGACAGGCTGATAATATTCAGAATCAATGAGATAGATGCGGTATTGAAAAAGGGGAAGCCTGCTTACCTTAACTGCCTCTGCATGTCTTACTATAGAACGCTAAGCAGGAATAACGCTGATCTGCAGGAAATATATGCCGTGGGCAAATTGCCTAAAGAGAGAGCGCTGGAGATTCGCAAGAATCTGATAAATGGCAGGAAAAGGCTTGCCGCCATTGAGAATAATTCCGTAGGCGAAGCTCGCGCACTATTGAAATGTGCGATAGAGAGAACAGATAAAGCCATAGCAAGCATAGATAGTATGATGAAAGGCATTGAGATCGAGAAAATGAAGATTAAATATACACTCTCTTAAGAAGGAATGTTATATAGCTAAGTGGAATAGTTATAGTAATAGCGATAGTGTTGATTGTTTTACGGTGATATTGATATGATTGAACTATCGATAGAGGGTATCAGGGTGGATATAGTCACTAAACAGCCTGTGTTGATTCTCAAGGATACGACAAGTGATAGATTTTTGCCGATATGGATAGGAATCTATGAGGCTACGGCTATCGCTATGCAGTTGGAGGGAATGAAGAGCCCTCGGCCGATGACCCATGATCTGGCGATGGGAATGTTGGAAAGTCTGAACGCCGGTATATATTCGGTATCTATACTGGATGTTGACGGGGGTGTATATCGCGCTCGCATAAGCTTGAAAGCGGGAGATAGCGTTATCGATCTGGATGCCAGGCCCAGTGATGCTGTTGCTCTGGCTTTGCGAGCAGGTTGTCCTATATATGCCGAGGATAAATTAGCAAAAGAGATGTTGAGCACTACCCCGGATGAAAAGAAGCCCGGCGATAAGAATGCCGAGGCGGAGGAGTTTCGTCGTTTTTTGGAAGATATTAAACCCGCAGATTTTCAATAGGTGATTAAATGAGTTTATATGTAAGAAGAGCCGTTCTTCTTTTGGCTATCCTTCAATTACTATCTGTCAAGGCATTTGCACTTGATTTTTCAATAAAGGAAAACTGGCGAAACAATGCTTATAAGACTATGGATTCAGGCTTGGAGTTTGGCGTATTGCCGATAACCGAGTCGCTGTTGCCGAAAAAATCGCCGGTGCAGCCGTTGTCTACAGCTGATGAGATGGAAGAGTTGCGGGCAAGTTTATCCGAATATCTGGTAATGTATGTATATATGCTGAACAGCAGCAGCAATGTAAAAGCCTATCTCTACCCAACTTTCAATGCGGTATGTGTTGAAGGAACGGGGGAACAGCGTATGACTGCTTTATGGGAGAGTTCAGCATCTAAAAAAGCATATCTGCAAATGCTGGCAGAGCTCTTTACAAGAAATCCTGCGACTGATGATAACGGTATCCTTTTAGCTCTCTTTGACGGTCTATCCAATGGATACAGCTACCGGTTGAAAGAGAATTACCCCCTGCTGGCCGAAAGCTTTGAATCTATAAACGGCGTTATCTTTCCCCGTGCTTTCAAGGATGGCTTGATGTTCTTTCCCAGGCCGGGTCAGGGTTCCCATGAACTTCGTCTTTATTTACCCAATATCCGTTTGCAGGAGAGCGGCATACCCGGATACAAATTATACGATTTTATCTTTAGCATACCTAACCCGGAATACCGCCAAGAGCAAGCCGGGCATTAGAAAGGATAATGGCATATGTTTCGACGAATTCTAATAACAGCAGCATTTATAGTTCTCACAGCGGCCTCCTGGTCGGTAGGCCAGACGATCAAGGAAGCTAACGGTATAAAGGTTGCCTGCGTCAACATCTCCAAATGTATGCAGGCCGACCCATATTTTGCCGAGCAGCAGAAGGTCATGCAGGCGATTGCCATAGAAAAAGAGAAGGCTTTTAAAGATAAAACTAAGAAGATGAATGATAATGATAAGCTACGCGAGTATCAGAAGATCAGGGCGGAGCTGGATGCAGAGAGACTTAGAATTACCAGGGATGTTTCCGACCACATAAAAAAGAAGATCTCCACTATAGCTTCAGATGCCGGATATTCCATAGTTCTTGACAGCCAGGTGGTTCTTTATGGCGGCACGGATATTACCGATAAGGTTATTGCTGTGTTAAAATAAAGCCAAATGGGGCCAGACCTTGAGCAACACTTTTGGTACCCAAAATGAAATGGAGGTAGGCTCAGGCCTACCTCCATTGGCTAATTTCTAATAACAACGGTAGTATGCTACTCTTGCTCATCCACAAAAACTTCATACGCCCAGTGATCCCATTTGGCGGCAACTCCGATCCCTGGAAGATCACAATAATTCCGTGCAATAAACCCGCCGTTGCGCTCCCCAAAAAGTGCTTTCATTTTTTTGGCTTCAGATCTAATCAGCTCCCGATCTCCAGTAGGCAAGACCTTTTGAATATCCACCGGAGAAAATAGGCATATTTTTAACTCTTTAAGTTTATCCGCTAATCGCTCTAATCCATAAAGCCCTGGTTGGTCAAATTGAAAGCAATTTATCCCTACTTCCGCCAGATCATCCATAATATCTCCAATATGCCCGCATGAATGCATCAGAACATGCAAATTCAAGCTATGTGCTCTCTGGCACAGACGAAGATAAAGGGGTTTGAAAATCTCTCTCCAGAGCTCAGGATTAATCATTAGACGATCTTGTAAACCCCAATCTTCAGCAAAAAAGATGCCGTCAGCACCGGCTTTTGCGTATTGGAAGATCATCTCTTCCAAGAGAGAAGTAACACGGTCATGTAATAGATCTATTTTATCTCTTTCCAGATAAAGATCTTGGAAATAGAGCTCTAGTTTTCTGAGGTAACGGCAGATGCTAAAAGGAAAATCAAGCGATCCCAAATGATAGAGATCAGGGTTCTGCTGGAAGATTTGCTTCGCTTCTAGAAATCGTTCCGGCGCAGCTAAATTGGGAAGCTTATAAGTTTCCAAATCTGCCCAATCAGAGAGAGCGGGCTCATAAATCTCTCCCTTTTGGCTTTTACCGATGATCCTATGCCAGATATTCCCCCACTCATCATCATAATATTCAATAGTTCCCTCTTGCCATCTCCGTGGCTGCCAAGACGCAGAAGCTGAAATTCCAACTCCGATAAAATCATTCCTTCGGCCACGATCAAAGTCGAAGCCGATTCTCGGCGGATTGCTCATCATTAAGTTCCGCTTGATGATTTCTCTTGGTATCACTTGAATCATTCCTTTCTTACCTGCAGAGCGATGGTATTTTTATAAATTAAAGATAATCTTCTCTGTAAATTTTATATTTTTGCGGGTAAATTACCATGGACAAATTAAATGATATTTGTAATAATTAAAGAAAAAGAGGGTTAAGGCATGGGAAAATGGTTGGAAATTGATCCGAAAATTATCTATTTTGTTGATCGCCGCTGTCTTCCAACCTGGCACTTGCCAGCCACAAATATCTCCTTCCACGATTTGACCTTTGTATACTCTGGAGCGGCCGTTTATTACATTAACGGCTGCTCCTATCGACTAGAGGCCGGGGACCTGCTGTACGCTCCTGCAGGCTCTGTTAGAAAAGCAATAACAAAAGCAGAGCGCCCTATGTCATGTTACGCCTTTAATTTTCAATTGCCGCCCTATCAAAGAGATATCATCTTACCTCTTGAAACGGTTAATACAATCGGCTTGCCTTTCGAGCTGCTTAAACAATATAGGGAATTTACTTATTTATGGTTAGAAAAGAGACCCGGCTACTTGCTTAAAGCGCGAGCGCTCTTTTTATTGATCCTGTACCATTGTTTATTTCCATTTGCGCAAAATTATGGCGCTGATTGGCGGATTAGCCGCATTAAAGAATACCTTTTGAAAAACTACCGGGAGAGAGTACGGATCACAGAATTAGCGCGGTTAGTAAGACTTAACCCTGTTTATTGCGGCGCTTATTTCAAGAAAGAGACCGGTTTCACTATTAAAGCTTATCTTAACCGCATTCGCATACAAAAGGCATGTGATCTATTAGCTGCCGGAGATTATACCGTAAGCGAGGTTGGCTATTATTGCGGATTCAATGATCCCTATTATTTTAGCAAGATATTTAAGGAAATAACAGGGAGGGCGCCCTCACGATTTACAACCGGCCACGTTGAAGATGAGTGATTTATAGTGTATGCCAAAATTCGGGCAGTGTAGTATGCCGCGAAATCCAAGTGGTGAGTTAAAGCGGTATAACGGCTGCATCGGAAGGAAAAAACGGAGAAAAGCAGGGACACAGCGGAAGCGATACAGTGCGGGATTAAAAGCTGAAGTATCGCTGAAAGCGGTTAAGAAGCAGAAGGCGGTTGGCAAGATAACAGGCCTATATAGAGTCCGTCTCAATAACAAAGGGAGCATATCAGCGGCGTCTTCTCACGGATCTGGGCCGGCTGGATGCGCTTGCAAACTCTCCCGGTTGATGGTAATATTCCATGATGTATTAAACTGAGGGAGGGTCGTTGTTGACATCAAAAAACTGGCACCTGTTGGACATTGCGGATCTTTATCGCGAAACAGGATCTTCGTCCGAAGGATTGTCCTCGGATCAAGCCAAAGAGCGCTTCGCACAATACGGACCGAATATGCTGGAAGCGACGGAAAATAAATCCCAACTAAAACTTTTTTTCGGACAATTCAATGATTTCATGATTTGGATACTGCTGGCTGCAGCCGTTATTTCTTCTGCTATCGGATTGATAACCGGAAGTCATGAAGAGTTATATGATGCTGCAGCTATATTTGCTATCGTAATCTTAAATGCCCTGCTGGGCTTTTTTCAGGAGAATAAGGCGGAAAAGGCATTGGCAGCCTTGAAGGATCTTTCTGCTCCCGTATGTACCGTTATAAGAGATGGGAGGATAAGCAGAATGCCTGCTGCCGATATAGTTCCCGGAGATATTCTGCAGCTGGAAGCAGGCGATAGGGTCCCGGCCGATATTCGGTTAATCGAGAGTACCAGCCTCTCGATCGATGAATCTCTTCTAACCGGTGAATCCGTGCCGGTAGAAAAGCAAACCCTGACATTGTCTGATCCGGAAACGGCTTTAGCTAATCGCATAAATATGGCTTATATGGGCAGCACCGTAACGCTGGGCCGCGGCCGCGGCATCGCCGTAGCTACCGGTATGCGAACCGAAGTCGGAAAGATAGCCGATATGATAAATACCGGCGAGCGGGATAAGACTCCTTTGCAACAGAAGTTGGAAGTGCTGGGTAAAAATCTGGGAATTCTTGTTCTGGCGATTGCGGCTATCGTTTTTGTGCTCGGTATCGCCAGAGGAGGCGATATATCCTTTATGTTTCTGGCGGCGGTAGGCCTGGCGGTAGCAGCTATACCGGAAGGGTTGCCGGCTGTAGTCACTATTGCCCTGGCCCTGGGCGTACAGCGTATGGCTGAGCGGCAGGCGGTAGTAAGGCGTTTATCTGCCGTAGAGGCGCTGGGAAGTGTTACCGTTATCTGTTCTGATAAAACCGGAACAATCACTCAGAATAAAATGACCGTTACCGAGCTTTATATTCCCGGTGCAAAGAGCAGTATCCCCCTGACCGTTGGTGCTCTCGATGCGAAGACTCTATTGACCCTGGCTGTGCTTTGCAATAATGCCGAGATAGATGTTTTCGGGAATGAGGTGGGAGATCCTACTGAATTGGCGCTTATCAATGCTGCCGGGACCGGTGGCATCGATACCGAAACTATACGCTGTCAATATGCCAGAATATCGGAGCTGCCGTTTGACTCCGTTCGGAAATCCATGACTACCATTCATCGATTGCCTGATGGCCGGATAAGAGCGGCTGTTAAAGGTGCGGTCGACAGGATACTTCCGCTGGTGTCGGGCTATCTCAAGCCTGACGGCAGTATAGAACGGATCGGGCCGGAAATAATTGATCGTATTCATAGCGCCAATGCTGCCATGGCAGGAAAGGCGTTGCGGGTTCTGGCTGTTGCCTACAGGGAGCTGGAAGATGGAGAAGAGAGCGGTAAAAGCGATGAGATTGAGAATGACCTTGTTATTGCCGGTCTGGTAGGTATGATCGATCCGCCTCGGCCGGAGGTCGTTCAGGCACTGAAAACGTGCCATGCCGCCGGCATAAAGCCGGTGATGATAACAGGGGATCATCAGGATACGGCTGTTGCGATAGCCGGGCAAATAGGACTGCTTCATCATGATGGTGCCGTATATACCGGACGTGAACTGGAAAGTATGGCTGATGAGGAATTGACGGCCAGAGCGCCTAAGGCAGCTGTTTTTGCTCGTGTCTCTCCTGAACATAAGGTTCGGATCGTCAAGGCCATGAAGGCTAACGGATATATCGTGGGTATGACCGGTGACGGTGTTAATGATGCCCCGGCTCTGAAACGGGCCGATATTGGTGTTGCTATGGGACAGGTGGGTACCGATGTATCCCGTGAAGCCTCGGATGTAATTCTGCTTGATGATAATTTTGCTACTATCGTTTCCGCTATCGGAGAAGGCCGGGTGATTTATGCTAATATCAAGAAATTTATCCGTTATCTTCTTTCTTGCAATACAAGTGAAGTCCTGACGGTGTTTATCTCTATGTTGGCCGGGATGCCTCTGCCTGTTCTGCCTGCCCAACTGTTGTGGATAAATATTGCTACAGACGGCTTGCCTGCTCTGGCGCTGGGGGTAGAACCGGGCGATCCTGCTTTAATGAATATGCCGCCGCGTAATGCAGATGAACGTATCATAGATAAGGCCATGAGTATACGTATTTTCAGAGAGGGCCTGATGATGTCCTTCATCGCATTGAGCGCTTTCTTTATCATGCTGAAACAATACGGCGGTGTGGAGAATACTCCGGTAAGAACCGCCGTATTTACAGTATTGGTGCTCTCTCAGCTATGGCATAGTCTCAACAGTCGCTCGGAAGAGCGTTCGATTTTTGGCATGAAGGGTGGGAATGGTCTGCTGGTGGCAGCTATTGCCATCTCCATTATATTGCAGCTTATCGTTGTCTATACTCCGTTTCTGCAGACTTTCTTCAGAACGGAACCGCTGAAGGCAACCGATTGGTTGATTATATTGCCGCTCTCATTGCTGATAGTAGTTGAAGCGGAGATCTATAAAGCTGTAAGAGCTTTCCGGATATCCCGGAAGAATGGAGGAAAAGATGGCTAATGTAGCTGTATATCCGGTAGGCGCTCTTAGAACGAATGCTTATGTAGTGTCTGACAGAGGAGAGGCCTGTATAATAGATCCGGCGGCATCCGGTGGTTTGCTGGCAGCGGCGGTGGGCGATAATCTCCTAAAATATATTATTCTGACGCATGGGCATATTGATCATTTTGCTGCTCTTGATGATGTCGTTCGGGATGGCTGTCAGGTATGTATTCACCGGTTGGATTTGCAACTTGTAAAATCGCCTGCCTTGAACGGTTCGCAGGTAATGGGGATACCGCAGCCTGCAACCATTCCCGATCTTCTGCTGGACGAGGGAACGCGTCTGACCCTTGGGGGAATGGAGCTGTCGGTTATCAGCACACCCGGACATACCCCCGGCGGCATCTCTATTATGGTTGACAGGCTGCTCTTTACCGGAGATACGCTTTTTGCGGGCTCTGTAGGCCGAACAGATCTTTACGGCGGTGATTCTTCCGCTCTGATGAGATCTTTGCATCGGTTAAAATCGCTCAAGGGGGATTATGTCATTCATCCCGGACATGGACCTGAAACAAGTCTCTCTGCTGAAAGAGCAAACAATCCATTTTTGCGTGAGGATTCGGAATAAGAAGAGGATGGAAACCTCCTGGCAGAACGCATGATATTACGATAAGATTAAGGAATGCCATTGCCATTGAATGATTAGTTTGTTTGGCGATGGAGATGGTGGAGACGAGGGGGCTCGAACCCCTGGCCTCATCCATGCGAAGGATGCGCTCTCCCAGCTGAGCTACGTCCCCATCCGCAACACAGTTGCAATTATAGATTATGTGGGTGGAAGAGTCAAGAAAATTGGAAGTGATAAGATGAAATACAGAGCACCAAAGGGAACACGTGATATATTGCCTGATGAAGCCGCCGTCTGGAGTCATATAGAGGCTCTTTTCCGTCACGCAGCAACTCGATATGGATATGGCGAGATACGAACGCCTGCTTTTGAAGATGTTCAGCTTTTTATTCGCAGTATCGGCAGCGATACGGATATTGTCAGCAAGGAGATGTATGATTTTGAGGATAAAGGAGGGCGCCGGATCTCTCTTAAGCCGGAAGGAACGGCACCGGTTGTCCGGGCGTTTATTCAGAATAATTTGCAGGCCGTCAATCCTTTGACCAAACTTTTCTATATATCTCCCATGTTCAGGTATGACCGGCCCCAGGCCGGACGGTACCGCCAGTTTCATCAATTGGGTGTGGAAGCGATAGGATCAGATGACCCTTTACTGGATATGGAAGTTATTATGCTGGCAGTGTCCTTTCTTCGAGCTATAGGATTGAAGCATACTACGCTACTTCTTAATAGTGTTGCCTGTGGTAATTGCCGTCCTCGCTATATAGAGGCATTAAAGGATTTTTTGGCGGAATCGCATGATGATCTGTGCGAAGATTGTCAGCGCAGATATGCTGATAACCCCCTGCGTCTGCTTGATTGTAAAAATCCTGCCTGCAAGGCGTTGCTGCAGAAATCACCGCAAATTTCCGCTTATATCTGTGATCCCTGCCGTGGACATTTTGACAAGGTACGGGAAGGGTTGGATGGTTTGGGAATAGCCTATACCGTTGACCCATCAATGGTGCGCGGGCTGGATTACTATACCAGAACAGCCTTTGAGGTCACTCATGCCGGGCTAGGAGCACAAAGTTCCGTGGCCGGCGGCGGCCGCTATGATAGGCTGGTAAAGGAATGCGGCGGACCTGATCTAACGGGAATGGGCTTTGCCGCCGGGTTTGAACGCTTGCTGCTGGCGCTGGAGTCCGAGGGGGAGATACCTGCGCGACGTATGCCTTGCAGTGCTTATATGATTGCGCTTGGTGAAAGGGCCAGGACCAACACTTTGAGCTATCTATATAAACTAAGGGAAGCAGGCCTTTATGTTGAATACGATTATCTTGGTCGCAGCCTCAAGGCGCAAATGCGGGCGGCGGATAAGCATGGCTGCAGGTTTGCCGTTATCATAGGCGAGGATGAATTGGAGCGTGGCACGGCATCCGTAAAAGATCTGGCACAAGGCTCTCAGACGGAAATAGAGCTGAAAGCGCTGGTTGATTATCTGTTACAATAGAGAGGTTTAAGGGTTTAGAAAGTAAGTGGGGGAAGAGTTATGAGCGAGACCATGGGTGATTGGAAAAGGAGCAAATATTGCGGCCGGATAAGCCTTGCAGATGAAGGAAATACCCTTGTCCTGATGGGATGGTGCCAGAAGCGGCGTGATCACGGCAGCCTTATATTTATTGATCTCCGTGACAGAGAAGGGGTGGTGCAGATAGCAATCAATCCTGAGCGGTCACAAGAGGCACATCAGGTGGCGGAGAACATACGAAGCGAGTATGTTCTGGCCGTCAAAGGGGTAGTGGCCAGGCGACCTGCCGGAACTGAAAACACCCGACTGCAGACTGGCCTAATTGAAGTGCTGGCTGACGAGGTTGTAATACTCAATGCCTCCAAAACGCCTCCTTTCCTCATAGAATCAGTGACAGATGCAGATGAGAGTGTCAGATTAAAATATCGTTATCTGGATCTTCGGCGTGAGCCGATGCTGCAGAGCATCCGTCTCAGACATAAAGTAACCAAGGCTGTTCGCGATTACCTGGATGACAACGATTTTCTGGAGATTGAAACTCCAATGCTGGGTAAGAGTACTCCGGAGGGCGCCAGGGATTTTCTTGTGCCCAGTCGGCTTAATCCGGGCCTCTTTTACGGCCTGCCCCAATCACCACAGCTTTATAAGCAGTTGCTGATGGTTTCCGGTATGGAACGCTATTTTCAGATAGCCCGCTGTTTTAGAGATGAGGATTTACGAGCTGACCGGCAGCCGGAATTTACCCAGATCGATATAGAAATGTCCTTTGTCAGCGTGGAGCAGATTATAGAGATAACAGAGGGGATGGTTGCTGCCATTCTGAATGCTGCCGGGCGCAACCTGCCAAAGATGCCTTTCCCACGTATAACCTATGATCAGGCTATGGCGCGTTATGGCAGTGATAAGCCGGATATTCGCTTTGGCATGGAACTTTGCGATATCACGGATATTGCGGCAGAGTCGGATTTCAAGGTCTTTCGCGATACGGTAGCCCGCGGTGGACGGGTAAAAGGTATTTGCGTTTCTGGAATCGCAGATTATAGCAGAAGAGAAGTTGATGAGTTGAGAGAGATGGCGGCGGTATACGGTGCTAAGGGATTAGCGCATATCTCTGTGGAAAACGGCGGGTTTAAATCGCCCGTGGCCAAATTCTTCAGCACCGAAGAGTTGCAGGCAATCGCTTCCAGAATGGGAGCCGGTGATGGCGATATGATGCTTTTTGTAGCTGATACGCCTGCGGTTACGGCTGCCGCTTTGGGCTATCTCAGGCTGCAACTGGGACGCCGGCTGAGGATGATCGATGACAAAACAGATGCCTTTGTCTGGGTGGTGGATTTTCCTATGTTTGAGCGGGATGAACGGACCGGCCGTCTCAGTGCCATACATCATCCCTTTACTTCGCCGCAAGATGAA
>Ga0172382_10007666_pt1 | contig 15267 bp, 17 predicted proteins | sample Leawel138RmetaG_FD_122245 | JGI IMG/M metagenome (GOLD analysis project Ga0172382, IMG submission 122245) | Leachate microbial communities from a municipal landfill in Southern Ontario, Canada - Leachate well 138R metaG | ecosystem: Engineered > Solid waste > Landfill > Unclassified | place...
ATGCGTTTCGTTTCATGGCTTCCTCCTCGGCGGCAGTCTAGGAGGGAGACTTGTCACCAGTGTGGGCGGGTGCCGCAGAGCGGCTTAACCGTGTACTCACGCGCTTCCAACGAAGCCACAACGAAACGTCGCCCGGCGCGCAGTTTGCGCCGGGCGGCGTTACTGGGGCCGGTTTTAGGCCCTCAGCCAGGGTCAGGGTCGCGAGATGAAGTACGTGCTGGTGCCAGAGGGACCTGCGCGGTCTGCCTCAGATACCACCAACACGTGCTCGCCAGCGAAGACGTCGAAGGTCTGGCCGTTCGTGATGGGACCCTCTTCCTGGACGTTCCCGTTGAACACGTAGAGCGTGAGACCCAACGCTGTGTTAGGCGCGTCGAAGATCATGAATGCGTTGGCGTTGGCCACCCACCAGTCCTGGTCGCCCAGCGTCTCGATGGCGCCCGAGGTGATTGCGTTCACGTTAAGGGTCGGCGCGGTGTTGCGCGCGTCGTTCTGGGGCTCGGTGTCGTCCGTGAGCACGTCGCCGAAGGCGAACAGGTTGACGTTGACACTGGAGCCAGAGTTGTTGGTAATGCGCGCGAACACGTGAGTGTGAGAGCCGCGGCGCAATATCACGCAGCTACCGTCGCACGTGACGTTGGTGGTGATGCCTTGCGGCTCGAGCAGCGAGGCACCGTCGACCGCGGTCAGGCCCGCGCTACCCGCTCCGAAGAACGAAGCGGAGCTGGAGCTGGCGATGCGGGTACGCGACGCGTTCAGGACTTCCAGGCGCAGGTCACGGTTCAGTTCGATGTAGACCAGCGGCTGCCCGGTGGCGATCTCGATCCGGATCAGGCGACTGCTGCCGGCGGGAATGGAGTAACTGCCAACCGCAATGTTGGGGTTGTTGGCGGCGGTGACCGTGTCGTCGACCCGCTCCGGCGGCGGCCCGCCCGGCTCGACAGTGATAGTACAAGCCGACAGCACCAGCGCGGCCACGGTAGCGAGGGAAAGGAAGAGAGTGTGTCGTTTCACGCGAAGACCTCCTACTATTCGGTCAGCTCCGAACCGTTCCGCATGCCGGCCCACTACGAGCGTAGGTAAGGGGCACACGTTCAGGCGAGGCGGCGTGGGCTGCAGCCCAGAAGCTCCTGCAGGACGCCGTTACCCGCCTACCACCATAAGCGAACGCGGCGGCGCGCGCATGGACGGTTCCTTAATCAAGCCTGCAGCCCGCCGCTACTTAGCAGCGGGCACGGATTGGTGCGCCTACTCGAGCACCATCAGGTACGGGTACAGGTCGGGGGCGCCCGGGTGAAGCTCGACCTCCAGGTCGGGGTACAGGTCCGTGATGCGGGCCAGGGTCTTCTCGGCGTTCTCCTCGCCCACACCGCCCGAGTAGAACAGCGAGGCTATCTCGTAATCCGCCGCCCGCCCCTCCAGCAGCTCCAGTAACACGTCAACGTACCCCCGCGCGGACGCCGCCAGCACGCCGTCTACCAGGCCGATGGCGTCGCCGTCGCGCACCTGCACACCGTCTAGCTCCACGTCGCGCGTGGCGCTGGTGACCTCCAGGGTCAGCGAGGCGTCGGCGGCGGCGCGCATCTCCTCCAGCAGCGCCTCGGCGTCGGCCCCCTCCTGGAACAGCACCGCGGCCGCCAGGCCTTGACCCAGTGTGCGCGTGGGCAGCACGTGGACGGACTTGTCGTCCACCAGCTCGTCTACCCGTTCCGCAGCCAGGATTATGTTCTTGTTGTTGGGCATCACTATCACGTGCTGCGCCCCGACGCTGCGCACGGCGTCGACAATGTCCTGCACCGACGGGTTGTCGGTCTGACCGCCACCAACCACGCGCACGCCCAGGCTGCGGAACACGCGCGTGACGCCGTAACCGTTAGCCACCGCCACCGCCGCGGTCAGCGGCGGCTCGGCCACAGCGGCGTCGACGTCAGCGAGGATCTCGGAATGCTGCTCGCTCATGTCCTCGACCTTCGAGCGGATCATGCGCCCGAAGCGCGACACCTCGGCCAGCAGCTTCTCCGGCTGCTCCGTGTGAATGTGGCCCTTCACGAAGCCCTCAGCGCCGACCACGAGAAGCGAGTCGCCGTACGGCGCCACCAGCTCCCTGATCTCGCTGGTGGGGGCCTCGACGTCGGCCAGGAGGAACTCGGTGCAGAAGCCGAACTCCTCCTCCTCGAACTGCTGCTGCGCCCTGTGCTCCACCTTCGGCTTTGGCGGCAGTGGCAGCCCCTCGAAGTAGGCGATGACGCCTTCGAGTAGGCGGATCAGCCCGTGACCGCCAGCGTCGACCACGCCGGCCTGCTTGAGGATCGGCAGCAGCTCGGGCGTGCGCGCCAGCGAGACGCGGCCAGCGTCGACCGCGAGGTTGAGGAGGTCGAGCGGCGTGACGTTGCTGCCGCCGTCCTGGGCCACTTCGGCTTCGCCGTTGGTGCCGCTGAAACGCTCCTCGGCCGCCTCCGCCGCCTCACGCACGACCGTGAGGATGGTGCCCTCCACCGGTTTCATGACGGCGGCGTAGGCGGAATCCGAGCCGGCGGCCAGAGCACCGGCCAGGTCAGCGCCGCTCACGCGGCCGTTCTCGCGGATGGACTCCGCGAACCCCTTGAGGATCTGCGAGAGGATGACGCCCGAGTTGCCTCTGGCGCCCAGGAGCGAGCCGTAGCTCAGCGCCCGGGCGACGCCCTCCATGTGGGTGGGTGCGTCCTCCGCCAGCTGCCGCCTGACGGACTGCATGGTGAGGTGCATGTTGGTGCCGGTGTCACCGTCCGGCACGGGGTAAACGTTGAGGGCGTTGGTCTCGTCGACGAACACGCCCAGCCAATCGGTGGCGAAGGTGAACGCCTTGGCCAGGTCGACAGGGCCCCAGGTAGCGTGGTTGGCCCCCTTACCCACGGCTGATACCCGCAACGTGGACCCTGACCTCGTCCAGCGTGATGCCTGCCAGCGACTCGGCCGCGTACCGCACGCGCTCCCTGATGGATTCCGCCACTACGGGAATGTTGACGCCGTAAGCCACGACGACGTGCAGGTCGACGTCGGCGCGGTCCTCGCCGTTCGGGTGCTCCACCTCCACGCCCTCGTCCACCTGCCGCGCTCCCAGGATGCGCCTGATGCCCTCCGTGATGTTGGCGGGCGCCATTCCCACCACGCCAGGAACCTCGTGCGCTGCCAGCCCGATGATGCTGGCGAGGGCGCCGTCGGCCACGCGGATCTCGTCTACCTGACGCTCCTTGGGCTCCGCCTTGGTCTTGCTGCCGAACGGCAGTAACGAACGGGGCTGGGAGCGCTTCTTGGTCGACTCCGCTGCGGCTTCACTCAGGGCGCTGTCCTTGGCCGCTGTGGCGTCTTGGGCCTCGCCGGTCTCGGCTTCGTGGCCAGCGCGCTTGCTGTCTTCTGGCGTGCTCACTTGACCTCCAGTCGCGGTGAGGTACATGACCGCGGCGTGTGTCGTACCCGTACCCGATCCGGTTCTAGGTTGGCATTCTACCGCGCCGCAAAGGAAGCCGCCGAACCGTGCGGTTCGGCGGCGCTACGAGCCAGTTTCGGGTAGGTGGGGCAGGGCCAGCCCCCGTGGTTCAGGGGGTCGTAGCGCGCCTGAAGAGCCGTATGAGGACGAGCACGACGGCCACGACGATGAGGAGGTGGAGCAGCCCACCGAACGTGACTTTGGCGATCAGTCCTACTAACCAGAGGATTCCGACTATGGCGGCTAGTGCTAGCAGCATTCTGGGCTCCTTACTGAGCGGCCGCGTACCGCGCTTGCAGGCTGAACGCGCGGTTACTCCATTCCGGCCAGGAAGCCGATCCGGCGCAGTGCGCGGATCAGGTCCATGACCGTAACCTCGGTCGGATCGTACTCCACGCTCACCTGCTCGGCGTCTCCACCTGTCACGCTTACCACCCCGGCCACCGCTTGGAGGGTCGTGATGACCTGGTCGCGGCTCTGCTCCGTGTCCATGCCCCGCACCCGCATGAGTGCCCGCGCGTTAGCCATGGCTGCGCGCCTCCTCTCGGCTGGCGGCGGGGGTCGGCTCGTCGATCCGGGCGCCCCTCGAACCGAGGATCCTCACTAGCCCCACCATGCGGTCAGCCACGAAGCTCTCGCGCCCCAGCAGCTCGAGCAGGGCGGCGTCGGTAGCTGGCACGCGCGTCAGCAGGTCGTACACACCCGAGTCGTAGGCGCTCTTCACGAGCGCCTTCACCAGCGGCTCGCTCGCTTCGGGCGCACCCGCCACCAGGCGCGCCACCAGCACCTGGGGGCGCTCGCCGGACCAGACCGCCTGGGCCAACACGAAGCCCGCGAGGTTAGTTCCGGCGCCAGCTGACGCCTCGGCCACGAACGAGTGCTCGGTTCTGCCGAAGAAGCGGAGCGACCCTTCGGTAACGGCGGGCTCCAGCCCGTGCAAGGTTGCGTACGCAGCGTCCAGCGCCTGGAGGGCGGGCAGGTCTGCCTCGACAGGTGGGCGCAAGGTCATAGCCATGAGCACGAGTATACGTGGGGCGCCAACGGCGGGCGGAACGAGTTCCGTTACACCACCAGGCCCCGCACGGCGGCCTCCGACGCCTGCGGGTCCCAGTCGCTGTAGCCGGCCTCCACGAAGTAGAGGCCCTGAGGGCCCACGTTATGCCCGGCACGCGTGCGGTCGCGCGCCGCCAGCAGGATGGGCATGTCGCTCGGGACGAGCTTGCCCTTCCCCACCCACAGGAGCGTTCCGACGATGGTTCTCACCATGTTCCGCAGGAAGCCGTCGCCAGCGACGTGCAGGCGCAGTTCGCCATGCTCCTGCCTGAGCTCGCACAGGTACACGCTCCGCACCGTGGTGCGCGACTCCTGCGTGGCGAAGGTGGCGAAGTCGTGCCGACCCACCAGGTGCGCCGCGGCTTCCTGCATGGCCGCCAGGTCGACGTGCCGGAAGACCGGCAGAACACGGTTGCGATTCACGGCCAGACCCCGCGGGTCGTCGCGCACGACGCGCAGCCTGTAAAGGTAGCGCCGGTACAGGCAGTGGTACTGCGCCTCGAAGTCAGGCGCCGCCGTCTGCACGCTCACCACAGCTACGTCGCGCGGCAGGTGGGCGTTGAGCGCCAGCCTGAGCTTCTCGTCGGGGATGGCTGAGGTGGTGTCGACGTGCGCCACCATGGCGAGAGCGTGCACGCCCGCGTCTGTGCGCCCCGCCGCCATAACGGTCCCGTGGCGCCCCGGCAACTGCGCGAACGCTTGCTCCAAGGTCGCCTGCACCGTGCGCTCGCCCGCCGCCTGCCGCTGCCAGCCGAGGAACTCGCTGCCGTCGAACTCGAGCGTCAGGCGCACGCGCCTGCCCGCGCTTTCGGAGCCGGTCACCTGCTCTTCGGAGCCGTAACCGTAGCGGTGGCCGGGCGCGCCGGCACCAGGTTCAACCAGCGACCGATGAACGGCACCAGCACGGCGCCCACGGCGCCGATCACGAGGTAGCGCACGAAAGAGCCCACGGCGCTGTGCCTCAGCGCGTCGGGCACGGCGGCCGAGCTGCCCATGAGGGCGCCGAACACGAACGCTAGGCCGATCACTCCCAGCACGGCGCGCTTGACCAGCGGGCCATCGGTGTTATGCCGCACGAACAGGGGCGCCACCAGGAACGCGGCCAGGGCGCCCATGTAGAGGCCGGAGCCCGCAGTGGGCAGCAGCAGGTGCAGAGCCAGCGGCACCAGCAGGCCGAGCGCCAACTGAACGCCCGGGGCAACGCGCCACTCCACCCGGTCGAGCAGCCGACCGAGGAACGCGAACAGCAGACCCAGCGCCAGGCCCACGATCACGTCCACCGGGAAGTGCACGCCGAGGTAGAGCCGTGACAGCGCCACCAGGCCCACTATCAGCGCGGCCAGCACGGAGAACCAGGTGCGCCGGACGTAACTCGCGGCCAGCGCCCAGTACAGCATGGCCGAGAGGGCGTGGCCCGAGGGGAACGACGCGCCGCCTGCGGTCTCCGCCGCGGCCGCGCTGCGCAGCACGCTCGGGTCGAGCTCGAACGGGCGCGGCGCGTTGAACAGGAGCTTAAGCAACTCCATCAGGTACACGCCAGCCAGGAAGTAGATGGCCATGCGGCGCCCGTTCTTGGCGCTGAGGGCCACGAAGGCCCCCACCAGCAGGGCCACGTACACCTGCTCGGAACCTAGGTTGGTCACGAGAATCATGAAGCGGTCGAGGGTCGGTGAGGCAGAGCTCTGCAGTAGGCCTATGAGTTCCATCGTTCCTCCGGAGGTGTGTTGCGCGATTCTACCGGCCCGGCAGCGCGGGCGAGTGGCGGGCTGGTAGCGGCGGGCGCGCACCTGCGGCGCGGGGCGTGCCAGCATTGGGCTGTGGCGCTGCTTCCTCCCCTCACCGATACCATCGTGGCCATCGCCAGCGCCCCCGGCGTGGGCGCGGTGGGTGTGGTGCGCCTGTCCGGGCCGTCCGCCTACGCCATCGCCGACAGCATCTTCGTCCCGCGCCGCGGCGGTAAACCCAGCAGCAGGCCCGCCGGGCGCGTCATCTACGGCGACGTGGTGGCGCAGCCGAGCGGCGCTGACCAGCAGTCTGGCGCGGCTGGCAAGACCATCGACGAGGCCCTCATGCTCACCTTCCGGGCGCCCAGGTCGTACACGGCGCAGGACGTGGTGGAGCTGCAAACGCACGGCGGCGCCGCGGTGCTGCGCGAGGCGCTCGACCTGTGCGTGGCGCACGGCGCACGCCTGGCCCAGCCGGGCGAGTTCACGCTGCGCGCCTTCCTGAACGGCCGCATCGACCTGCTCCAGGCCGAGAGCGTGCTCGACATGGTCAACGCGCAGTCGGACGGCGCACGCCGTAACGCGGCGCTCGGGCTCAGCGGGGCGCTGACCACCAAGCTGAACGCCGTGCAGAGCCACCTAACGGGCGCGTACGCTGCGGTTCAGGCCAGTTTCGACTACCCAGACGAGGGGGTGCCCGAAGCGCAACTGGGGGCACCGCTCGAAGCGGCCGCCCACGAGATAGCGGCGCTGCTGAGCACCGCCAGCGCTGGGCGCCTCAGCCGCCAGGGCGCGCGCTTGGCGCTGCTGGGCCGCCCCAACGCCGGCAAGTCCAGCCTGCTGAACGCCCTGCTGGGCTACCAGCGCTCCATAGTGAGCGACACGCCCGGCACCACCCGCGACTACCTGGAAGCGCCCTTGGTCATCGGCGGGGTGCACGTAACGGCCATCGACACGGCCGGCATCCGCGAGGCGGCCGACGCGGTGGAGGCCAGCGGCGTCGAGCAGGCGCGCCACATCGGTCGCCACGCCGACGTTAGGCTCGTGGTTCTCGACGGCTCCGAACCGCTCACGGCCGACGACCACGAACTCCTTCGTGCCGTGCAAGACGGGCGCACGGTGGTGGTGGTCAACAAGCGCGACAAGCCAGCCGCGTTCGACGCAGGTGAGCTAGGACTAGCCGAGGGCGTGGCCGTGCTCGAGCTCTCCGCCTTGACCGGCGCGGGCTTGCAGGAGCTCGAGCGCGTGATCACAGACGCGCTGCTGGGCGACGCCGCCACCACGGAGTTGTGGATCACGCACGAGCGGCACGTGGCAGCGCTCGAGGCTGCTAACGAGCACGTGAGCGCGGCCAGGCTTCAGGCAGAAGCAGGCGACCTCGACCTGGTGGCGCTTGAGTTGCAGGACGCGCTGACGGCGCTGGCCGCCATGACCGGCCGGCACGACGTGGCCGAAGAGACGCTAGCGTCCATATTCGCGAGCTTCTGCGTGGGCAAGTAGCCGGGCCAGCGGGCGCGCTGTTTACTCGCTGCGCACCGCGGCCACCTGTCGCTGCGCCGCCTGTTCCACAGACCCCTTGAGGCGCTCCGAGAGCTGCCGCAGGACCGAACCGGCGGTCATCTCGATCATCTTCGTCAGCGCCCGCGTGCCCCAGCGGTCGGCCTCAGGCAGGCGCAGGTAGATGGTCAGGTTGAGGGCATAGGCAACGTGACTGCCGGCGCCGTTGGGCGTTACCCGCGCCTCGCCGCCGACCTCGGCCCAGCCGCGCCCGTCCGAGGCGGCCGGCGCGGGCACCAGCACCGCTCCGGTGGCGGTGTGGTGCAGCTCGCTCACGAACGGCAGCTCGCGCCGGCCGAAGAGCGGCGTGTTGACTGGCAGGCTGGCGCGCACCAGCTGCGGCTGCCCTCCCGTAACCTCGAGTCCTTCTAATAGGTGGCTGCTGGCGAGCGACAGCTCGACGTCGCGCACGAAGGCCAACGCGGCCGCCTCGACCAGCGGCGACGCGAAGGCGAACTCCAGGTTCTCGGTCAGCTTCAACGCTCGCCAGCCCGCAACCTGGGCCCGACCCACTCGAGCCTGAGCGTGCCCTCGCGCACCGCCGCTTCGATCTCGGCGTCGGACGCGCCGCGCAGGCGCGGCAGGATCTGGAACTGCTCGGCGCTGGAGGCGAGACCCACCCTCACCGTCACCTGTCCCTCGACCTCGGTGCGGCCGATGCGCCACAGCAGTTGCGAGGCGAACTCCTCGAGCGCCTGGGGCGTGAGCCCAGAGTCGGCGAGTGTGGCGGTCAGTTGCTCGTGGACGGTGGCTTCGGACATGAGGCGCGTGCTCCTGACAGCTAGAGTACCGCACTGCCAGCGGGGCCGGGCCGGGACTGGCGACTTCGGGGACCGTGCTATCATCCGCCGGTGCCGGAGGCGACGAACACCACCGATAAGCCGCAACTGAACGGGCTTAGCGACGCTGCATCCGCAGGCGGGCGACGCAAGGCGGGGCTGGGAGAGGCCGTGGTCAGTCGGCGGGGGCCCATAGCGACCCTGCTGCTCTACGTGAAGGGCCTGTCTGTCGGGGTTTCCGACCTGGTGCCGGGCTTCTCGGGCGGCACCATGGCGCTTGTGGTCGGCATCTATCCCGAGATCATCGCCGCCATCAGCAGCTTCTCCGACCGGAGCTTCCTTCAGGCGCTCAGGCGCCGCCGCTTGCGCGAGGCGTTCCGCCTGTGCCACGGCCCGTTCCTGCTGACCCTCGGGCTCGGCATGGTCACCGCCATCGTGCTGCTGGCGCCGTTGGCCACGTACCTTCTCACGCACTTCCCGCTCCATGTAGCGGCGTTCTTCTTCGGCCTGGTCCTCGCCTCCGCGCTCGTGGCGGGCGGCCTGGTGCGGCGCTGGGGGCGCACCGAGCTCTTGCTGCTGCCCCTCGGCGCCATCGGCGCTTTCGTGCTGGTCGGTCTCGCCCCCACCGAAACGCCCAGCGGTCCCCTCTTCCTCGTTCTGGCTGGCGCCATCGCGGTTTGCGCTCTGGTCCTGCCGGGCCTGTCAGGCTCGTTCATGCTGGTGCTGCTCAGCAAGTACGACGTGGCGCTGGCGGCCGTTACCGCGCGCGACTTCGGGGTCATAGTGCCGCTGATGCTGGGGGGTGTTCTGGGCATCCTCAGCTTCGCGCGCGTGATGAGCTACTTGCTGAAGCGCTACCACGACCCCATGCTGGCGCTGCTCACCGGTTTCGTGGTCGGTTCGCTGCGCAAGGTCTGGCCGTACACTCAGGCCGACGGCGTCAGCCCCGCCTGGCCGTGGCTCTCGGTGGGTCCCGAGCCGTTGGTACTGGCCGCACTCATGGTGGCGGGCGTCGTGGCGGTACTGCTACTCGACCGCGCCGGCAAACGCCGTGCTCGCGCGGCGGCGCCGGAACCCGCCCTGCCTGCCTGAGGACCCGCCCGGCGGCGCGCGCACGCACGTCTTCACGAAGTTCATTCGCTCTTAGGCGAACCTTCACGCGCACCTTTTAACCTTGTATGAGAGCCGTGGCCGCCGCTCCAGCGCGGCTTGACGGCCCAACTCGTGTCGAAGCACATGCAGGAGGAAAACAGTGCGCAAGAACCGTTTGAACTACGTCCTAGCGGGCCTGCTACTCGGCCTGGCAAGCGCGGTGTTCCTGTTCCCAGGCGACGTCGTGGCGCAGCAGAGCACGCCCACGGCGGTACCCACCGAGCCCCGCCTCGAAGACGAGCGCAACACCGTGCAGATCGTTGCCGACCGCGGCCCCAGCGTGGTTGCCATCAACGTCGAGGTTCGCGGCAACAGGGTCAACCCGTTCGAGGAGCTGGAACGCCTCTTCCCCAACTTCCTGCCGCCGCAGTTCCGCGAGCAGTACCTTGGGCCCCAGGTTCAGCAGAGCAGCGGCTCCGGCTTCGTTGTGGCGCCGGACGAGCTGGTGACCAACTACCACGTGATCGAGGGAGCGCTCGACGGCGCCAGCCTCGAGCTGCGTGAAGGCGCCTCCATCAAGGTCGTGTTCGCCGGGTCCAGCGAGGAGTTCGACGTGCGCGTGGTGGGCGCCAACCCCGACTTCGACCTGGCCCTCCTGGAGCTGGTCGACGGTAACGCCATCCCGGCCAGCGCGGTCCCGCTCGAGATAGCCGACTCCAGCACCGCCCAGGTCGGGCAGAAGGTGGTGGCCATAGGCAACCCGTTCGGGCTGCAGTCGAGCGTGTCGCAAGGCATAATCTCGGCCATCGGTCGTGAGCTTCCCTCCATCGGCCAGATCGAGATCCCGATGATCCAGACCGACGCCGCCATCAACCCCGGCAACTCGGGCGGCCCGCTGCTTGACTCCTCCGGCCGCCTCATCGGCATCAACACCATGATCGTGCCGGGCATGACCGCTTCCGGCAGCGCGGGCAGCATCGGAATAGGCTTCGCGGTTCCCAGCGAGCTGCTCCTGCAGGCCCTGCCGATGATGCGTTCCGGCGGCCTGGTCGGCGCCTACGCCACCGCCATCGACATCGAGAACCGCCCCCGCATCGGCGTGGAGGTGTACCCCGCCGCCAGCTACCCGGAGCGCGCCCGTGAGGTCCTCGGCATGCCCGACTACGGCATGGTCGTGGCCTCGGTCGAGCCCGGCGGTCCCGCGGATCAGGCCGGCATCCAGGCCAGCACCTTCATGGCCACCATCGACGAGGTCGCCTACCCCGCGGGCGGCGACATCATCCTGGCCGCCAACGGCACCCGCATCGAGGAGATCGCCGACCTGCACACCGTGCTGACCGGCGCGGCGGAAGGCGACAGGCTGCAGCTCGAGGTCTGGCGCGGCGGCGAGGTCCGTAACGTGACCGTGACCCTGCGCGTGGTGCCAGTGAGCCAGCCGCAACAGCAGTAGCAGCACGTGTCGTAACCGGCTGACCGGGCCGCTACCGGCAGCCTCAGCACGCGCCCCCGTAACTCATGGGGGCGCGTGCTAGCATCCGCGCATGGAGCGTCCAGGACGGCATCTAACGGTCGGTTTGGTCCTATCTGGCGGCGGCGCGCGCGGCTTCGCGCACATAGGCGTGCTGCGCGTACTCGAGCGCGAAGGGGCCCGCTACGACGTGATCGCGGGCACCTCCATGGGCGCCATCATCGGCGCGCTTTACGCCGCCGGTCACCGGGCGGCGGACATCCAGGAGATAACCGCCACCACCTCGTGGCGCGACGTCGTCGACCTGTCACTTCGCACCGGCCTCATGAAGGGCGAGCGGCTGCACGAGCTGCTTGAGACGCACCTGCCCGCCACCTTCGAGGAGCTGGAGGTGCCGCTCGCCGTGATCTCCACCGACATCGAATCAGGTGAGGAGGTGGTGCACACGGAAGGCGACCTCATCTCCGCGGTGCGCGCCTCCGCCGGTTTCCCCGGCGCCTTCGAGCCGGTCTACATGGACGGCCGCACTCTGGGCGACGGCGGCATCGTCAACAACCTGCCGGTCAGCGCGGCGCTGCTGCTGGGCGCCAACCGCACCATCGCCTCCGACGTGTCACCGCCGCGGCAGGCTATCTACCGCAGCGACGAGGGCAAGGGCAACTGGTGGGAGCGCTGGGTCGCCACCGTTAAGCTCGAGCGCCGCACGCCCTTGGTGCAGATGCTGTTCCGCGCCACCGACATCCAGCAGTCCATGCTGGTAGACATCCGGGCCGCCATCCACCCTGCCGACCTACGTATCCGCATGGACCTGCCGCAGTACCGCATCGAGTCGTTCGCGGACTTCGAGGCCATCATCGAGGAGGGCGAGAACGCGGCAGAGCGCACGCTGGCCGCTGTTGGGGGCTGGCGCAAGGTGCTGGCGCTCGAGGAGGACCGCGAGCCGGAGGACGCCGACAAGTCTGCGAAGAAGCCCGCGAAGGCTGACTCTGCCCCCGAGCACGAGGAGCCGCTGTCGCCGTTAGCCAAGGTCGCCAGGTTGGCTAGCAGCATCAAACGTCAGAACCAGTGAACGCCCTGAGGGCCGGCAGGGCCGTGGTGCTCGGCCTGCTCATCGGCGTGCTCGTCACGCAGTCCGGTCTGTCGCTCATGCGCGTCACGGGCCACAGCATGGCGCCCTCGCTGTTCGAAGGCGAGCTGGTGGTGGTGCTGCGGCCGCCGCTCTTGGCGCTGGCGTCAGCCCTCGGTGCGCGCGGCTTAGCGCAGGCCGTCAGGGGCGCCGTAATCGTGGCTCCTGAACCCAGGAGCGACGGCCTGCTGCTAGGCGTCGGCAGGCCGCTGATCGTGAAGCGCGTGGTGGGGCTGGAGTTCGAGCAGGTGGAGTTCCAGAGCGGGCAGTTGCTGGTTGATGGCGCCGCCACCACCGAGCCGTGGGTGCAGCCAGAGCGCCGCGGCAACTTCAGCATGGCGCCCGTTGCGGTGCCGGGTGGTCACGTGTTCGTGGCGGGCGACAACCGCCTGCCGCTGGCGAGCAGCGATTCCCGCCAGTTCGGGCCGCTACCTGAAGCCTCGCTCAGGGGCCGCGTGGTGGCGCAGTTGCGGCTCCCGTGGGGCGACGGCGTGCTGCGGTCGCCGCTGGCGCCGCTACTCTGAGCCGTTGAGGCCGAGCGCCTGAGCGCTGCCCTGCATGGCCGCCAGCACGAAGGCTATATGGTCGTCGAGCTCCACGCCCAGTTCGGCGGCTCCCTGCCTCACGTCGTCGCGGTTAACGCCCCGGGCGAAGGCCTTGTCTTTGAGCTTCTTCTTCACGCTCTTGAGGGTGAGACCAGCGATGTCGCGGTCGGGCCTAACGAGGACGGCGGCCGTGATGAGCCCCGTCAGCTCGTCGCAGGCGAAGAGCACCTTGGCGAGCAGGCTCTCGCGCGCAACGCCCGTGTAATCCGCGTGCCCCATGATGGCGTTCGTGACCTCGGCCGGGTAGCCTAGCCGCTCAAGTTCGGCCACGCCCACGTACGGGTGACCGCTCTCGTCCCTCTCCGGGTTGGGGTAGCGCTCGTAATCGAAGTCGTGCAGCAGCGCCGCCACCGCCCACGACTCCTCGTCCTCGCCGTACTGGCGCGCGTAAGCCACCACCGCTGCTTCTACCGCCAGCATGTGCTTGCGCAGGCTCTCGGAGCCTGTCCACTCCTGCATGAGGTCCAGCGCGCCTTGCCTGGTCACGGTCTTTTCCATCCGCCGAGTCTACCTGCGTCGGCCGGCCGGGTGCCGCATCCCGGCGCCTGCGGCGCCTGTGGCTATACTCCAACCATGAGGTTCGAGCAGTTCGTGACTGATGAGCCGGCCACGGCGGCGCTGGCGCTGGTGAGAGCCGCTATCACCTCCGCGGTCCTCGAGCGCGGCAGGGCGCTGCTGGCCCTCGGCGGCGGCTCCAGCCCTCTGCCCCTGTTCCGCCTCCTGGCTGCCACCGACCTGCCATGGGAGCGCGTGTGGGTCACCTTCGGCGACGAGCGCTTCGTGGCGCTGGATCATGAGCACAGCAACGCCGGGTCGGCCATGAAGCACCTGCTGAACCACGTAGCGGTTCCCCCCTCTCAGGTGCTGACCTGGCCCATACTCACAGACCCGGCCGAGTCGGCACAGGAGTACCGCCGCCAGCTGGAGCGCGCCTTCGGCGGCTTCCCCACCTTCGACCTGAACCTGCTGGGGTTGGGCGCCGACGGACACACGGCCTCGCTCTTCCCGGGTACGGGCGCAGCGCTGCTAGCAGGGCCCACGCTGGCGGTCAGGGCGCCTGAGTACGCCTCCCCTGGCGGCTGGCGCCTCAGCATGAGCGCCAGCGCCTTGAGCGACAGCCGCGAGGTGCTGTTCCTCGTCACGGGCGCTAGCAAAGGCGAGGCGTTGCGCCAGACGTTCGGCGCCGAGGCGCGCAGCGCGGAGCGCAGCGACGCCGCCCTGGACGCCCACCCGGCTCGCGCCATTGCGGCGCGAGACAGGCTCACGCTGGTTACCGACGTCCAGTTCTGACAGCTCGGCGCGGGCGGCTCAGGCCCAGCGAATAGCGCGGGCCTCGAAGGGCGAGGTCAGAAGCTCGTTCACCGGGTAGACCCTCACCCCGTAAGCCAGTCGACCGCTGATCGACGGCTGGAAGCGCACGCGGTACAGGTGACCGCCGTCGGGGTACTCCTCGACCTGCTGCAGCTCGACGCGCTGAAGGTTCTCCTCCAGTCCGTCTGCGGCGGGGCCGTACACCAGCTCCACGCGCACAGCGCTCTGCAGTTCGCCCAGGTTGAGGACCGCCGAGACCTCAACCTCATCGCCTATGCGCCGGACCCGCTCCTCCGCCGGTTGGGCAGTGAAGTAGACCGAGGGCCACGCCTCGGCCACGTGCTTGCTCCAGGCGGCCAGGCGCCGCGCCTTGGCGTGACCGTCAGCGTTCATCTCGGTTCCACGCCGGCTGGCGGGAGCGTAGTAGCGCGTGACGTACTCCTTGACCATGCGCGAGGCGTTGAACTGAGGCGCAACCGTGGCCACGGCGTTGGCGGCGCGCCTGGTCCACTCCACCGGCACACCTTCGTCGTTGCGACGGTAGTACAGCGGAACGACCTCGCCCTCGAGCAGCGCGTACAGGGCGTCGGCGTCGGCAGCGTCGGCGCGCGCCTCGTCGGCGTGAGAGTGGTTGGTGCCGATAGCCCAGCCGTTGGTCCCGTCGTAGCCCTCGGGCCACCATCCGTCGAGGATCGAGAGGTTGAGGATGCCGTTCATGGCGGCCTTCATTCCGCTGGTGCCGGACGCCTCCAGCGGCCTGCGCGGGTTGTTGAGCCACACGTCGACGCCGCGCGTGAGAGCGCGACCGACGGCCATGTCGTAATCCTCCACGAACAGCACGCGCCCCGCGAAGCGCGGGTCGGTCGACAGCTTCTGGATGGTGGCCACCAGCTTCTGCCCTTCGGCGTCGGCGGGGTGCGCCTTGCCTGCGAACACGAGCTGAACCGGCTGCTCCGGGTCGTTCATGAGCGCGGCCAGCCTGTCCAGGTCGCTGAATATGAGGGTGGCGCGCTTGTAGGTGGCGAAGCGCCGCGCGAAGCCGATGGTCAGCGCCTCAGGATCGAAGAGCGACTCGGAGTCGTGCAG
>Ga0172382_10007667_pt1 | contig 15266 bp, 11 predicted proteins | sample Leawel138RmetaG_FD_122245 | JGI IMG/M metagenome (GOLD analysis project Ga0172382, IMG submission 122245) | Leachate microbial communities from a municipal landfill in Southern Ontario, Canada - Leachate well 138R metaG | ecosystem: Engineered > Solid waste > Landfill > Unclassified | place...
GAGAACTACAAAGAGTTTGTAAAAAATGTTAAAGGAAGTAAGAGTGAGTAGTATGAAATTAGGCGTAAATATAGACCATGTAGCAGTCCTTCGTGAAGCTAGACGAGTAAATGATCCAGATATTTTAGAGGCTCTTGGCGTGGCGTGTGCAAGTGGGGCGGATCAGATAACTATACATCTTAGAGAAGATAGAAGACATATCCAAGATATAGATGCAAAAAACATTATGATGCACTCAAAATTGCCAGTAAACTTGGAGTGTAGTATCAACAAAGATATTTTAAATATCGTAAGCGTTTTAAAACCTCATCGTGCAACTTTAGTTCCTGAAAAAAGAGAAGAAGTTACAACTGAGGGTGGACTTGACTTGTTCAAATATGAAGATGAGATAGCATTTGCCGTAGAGCAACTCCATGACTCCATCATCCCAGTCTCACTTTTTGTAGATCCAACTATAGAGGCTATGGAGATGGCAAAAAAACTAGGTGCTGAGATGGTAGAACTTCACACTGGACTTTTTGCAAATCTTTTTGCAATGCTAAACTCTTCACTTCCTCACTCAAATCACTTTATAAAAGAGCTTATGCTCCCTCGTTATGAGTTAGCAAGCAGATTAGAGCACTCTCTTGAAGCTCTGCAAAATGCTGCAGCTCATGCGCAAAAGCTAGGACTCCAAGTAGCAGCTGGTCACGGACTAAACTACCACAATGTCTCATATATGATGAATATAAAAGAGATAACTGAGTTAAACATCGGTCAAAGTATAGTCGCAAGAGGCGTTTTTTGTGGTTTAGCTGAGGCTATAAAAGAGATGCGAAGGCTTACACAAAGAGTATAAATACTCTAATGTGGAACCTCAAACTTATTCAAGGCAAGTGTGACTCGCTCCTACGCTCCGCGTTGGAGTGCATATAAGCTCATTAGTTTTACCATTTGTTGAAATTTATATGTATTCCCACGCAGAGCGTGGGAACAAGGATTTCTGTATATTTTACCTATCTTTCTCTCTATACATCAAGTAATATCCAGCTGGTAGAACTAAAAGTGTTAGTATAGTTGAACTTATGATTCCGCCCGTTATAACGACTGAGAGCGGATACTGAATCTCACTTCCAACGCCACTTGCATATAGAAGTGGGAGAATCCCAAAGAGTGTTGTAAATGCTGTCATTAGTACTGGACGAAGACGAAGCAGAGCTGCATCTTTTAGCAAAATCTTCAAATCGACATCTGGGAATTTAAGGCGTAACTCATCTATAAAACTGACTAAAACTATGCCATTTAAAATGGCTATAGCAAAGATAGCTAAAAACCCTACGATGGCTGAGACAGACAAGTAGATGCCACTCACTATAAGAGCTACAATACTCCCAATAAACCCAAAAGGTACATTTATTAAAATTAGCATCGCTTTTGAGATAGAGTTAAATGCCGTATATAAAAGAAGTATTACCAAAAAGATAGTTATAGGGATAATAATCATTAGCTTATCGGTAGCCTCTTTCATATTTTTAAAATCCCCTGCCCAGCCAATATAGTAACCTGCTGGCATCTCTACTTTCTCCTCTATAAGCTTGTTTGCTTCTTCTACAAATGAAGCAATATCTCTGCCATCTACCTCCATAGAGAGAACCATATAGCGGCTAAGATTTTCACGCTTAATAAATGAGGCACCATGAAGTGTGCTAATATCACAAACTTGCTCTAGTGTAACAAGTGAGCCATTTTTTGAGCGAAGAGTTACCTCTTTTAATGCCTCTATATCCTTTTTTGCATCTTTGATTTTTGCAACGATTGGAAATCTTCTGATACCCTCTATCATCTGGGTAACTTCCTCTTCACCGATGCCATTACGAATAACCTGCATAACCTCATCTACACTGATGCCATAACGAGCCAGATTTAAGTAGTTTGGTTCTATCTTTATCTGCGCTTGACCGAGTTGAGTCTCTACCTCCATCCTTACAAGTCCGCGAACACCGCTGATGGTTTTTTGGATATTTTTAGAGATGCCCTCTAGCTCTTTTTGGTCATATCCATATATCTTGATGGCGAGTTCAGAACTTACACCTTCAAGTAGCTCTTCTATCCTCATAGCTATGGGCTGCGTGGGAACAAATGCGATATGCTCAAACCTATGTTCTAAGTCTTCATTCATCCTATGAGTAAGTGCAGGCAGATCTTTTATGCCCTCTTTTAGAGTGAGCAGAACTTCCATATAGTTAGCTTGAGCAGTCTCACCTTTTTCACTTCTTCCTATCATAGACAAGACTGAGCTAACCTCATTAGGATAGTTTTTAAGTATATGTTTTTCTATCATGGAAGCATTTTCAACTGACTGCGTAAGTGCAGTTCCTGGGATGGCTATAACTCTATACATAATGGATTCTTCATTTAACTCAGGCATAAACTCTCGACCTTGTTGAAAAAGGGCAAAAGTAAGAGCTATAAATAAAAGAGTAACAGATGCTAGGATTTTTTTAGAATTTAAGAGTGAAAACATGAGCAGTGGAGCGTATGCTTTTTTTAATATACTCATAAATTTGTTCTCACTGTTTTTTGTAGGTTTTAGCAAAAAGAAGGCTAAAGTGGGAACTAAAACTAGGGCTACAAAGAGTGAGCCAAGCATTACAAAGACAATATTTATGGCCATTGGAGAGTATAGTTTTCCAGCTAAATCATCAAGTGATAGAAGAGGAATAAATACAGCAACAATGATAAGAACTGCAAATGTTATAGGCTTTGCTACCTCTTTTGTGGCATCTGCTATTACTTTTAGTTTTGACTCATCCCCGCGAAGTTTGCGAAAAATATTTTCAACCACAACTATCGTAGCATCTACTATCATCCCCACCGCAATGGCTAATCCACTAAGCGTCATAAGATTTGCTGAGAGATTGTAATAATCCATAAGTAAAAAAGTAATAAGCAGAGATATTGGCAGAGATAAAATAACTATAAATGCAGAACGCAGTTCAAACAAAAACAAAAACAGAACAAAAGCAACTAAAATCATCCCAGTTACTAGCGCCGATGTCATAGTACTCACCGCTTTGTTGGTTATCTCTGTTCTATCATAAATAGTCTCTAAGGTTACACCTTTTACAAGCGTAGAGTTTATGGTTGGGAGTTTTTCTTTTATATGTTCTACTACTTTTGCGGCATTTGTAGCAGTTCGCTGCAAAACCATTCCCATAACAGCTTCACTACCATCTATGCTAATCGCTCCAAAGCGTGGCACTGTGCCAACTTCAACTTCCGCAATATCACCTATTGTTACAGCTTGACCCTCACCAGATTTTAAAACTGTGTTTCTTATATCATCAAGAGATTTATAAAGCCCAGACCCTCGAATAAGATATTGCTCGCGGTTAAATTCCAAATATTGTCCTCCAGCAGAGAGGTTACTTTTTTGAAGGGCTGTGATAATATCCTCATAAGTGATGCCAACATTTTGAAGTTTTTTGGTGTCGATAAGGACATTGTACTGCTTTTCATCTCCACCCCAGCCAATAACTTCCTCAACTCCTGTAACACTCTTTAGTAGCGGTGTAACAATGTAATCTTGCATCTCACGGAGTTCTTGCAGAGTGTAGTTACCGCTTGCATCTTTGAGTCTATACCAAAAAACTTGACCCAGACCTGTAGTGTTTGGCCCTAGTTCTGGTTTGCCCCAACCCTCTGGAATATCCACGCCACCAAGTCTCTCACTAACAAGCTGACGTAAAAAGTATATATCCATTTCATCTTCAAAAAAAACAGAAACATAAGATAAGCCAAAAAAAGAGTTTGACACTATTGTCTTGACTCCAGCCATTCCTGAGAGTGCTGACTCTATGGGATAAGTGATGAGTTTTTCTATATCCTCAGCAGAGTTACCGCTGCTCTCCGTGTAGATAACCACTTGCTTTGGCGTGATATCTGGAAAAGCGTCTATGGGTATATCTCTATAGGCTTTAAAACCAAAAGCACTGATAGCGATGAAGAGTGTAAGGACTAAAAACTTGTACTTTAGTGAGATATCTATAATATTATTTAACATCTCCTCTCCCTAGTGACCGTGTCCGCCAAGAGAGGATTTGAGTAGCTGAGATTTTACATAGTAGCTTTTATCACTAACATATCTCTCCCCTACTTCCAAACCCTCAACCGCTGCAAACTCTTCATCTTGAGCTACAATATTTACAACACGAACTTCATAAGGCAATTCATCTTCATCATGCCCATGTCCTTTATTTGCATCTAGCTTTTCTTTATGTTCCTCATGATTTTCGTGAGCTTCTTCATGTTCATGACCATCATGTTCATCATGAGTTTCTTCATGTTTGTGCCCATCATGCTCATTATGACTTTCTTCATGGTCGTGAGCTTCATGTTCGTCATGCTTAGAGATAAAAACAACCCATTCATTGTTAAAAAAAGAAAGGGCTGACTTCTCTACAGCCACCTGTTTTTTCGTTTTATCAAGATATAGCCTAGCACTTGTGTATGCATTTTCATAGAGCTTATTTGAACTGCTATCTATGTTTGAGAGTAAAATCACTCTTTGTGTTTTTTCATCTACTTCTGGAAGTATCTGCGTCACTTTTGACACTATCATCTTATCACTCGCATCTATAACTATTTTCTGTCCTATTTTAACTCTAGATGCATATTTGAGTGGCAAAAAGGATTTTAAATAGAAGGCTTGCTTTTTTGTAACTAAGATTATCGGTGTCTCCTCTTTTATACTTGAGTGAAGTGGTTGAAGTATTTGAGACACCACACCCTCACTATGAGCATAGAGAATATAGTTTGATGAGGCTACTTTTAGCGTATCTGTTTCTACTCCTAAAGTATTTAGCTGAGACCTTAGCGATGTCAATTTCGCTACTGCTTCATCCCTTTTGATGCTCTCTTGATTTAACTTCTGCATCGAAGTCATACCTTTTTCATAGAGGCTTTTAGATGCTTCATAGTTTTTCTCTTGTGTTTGCAATTGTGTTTTTAAAGAGATGAAATTTGCTGTCATATCTGAGAGAACTATAGACTCTATAAGAGCTATTTTCTGCCCTTTTTTTACACTCTCCCCTACTTTTACATAGTAGTTCTCTATATGACCGCCAACAAGTGACATGATGGATTGTTTTGCATTTGAGAGTTGGACTATTTGTGAGTTTAGCTCAACTGAGTTTGAAAACTCTCTTATCTTCGCACTCTTTGTTGGTATCTCAACTGCAAAAAGTGTTAATGCTACTACAACTGTTAGTAAAAATATCTTAATCATTATACGCTCCTACAAGGTAGTTATTTGTGATGATGTTTTGGTTTTGTGCTGTCTCTATTTTTATAAGAGACTCTTTTGTTTTAATAACTCTATTTTTAATATTTTGGAGTTCAAGCAGATTTACACTTGCTATTTTATACCCATCTTCAAACATCTCTAAAAGCTCTATTTGGGTCTTTAATATCTCCTCATTATTAGACTTTAAAAGTAACAATAAATCTCTTTGTTTTTGAAGTCTACTCATCTCTATAGAGAGCTTTGTCTCTTGGTTTTGTATAAGAAGAGTTGCTTTATCTGCTTCTAGTTTTGCAATTTGCCTCTCCTCTTTTGAGCTATTAAAAATAGTAAGCGGTATAGAAGCACCCACTCTAAAAATATCTTGGTCTGGCTCACTCTCATACTCAGCACTTAGATCTATCCACTTAAGTCTGTTTGAGTCTATTTGAGAAGCTGCTTTTGCTTCATCTTTATAACTTAAGAAATAATTTACCTCTGGGTTATTTGGACTCTCTTGGCTTAGTTTAAACTCATGCGTGAAATCTAATTCTATCTCATCTCTTATGCCAGCAAACTCTAACAAGGCAAAGTATCTATCTTGTATCTCTAGGCTGATATTTTGTGCTTTTATCTCTACTAACTCATACTCAACCTGTGATTGGAGCATCTCGCTTCTTGAGATAGTTCCTGCTTGCTTTCTGTGTTTTGATATCTCATAGATATGCTCTGCTATTTTTAGCTCTTCTTGTGTTAGCTCAAACATTTTTTTCATATTTGCATACTCAGTAAAGAGTAGTGAAATATCACGAATAAATTCTGCATATGAGAGAGCATAGTTTGAAGTAGCTTTTTTTATAGTTGCTCTTGAGAGTTCTTCTGCATCACGACCTACTCCCCATAACCTGATGGGTTGAGTGATGCTCACACTATAACCATTTTCATTTTGAGAGTTGTCTGGTTTAAACTTTGAATAGACTAAATCTAAGGATGGATTTTCATATCTTGTTGTGATGCCACCTTGCTCTTTTGCCTGAGATATTCCTAAGTTTGAAGATTTCAAGTAAGAGCTGCTCTTTAGTGCGTTGTCTAAAAAAGCATCAAAATTTTGTGCAAATAGGGATGCTGATATTAGGACAACTATTGATAATAATTTTATCATTATTGTTTCCTCTAGTAAATTGTATAGTTGAGTGCTCTGAACAATTATTAAGTTAGATCCCAAATCAAGTTCAAGATGACGAGTATTACGTTTCAGGATGACGTGTATTCCGTCATCCCGTGCTCGACACGGAATCTAGCTTTAAATCCTGAATCAAGTTCAAGATGACGTATGTCCCGTCATTCCGTGCTCGACACGGAATCTAGCTTATAGATTAATCAGAGGGTTGGATTTATGTTTTTTGTGTTAGAGGTTAAGAGATGGGAGGTTTATAAAATTCTAGATGTGTTTTGAAATTGTATATTTCTTCATCTATTTTGTTTGGAATAATTTTGTAGTCAATATCTTGTAAGACTACCTTTTGAGATAGTAGATATGACTGATGATATTCAAAGTGGATTGCACAGATAGCCCCATGAGATTGAGGTGCTTCAAATTCGCTAATATACTCTACTGCACTACAGTGGTCATCATCTAAAGCTACATAAACATACTCATGTATGATAGAAAAACCAATGACAAAGAGAAGAGAGAGTGTGATTAACTTTTTCATGCGCTTAGTATAACCTATAAAAATAAATAAGAGATTTGTACATATAATTGAACCTTTTACTTAATCCATAAACTAGATTCCGTGTCAAGCACGGAATGACGAAATACTTGTCATCCTTGAACTTGATTCAGGATTTAAAACTAGATTCCGTGTCAAGCACGGAATGACGGAATACTTGTCATCCTTGAACGAAATACTTATCATCCTGAAACGTAATACTCGTCATCCTGAACTTGATTCAGGATCCAACTTAATAATTTCAGTTACTTCTTAAAAAAGTAGCAATACTCTAAATTACCCTCTTTTCCAGTTAGCTGAGATGGAGATTTTTTTATAAGTCTCCATCCTTTTAATTCCGTACTATCTTCAAATTTTATCATCGCTCTCTCTATCGCTTTAGTGTCTGTTACAACACCATTTTTATCTCTCTTGGCATCTCGTCCAACTTCAAATTGGGGTTTAAAAAGAAGTATGATTTTTGAAGATGCGAGCCTATCTATATCATCTAAGATGTTTAGTAGTGAGATAAAAGAGACATCGCTCACAACTAAGTCAAAGGATTTTTCACTCTTAAATTCTCGTATATCACAAGATTCATAAGAGCTAACTCTTGCATCTTCTTTGATGCTTTTATCAAGCTGAGCAGAGCCAACATCAACAGAGCTAACCTCTTGCACTCCATTTTCTAGTAAAACTTGAGTAAATCCACCAGTCGAAGCGCCAATATCTAAGGCTACTGCATCTTTTATATCAAGTCCCAGCTCTTCTAGAAAGAGGGCTAATTTTAGTGCTGAGCGAGAGACATAAGCCTTATGCTCTTTTACTTCAACCTCATCGCTCTCTTTGAGTATAAATGCACTCTTTGTAATTACTTTATCATTTACACTAACTAGCGAAGCTTTTATAAGCTCACTTGCCTTTGTTCTACTCTTAGCATGTGAGTTTGCCACAAGAAAGTTATCGAGTCTCATCTTATCATAGCTCGCATCTCATCCTCATCCAAACAAACAACACCTAAATCCATAGCTTTATCATACTTACTTCCAGCATCTTCGCCGTAGATTACAAAGTCTGTTTTTTTAGAAACTGAGCCAGAGACCTTTGCTCCAAGAGACTCTAATAGCTCTTTTATAACTCCCCTTGATTCGCTCATACTCCCAGTTAAAACAACAGTTTTAGCCTTAAAAGGATTCTCTACTGCTTCTTCTCTTTTAGTAGGCTCAAGTGGTCTTATCAGTCCTTGAAGTGTGGCAATAGTCTCACGATTTACTCGCACAAACTCTAAAAGAGACTCCGCCATCTCTTCGCCTATGCCATCACATAGGATTATCTCCTCTTTAGTCGCATCTACAAAACCAGAGCCAAAAGCTTCACTCAAAGTCTTAGATGCCACCTCTCCAATATGCTCGATTCCTAAAGAGTTTATAAACCTAAAATAGTCACATCCCTTAGCACTCTCTATCGCATCTAGTAGATTTTGTGCCTTTTTATCTTTAAAACCCTCAAGAGTTAGGAGTTGTTCTTTAGTTAAACTAAACAAATCAACTACACTCTTTACAAGCCCCGAGTTAAAAAGAGCATCCACTATCTTAACCCCTAATCCATCGATATTTAGAGAGGGTTTTGATGCGAAGTAGAGGATAGAGTTTACAACTCTTGATGGGCACTCTAAGTTTTGACACTTAAGAAGCACTCCCTCATCTAAGAGTTCGCCCTTACAGATAGGACAATGAGTTGGTCTTTTGTATGCTACTTCACTGCCATCTCTCTCATGTGTTAAAACCTTAATGATTTTTGGTATAACATCTCCACTTCTTAGGATGATGACCTTATCATTTATGCGGATATCTTTCCTGTCTATCTCATCAAAGTTGTGTAGAGTTGCTCTCTCAACTACCACACCATCGATGTCCGTAGGTTCTACTTGAGCCACAGGAGTTACAACGCCACTTCTTCCAACTTGAAGCACAATACCCTTTATAGTTGTAATCTTCTCAACTGCAGGAAACTTGTAAGCCACGCTAAAACGAGGGTTTTTTACCGTGTAGCCCATATCTATCTGAGATGCTATCTCATTTACTTTTACAACCATGCCATCGAGCATCATGCTATAAGAGTCTCTTTTTGTTAGCATCTCTTTATATATTGACTCTATCTCATCAAAACCAGCACAGATTTTCCTAACTGGTGGTTCTCTAAAACCCAGTTCATATATGTAGTCCATCACATCACTTAAAAGTTTAAACTCTAGTGAATTCTCACCTACTCCGTAGGGTAAAAAAACTAAGTTTCTTGAAGCCGTGATTCTTGCATCTAGCTGTCTTAGGCTTCCAGCTGCTGCATTTCTAGGATTTGCAAAGAGTGCTTCGCCATTTTTTAATCTTACTTCATTTATAGCTTCAAACTCATCTTTAAAGATAACAACTTCGCCACGAATCTCTATGCGCTCTTTATGCTCTATGCTAAGAGGAATGGAGCGGATGGTTTTTACATTTTGAGTGATAAGTTCGCCTATTTCTCCGTCCCCTCGCGTAATACCTTTAGTTAAAATTCCATCTTCATATATAAGGTTTAGTGAAGCGCCATCAAACTTTGGTTCACAATAAAAAGAGATTTTGCTATCTAGTTTGTAAGTTTTTGTAAGCCACTTAGCAAGTTCATCAGAGTCAAAGACATCTTCAAGTGACCACATGCGGGAGAGATGAGAGGCTTTAATAAATCCGCTAGAGATTGTATCTCCTACTCTTTGCGTAGGTGAATTTGGCAGAATCTCTTTGCTGTTTGTAAGCTCATACTCTAAAACTTCATGATAAAGCTTATCGTAAACCTCATCAGTTGTAAGAGCATCATCTAAAACATAGTAGTGATGAGAGTAGAGATTTAAAAGTTCTACTGCTTTTTTATATTCTTCTTTATTCATAGCAAAATCCTATCTCAAAAAATATTTATATACGCTGTTTTTTAGATATTAGAGCTTTTACTAGTGAATTTTTTATTGATAAAAATGAGTCTGTATTTTGTTTTAAAATCTTCTCTTGAGCTTTAATATCTCTTAAGATGCTATCCATCTCTCGCTCTAATTTTAAGTATTTATCTAAAACTCCTCTTTTAACCTCTTTAGATGAGATTTTCTCAATAGTTAGTTTTATCGCTTTTATCTCTTGTTTTTTTTCTTCTATATCTATTCGATGTTGCTCTTTTTCTTTTGGATCTTTGATGCCATATATATCATCTAGCATATCTTGAAGCACTCTAGCTTCAACTCTTAAAAGCTCTGTTAATTTTTGCCTATCTTTTCTGCACTCTTTGTTATATTCTACTGGTGAGATGCCATCTACAAAAAATTCTAGTATCTTTTTATCTATCTCTCTGGCATACTCTTTTATCTCTTGAATAGATATTTTTGTTCGGATATAAACCTTAGCAACAGAGAGCATGGAAACAACATTCCACTTCATTCCATCTTCAGTTTGAAGAAGTGGAACCTTGTATTTATAACCATCTACTATGATAATGTTTAGTGAGTAGTACTTTAAAAATTCAACCATATAGTCATTTGATCTTGAGATTTCATTTAGCATAAATTCTGCTATACCCTCGAAAACCTCGTTAAAATGTATTCTAAACATATATCCACTAAAACCTCTTAAAAAATCTTCACAATGGTCAAATTCGTTTACTAGCTCTCTCATAATAATAGCTTGTACATAAGCAAAAACGAACTTCTCATACCTATCATTATCAATTCTCTCTTCTACAAAATACTTCTCTGCAAACTCTTTTACTATTTTGTTAAAGAACTTTCTACTCTCTGCCTTTGAAAAAAATTCTTTATAAAACTCTTCTAGCTCACTCTCTTCTATGCCGTTAAATCTACCAGCCACAGTATTGGCTTCATGCTCAGTAATCTTTTTCTTTTTTTCAAGATCAAAAATTTTTATAAATATTTGATCTTGCTTGATTACAACTATATCGCTCTGTTTGAGTTGCAGTGCTTCTTTTACAGAAAATCTTACTATATCTTTTGAATCTTGCGTATCATCAATTATCTCACAAATGCTATCTCTTAGCCTTTTATTTAAAATAATGATTTGGTTATTTTTATACTCTACAAGATTTTTATTTTCTTGTATCATACTTGTTATCTGTTCTTGTAATTTCATATCACTTCTATCTCTTTATCGTTATTTATAAAATCTTTAGGGTGTCCAAAATAGTAACCCTGGAACTCATCAACCCCATACTCTTTTAGTAACTCATAAATCTCTTTATTCTCTACAAATTCTGCTATTGTTTTTGTTTTAAGATCTTTTGCAAAACGGATAATGCTCTTGACTAAGATTTGCGACTCTTTATCAGTTACGATATTTTTTATAAGTGAGCCATCTATTTTTAAGTAATCTGGTCTAATCTTTAAGATATGAGCATAGTTAGCATAACCGCTTCCAAAGTCATCTATTGCTATTAAAACACCCTGTCTTCTAAACTCTTTTATTGCTCTAAATAATCTATCAAAATCCTCAACACCTTCTTGTTCAGTAATCTCTAGAACAATTTTTCCAGGCGTATTAAAGGCGGCTATTAACTCTACTAACATATCCATTAAAGAGTAGTTAAAAAAATCATTTGGCAAAAGGTTTATAGATATCTTCTCACTCCTAGATGCAAAAACATTTAGTGCTTGTGAGAGTACTTCGTGCGCTACATCTATATATAGACCGCTTTTGATTGCTACTGATAAGAAATTATCTGGAAATATTATATTTTTTTTACCATTTTCAATATTTATAATCCGCACCAATGCTTCATACTTAACTATAACACCATATCTATCCACGATAGGCTGAAAAAATGGGATAACATTTTTGTTATCCAAAGCGTGTCTAATTATTTTTTTCATCCCTAAAATATGCTGTGAACTTTTTTTACTATCTACATTTTGTGAATATGCAAGATAAGGAAGTGACTTTTCTTTAGCTTTTTTTATTGCCATTAACGCTTGTTCTAGTGAGAGTTCATGATCAAAAGAGATTCCTGAGTATATTTCAACTCTTAGTGTCTCTTCAATCAGAGGGACATATATAGGAAGTTTATTTATTTTATGATGAAGTTTATCTAGTATCTCTGTATAAACATCTACCTGAATATTCTTCTCTTCTCTTAGTAGTACATACTCATCTGCAGATATTCTATATGCGTCAAAACTATTAGCTTTTGCGAAGTTTTCATACTCCTTGGCTACTTGAATCAAAATTTCATTTCCAACATCAATGCCATAAATCTCATTTAAAAGTCTAAACTCTTTGATGTTGCTTAGTATCAAAACATAAGCCTCTCCTGAATAGAGTTTAGTGTTTAGTGCTTGTCTGTTTTTTAAACCTGTTAAATGATCTGTGAAGGCTTGCTTTTTAAAGTATTCTAGCATTATATTAAAACTTTTATGCAATACAATAACGAGTAGCATAGCTACAAAAACACCAATAAACAGAAGCTTATACATAAAGTTTCTATTTTCTTTGACAATATTTGTTATATCAGAGCCAACTACAAGATAGCCTAAGGTTTGGTGTAGATGATTTTGCAGAGGGATATCCATACTCACTTTGAAGTTAGGGGTAGAGTCCATATCTATAAAATACTCTTTTAGCTTTTGACTCCCTTTTACTAAAATGTAGTCTTTGTTTATAGGAATTTTATCATTTTGAAGAATGATTTTTGATATTGGGTTTTTAATTGCTAAGCCAAGTTCTATATCAAAAATAAGGTCTAAATCTTTAACAAAATATTTTGGAGAGATTCCTAGTTCAACATTGCCGACATATTTATCTTTGTAAAAGATAGCCTCCGTTGTTCTATAGGTCATACCAAATTGGTCCACTTCAAAGCCACTAAAGGATCTTTGCATATTGTTAGTATTTACTATAAGTGTTCCTCTTTTATCAAGTGTGTCACCTCTAAACTCTCTTTTATGTGCACGGTAAATTGTTGTTCCATCAGTGGCACGAAAGGTAAGCATCTCTATATTTTTGTTAACTATTTTTAAGTATTCATAGTATGGAGCAACTATCGCATCTAAGCCTTCATAGTCCTTTAGAGCAACTGCTTTTGCTAAACCCTCTGAGTTTATAATCTCAGTAAGTTTAAGAGTTAATGCCACACTTTCTGAAGTCAATTTTGTTGTAAAGAGTTTTTGAGCAGATTTAGTTATCTTCTCAAGCTCTTCATTTATAGAGTTTGTAAATTGATAGTTTAAAAAGAGATACCCCACTATCCACGATACTAAAAGTACGCTTGTAGAGAGCAAGAGTGTCTTTTGCTTTGTCTTTTGAGGTATGTTCAATTATCTCTCTCTGTTATTATTTTTCATTTTTGAGATACATTGTACCATTTTTCTTTTTAAACCTTTGTATCTAACCACTCTCTTTTTTGGTAAATATACCAATATATAATTCCCTTTATAAGAGTCTCAATATTCATAATAACAAATATCGCCACCAAAGAAAAGCCCATCTTATAAGCTATATATGATGGTAAAACTCTAAAGAGCCACAAAGACCAAAAGTTAATCTTTAGAGTTGTTTTTGTAGCCCCTGCACCTCTTAGAGCTGCTGAGTAAACAAACATTATAGCAAGAGGAATTTGAGCTAGCCCTACAAGTATGAGATACTGAGATGCCACTACAATGGTAAGCTCATCTTCTGTAAAAAAAGAGACTAAAAACTCTGGAAAAAGTATCAAAAAAACTCCGACACTTCCCATAAAGACATAAGCTACTCGTCCACTTATTACTCCCATATTATAAGCTCTCGCTTTGTCACCTGCCCCAATATTTTGACCAACTAGAGCCATAGCAGCTATAGAAAAACCAAAACCTGGCATAAATGCTATGCCCTCAATCCTAAGCCCTACTTGATAACCAGCGAGTCCTGCTGTTCCGTAAGCTGCAATGATAGAGACAAAAACCAAAAATGACATACTAGAGATTCCGCGGTCAAGCGCTGCACTCCAGCCAACTCTTAAGGCTCTCATAATGTCATCTGTTTTGATAATGGGGATAAAATTTAGTTTTGAGTTAGATCTCTTTAGAAGAAAATAGTAGGCTACTATACTTAAAAAATAAGATATCAAAGTTGCAACTGCTGCTCCCTCAATCCCATAAGCATCAAAACCAAAATGACCAAAAATAAGAACATAGTTAAAAAAAGCGTTCACAGCAGCTGAGAAGAGCTTTATATATAGTGAACTTGAGGTGTCCCCTGCCGCTGAGAGAGCGTTGTAGAGAAGATTGTCCAAAAATATAAGTACGATGCCAAGTGAGAGAATCTCAAAATATCTTGAACCCTCCAAAATAACATCTGCTGATGCTCCCATTAGCTCATAGATATAAGAGCTTCCAAAGTATCCGCCAATAGTTACAAAAATAGATAAAAATATAGCAAAAAGTCCAAGCCCATAAAGGAGTGCCGAGGCTCTTCTTTTTCTACCTTGTCCAATATAACGAGATATAACTGCATTTCCGCCAACTACATAGAGTGTCATCAAAACATTTATAACCATCATAAACTGCATGCTAAGACCTACAGCTGCGAGTGCTGAGACACTAATCATCCCGACCATTATCATATCTATAAGAATTTGTAAAATATCTACAAGGTGCTTTAAGGCTGCTGGGATAGCTAGCTTAAAGACTCTTTTTGTATCATTTGAGATTAGGGTTGAAAAAATTGTGCTACCTCTTGCATGGTTTTAATTAACTCATCTTTTGTCTTAAAATGAAGAGTTTTTTTATTCTTTTTTTCCTCTTTTGGAGCTGTAAAATCAAAGACCAATATATACTCCCTTAGGTTAACTTTGCCCTCATTCATCTCTATCCACTCTAAACTCATCTCTGCCTCATCACCATGCATCTCTACAACTGCGGCTGGATAGAGTCTAGTTAACTTTGATAAATCAATCTCTCCAATCTTAGAGTTATAAATCATCACTTACATCCTTAATCGTTTGTGTTTTTAAAATCCAACTATAATAGAGCCCACCAAGTACAAAGCCAAAGCCCATCAGTGCGGCAATAGTCTGCAGAGAAAAGTCGTGTGTAGCTAAAAAACCTATCATAAAAGAGACGATAGCAGCTGAGCTTAAAAAAAGCATATCATTATATGCAACCATTCGTCCATAATACTTCTCTTTTATATTTTTTTGTAAAAGAGTGTAAGTATAAGACCAAAGAGTAGTGGTAAAAAAACCAACAAATACACTCGCAAAAAGTGAGAGATAAAAATCCCTCATTAAAA
>Ga0172382_10007668_pt1 | contig 15266 bp, 11 predicted proteins | sample Leawel138RmetaG_FD_122245 | JGI IMG/M metagenome (GOLD analysis project Ga0172382, IMG submission 122245) | Leachate microbial communities from a municipal landfill in Southern Ontario, Canada - Leachate well 138R metaG | ecosystem: Engineered > Solid waste > Landfill > Unclassified | place...
CACGCTGTCGCTGTTGGTGCGGGTGATGTCCCAGCGGTCGATGGCCTCGCCCAGCGTCGCGGCATGGACGGTCGGCGTGTCGCGGTGGATCAGGCCGCCGCGTTCGAGCTCGCCGAGGATGCGCATGATGCCGCCGGCGCGGTGGACGTCCTCCATGTGGACGTCGTTCTTGGCCGGCGCCACCTTGGACAGGCACGGCACCTTGCGCGACAGCGCGTCGATGTCGGCCAGCGTGAAGTCGATGCCGCCCTCATGCGCGGCCGCCAGGATGTGCAGCACCGTGTTGGTCGAGCCGCCCATGGCGATATCGAGCGACATCGCGTTCTCGAATGCCTTGCGGTTGGCGACGTTGCGCGGCAGCACGCTGTCGTCGCCCTGCTCGTAGTGACGCTGGGCGAGGTCGACGATGAGATGCCCGGCTTCGACGAACAGCCGCTTGCGGTCGGCATGGGTGGCGAGCGTCGAGCCGTTGCCGGGAAGCGACAGGCCGAGCGCCTCGGTCAGGCAGTTCATCGAATTGGCGGTGAACATGCCCGAGCACGAGCCGCAGGTCGGGCAGGCCGAGCGCTCGATCACCTTCACGTCCTCGTCGGAGACGCTGTCGTCGGCCGCCGCCACCATGGCGTCGACCAGGTCGAGCGCCTGCGCCTTGCCGGAGGACAGAACCACCTTGCCCGCCTCCATCGGCCCGCCGGAGACGAAGACGGCCGGGATGTTGAGCCGCATCGCCGCGTTCAACATGCCGGGCGTGATCTTGTCGCAATTGGAGATGCAGACCATGGCGTCGGCGCAATGGGCGTTGACCATGTATTCGACCGAGTCGGCGATGATCTCGCGCGACGGCAGCGAATAGAGCATGCCGTCATGGCCCATGGCGATGCCGTCATCGACGGCGATGGTGTTGAACTCCTTGGCGACGCCGCCCGCCGCCTCGATCTCGCGCGCCACCAGCTGGCCGAGGTCCTTCAGGTGGACATGGCCGGGCACGAACTGCGTGAAGGAGTTGACCACGGCGATGATCGGCTTGCCGAAATCGCCGTCCTTCATGCCTGTGGCGCGCCACAGGCCGCGCGCGCCCGCCATGTTGCGGCCGTGGGTGGTGGTGCGGGAGCGATAGGGAGGCATGGCGTTTCCTGATCTTCCTTGGCTTTTTCAATGCTTGAAATAGCTACTTAGCTTCTATGGGCGGGCCTGTCAGCGTCCGCCCGTTGGCTCACGGAAATCCTCAGCCGGCCTCGCGCAGCCGCGCGAGGGCCGTATCGAGCCTGCCGCGCGCTTCCTGAAGCTCGGCGAGCTTCTCGCGCTCGGCCTCGACCACTTCCGCCGCCGCCTTGGCGACGAATTGCGGATTGCCGAGCTTCTTCTCGATGCGGGCGATCTCGTCGGCGTTCTTCGCCAGCTCCTTCGCCAGCCGCGCGCCTTCCGCCTTCAAGTCGATCAGGTCGCCGAGCGGCAGGCATGCGGTGGCCTCGCCGGCGACGATCTGGGCCGAGCCCTTGGGCGCGCCTTCCGCAAAGCCGACCTCGCTGATGCGCGCCAGCCGGCGGATCGCCGGGTCGTGGCGCGCCGCGCGCTCGCGCGTCGCCGCATTCGCCCCCACCAGCACCAGCGGCGCGGTGGCCGCAGGCGGCACGTTCATCTCCGAGCGCACCGAGCGGATGCCGGAGACCAGCTCGATCAGCCAGTTGATCTCGGCCGCCGCCTCCGCGTCCTCGAAATCAGGCGTCGGCCATGCGGCGTGGCACAGAAGCGTGTCACGCGGCGTATCCTCGCCGGCCGTCTGCGCCCAAAGCTCTTCCGTCATGAACGGCATCATCGGGTGGAGCAGCTTGAAGATCTCGTCGAGAACGTAGGCCATCGCCGCCCGGCTCTCGGCCTTGGCCGCCTCGTCGTCGCCGGCGAAGACCGGCTTCAGCAGCTCGACATACCAGTCGCAGACGAGGTTCCAGACGAAGCGATAGGCCGCGGCGGAAGCTTCGTTGAAGCGGAAGCTGGTGATGCCGGAGGTGATCTCTGCCGTGGCGCGGGAAAGCTCGGTCAGCACCCAGCGGTTGACCGTCAGCGTCGCATCCTCGGGCCGGAAATCGGGATCGCGCTTCACCCCGTTCATCTCGGCGAAGCGGGTGGCGTTCCACAGCTTGGTGCCGAAATTGCGGTAGCCGGCGACGCGCGCAGGGTCGAGCTTCACGTCGCGCCCCTGCGCCGCCATGATCGCCAGCGTGAAGCGCAGCGCGTCCGCGCCGTACTCGTCGATCAGCTCCAGCGGGTCGATGACGTTGCCCTTGGACTTCGACATCTTGGCGCCGTGCTTGTCGCGCACCAGCGCGTGCACATAGACGGTGTGGAACGGCTCCTCCTTCATGAAGTGCAGGCCCATCATCATCATGCGGGCGACCCAGAAGAAGATGATGTCGAAGCCGGTGACGAGAACGTCGGTCTGGTAATAGGTATCCAGTTCCTTGGTCTTGTCCGGCCAGCCGAGCGTCGAGAACGGCCACAGCGCCGAGGAGAACCAGGTGTCGAGCACGTCCTCGTCGCGGGTGAGGATCTCGCCGGGTTGGAAGTTTTCCAGCTTCTCCTCGACCCACGCCTTCCACGGCCCTTCTAGTGCGAGATAGTATTCGACCGCGTCGTCGAGCGCCTCCTTCTCCGTCTTGGCGACGAAGACGTGGCCGTCCGGCCCGTACCATGCCGGAATCTGGTGGCCCCACCACAGCTGGCGCGACACGCACCAGGGCTGGATGTTCTCCATCCACTCGAAATAGGTCTTTTCCCAGTTCTTGGGCACGAAATTGGTCCGGCCTTCGCGCACGGCGGCGATCGCGGGCTTCGCCAGCGTCTTGGCGTCGACATACCACTGGTCGGTCAGGAACGGCTCGATCGGCACGCCGCCGCGGTCGCCATGCGGCACCATGTGGCGGTGCGGCTCGACCTTGTCGAGGAACCCGCCCTCCTCCATGATCTGGACGACCAGCTTGCGCGCTTCGGAACGGTCGAGGCCGTGAAGCTGGTCCCAGACGGCCTCGCGTTGACTCGTTTTCTCAACGCCTTCGAGGAAGTCGTCGTTATCCTTGATATTTATCGTCGCATCGACATTCAGCACGTTGACCAGCGCCAGATCGTGGCGCTTGCCGACCTCGAAGTCGTTGAAGTCGTGCGCCGGCGTGATCTTGACCGCGCCGGTGCCCTTCTCCGGGTCGGAATACTCGTCCGCCACCACCGGGATACGCCGGCCGACAATCGGCAGCAGCACGTGCTTGCCCACGAGATCGGCATAGCGTTCGTCATCCGGGTGGACGGCGACGCCGCTGTCGCCCAGCATCGTCTCCGGCCGCGTCGTGGCGACGGTGATGTAGCTCGACGGGTCGAACGGGTCATAGGTCTTGCCTTCGACCGGATAGCGGAAATGCCAGAGATTGCCGTCCAGCTCGACCTGCTCGACCTCGAGGTCGGAAATGGCGGTCAACAGCTTCGGGTCCCAGTTGACCAGCCGCTTGTCCTTGTAGATCAGCCCTTCCTTGTAGAGCGTGACGAAGACCTCGAGCACGGCCTGCGACAGCCCCTCATCCATGGTGAAGCGCTCTCTCGACCAGTCGCAGGACGCGCCGAGCCGCTTCAGCTGGTTGAAGATCATGCCGCCGGATTCGGCCTTCCACTCCCAGACCTTGTCGATGAACTCCTCGCGCGTCAGGTCGCGGCGGTGGATCTGCTTCTCGGCCAGCTGGCGCTCGACCACCATCTGCGTGGCGATGCCGGCGTGGTCCATGCCCGGCTGCCACAGCACGTTCTTGCCGCGCATGCGCTCGAAACGCACCATGATATCCTGGAGCGTGTTGTTCAGCGCATGGCCCATGTGCAGCGAGCCGGTGACGTTGGGCGGCGGGATGACGATGGCGAAGCTCTCGGCGCCCGGCTGCGAGCCGGCCCCGGCGGCGAAGGCGTCCGCCGCCTCCCAGGCCTTGGCGATCCGGGGTTCGACGGCCTTGGCGTCGTAGGTCTTGTCGAGCATCTGGGAAAATCCGGGGTTCGGGATAGTCCTGCCGTGTAAACCGGAAGGGCCGGGCCAAGTCAACTATCGCCCGCCGGCGGTGCCCCGTGCCTCGCATCGGCCCGAATGCAAGATACCGCCCCGAAAGGCGGCATCGACGGGAACGAAGGCAGGCGACGGCGCGTCAGCCGCCGCGCGCGACGCGCTCGATCTCCTCGCGCACCAGCCGCTCCACCAGCGTCGGCAGATTGTTGTCGAGCCAGTCCTGAAGCATCGGCCGCAGCATCTCCTCCGCCATTTCGTCGAAGGAGCGGCGGCGGCTGGCCGCGAATGCTTCCGACAATTCGCCGAAGGCGGCCGCGACCTGACGGCCGGCATGGTCGGACAGCAGCACCGGCCTGCCCTCGCCCGGCCGCGCCTCCTCGGTCCCGTCGCGCGCGGACGGCGTCGAAGCCGGCAGGTCGGCGGCTTGCGCCGGGGTCGCCCTGTCAGCGTCACGGCCCGCGTCATGGGCGCCGATGTCCTGTGTCAAGGCATCGTCCGGGGTTTGCGCCGGGGCGGAAGCATCGGCCGGCTCCGCCTGCCATGCGGCATCGAGCGCCGAGGTGGTCTCGCGCAGTTCGGCCTGAAAGACGCGGACCTCGCTCTCGGCCTGCGCGCCTTCGGCGCCATGGTCGGCGATACCGGCGTGCGGCTCGGCCCCGGAGGCCTCGTCTTCGGCGCTTCCGGCTTCAGGCCCGGTCGCGGGAAGCCCGCGCGCCGGCACGGCCGGTGCCGGCACGGCGGAAAGCTGCGCCGGCGGCAGTTCCGCCTCCTCGAGCGGCCTGCGGACGCTGTCGCTGTCCTCGATGATCCGGCGGATCGAGGCGAGGATCTCTTCCATCGAAGGTTCGCGCTGCTGGGCGCCGCCTGCCTGCGCCCCACTCTGTGCCCCAGCTTGTGCCCCAGCTTGTACCATCGTCAAAACCGCCGCCTTCCGGATTTTCCGCCTGCCCGACGACGCCGGCAGGACCGGCGGCATCGAATCGGAAAGCCGAGGTTAGACCAGTCGCCGCCCCCGGCGAAGCCCCGCTCCCCGGCCCCGGCAATTTTCACACAGCTTTGCCGCCGCCATGAAGCCGGAGCCGCCGCTCAGCGCCCGTCCGGCGTCTTCGTTCCGATCCACTTGTCCTTGACGGCGTCGTAATGCTCCCTCGGGTTGTGGACCGCGACATTGAGGCCGAGGCGCTGCGGCGACAGCTGCCCCATCGCCGACAGGATGGCATAGCTTGCCGCCACGACGTCGCGCTCGGCGCTGGCGACGTTGATTTGCGCGGTGATGACGTCTGCCTGCGCGTTCAGCACGTCGAGCGTGGTGCGCTGGCCGACATTGCGCTCCTCGATGACGCCGTTGAGCGCAAGCTGCGCCGCCGAGACCAGCTCGCGCCCGGCCGCCACCACCTCGCGCGCCGCGACATATTGCGTCCACGCCGAGGTGACGGCGTTGCGCACCTGGTCGCGCGCGACATCGACCTCGATGCGCGCCTGGCCGAGCGACTCCTTCGACTGGCGCACCTGCGCCGAGGCAAGCCCGCCCTGATAGATCGGGATCGTCAGGTTGAGCCCGACCGAGGCCGAATTCGACGACCCGTCGGCCGTCCCCATCCCCACGCCCGGCAGGCCGCTCTCCGTGTTGCGGTAGGAGTGGGTGACGCCGGCCTGCGCGTTGAGCTGCGGCAGCATCGTGCCCTCGGCCGACTTGACCTGAAACGACGCCGCATCGACGAGATGCAGCGTCGCCTTGACCACCGGATGCTCGTGGAGCGCCGCGCCGAGCGCCGCGTCGATGCTGCCCGGCAGCAGCTTCGCCACCGGCCCGGCCGGCTCCAGCCGGTTCGGCCTCTCGCCGACCAGCCGCAGATAGGCGGCCTCGCTGGCCTGCACCTGGGCGCGGGCCGCGCTCAGCTGCGCCACGGCCGCGGCCTGCTGCGCCTGCGCCTGGGCGACGTCGGTGCGCGTGCCCTCGCCGACCTCGAAGCGCGAGCTCGCCGCGCGCACCTGCTCGCCGAGGAAGTCGAGATTGCGCTCGCGATAGGTGGCGATCTGGCGATCGCGCAGCACGTCGACATAAGCCGAGGCCGCGTTGAACAGGATGTCCTGCTCGGTGTTGCGCAGGCTCTCATTGGCCGCGCGCACCTGCGCCTCGGCGGCGCGGACGTTGTTCAGCGTCGTAAACCCGTCGAACAGCGACTGCTGGATTTGGATGCCGAACGAGCCGGTGGTGATGCGGCTGGTGTTGTTGGTCGAGGTGTAGTTGAGGCTTCCCGACGCGCCGATATAGGGCCGCCAGCCCGACTTGGCGATGGCCACGCCCTCGTCGGTGATGCGCACGCCGGCGCGGGCCGAATTCATGCTGGCATTGTTCTGGTAGGCGCGCGCGAGCGCGCCATGGATCGTCTCCGCCATCGACGGCTGCGACAACGCCAGCAAACCGGACATGGCGACGACGGCGACGAAGCCTTTGCGAATCACGGACACGACTCACCTCATGCGAACTGCGCAGGCGCGGCAATGCGCCCGGATCCGGCGTCCATTGCCGGAATCCGGCATGCGACAACCCCTCGAACGTCCCGCCAGCGCGGGTCCGTCCATGCTTTGCGGCGAACGCTACACGATTTCCCGGAAGGTGGCGTTACACTTTGGTAACAATCCAGAAACTTTTTCGCTTGCCCGGCCGGAGCCGGGACGCGGCTCAGAACACGAAAGCCGGCTCGCGGCGGAAGGCGTCGAGCATCGGCACCGCCGCGTTGAAGGCGACGCGCGGCGAGACGAGCCCCTCATCCTTGACCCACACCGTCGCGCGGCCGGAATTGCCCTCGCCGACGACGGCGACGAGCCGGCCGCCTTCCTTGAGCTGGTCGAAAAGCGCCGGCGGCACCGCGTCGACCGCGCCCTCGATCACGATCGCGTCATAAGGCGCCTGCGCGGCATGGCCCCCGGCCAGCGCCCCCTCGATCACGGAGACGTTGTCGCAGCCGGCCTCGGCCAGCGCGCGCGTCGCCTCGGCCGCGAGCGCGGCGTCGCTTTCGAGCCCGACGACGAAGCCGGCGACGCGGGCGAGAATGGCGCTCGAATAGCCACGGCCGCAGCCGACGTCGAGCACGAGGTCGCCCGCGCGCACGCCGCAGAGTTGGACCAGCCGGGCAAAGGGCGAGGGACGCATCAGGAAACGGCCGCCGCCGAGCGCGATGTCCTCGTCCATATAGGCGAGCGGCTTGAGCTCGGCCGGCACGAAGGCCTCGCGCGCGACCTCGAGCATGGCGGTCAGGATCGCGGTGTCGGTCACGTCGGTGGTGCGGATCTGGCCATCGACCATCTTCACGCGCAGAGCCTGGAAATCGACCGTCATGTCATCATGCCCGCCGGCGGCGGGCACCCCTCGTCAACCGCCCGAAACGGCCGCTTCCCGCGAAAGCGGCGAATTCTTCACGAACGCGCGCGGCGCCACGGGGGACGCGCGCAGTCTGGAGGCCTCGGCCGGAATCGAACCGGCGTGCAAGGATTTGCAGTCCTCTGCGTAACCACTCCGCCACGAGGCCTCTCCGCCTGAAGCGTTCAGGTGGCTTCAATAGGTTGAGGGCAAATGGGCGTCAAGCCACCATGCTGCGATCCGCGCTAAATCCTCAACACAGGTCTCGGCCCCGGTCTCGGCATCGTCAGTCCTTGCCGCGGCGCGCGCGCCGCCTGCCCCGGCGCTCGGCCCACCACAGTTCGAAGCGGCGCCGGAAGCGGCGCACGCTGGCGAACTCATAGGACAGGACGAGGATCCCGAGCGGGATCATCCAGAAGCCGAGCACGGGCAGGAAGCCGAGCAGGCCGAGCACGACCAGCCCCGCCCCGATGGCGATGCGCAGCCGGCGCGAGCGCGGCATGGCGAATTCGCGCCCCATCACCGAGATGCGCCGCGGTTGCCCGCCGTTTCGCGTCCCGTCCCCTGCCTTGCGCTCCTGTGTCACCGCGTCTCCATCGCCGGAACCCGCGCGCAAGAGGTCGCGCGCACCGGCACATATGAGATGCGCCGGGGCCAAAGGCCAGCCCGGCCCCAATAATTTCGCGCAAAATGGCGATTGGCGCTTTGCAAAGGCGAAGACTGTTGCTATGAGGCGGCCATTGCGCGAGCAGGCTTTTCCCCGGTAGCTCAGCGGTAGAGCAACCGGCTGTTAACCGGTTGGTCGATGGTTCGAATCCGTCCCGGGGAGCCACTTTCTTCCAGAAGCATCTTTATCTCCGGCAGCGGCGCTGCCCGCTTTCCTGCATCAACGGTGCGGAACGGCGGCTACTTCGTCCGGCCCGGCACAGGCAGGCTGGAGCCGAAATAGCTCTCGCGTTCCCGCCAGATCGCGGGCAATGCCAGGAGGGAGATCGACGTCAACGCGATGACCGTCTTCGTCAGCTGCGAAAATTCCGGCGTCCGCTGGTCCAAGTAATAGACGATGTAGACGATGGCGACGTGCCAGACATAGACGTGCAGGGAATGGCGGCCCAGGAGCCGCAGGAAACCGAGCGTGAACAGCCACGTCGCCCCGTAGGCAAGTTTCCTGACCGTCGCGCTGCGGTGACGCGGGCCGGCGATGATCAGCCAGCTCAGCCCGAAGGCGACCGCGGCGAAGTTCACCAGATAGACCGGCCCGAAATCGGCCCTGACCTCCATCGGCCAGAACTTCTCGATGACGAAGTCGGGCATCAGCCCGTGGGCGGTGGCCACGCGCAGCGGCAGGAAGAACAGGCAGAGCGCGAGCGCGGCCTTCGGCAGGAAGGTCTGCGTGGGCGAGAAGATGCGCGACCAGTCGATCTTTCCCTGCGCGTGAAGCACGCCGATGACGAGCGCGGAAAAGAAGACGATCTGCCAGCCCATCATGTTGAAGCTGACGCGCACGCCCTGCCCGTCCGTGCCGCGCACCAGTTCGTCGAGCGGCACGGTCACAATGCGGTGAAGCCCGAGCTGGGCGGCCATCCACACGAGGAAGGAGCCGACCAGGACATGCCCCCATTTCCCTTGCAGGCAGAGCCAGATCAGCACCGGCGCGAACAGCATGTAGACCGTGTATTGCGGCAGGATGTCCATGAAGGTGGGCTGGAACACGAAGCTCGCGACGGCGGCCATGCGCGTCGGATCGCGCAAATCCGTGTCGCCCATCCAGTTCCACCACGCCTCGTAGCCGCCGGGCAGCATCATGCGCGCCAGAAGCGCCACGAGGATCATCCCGATCGCATAGCGATAAAGCTCGAAAGCGCGCGAATAGACCTTCTTCGAGCCCTCGACCCGGCCGTATTTCAGCATCTTGGGCGCATAGACCAGCCCGATCAGCAGGCCGGAAAGAAATACAAAGCCCTGGGCGTCCTCCACGAACGCGAATTGCCTGTGGTTTACCTCCACGAGCCAGTATTCCCCGACAAAAACGAGGTGGTTTATCAGCATGAAGACGAGGAAATATCCTCGCATTCCATCAATTACATCCAGTCGTTTCACTCGGTTACCATGACGCCGTTATTGGGATTTTCTGGGCGACCCGCAGGCCAACCCCCACAATCTAGTGTGTCTCCACAACGAAGCACGTCACGATTGGTTTCGTCATGTCATCCGCGTCGGCCATGGCGAAGGCGGCCCGGCCTCGCTCGCCAGGGCTCAGGAGCGCGTCTGTTCCTCGGCGAACAGCGACCATACGGCGATGAAGAGCGCGGCGATGAGCGGGCCGACGATGAAGCCGTTCATGCCGAAGAGCGACAACCCGCCGAGCGTGGAGACGAGAACCACGTAGTCCGGCAGCCTCGTGCCCTTTCCCACCAGCGGCGGGCGCAGCAGGTTGTCAATCAGGCTGATGACGAACACGCCGACCAGAAGCAGGATGGTGCCGCTCAGATAGTCGCCGGAAAGCAGCAGATAGAGGGCGACGGGCGCCCAGACGAGGAAGGCGCCGACGGCGGGCAGGAGCGAGAGCGCCGCCATCAGCACGCCCCACAGAAGCGCGGCCTCGATGCCGAGAAGCCAGAAGGCGATGCCGCCGATGGCGCCCTGGATCGCGGCGATGATGACGTTGCCCTTGACGGTCGCCTTCACCACCGTGGCGAACTTGTCGAGGATGAAGTCGGTGTGCGGGTCGCTGAGCGGGCTCGCCCTGCGGATCCTCGCCGCGATCCCGGCGCCGTCGCGAAACAGGAAGAACAGCACGTACAGCATCACGCCGAGGCTGATGAAGAGCTGCGCCGTGCCCTGCCCTATGCTGACGATCCGCGTGCCCACCACCTGCGCCGCCTGCGCGAGGAACGAGGTAAGGCGCGCCTGGATCTGGCCGAGATCGCCGAGCCCGAGGGCGGCGAGCGCCTCGATGACGAAGGAAGGCATGGCGTCACGCACCTGCTCGACGATCGCGGCAAGATCGAATTCCCGGCTGCTGGCGCGTTCGTAGAACGCCGTCGCCTCACGGGCGAGCGAGGCGAGGATCAGCGTACCGGGGATGACGACGATGCAGATGCAGGCGATGACGCTGAGCGCCGACGCCAGGTTTCGGCGCCCGCCCAGCCACTGGACGAGCCGGCGCTGGAGCGGGTTGAACACGATCGCGAGGATGACGGCCCACAGGACGGCCCCGTAGAACGGCAGCAGCAGCCAGACGAAGGCGGCGGTCACGAGCACGACCACCACCACGAAGCTGATTCCCTGAACTGTCGGCGTCAATTCGCTGGTGCCTCCACGGCATCGGACCTCGAAGCTCGCAGTCCGCCCGCAGCCCGGTTGTCGCACAAACCCGCCGCCGCCACTATAGCCACGACCGCCCCGTCGAATACAAACGGTGACCGGGATCGGAAAAATGCCTGTTTCGGATATCTGGATGGTGGGCGCGACAGGGATTGAACCTGTGACCCCACCCGTGTGAAGGGTGTGCTCTCCCGCTGAGCTACGCGCCCGTCCGCGGCTGCGAAGGCAAGAGCCCGACCGCGAAAGTGCCGCGATATAAGGGAGCCGCCGCGTCCAAGTCAAGGACGTATCGGCGACGTATCGACGATGGGATCAGCGCGCCATCGCCGCGAGCAGCCCTTCGGCCATCTCCACCGTCAGCTCGTCGAAATGGGAGATGACGCGCGAGGGCGAGAAGGTGCGCACGTGAAGGTCGGTATAGCCGAAATCGACGGCGACGACCGGGATGCCGGCGGCCTTGGCCGTGTCGATGTCGGTGCGCGAATCGCCGACCATGATCGCGCGCGCCGGGTCGCCGCCGGCCCGGCGGATCGTTTCGATCAGATGGCGCGGGTCGGGCTTGCGGAAGGCGAAGGTGTCGGCGCCGCAGATCGCGGCGAAGCGCGCGGTCAGGTCGAGCGAGCCGATCAGCGCCGTCGACAGGCGCTCGTACTTGTTGGTGCAGACGGCCTGGATGTATCCGGCCGCCGCCAGCCGGTCGAGCGCCTCGATCACGCCCGGAAAGGGCTGCGAGCGCCCCGGCATGTTGGCGCCGTAATGGTCGAGGAACACGGCCTGCAAGGCGTCGAGCCGCTCGCCCGTCAGCTCCTGCTGCTGCGCCGCGAAGGCGCGCTCGATCATGACACGGCCGCCCAGGCCGACGAAGCGGCGAAGCTCCTTGGGCGCGGCGCAGGCGAGGCCGGCATGCTCCAGGCAATGGTTCAGGCTGTCGAGCAGGTCGGGCGCGGTGTCGATCAGGGTTCCGTCGAGATCGAAGACGACGATGGGGCGGCTCATGTCGGTTCCGTCGGTTGGCTTCGGATGACGCTGCGATACTCCCCCCCGCCGCCATCGGCAAGTGCGAGGCCGGCAAGTGCGCTTCGGGGCCTTTGCCCGGCGCGGCAAAGCTGATAGGAGGCGATTGACTTTCCGGGACCGGACCGATGGACGCCAGACAATTGAAGATCGAGGCCGCGCGCGTGGCGCTGTCCCATGTTGAGGACGGGATGCGGCTCGGCATCGGCACCGGCTCGACGGCCGAGGAGTTCGTGCGCCTGCTCGCCGCACGCATCAACGAGGAAGGGCTGTCGGTGACCGGCGTGCCGACCTCGGAGCGCACGGCCGATCTGTGCCGCGCGCTCGGCGTCCCGCTGGCGACGCTGGACGAGATGCCCGAGCTCGACCTGACCATCGACGGCGCCGACGAGATCGACGCAAAGCTTTCGCTGATCAAGGGCGGCGGCGGCGCGCTGCTGCGCGAGAAGATCGTCGCGGCCGCCTCGGCCGGCATGATCGTGATCGCCGACGCCTCGAAGGTGGTGGAGACGCTCGGCCGCTTTCCCCTGCCGATCGAGGTCAATCCCTTCGGCCTCAAGGCGACGGAGATCGCCATCGCCGCCGCCGCCGCCCGGCTCGGCCTGGAGGGCCCCCTTGCCCTGCGCACGGCCGGCACCGCGCCCTACGTCACCGATGGCGGCCATCACATCATCGACGCATCTTTTGGCCGCATTCCCGATCCACAAGCCCTCGGCGACGCTCTCCATGCGATCCCCGGCGTGGTCGAGCACGGTCTCTTCCTCGGCCTGGCCTCGGCGGCGATCGTCGCGGATGCCGGCGGCGTGACGACCTTGCGCCCAGCATGACAACCCACGGAGTTTCGACGCCCATGAACCTCGCCATCCGCTCCCGCCGCCTCGCCGCCGCCTTCGCGGCCACCGCCTTTCTCGCGGGGGCCTGCCTGCCGGCCGCGGCGCAGGAGATCGCCGAATCGCACCTGTCGGCGGCCCGCTCGGTGCTGAGCGCGCTGCGCGCCACCGAGGAGTTCGACGTGATCCTGCCCAGCGCGGCCCAGGAGCTGAAGAACGAGCTGATCCAGAAGAACCCCGACATCCAGGCGATGATCATCGAGGTGGTCGACCAGACCGCCTTTTCGCTGGCGGCGCGACGCGGCGACCTCGAGCGCGAGGCCGCGACCATCTATGCCCGCGCCTTCACCGAGGCCGAGCTGAAGGAGATCGCCGCCTTCTACACCTCGCCCACCGGCGTCAAGCTGTTGAGCGAGAGCCCGATCATCACGCGCGACGTCCTGCGCGCCGCCGACATCTGGCAGAACGGCATTGCCCGCGACCTCGCCCAGCAGGCCGGCACGGAGCTGGCCAAGCGCGTCCAGGCAAGCCGGCCCCAGCAGCAACAGCAGCAGCAGCAGGAAGGCGGCGCGGCCGAGGAATAGGCGGCCCCTTCCCCGGCAGGCGACAGCCGAGCCCGGCCCCGCGCCGGGCTTTTCTTTTGTCCGGCGAGCGCATAGGTGAAGGTCTTCCCGCCACGAAGACCGGAGCCGTCCGCCATGCCTGATTTCGACTACGACCTCTTCGTCATCGGCGGCGGCTCGGGCGGGGTGCGGGCGGCCCGTGTCGCCGCCTCCATGGGCAAGCGCGTGGCAATCGCCGAGGAATACCGTTTCGGCGGCACCTGCGTCATCCGCGGCTGCGTACCCAAGAAGCTCTTCGTCTACGCCTCGCAGTTTCCCGAGCATTTCGAGGACGCCGCCGGCTATGGCTGGACGGTCGGCGAGACCCGCTTCGACTGGCCGACGCTCGTTTCCAACAAGGACCGCGAGATCGCCCGCCTCGAAGGCATCTACCGTCGGGGCCTCGAAAGCGCTCGCGCCGACATCCTCGAAAGCCGCGCGGTGCTGGAAGGCCCGCACACTGTGCGCATCGTGGCCGAGGATCGCACCGTCACCGCCCGCCACATCCTGATCGCGACCGGCGGCCGACCGAGCCCGCATGACGCCCTGCCCGGCGTCGAGCACACCATCACCTCCAACGAGGCATTCCATCTGGAAACCCTGCCGCGCGCCATCGCCATCGCCGGCGGCGGCTACATCGCGGTCGAGTTCGCCAACATCTTCCACGGCCTCGGCGTCGAGACCACGCTCGTCTACCGCGGCAAGGAGATCCTCGGCCGCTTCGACATGGACATGCGCCGCGGCCTGCATGCGGCGATGGAGGCCAAGGGCATCCGCATCGTCACCCAGGCGGTGGCCCACGGCGTCGAGAAGGGAGACGACGGGCGCCTCACCATCACGCTCTCCACCGGCGAGCGGCTGACCGCCGACCAGTTCATGCTGGCCCTCGGCCGCGTTCCCAACACCGAAGGGCTCGGGCTCGAGGCGGCCGGCGTCGAGACCGGCCCCGGCGGCGAGATACTGGTGGACGACTGGTCGCGCACCAATGTCGAGCACATCTATGCCGTCGGCGACGTCACCAACCGGGTGCAGCTCACGCCGGTGGCGATCCACGAGGCCATGTGCTTCATCGACACCGTCTATCGCGGCAAGCCGACGAAGCCGGACTTCGATGCGATCCCCACTGCCGTGTTCTCGCAGCCCGAGATCGGCACGGTCGGCCTTTCCGAGGACGAGGCGGCAAAGCGCTTCGACGAACTGGAGATCTATCGCGCCGAGTTCCGGCCGATGCGGCACACGCTTTCCGGCCGTCAGGAAAAGACGATCATGAAGCTGGTTGTCGATGCCGCCACGCGCCGGGTGCTGGGCGCGCATGTGCTGGGGCCGGACGCCGGCGAGATGGCGCAGCTTCTCGGCATCGCGGTGAAGGCCGAGCTTTCCAAGGACGATTTCGACGCCACCATGGCCGTGCATCCGAGCGCGACGGAAGAACTCGTCACCATGTACGCCCCGAGCTATCTGGTCAGGAACGGCGCGCGCGTCTGAGGCCGCGCCCTTTCCTCGCAGCGGGCGAGAGCGGCTTTGCCTTCATCGCGCACGATGCTATGAGGGGCCACTTTCAACCGAACCTGCGGGTCTCACCCGCCCTTTTCCCAACATCGAGGGGTTTTTTCATGGCGAAGATCAAGGTGGCGAATCCGGTCGTCGAGCTGGACGGCGACGAGATGACGCGCATCATCTGGCAGCTCATCAAGGACAAGCTGATCCACCCTTATCTCGACCTCGACCTCCATTACTACGATCTCGGCATCGAGTATCGCGACCAGACCGACGATCAGGTGACGGTCGACGCCGCCAACGCGATCAAGAAATACGGCGTCGGCGTCAAATGCGCCACCATCACGCCGGACGAGGCCCGCGTCGAGGAATTCGGTCTGAAGAAGATGTGGAAGTCGCCCAACGGCACCATCCGCAACATCCTCGGCGGCACCATCTTCCGCGAGCCGATCATCATGAAGAACGTGCCGCGCCTCGTTCCCGGCTGGACCAAGCCGGTGGTCGTCGGCCGCCATGCCTTCGGCGACCAGTACCGCGCCACCGATTTCCGCTTCCCCGGCAAGGGCAAGCTGACGATCAAGTTCGTCGGCGAGGACGGC
>Ga0172382_10007673_pt1 | contig 15259 bp, 15 predicted proteins | sample Leawel138RmetaG_FD_122245 | JGI IMG/M metagenome (GOLD analysis project Ga0172382, IMG submission 122245) | Leachate microbial communities from a municipal landfill in Southern Ontario, Canada - Leachate well 138R metaG | ecosystem: Engineered > Solid waste > Landfill > Unclassified | place...
ACATGCGATTTGCCGGCAAAGCCGGGAACGGAAGCGGCCGTCACAACATGCCGGGAGCAGGGACTTTTTGTCCCTGTTTTTATTTTAGGACGATTCGTATTATTTTCGTCTAAATTTATTGAAGCTATTTTTCATGGAGGTGATCGAAGTAAACAACAAGGTGTTGATAAACGCTTTTCACGAACTTCCGTATTTGATTTACAGGAATGATCCAAACTGGATACCTCCGGTGCGGGCAATGGTGGAATCGACGTTCAGTCCGGATAAAAACAACAGTCTGAAGAAAGGTGGCGTTTGTCGCTGGCTTTTGCGCGACGACGGGAAGGTTGTTGGACGGATCGCTGCATTTTACGTGCAAACGTATGCGTACAGCTTTGGGCAGCCCACGGGTGGAATCGGTTTTTTTGAGTGTATCGACGATCAGGAAGCGGCCGACATGCTTTTTGAAACAGCCTGTTCCTGGCTAAAGGATCATGGAATGGAAGCGGCTGATGGCCCTGTCAATATCGGGGAAAATTTTTTCAACTGGGGACTTTTGGTAAAGGGTTTTATGCCTCAGGGATTTGGAATGCCTTATAACCCTGTCTATTACCAGTTTTTGTTCAAGAATTTCGGATTCAGGACCTATTATGAACAGTACAGTTATCATCTCGATATTACCAGCCCCGATCTGCCCGAACGTTTTTGGAAGATCGCTGCCCGGGCGGCTAAAAACCCGGGCTACCGGTTTGAGCAGTTCCGGTTTGCCAGGAAGAAGAAGTATATCCGCGATTTTATCGCGATCTACGAACAGGCCTGGGTGAAGCATGACAATTATAAAACGATCGAAACCGGCGATATTGACGCCATGCTCGAGCAATCGAAAATGATGATTGATGAAGACTTTATCTGGTTTGTTTATCACGATGGACAGCCTGTTGCCTTTTTCATGATGGTGCCTGACCTGAACCAACTCTTCCGGTACTGTCGCAAAGGAAAGCTCAACCTGTTTATGCTGCTTAAATTGATTTACCTGAAAAAGCGGAAAGTCATTTCAAGGTGCAGGGTGCTGGTGATGGGGGTTGTCCCCCGGTTTCAGAAATCGGGTGTTGAATCGGCCATCTTTTACCAGGTTAGGCAGGTGTTGCTGCAAAAATCCTGGTACAACGAGATGGAATTGGGATGGGTTGGTGATTTTAATCCCAAGATGATCTCTATCTTTGAAGCCGTCGGAGGTAAACATGTGAAAACACATTTGACGATGCGCTACTTGTTTGACCGTCTGAAACCGTTTAAAAGGTCTTCCATCATTGAGGGATGATCGCGGAACAGCCGAATTTATCGTAACTTTCAACACTAATTTGGAATTATGCAACTCAAAAAAGTAGATGGTATTCATACCCAAAAGCTGTTTCATCAGGTTCCGCGAGTGATTTATAAAGATGACGGGAACTGGGCGGCGCCCTTTGACGTGATGATTGAAAACATGTTCAACCCGGCTAAAAATCCGTCTTTTAAGGAAGGTGAGGCCCGGCGCTGGGTTTTGCTGGATGATCACGGACAATTGCTTGGCCGTATTGCCGCCTTTGTCAATTATGGGAAAGCCAAAGCGTACGAGCAGCCTACCGGCGGATGTGGCTTCTTTGAATGCCTTGACCGGCAGGAAGCTGCAGACGCCCTGTTTGACGCGGCACGCGACTGGTTAAAGGAACGGGGAATGGAAGCGATGGATGGCCCGGTCAACTTTGGTGAAAATTATATGAATTGGGGACTTCTGGTCGAAGGGTTTATGCCTCAGGGATACGGAATGCCTTACAATCCTCCCTATTACCTGAAACTGTTCGAGAATTATGGATTCCGGTTGTATTTCAGACAGTTCAGCTATCATCTGGATTATACAGCCCCTTTCCCGGAACGGTTCTGGAAAATCGCGGGGTGGGTGGCTCAGAAACCAGATTACTCTTTCTGCCACTTTGAATTCGGCCAATCGGAAAAATTTATCCGGGATTTCTGTCATATTTATGACGAAGCCTGGCGCTTTCACGGACATTTCAGACCATTGGATCCCCAGGACCTTCGCGACTTCCTCACCGATGCAAAGCCGGTGCTGGATCCGGAAATGATTTGGTTTGCCTACCATAAGGAGGAGCCGATTGCCCTGTTTGTGATGATACCCGACATCAACCAGATTTTCAGAAAGCTGAATGGAAAACTGAACCTGTGGAATATGCTGCGGTTTTTCTATTATAAGAAAAGGAAGATCATCAACCGGGCACGTATCCTCATTATGGGTGTCGTGCCCAAATACCAGCGCTCAGGAGTGGAATCCGCCATCTTCTGGCATCAGGATAAACTGATGAAAAAGAAACCCCGGTACCGGGAAATCGAATTATCCTGGGCCGGCGATTTCAATCCTAAAATTGTTTCCCTCTATGAGTCGGTTGGCGGAAAACATGTGAAGACGCACTACACGATGCGCTACCTGTTCGACCGCGATAAACCCTTTAAACGGTCGGCAATCATTCCGTAAGTAAAAGCTTTTTGAGAGGGTTGAGACAAGAATTTCCCTGATTGGAGAAATAATCAATTAAAAATATTTGGCTTTAACACAACTATGCGTATATTTGCAGCCCGATTCAGATGCAAAAAATTTGAAAGATATGAAAAAAGGAATACACCCGGATAGTTATCGTTTGGTTGCTTTCAAGGATATGTCGGACGGACAGATATTTTTGACCAAATCGACCATTCAAACCAGGGAGAATGAGGTTGTTGACGGGAAGGAATACCCGCTCGTCAAACTGGAGATATCCAGCAGTTCACACCCGTTTTACACGGGGAAAATGAAACTTGTAGACACGGCAGGTCGTGTGGACAAGTTTATGAATCGTTATCAGAAACACATGGAGGCAAGGAAAAAATAGTCGGTTTCGATGATAAAAGGAAAAGCTTCGCACTGCGAAGCTTTTTTTTTAACTTACTTTGCGGTAAAGGATGACGATTGGGGTTCCGGTCATGGAAATCGGGATTCCCGGTGTTGTTTTTGGAGTCCCGGGTTTCTTTTGGCACGGCTATTGCCCCTCGGGAATCCATCCTTACTGCCTGACGGATGACCGTCAAAATGTCATAACAAAGACGTGGAAGCAGAAGCGGACAGTGAAATGAACATTTTCGGTATAGCGAAGGCCAGATGGGTTGGTCAGGCGATACGAACAGCTCACGGAGTAAACAATTATGGACGATAAGAAAGAACAGACATTCAGAAAAATGGTATTCTCAGGTTACCCGTCTGATGACGCTGAATTGATCCCGATTATTGCCGACGGGGATGAGTCGGAGTTTGATGATTTTGAAGCGCCGGAGATTCTGCCGATTTTGCCCTTGCGAAATACGGTGTTATTTCCCGGGGTCGTGATCCCAATTACCGTCGGGAGACAAAAATCACTGAAACTTATTCATGATGTATCCCATGCCGATCGGTTTTTGGGGACAGTGACGCAGGTTGACGGGGCTGTCGATGATCCGGAGAAAAAGGATTTGTATCAAATCGGAACCGTGGCGCAGATACTGAAGATCCTGGAAATGCCCGATGGTTCAACGTCGGTGATCATTCAGGGTAAGCGGCGCTTCGAGATACGGGAGTATGTGGAAGATTTTCCTTATTACAAAGCGAAGGTGACTTTGCTTGATGAAGTGCTTTCAGGGAAGCATACTACTGAATTTCAGGCGATCGTGGGTTCCTTGAAGGACCTTTCGGTCAAGATAGCCCAATATACGCCCAACGTGCCGCCGGAGGCTACTTTTGCGGTGAGGAATATCGAGAATTCAACCTTTCTGATTAATTTTATATGTTCCAACACCGACCTCAAGGTAGAAGAGAAGCAGAACCTCCTGGGGATTGCCGATATCCGGGAACGGGGTATCCAGGCCATGTCTTACCTGGTTCGCGAGGTGCAGATGCTTGAACTGAAGCGGGATATCCAGGCAAAGGTGAAGCTTGAACTGGATCAGCAACAACGCGAATTCCTGCTTAATCAGCAAATCAAAACCATTCAGAATGAACTCGGCGGCAATCCGGCAGAGCAGGAAATCGCCGATCTGCGCAAAGCCGGAAAAAATAAAAAGTGGAGTGAGGAGATTGCAGCCTGTTTTGAAAAGGAAATCAGCAAGTTGTCACGGTTAAATCCGGCGGCCGGGGAGTATTCTGTTCAGTATTCCTATTGCCAGACGTTACTGGACCTTCCCTGGAATGAATACACGGAAGACAACTTTGATCTGAAACATGCCGAGCAGGTGCTGGATCAGGAGCATTATGGCCTGGAGAAGGTCAAAGAAAGGATACTTGAACACTTGGCCGTCCTGAAGCTGAAAAAGGACATGAAGGCGCCCATCCTTTGTTTATACGGGCCCCCGGGAGTTGGGAAAACATCCCTGGGGAAATCGATTGCGCAGGCGCTTGGAAGAAAATATGTGCGGATGAGCCTTGGCGGCCTGCACGATGAATCGGAGATTCGTGGCCACCGTAAGACGTACATTGGCGCAATGCCCGGACGAATTTTGCAAAATATCAAAAAAGCCAGGTCCGGTAACCCGGTTTTCATCCTGGACGAGATCGATAAGGTTTCCAGCGATTTTCACGGCGACCCTGCTTCCGCGTTGCTGGAAGTCCTCGATCCTGAACAAAACGCTGAATTTCACGACAATTACCTGGAAATTGAGTATGACCTGTCGAAAGTCTTGTTTATTGCTACGGCAAATACATTGAATACGATCGCGTCGCCACTGCGCGACCGCCTGGAACTGATCGAAGTCAGCGGCTATATTCCTGAGGAAAAAATAGAGATAGCGAAACGCCACCTTATTCCAAAGCAGCTTGAAAATCATGGGCTTGATAATGACCGGGTCGTCTTTGACGACGATTGTATCAGTCAGATCATCGAAAACTATACCCGGGAGTCGGGTGTCCGTGAACTGGATAAGAACATTGCCAAGATCGTTCGCCGGATTGCCAAAAAAGTGGCTTTCGATGAACCCTGCGACAGCATGCTGACCCGGGCGGATATCCGCGACTATCTCGGCGTGGTAAGATACGCGCGTGAGGGTTATCAGGGGAACGAGTTTTACGGTGTGGTGACCGGGCTGGCGTGGACCGCTCATGGCGGCGAGATCCTGTATATCGAGTCGAGCCAGAGCAACGGAAAGGGAACCCTGACCCTTACCGGGAACCTGGGGGAGGTGATGAAGGAGTCGGCCATGCTGGCCCTCGAGTATCTAAAATCACACGCGAACGAGCTAAACGCGGAGCCGGAAGTTTTTGAAAACCATAACTGGCATATCCACATTCCCGAGGGAGCAATTCCCAAAGACGGGCCATCGGCCGGTATCACGATGGTGACTTCGCTGGCTTCGGTGATCACCAAACGAAAAGTACGAAAGAACATCGCCATGACGGGCGAGATAACCCTGAGGGGAAAGGTACTGCCGGTTGGGGGCATCAAGGAAAAGATACTGGCGGCAAAGCGCGCAGGCATCAGGGAGGTGTTGCTGTCGGACGAAAACAGAAAGGACCTTGAAGAGATTAAGCCGGTATACCTGGATGGCTTAAAATTTCGTTTTGTTCATACTGTTGACGAGGTCTTGAAACATGCCTTGCTGAAATCCGCTTCGGCGCCCGCTTTGCATTCCTGACGGTTAATGAATCGGAAAACAATTGAGTTTTTCGAAATAAGAGAGACTTGATTTCCGGAGTCGGGCCTGAAGCGTGAAATCTTTATAGGACAGCGTGCAGGTCCGGGTTTTCTTTTCAATTTTCTTCAGATAACGCAGGTTGACGTAGGCTGACCGGTTCACCTTGAAGACTTTTTGAGAATTGACGATGGTGGCCACCTTATAAACACTCAGGGTGATCAGTTCTTCATCACCTTCCTTGCTGTAAATGCGGCAGTGATTTCCGTCGGCTTCATACATCATAATATCTTCCGGGTTGATGAAGAGGATGCCGGTATAGGTGGGCAGCTTTATTTTTGGGATCACCTTGTTGGATTTCATCAGAAAATCCATCCTGCGTTCAAGTTCTTTGTGCTTTTCTTTGGCCTTGTACCGGTTAACCACGGCAATAAGATCCTCGGGCCCGAAAGGTTTTAACAGGTAATCAAGCGGCTCCACATGCAGGGCGCGATACGCGTATTTGCTGTGGGCGGTGGTGAAAACCACTTCGGTATTTAACGCATATTCCCGGATAACTTCGGCCACCTGAACACCGTTGGTGCCGGGCATGTCAATATCAAGAAAAACAAGATCGGGATTCTTCTTTTTCAAAAGCCGGATCCCTTTTTCCGGGTTGGTGGCTTTGTCAATAACCCTGACCTCATCGAAAGCCTGAAGATAAATTTCCAGAAGCGATAAAGCCTCCTCATCATCTTCAATGATCATTGCCGTGATCCTTTTTTCGATCATCATCGCACCACTAAATTAGATCCATTTCACACAAGTTTTTAAGTTGTTTCTTCGAACCCTGTAATTTGACCTTTTTTTTGCCGATTAACAGTACACACGTGTTGTCGCCCTTGTTAATCTTCAACAGCTTTTCCAGGTTAATCAGGTAAGACCTGCTGATCCGGTAAAAACGCTGACCGGAAAGACCTTTTTCAAGAATTCCAAGGTAGCTGTTTGCCACCTCTCGATGTCCGTCTTCAAGATGAAGTGTCGTGTAAGCGCCGTCCGCTTCACAATAGACAATATCACCCGGATCGATGAGAATATGATTGTACGTCGTGGTAATCATGACCTTTCCTGTGTCGACTTCCTTTAAAAACCAGTTTAGCTTTTTGTCAAACCGGTTATCCCGTTTTTTCATGAACTTATCGATGATCTTTTTCAGATGATCTTTCCTGACCGGCTTAAGCAGGAAGTCATAAACGTTGTTTTTGATGGCGGGAATTGCCAGGTCCTGATCTTCGCTGACAAGAACCAAATGACCCGGGAGTTCACTTTTTTTCAGCAGTTCCATGAATTCCATGCCCTTCTGTCCGGAAGTCTTCGTGTCGAGAAAAATGATGTCGGGCGATGCATCCATGATCTTAAACATGGTCTCATCGATGCTTCCCGATTCTTCGACGATCCCAATAAGAGAAATGCCTTTTAAATGGTCAATGAGTACATGACGGGCGTCTTGTTCTTCATCAACAACTAACACGTTTAAGCGATCCCTTTCCATAGCTTAGATTCCTAATGCAAATTTAGTAACAAAAACCTGTTTTTCTTAATTTTAAGATATGATTAAGAACCAAAAGTGATAAATTTGTAAAAAAAGGCAACATGATTAAGATGAAAGAGGGCACCCGTAATGTGTTGGCGATAACAGGGATCCTGTTTTTGTTTTTTTTGATCTGGTATTTCCGCGCGATCGTTGCCTATATTTTGATTGCTGCGGTGTTATCGCTCGTGGGCAGACCTCTTGTCAGGTCCTTTCAACGGATCAGGATTGGCCGTTACCGGTTTTCAAAAGGAATATCGGCGTTTACAACGCTGATTGTGATGTGGGTGGTGCTTGCAGGCTTTTTCAGCTTTATGATCCCTTTGCTGATCAGCGAATTTGAGCAGCTTTCAACCATTGACCCCCAATCGGTGATCAACGAAGTGGAGGGACCGCTGCGAGAGTTGATGACGCTGATGGGCAACCGGTCTGCCGAGACGGAGAACTGGACCTTATTTGATATGGTCAAATCCCAGTTTGGAGAACACTTCAATTTATCAGAGCTGACAAATGTATTCGGGGTCGTCGCGAGTACCCTTGGCGATCTTGTGATTGCCGTGTTTTCCATTTCGTTCATCACTTTTTTCTTTTTGCAGGAAGAGAGCATGTTCCGGGAGGGAATTCTGCTGTTTGTCCCTGCCGCCTATGAAGAGAAGGTCTCAGGGGTGCTGAATTCAGCATACAAGTTACTGCGGCGCTACCTCGTCGGGTTGATTCTCGAGGTATTCATGGTCGGGTTGCTGGTGACTGCCGGGCTGACTGTGGTTGGGATCGGATTTAGCCACGCGGTGTTGATTGGTGTTGTGTGCGGACTGTTTAATATAATTCCTTATTTGGGCCCATGGATCGGCGCGTTTGTCGGGTTACTGATCGGTCTGGCTATCCACGTACAGCGCAGTTTGATGATGACCGACATCCTTCCGCTTTTAGGCTTGATGACCCTGGTATTTGCCGCGGTGCAGCTCATTGATAACATCGTGTTTCAGCCACTGATCTACTCGAGCAGTGTCAAGGCGCATCCGCTTGAAATTTTCCTGGTCATCCTCGTTGCCGGGACGATTGCCGGCATAACCGGGATGATCGTGGCCATTCCCGTATATACCATTCTGCGGGTCATCGCGAGGGAGTTTCTGAACGACCTGAAAGTGGTCAAAAAACTGACGGAAAATTTGAGATAGCTGCCGGCCCTCCGGATCACCAGAAGAAAACTGCCAAAACCTCAGTTCTTTCGTTTTTTATTGACGTGCGAAAGAGTCTCCCTGGCAGAAGCCGAAACCGGCTGTAATTTGATCAGCAATTTTACTCCTGACGAATCGTTCAATTGCTTAATCGTGACGTTGGCAGGCTTATAGCCGTGAAGTGAAACGGTCAGTTCGGTCATCGCAACAGGAATATTCCAAAGCCGGAACTCCCCCTTTTCGTTTGTAATGGTCCCGAGGGGACTGGTTGCGTCGGAAACGCAGACATTCACCCCGTACAACGGATTCTGTGTCGTTTCGTCAATCACTTTTCCCCGGATGTTCTTTTTCGGGTCTTTTTCTGCTGATGCGATCAAAAAGGAGAGAAACAGCAACGTGACAATACAATTAAAGGCTGCTTTCATGTTGTTTTCATGGATTTATCATTGTTTCTGTGTACTTAGACAAATTTGGGACAGAAAAGGTTGCGTCCTGCAGGTTAACAAATTATTATGAAGGCCACTTTTTTTTAAAAAAACTTATTCCGACCGTTGTTCCTAAAAGATTTTAATTCAGAAGGATACTTTCATCGATGATGACAAGGGACCAAAATCTTTGTTTTCAAATTATAAACAATGTTGACGGGTTGTTGTTTTCTTCATAATTCTAGGAGATAACCGGTGTTATGGGAGAGAACATTTTTATCCGGACCTGGAGGTTTTACAGGGATGGTTTCCGGAACATGGGCAACTGGGGGAGGCAGGTTTGGATCATTATTGTGATCAAGTTATTGATCATGTTTCTGGTCTTGAAGTTATTTTTCTTTCCTAATTTCCTGAAGACGAATTTTGAGACGGATGCGCAGCGGAGCGAGCAGGTTCTTGAAAATTTGACAAACACAAAATAGACGAAAAACATGTTAGAAACAATCGACCTATCCTTAGTCAACTGGTCGCGGGCACAGTTTGCTCTTACGGCCATGTATCACTGGATTTTTGTGCCGCTCACCCTGGGGATCACGTTTATCATTGCCTTCATGGAGACGTTGTATGTGAAGACCGGAGATCCGGAGTGGAAGAGAATTACTAAATTTTGGATGATGTTGTTCGGGATCAATTTCGCGATTGGTGTGGCGACCGGTATTATCCTGGAATTTGAATTCGGCACCAACTGGTCTAATTACTCCTGGTTTGTCGGGGATATTTTCGGGGCCCCGCTGGCCATTGAGGGCATTTTGGCTTTTTTCATGGAATCGACGTTTATTGCCATCATGTTTTTTGGATGGAACAAGGTGAGCAGGAAAGTCCATCTTGCCGCCACGTGGCTGACTGCGGTGGGGGCCAACCTCTCCGCGTTGTGGATACTCGTTGCAAACGCCTGGATGCAGAACCCGGTGGGGATGCAATTTAACCCGGATACGGCCAGGAATGAAATGATCAGCTTCTGGGATGTGCTGTTTTCACCGGTTGCCGTGGATAAGTTTCTGCACACGACTTCATCCGGGTTTGTGCTGGCTGCCATCTTTGTGATCGGCATATCGTCCTGGTTTTTGTTGAAAAAGCGCGAGATTGTCTTTGCAAGAAAGAGTATTGCCGTGGCGGCTGTCTTCGGATTGCTTTCGTCGGTTTATGTGGTCCTTACCGGAGACCTTTCTGCGCGGCATGTCGCCCTGCACCAGCCCATGAAGCTTGCCGCTTTTGAAGGATTGTACAACGGCACTGAAGGAGCCGGACTGCTTGTTCTGGGGGTGATGTCGACTTCGGACAAGGATCCCTCGAACGAAAACCTGCAGAACTTCAAGGTGAAGGTTGAGATTCCTAACATTTTGTCTTATATGGCTTTTACGGACTGGAATGCGTTTGTGCCCGGGGTGAATGACCTGATTCGCGGAAATGAGAAATATGGGATCATGCCGGCGACCGAAAAGATAGAACGGGGGAAGACAGCGATCAGGAAGTTGAAGGAGTTCAAGGAGGCGAAGACTGCAGGAGATGAGGAAAGAGCGGAAGTGCTAAAGGCAGGGTTCATGGACCCTGATTTCCAGAAGAATTATTATAAATATTTCGGCTATGGGTATATCTCGGATCCTAATATGTTGATACCCAGTGTGCCTTTGTCGTTTTACAGTTTTCACCTGATGGTTGGACTAGGCTTTTATTTTGTCGTCTTCTTCTTTCTGTCTCTGGTGTTTGTCATAAAAGGCACGCTGGAGCGCCGGCGGGGCTTTTTAAGATTGGCCATCTGGACCATTCCGATGGCCTACATTGCTTCGCAGGCAGGGTGGATCGTCTCAGAGGTGGGACGCCAGCCCTGGGTGATCCAGGATCTGATGCCGGCCGTTGCTGCTGTGACGAAGATCAGCACCAGCGCTGTTCAGGTGACGTTCTGGATGTTCGCGGTTATTTTCACAACCTTGCTGATCGCAGAAATCAAAATCATGGTCCGGCAAATCAAGATCGGACCTAAAGCGGATGGAGGACAAAGCCATGTTTGAAAATTTATCATATTATCTATTGCAGCAATACTGGTGGGTTATCGTGTCGCTGCTTGGCGCGTTACTGGTTTTCTTGACGTTTGTACAAGGCGGACAAACCCTGATCTATACAATCGGAAAAAATGAAAGTGAGCGGGGAATGCTGGTCAATACGCTGGGGCGCAAATGGGAATTCACATTTACCACGCTGGTGACTTTTGGTGGCGCTTTTTTCGCTTCATTCCCGTTGTTTTACGCGACATCGTTCGGAGGGGCTTATTGGGTCTGGATGATTATCCTTTTCTTTTTTGTGATCCAGGCTGTTTCGTATGAATTTCGGAAAAAACCTGCCAACTTTTTGGGCGCAAAGACGTATGAGGCCTTCCTGTTTTTGAATGGCGCATTGGGCACCATCCTTCTGGGAACCGCAGTGGGTACCTTCTTCAACGGGGCCATGTTCAGTCTGAATGAAATGAACCAGGTAAACTGGGAAACCCCATACCGCGGACTGGAGGCTGTTTTGACGATACACAATGTGGCGCTGGGGCTTTCCGTGTTTTTCCTGGCGCGGGTACTGGGAGCGTTGTATTTCCTGAACTCGGTCGACAGCGAAGCCGTGGCAGAACGTTCGCAGAGACAGGTTATTTATAATGTTGTTCCTTTTTTGGTATTTTTCCTGTACTTTCTGGGCCGTCTGCTTTTGATGGAAGGGTATGCGTACGAGTCCGGAACAGGGAAGGTGTACATGGAAGAATTCAAATACCTGCACAACCTGCTCGGGATGCCCGTCGTGGCCGTGTTGTTGCTGGTTGGTGTCGTGGCCGTGTTGTGGGGAATAGGCATAACCATCTTTAAGCGTTCGGGAAAAGGGATCTGGTTCAGCGGTGCCGGAACCGTTCTGACGGTCTTATCACTGTTTTTGCTGGCAGGTTTCAACCAGACGGCTTTTTATCCGTCCGCGTTCGACCTGCAGTCATCGCTCACCATTGAGAATGCCTCTTCCAGTAAATTCACCCTGGTGGCCATGAGCTATGTCTCTCTGTTCGTGCCTTTCGTGATCGCTTATATCTGGTGGTTCTGGAAAGCGATGAACAACAAAAAGATCACGGCGAAGGAGATTGAAGAAGATTCTCATGCGTATTAAGATCAGATCGTTTAATTCTGGATTGAAGAATAGAAACTTAATGTAAGCGGAATATGTACTGGACTGCAATCATCACGTTCCTGACCTGGCCGTTGCTTATTGTGATCGCCTGGTTTTTGGTCAGGTTTATTCTGAAAAAATATCAGCATTCGCTTGAAAAAATGGACGATCATTAAAATCGGGGTAATCCCCTGTAAACGATCCCGTCGTTCGAAACTAAATTTTTCTGCGGGGTATTGCCATGAACAGCGAGATCAGGATATAACTGATCATGATCAGGGGCAGGGAATATAGTTGCAATGTGATTATTAACACCACGCATAGGGCGAGAAATAAGAACCGGACCTGGTTCCCCTTCCATTTCAGGTGTTTGACTTTTAAGGAAAACATCGGGATTTCGGAAATCATCAGGCAGGGGAACACGATAATGGCAGTGGCAATAAAATACGGATTCAGAATGAGGTGATTGAGCGCTGCTGATTTTCCGAAATCGAGTATCAATGCCAGGGAGGCATAGAACATAGCGTTTGCCGGGATAGGCAGGCCAAGGAAGCTTTCACTTTGCCGCGTGTCAATGTTAAATTTGGCCAGTCGAAAGGCGCCGGCCACCGGAACCAGAAGAACCGATGCCATCAGTATCCATTGGGGGGGAGAAGCCTGGATTTCAGTCAGCCGAAGATGACCCTGAAACCAGGTTTGTTCCAGCAGGCCCAACAAGATCGCGGCAGGGGCTACCCCGAAAGAAACCAAATCGGCAAGCGAATCGAGTTGTTTCCCGATCTCGGAATAGGAGTGCACGATCCGGGCCAAGAGACCGTCCAGGAAATCGAATATTGCCGCCGCAATAATGAACAGGGCAGCCAGTCCCAGCTCGCCTTCAATCCCCAGAACGATCGCCAGAACTCCCGAAACCAGGTTCATGGCCGTGATCGAATTGGGCAACCAGGAAAAAAAACGTTGGAATTTGTTCATGCTGTGATCAATAATCAATAATAAATCAAGACAGTTTTCCGATCACGGTCTGCATTCCTTTGACTTTATCGCCAAGTTTGACAAGCAAGTTCGTGTCGACAGGAAGATACAGGTCCACGCGGGAGCCAAAGCGGATAAATCCCATTTCCATGTTCTGCGTCACCTGCTGGCCCGGTTTCAGAAAATTCAGGACCCGGCGGGCGACAGCCCCCGCGACCTGGTTCGTGAGGATTTCCCTCCCGTCGGGCAGACGGATGGCGGTAGAGAAACGTTCATTTTCCTCGGCCGATTTGGGTTTAAAGGCCGCATGGAATTTGCCTTTCTTATGTTTCAGACAGGTCACTGTTCCGGATACAGGCACCCAGTTAATATGGACATTGAGCGGTGACATAAAGACCGAGACCTTTAATGCTTTTGTCTTCAGGTATTCGTTTTCTTCACACTCCCCGATCAGGCAGATGGTTCCGTCGGCGGGCGAAAAGACCAGCTTTTCTTCCGGCGAGATGACCCGTGCCGGATAACGAAAAAACTGCACGATCATGACCAGTAGAAGGAAAGTAGCCAGTGTGCACGCGATACCTGCTGCCGGTATTGTCAGATAAAGCCATACAGCCAGGTTGACCACAATAAAAAAAAGGATGCTGTGCCTGATGATATTTTTTCCTGCCGGATGAACCCTCATGGTGTTGAATTTGGGGCAAAAGTAGTGATTTTAGTTTTACGTAGGGAATAATCGGGCAATTTGGTTCTGTTTGCCGGCGTTTTTCGTGTCCCCGGAGCCGGGATGTTTCACTGAGGTTTTGCCGGAATCTAAGATTTCCGCTTAGTGCACCGCGAGTTCCAGGTAGCAGACAAATACGGGAATGGCAAAGAGCAGTGAATCGAAACGATCAAGCAGTCCGCCATGCCCCGGAATGAGCCGGCCACTGTCTTTCAATCCAACCTGGCGTTTTAACAGCGATTCGGACAGGTCGCCAAAGGTTGAAATGAGGATGATCAGAAAGGTCAGGATCAGCCAGTGGGTCAACTGAATTTCCCGGATCTGTTCCGAAATAAGAAAAGCCGCGGCGAAGGCCACCATCGCCCCGCCGATGGCGCCTTCCCATGATTTTTTCGGTGAAATCCGTTCAAACAGCCGGTGTTTACCCAGGCTCACGCCGAAAAGATAGGCGCCGGAGTCATAAACCCAGATCAATGCCAGCAGGGCAATCATCAGGCGGGGTGCGTAGGGACCACCCCGGAACACGAGAAAGTTTGCCAGACTGAGCGGAATCGCCAGGTAGACCACGCCCAGAACCCCCGCGGCGATATTTTCCGAAGGACGTTCCCGTTTTCGGTATAATTCGGCGATGAAAAAGAGAAGAAATGCAGGGAAAAGAATCAGATAAGCCGTTGCCGGAAATTGTCCTGAAGCAACCATGAAAGAAATGCCGAAAAACAGGGTCCCCGTGGCCATACCGACTGGTTTGCAGGGGCGGATGCCGGTTTTCTCCGTCAGGTGGTAGAACTCGGCCAGTCCTCCCGCCAGCACCAGAAGAAAGAAAGCTTCAAATCCGTATGTTCCCAGCAGCAGGCTTCCAAGTGTGACAACGACAAATGCGATACCGGTCAGCGACCGGGTGATCAGGTTCTTCATGTTAGAAAGGTTCTTCGCATAACAGGACAATCAATTTGCGGGGGCCATGCATTCCTTTTACCAGTGTCTTTTCAATATCGGCAGTCCGGCTCGCCCCGGTGATCGTGGTGATCATGGAAGGAATCCGGTTTTTGTATTTCCCCTGCAAACGAGCCAGCGCTTCATCAAGATACCAGACCAGTTGGCCCTGGTGGGCGATGACGATGTGCGTTTCAGGGAACACGTGCAGCCTTCGTCCCGACGCTCCCCCCGAGCTGACCATGACAGAACCCAGGTGAGCCACCAGAAATTCACAGGGGGTGATGCCTGTCTGAAGCGTGTCAAAGTCCTCCGGGGCTTCCCGGTATTCCACTTTCCCTTTCAAGGCCTGCTGAAGCGTTTTGTCCAGGCAAAAAACGGATTTCCACATGGCTTCTTTTCCCATTTGTCCGACAAGACCGGCCGCCTCGTCAAGGTTGGTCACCCGGTGCACGATTCCCGACAGCTCTTCGAGTTTTTCCTGAAAGCTGGTGGCCGGATCTTTGTCCGGTTCCGTGTAAATTGCGCCGATCATGTCAGGCTGATCGGGGATCGTGGGATGCCTCCGGTCGCGGGCATCTTTCAAACGGCGCAGGATATTTTC
>Ga0172382_10007676_pt1 | contig 15255 bp, 13 predicted proteins | sample Leawel138RmetaG_FD_122245 | JGI IMG/M metagenome (GOLD analysis project Ga0172382, IMG submission 122245) | Leachate microbial communities from a municipal landfill in Southern Ontario, Canada - Leachate well 138R metaG | ecosystem: Engineered > Solid waste > Landfill > Unclassified | place...
AACGAAGGCCGAAAGCGTTTCCTTTACTGACAAAGCCGCGAGCTTTGGCGAGATCTATTGTTAAGAAAAAAGGCCACCCTAAAAAACTTAAGTAAGTGCCATTCGGGTCAGTGTAAAAATACATGCATACTCTCTTTGTTAATATTTTCGTTGCATAAGGTAAGCGCCTAAATTCTTAGCGTAACTTCAATTCTGTCAAGGATGATAGGTGACACGTTTACCCCGATTGTGCCTACCCAGTATCCCCTAGCATATTATTCAGCGCGGCAGTAACCGGCAGGTGTGTTTTACTTCCGAGGAAGACTTTACAGTCTATGCATACTGGCTAGAAGAAAGCGCAAGAAAAAATAAGGTTGCTATCCATGCCTGGGTCAATCACGTACATTTGCTCGTGACACCGACGACTTTTGACGGTGTGTCTCGTATGATGCAGTGCGAAGTGATTGTTTTAAGTTTTTACACTGACCCCAAATGAATGACCCCAAATGAATGGATGATGGAAAATATATATGGAATTTTAATTAATATAAAAGGGCTTGTTTTTATATTTCTTGTTCCAATTGTTTGGTTTGTTGTATTGATGGCAGAGTGGCAGCTTAAAAGAGGGATGGGTATAAAAAATAACAATTAAGGGGATATTTACAAATGAAAATTGTTATGCCAGTTTCAAAAAATACTCCTGCGATCAGTCAGTCATGGTTGTGATTGATTTCCTCCAGCAAGCTTCGCTTGAACACGTTTGAGTTTATTCTGCATGCCTCATTTGAATGTCATATTGATCTGTCGGTTTTCTGAGTAGGCTATGGCCTATATGTAGTTATACCGTTGTTAGTGTGTCAGGCTAAAGAGCATTAATGGTTGCTTAGGCAGTTAATTTATGGATAATAGCTGCCTAGGCAATTACTGTGGTGATTGCGGTTCGACAACTACATCCATAACCACACGGTTTAACAAAGTGACACAAGACTCTGACAGCTTATCTGATCTTCCCAAACCAGTGCTTGAAAGTAATGATGGACCTTACTATCTAGAAAAATTCAATAGCAAAGACAATATGGGCTATCTGATTAAGCGTAGCTACTCCGCGTTGTCTAATGCCATTGAACAAGAGTTGGCGCCCCATGGTTTGACCTATCCGCAGTTTGTTATTTTGTTGCGCTTGAACGAGGGTGACTGCTCGACTGCTGCAGAATTGGCTCGTGAGGTGTGCACGGATACGGGGGCGATGACGCGCATGCTGGATCGTTTGGAGTGTAAAGAGCTTATCCGCCGTGTGCGTAGCGTCGAGGATCGACGTGTCGTTAATCTAGAGATTACCAAGTCGGGAGAGGATGTTTTTGACACGGTGATGGTGATTGCGGTTAATGTGCTCAATCGCTATTTCCGTGATTTCACCAAGGATGAGATCACATTGATGCATAAATTATTAAGGCGTGTCGTCAATGTTCAGAATTGAAGCATATATTTGAAGTCGGAAGCCTTCGCATTCGTCGTCAGTTTTAGTTTTTGCCGCCATTTAACTGCCTAGGCAGTTATTGCTTAGGCAGTATTATCGGTTTTCATAGGAGTTAATCATGAGTCAACACAAGCACGTTGTGTCGCCTCTACTAGCAGCGGTTACCGCTTTGAGTTTGGTTCTCGCTGGCTGTGCTAGTTATTCAGATCTCAGCCCGCAACTACAAGCCAAGTTAATTGATGAGCTGTCTTCCGAACAGGCGTTGGGGGCACAGGATCGGGACGTGAATGGTGATCTGTGGCCAAAGCAGCGGTGGTGGCGGCAGTTTGCTGACCCGCAGCTAGATCAGTTGGTTGAGGAGGCTTTGGCGGGCAGCCCCGAGCTTGACCAGGCTAGTGCTCGCCTGCGTGCGGCGATGGCGGTAGCAAGGGTCGCGGATGCGGCGCGTGGTCCGAGTTACAGTGCTTCGTTTGATAGCCAATATCAGCGTTTTACTGAAAATGGCGTTATCCCTCCTCCCTACGGCGGGATGAGAGAGAGCAATAATGACCTGACGACCCACTTTACTTATCGCCTCGATTTTTGGGGGCGTGATCGTGCTGCATTACAAGCGGCTTTATCACGTCAGCGTGAGGCGCAGGCGGAAGGTGCCGAAGCGGAACTGGTACTGGCCACTGTAGTCGCCAGCCAATATGTTGAGTTAGCCCATTGGTATGCGCTGCTGGATGTGGCGGAGGATACCCTGGCACAGCGCCAGAGCATTTATGATTTGACCGCGAAGCGGGTAGAAGCGGGTATTGATACCAGCGTGCAGCTGAAGCAGGCGGAGTCGGAGTTACCGGCGATTCGCGGGGAGATTGCAGCTCTGCATGAGGCGATTAATGCCAGTCGTTATAGTCTCGCGGCTCTGCTTGGTGCGGGCCCAGATCGAGGACTTGAGATCCATCACCCGCAATTGAGCTGGAATGGCCAGAATGGCGCGGCGTTACCGCGGATGATTCCTTTGGGCTTGTTGGGGCGGCGGCCTGATATCGTCGCCGCGCGCTGGCGTGTGGAAGCGGTCAAGGGTGACGTTGAAGTCGCCAAAGCCGAATTTTATCCCGATGTAAACCTAACGGCCTTTGCTGGATTTTCCAGTATCGGCTTAGATAATTTGCTGGATTCCGGCAGCCGCGTTTACGGCGTTGGCCCCGCTATATCACTGCCTTTGTTCGCCAGCGGCACCCTGCGAGGGCATCTTAGCGAGCGTCTTGCGGCTTATGACTCTGCAGTGGCTTCCTATAATCGTGCTTTGACCGATGCCTTAAAACAAGTAGCCGTTAGTCTCGACGGCGAGTACTGGTTAGTGGAGCGTCGTAAACAGCAGCGTGCAGCGCTGGAGACCACTCAAGAAGCTTTGGCGTTGGCTACTGACCGTTATCGCGCTGGTTTGGGAAATTACCTAACCGTGCTACAGGCGCAGACTGCCGTGTTACAGCGTCAGCGCGAAGGTGTGGCATTGAATGCAAGGGCCCTTGGCTTACGCATTGATTTAATTAAGGCGTTGGGAGGGGGGTTCGACCAAGCCGATGCTGAAAACTCGGTGACAGGTCAAGTTATCGGTCCGGCTACGGGTTCGACGACAGGGGCAGCTACAACGCCAATGACAACGCCTGCGACAGAACAAACTATAGCCCCTACCCACGCTAGTAATACAACAGACAGCACAGGAGTTCGTGATGACAACATCACCGGTTAATCCACAGGCGCAAGGCCCACTGCAACAAAGAGCCCTGCGTCGGCGTGTCGCGATGATCTCGGCAGCGTCGATCTTTACAGTCATTGGTCTCGTAGCTGCAGTCTGGTGGTTTATTGAAATGAGTCACTACCAATCGACGGACGATGCTTATGTTAACGGTAATGTGGTCACGATTACCCCCCAGGTTGCAGGTACGGTTATCGCTATTAGTGCAGAAAATACTGATTTAGTCCACGCTGGGGATGAATTGGTTGCTCTTGATGAGGCCGACGTCAAAGTGGCGCTTGATCAAGCCGAGGCCAGCCTCGCGCAAACCGTGCGGGAAGTACACTCACGCCGAGTAACCAACGCTAGCCTTTCCGCCGAAGTTGAGTTGCGTGAGGCGCAACTGGTTAAGGCTGAGCAGGATCTGGTCAGACGTAAAGACCTGGCCTCCAGCGGGGCGGTGTCTTCAGAAGAGTTACATCATGTTGAAACCGCGGTAAAAGCGGCGCGTTCAGATTTACTGGCTGCCCGTGAAAAACTGGCGACTAACCGTGCACTAACTGGAGACGGTGAAATGGCCGATAACCCCCAGGTGCTGCACGCCGCAGCTAATGTGCGCTCTGCTTATATGAACTGGCGGCGCACTGCGGTGCCCGCACCGGTGTCCGGATATGTCGCTAAACGCTCGGTGCAACTGGGTCAGCGTGTACAGCCGGGGGACGCGTTGATGGCTGTAGTGCCGCTAGGTGAGGTATGGGTAGATGCTAATTTTAAAGAGAGTCAGCTTGAGGATATGCGTATTGGCCAGCCGGTAGTATTGGAGGCTGATATCTATGGTAGCAGCGTTGTTTATCATGGATCGATTGCTGGCTTGGGCGCCGGCACTGGCAGTGCGTTTAGCTTGTTACCCGCGCAAAATGCCACTGGTAACTGGATTAAAGTTGTGCAGCGGGTGCCGGTGCGGGTGGTTCTTGATGCCAAAGAGCTTGCGCAGCACCCACTTAGGTTGGGTTTATCAGTGACCGCAAAAGTGGATATTAGCGACCTCAGTGGTCATCAGTTGGCAACGCAATCTCGGCCAGGCAAGGCTTATCAAACCAATGTATACGCTGACCTCGATAGCGCAGCTGATCAACGAGTTGCAGCGATCATTATCGCTAATAATGGTGTGCATCGAGAGAGTAACGATGACTTTTCGGTAAGCGCTGCAGCGTCAAACCGCGTGCTTGACTAAGGAGGAATCATGACAGACTCAAGCACTATCAGTGAACCTACAGAGCCCGAGCAGCCGCTATCTACTCAACCAGCACCGCTACATGGTGCACGGCTGATGCTGGGTTCGGTGGCACTGTCGCTGGCGACGTTTATGAATGTACTCGATACATCAATTGCCAATGTATCGGTGCCGTCTATTGCGGGTGATCTCGGTGTATCGCCAAACCAGGGTACTTGGGTCATCACATCGTTTGCAGTCAGCGTGGCGATCTCGGTACCACTGACCGGTTGGTTGACTCAGCGCTTTGGTGCGGTGCGCCTGTTTGTGCTGTCGGTGGTGTTATTTGTGTTGGCCTCTTTGTTGTGTGGTTTGGCACCCTCGCTGGGTACGCTGGTGCTGTTTCGGGTGATTCAAGGGGCGGTGGCTGGGCCAATGATTCCTCTATCACAAACCTTGATGTTATCGACTTACCCTCCAGAGAAGAGTGGTACGGCGATGCTGATCTGGAGTATGACCACGCTGGTGGCTCCTGTAGTGGGGCCGATTTTGGGTGGCTGGATTTCGGATAATTATTCATGGCCGTGGATTTTCTATATCAATGTACCGCTGGGATTAGCCGCGGCCTGGGTTGTATGGAGGATTTATCGAGATCGCGAAACCCCGACACAAAAAAAACCGATAGACAGGATGGGTCTGGTGTTACTGGTCGTGTGGGTTGGTTGCTTGCAGCTGATGCTCGACAAAGGTAAAGACATGGATTGGTTTAGTTCGCCGGTAATCATCGCGCTGGCGTCGATCAGTTGTGTGGGTTTTGTGTTTTTTGTTATTTGGGAGCTGACAGACGAGCATCCGGTGGTGGATTTATTGATGTTCAAGGAGCGTAACTTCTTGATTTGCACTATAGCGATTGCGCTGGGCTACGGAGTTTACTTCGGTAATATAGTGATACTGCCGTTGTGGCTGCAAACTGAGCTAGGTTATACCGCTACTCGGGCAGGACTAGTGCTGGCGCCGATGGGGGTTTTGGCGGTCATGGTGGCTCCCGTTATTAGTCGAGCGATTTCCCGTTGGGATCCACGTTGGTTGGTTACTTTTGCCTTTACTGTTTTTGCTTTTGTGTCGTTGCTGCGTTCGGAGTACACCACGCAAGTCGACTACAATTCGCTGCTATGGCCGTCGCTGATTCAGGGTTTGGGCTTGGCAACATTTTTTGTGCCGTTAACAGTGCTGAGCCTCGGTGGTTTGCATCCTTCTCGTATCGCTGCAGCAACGGGGTTGTCGAATTTTGCGCGCTTATTATTTGGTGGTTTTGGCGCATCGGTTTCCACCACGCTTTGGGAGGATCGCGTCTCAATGCACCACGCCCGACTCACCGAGTCGAGTGGTCACTTTAACCCAATTTTTAATCAGACGGTTGATCAGCTACAACATATGGGCTTAAGTGCACAGCAAGCCTTGGGGCAGGTTGAACATATGGTCTCGCAGCAAGCGGGAATGCTTGGGCTTAACGATATTGTTTGGGCGTCTTCGATTTTGTTTTTTATACTCGGTGGGGTAGTTTGGTTTACCAAGCCGATTCGTTCGGTGGTGTCGATTGATTCTGGTGGCGCGCATTAATTAGGGGTAGATTGGTGGCGTTGGGGTAGTCTATTCGATTTTGTAGCCAACGCCATAGATGGAGTGCAGAAGCTCTTCTTCACCGAACACTTGTTGCAGTTTCCTGCGCAGGTTTTTTATATGAGTATCGATAGTGCGGTCGCTCACGATGCGGCTATCGGTGTAACTCACTTCCATTAGCCGATCACGTGATAAGACATGTCCTGGCTTTGAGATCAGCGCCTGCAACATGCGAAACTCGACGGGCGTAAGCTCAATGCTCTGGCCACCTGCCTCACAATGAAAGCGGTTGGGGTACAGGACTACGTTGCGATAGCTCAGTTGGTTGCTATCCATTTGGGTCGGCCCCGCCTGGACTCGCCGCAGGATAATTTTGACCCGTGTTACCACCTCCCTGGTGCTAAAGGGCTTGCATACATAGTCATCGGCACCTAATTCAAGGCCAACTAGGCGATCGATCTCATCCACCTTGGCGGTCAGCATCATAATCGGTACGTCAGAGAATTTGCGGACATCGCGGCAGATAGTCAGGCCATCCACTCCCGGCAGCATGAGGTCCAGGATGATAAAATCCGGCTTGCGTTCACGCACGAAGTTGACAGCGCCCGTTCCCTCGTTGAGAACTGATACCTCGTATCCTTCTGGCCGCAGGTAGTCAGCTAGCAACTGGGCGAGCTTAGGTTCGTCTTCGACGATCAGGATGTGGGGTGTGTCAGCCATCGTCGGATTCTACCAGTGGCAGCTTAACCCGGATACACAGTCCACCCAGAGAGGACGTTGAAGCGGAAATGGTACCTCCGTGGGCCTCCACAACCTAGCGGCAGATAGCCAAGCCCAGACCTGCCCCGCCGGTACTGCGACTGCGGGAGGACTCCATGCGATAAAGGGGTTCGAACAACTGTTCGCACTCATCCGCAGCTACACCAGGCGGGCTGTCCTCGATCTGTACTACCGCTGAGTTTGTTGCGCGGAAAGAGCTTATAGATACTTTGCCGGGGGTGTCAGTGTAGACCAGTGCATTGGTCAGCAGGTTTTGCCAAAGTTGGTCCATGCGCCTTGGGTCCGCATTCACTTTCAGCGATTCACCGCTGAAAGAGATTGTTATGCCTTGCTCTTTTGCTCTCGTTTGGAAACCGGCTATGGCAGTCGCCAGGGATTTATCCAGATCGAGGGGGGAAAACTCATAGCGTAGGCCACCGATGTCTGATACCGAGAGTTCGTATAAGTCATCGATGAGGAATCGCAGGCGCTGAACCTCCTGCATCAAAGACTCGAGTTGATTCGCATCAGTAGGCCGGACTCCGTCCTGCATGGCTTCCAGCTCACCCGTGAGAACCGCCACAGGCGTGCGCAGCTCGTGAGAGACATTGGCAAACCAGCGCTGCCGGGATTCGCGGCTTTCACTCAGTGTCACCGCCAGGCGGTCCAGGTTACGCATCAGCTTGCCCAGCTCGTCGTGCCTGTCGCTGGCTAGCCTGATGGAATAGTCGCCATTAGATAATTTGCTGACATCTTCATGCATGCGTCGAATAGGCGATAGCATCCCCCGGGCGAGAACTATCGAAATCCCCAGTGCTAGGGCTATCGCGGAAATGCCGATCATCCATCTTGCCTTGGTCTGCTGTTGTAAAAAGGCTTGTTCCTGGGGAGAGCTGAACTGGTGGCGCAACGCGCTGCGCAGTTCACCAACCGTGATGGAGTCGACGACAATAGCCGCGCGGTTGATCTCACCGTCCAGAGGTGGTCCTGCCACCCGTGTTCCTGCTGCGTCATATACTGACGTCGGTGGATGCGGGTGCCGCTCCCGATAAGGTGGTGGTGCTTTGTCGTGGGAGGAGGGTGGGGGCCTGTGTGTCTCGCCAGGGGTAATGTCCAGCTTGTCTGGAGTCGATTCCAGCAGCAACTGCTTCAAGCGGTTGGAAGTCAGGCTGCTCCAATTGCCGCCGGACCGCTGGTATTCTGCAGCCACGGCGAGCCGGGCATTTTCCAGACGGAGTTCCTCAAGGTCATTTACATAACCGAGAAAGCCCCGTTCAAAAGTCCAGCTGGAGACAGCGAGGGAGGCAATCAATACGACCAGGGTCAGCCCCATGAACGCGAAGAGATATTTGTGCAAAATAGACAGCTTCATGCTGGCGAGTATAGCAAAAGTAAAGAAGCGTGGCCTTTGCCCAGCGGTGTTAGCTTATATTGCATCTCCACTTTTTCTTCATAATTCCTCCTTAATTGTGCTCCATGATATGCATCATAGTCATTTTTACATGGCTTAATGTTACTTAATAATTAGGAGAGTATGTTTATGCGATTGACTAAAATTAGAAGTCTGCGATATCAACTTGGCATGTATGTTCTTGTTGCTGGATTGTCTGCATGTTCTTTTGCTCAGGATGATCATCGGTCAGGGGAGCGGCGAGGCCATCAAGGGCCACCAGCATTTAGTGAGCTGGATCTTGATCAAAGTGGAGGGATTTCTCTAGAAGAGTTTGAGCAGCATGAGGTTCCTGGAGGTGATCATCAGAGGATTTTTACCCTTATCGATGCGGATAGTGACGGTGTAATTACCGAAAGTGAATTGACCAATCACAAGCCTCCACGTCATGGCCGACCTAAACCGGAAGCATGAGCCGCGATCGCTAATAACACAAGGTGATCACATGATTAATTCAATAACTACCTCCACCTATCAACAGCCTTATGGGGTACCTCTGTAGATAGCAGCGTAGGTTTAAATGAGCGATTTGAAATTACTGAGGGGGGATCTTTAATTAGCGTTACTGCCTAATTTAATTAATTTTAAACAATTGGGGGCAGGCCACGGTTTTAGGTTTTTTGTGACAAGTCGTGGTCTGTGCCTGTTTGCTTCGAGAATAGACAAGGGCATTGCTTTAATAGTGAGGGGGAATTGAGTTTGGTTGTGCAATGGTTTATCGGGGTATAAAAAAGGGGCCGTTTATCTGCCCCCTGTGTAGCAATATTTTGTTAGCCTTTTATCCGCGATTTATATTCGTTAGTTGCGGTATCAATTTCCACCGAGTCACCGGTTTCGCAAAATGCGGCAACCTGAAGTTCGTGGCCGTTCATCAAGCGAGCCAGTTTCATTACTTTGCCGGAAGTGTCACCACGAGCAGCCGGCTCTGAGTATTCTATTTTTCTTATTACAGATTTTGGTGGTGTCAGTGAGATGGGTTTGTCATCGAAAAAAGTAAGCGCGCAGATATCGGTCATACCGTCTTCAATATAAGCGAGCATGTCGCCTAAATCATCTTCTGATAGTTCGTATTGATTGTATTCTTCATCGACAAAAATATAGGCAGGATCTGTAAAGTAAGAGTAAGTAACATCTTTCTTTTCCAGTACCGCGGTGTCAAATTTATCGTCGGCTTTGTAAACGGTTTCAGTGGGTGCTCCGGTCAGCAAATTTCTCAGTTTCATTTTGACGATGGCGGTATTACGACCGGATTTTGTGTACTCTGCTTTTAGGATAATCCAAGGTGAATCAGAGATCAGGATGACCTGACCTGCGCGACATTCCAGAGCGGTTTTCATTGATAGACTCCAATAAGGTTGAGCCAAGATTTTAGGGGCAGCGACTATAGCAGTTTTTTATAAAAAAGCAGCAACTGTGTAGCGAGATCGGGCTGCTTGGTGAGTATTGATGACCAGGCCTTTGCGTGCGTTGATAGCGTGTTGATATTGGTAATATATGCCGACCATATTGTTCCAACACTATTATTATTTAGTTCACTATGGATTTTATCTATCTGTTTTTTACTGGCTTTTTTATTTTCATTGTCACTCTGATTCCATCCGAGCCAGAGTGTAGCTACGATTTGGCTAAGGGCGGGAGGTATGGATGGTAAATATAAGTTAAGTAATGCCTTAACTTTAATTAAGTGTTCATCATTTTGTTGTGGGTAGCAATGCCATAGTAGCGGCCGCCCCGACCATATGGCGCGGACCAATGAATCTTCGCCGCGGACGATATTAAGATCACAGCACCACAGTAGCCGGTCGTAATTTATTTGCGTCATAAACGTGACGGCTTGCAGGCACAAGGCACCGCGAACTATAGGTCGTCCTGGTATCAATGCTTCGCCCAGGTATGTTTCAACGACGGTCGTCACTCGTCCCTGCGGAATCACCAAGTGCAGAGTTTGTTCACCTGTACTCATGGCATCAAGCAGCTCGGGTAGTGCTGTATTTTCATAGGAGAACAGTGATATCAGTAGTGCGTCTGCGGCTGGGTCAAGCCCCAGGCTTGTTAGAAACTCCGAGCGTGCTGCCAGGTCTTGTTGCAATGAATCACGCTGTGCTAACAGCGACGCCTCTCGCAATAGTCCACCGGTTTTAGCTTCAAAACCAGGCAAGAAAAAGTATTTATAGAGGCCGGAGTTAGGTTCTATCGATGGCAAGCCATGGTATTCACCAGCCCAGGTTTCTGCTGTAAGGTATTCGAGGTTGAACCAAATTGGGGCGATGGGTCGCGCCGCCATAGCAGCTAAATATTGGGGCGGAATAGTACAGGCAAAACCTTCGATAACGGCATCGGCCGCTGTAATGCTGCTGAAATCAGTCGATGCTTGCCAGTGCCTTATCTCAACGTGTTGTTGTTGCTGCTGGGCTTGTAAAGTAACTGCTGGGCATAGTTGTTGAAAGGCGATCAAGTCGTCAACCCATAGCCGTACTGTTAGCTTGTGTTCTTTTGCCAGCTGCCGGGCCAGCCGCCAGCACACACCAATATCACCAAAGTTATCGACAACGGTGCAAAAAATATCCCAGCGAGGAGAGGAGTTTTTTGTGAGCATATAATGTAATCAGTTGGTTAGTGTATAGATTAATCGTTAAGAATAAAGGTGGAAGCATCGAGTTAGAATATATCACTCTTGTGATTAAATAACGTGCTAGCAGATAATTATTATTTGTTGCCGGCCCCTGACTGGTTTGCTCCAGTCTCAGCGTATGGATAGGAGGATAAAAATCTACCCTGCGGTGTGGTAAGCAATTTTTTCAGTTGAGGTCAGTTTTGATAGAATGACGCAGGTAAGAGCTATAAATTGTGCCGCGCATAACAACATTACGATTAAAGAATAAGGTTGAAGAGATGGATTTGATAGAGGTAGTAACGCACTCAACTTTCACGGAGGTTGCTGCGTTATTAGTGTTGGCTGCGATTATGGGATTTATTGGATTGTTATTGAGACAACCTCTCATCGTTAGTTTTATTGCAGTTGGTTTAATAGCAGGGCCATCCGTTCTAAATATTGTTCATTCTGAGGAGCAAATAAAACTTCTATCAGAGCTGGGGATAGCCGTTTTATTGTTTCTAGTCGGCATCAAACTGGATGTAAAGCTTATTCGATCGATTGGTCCAGTGTCCGTATTGACAGGCTTGGGCCAGGTCGCGTTTACATCAATTATTGGTTTCTTTATAGGGTTGGCTATTGGTCTTGATTATCTATCCAGTATATATGTTGCGGTTGCGCTTACCTTTTCATCTACGATTATCATCGTCAAACTGCTTTCAGATAAAAGAGAGGTCGATTCACTGCATGGTCAAATTGCACTGGGTTTTTTAATTGTTCAGGATCTTGTCGTTGTTGTAGCGATGATTGTTCTTGCTACAATTGGCATCGGTGTAGGTCATGGTGATGCAGATCATTCAGCGATATGGCAGGTGGCGGCTTCTGGCATTGGATTGCTGTTATTTGTCATCGTGTTTGTTAAGTACATTGCCAATCCGCTTACGGCGCAATTGGCGAAAGCGCCTGAGTTGTTAGTCATTTATGCTATAGCTCAAGCGACACTGTTCGCTGCAATAGGCGGCTTGGTTGGTTTGGGTATCGAAGTAGGGGGATTGTTGGCGGGTGTTGCGTTAGCTTCTACACCTTATCGTGAAAGTATTGCGGCAAGGCTGGCGCCGCTGCGTGATTTTTTATTGTTATTTTTCTTTATTGCTTTAGGCGCGACGCTAGATATATCGCAGCTAGATTCCCATATCCCAGGAGCTGCTGTATTTTCTCTATTTGTGTTGATCGGTAACCCGCTTATCGTATTGACTATTATGGGGGCTATGGGTTATCGAAAAAGAACCGGGTTCTTGGCCGGCTTAACCGTTGCACAAATCAGTGAGTTCTCGCTGATTTTTATCGCAATGGGGGTTAGCTTGGGGCATGTGCCGCAGGATGTTCTTGGATTAGTGACGTTGGTTGGTATTGTTACCATTGCTGCGTCGACTTATATGATTACTTATTCTCATCAACTTTACACATTTTTTGAGCCGGTTATAGGCATGTTTGAACGATCGGGTACTCCTCGGGAGCAATTTACAGGTCAGCTTTCTGGCAATCATTATCCTGTTATTATTTTTGGTTTAGGTCGTTTGGGTACCGCAATTGCTATACGGCTCAGAGATCAAGGTGTCAAAGTGTTAGGTCTGGATTTTAATCCGTCAGCTATTAAACATTGGAATAATTTGGGGCTGGATACAGGATATGGTGATGTTACTGATGCTGAATTTATAACCGAATTACCCCTTAAGTATGCGCAGTGGGTTGTGTCCACAATTCCTCGTCATCATCTGGGGCTCTCATCAGAAGATACAGCAAAAACAATTGTTCAGTTAACACGCTCTGCTAGTTTTACCGGTAAGTTGGCGGCGGTATCACACAGTAAATTAGAAACAGAAGAGTTAAGGTTGCAGGGCATTGAGCTTGTTTTGGAGCCTTTTCAGGACGCAGCAGATCGAGCCTTTGAGGTATTGTATGAAGGGCTTAATATCAAGCTGGATGATCAATCGTGATATTAAATAAAGAAAAATAAGGGGGCGCGGAGTTAAGTTCTCTCTTTAATTGCCAAGTGTTGCAGCAATGATATTGTCAGGCTTGTTATCGGCCGTTTTCATCGTGGGACTTTTCCGTTTTACCACAGTCACAGTGTTAGCTTATTGTTGCCCTTAAAATAACATGCAATGCCATGTCATTTATCTTGCTTTTCGAATAATCATATAGCTACTATGTAGCCATAAATAAGTTAAAATACAGAAAGTCCCTTGGCTGCATAAAAATTAATCTCACAATTGGAATAAAACCTCATAATGAAAAAAACAATAGCACGGAATTTTAATTATTTGCGCCTGGCCGCTTTTCTTCTTCTTCTCATTTGTTCGCGCCAGAGTTTAGCGTTAAATGCCCCCGCAGCTTTAGTGCCTGCGGGGCTTAACCCGGGTGATACTTTTTATATTATCTTTGTTTCAAGTGGCACCATTACAGGAGACCAGGTCAGTGCTAATTATCTTACCTTTGCTACAGTACAGGCAGCAGCGGGAGCAGCCACGGGAACAGACTTAGTGGCCGGCTGGGTACCTTTGTTTGCTCACAACGATGGTACAATTACCATCAATACGGCATTCGCAGCAGACGTAACTCGGCCGATTTACGATGTTGCTGGCTTAAAAATGGGTGACAATAAAGCTGATTTATTAGATGGCACCTTTGACGGTGAGTTAGTTAAAACTCAAATAGGCACTACTCTCGGCACCATAATAATAAACACTGGCTTGGATGCCGTTGGGGCCTCATCAACTCCTCTGCAGAGTGCCGGAGGTCTTGTAAATGCAACTCAGACTACAACTACTGACAATTTTGGTTTCTATGAAGGTCAAGCTGGAAGTGCCTCAGCCCAACCTATGATGATCCTTTCTCCACTGCTGACCGTCCCTAGCGCTGTTACCGCCTCTGCAGGCCTAGGCTGGTAAATCCCACTTTGGATATTTATTGGGTGAATGTTGTAATAATATTCCCCCAATAAATATCCAAAAACTAAGACCACTTCGCTATTATCCCGATCTAGAGAAAGTAGCTGAATTTAGATTGGCAGCGACAGATTACATAATGAGGCACCATAAGGTTGGTAAGTATGCTTCCAAATCCTAACAAGGCGCTTCTGTCGGACAAATTTTCCGCAGAGCGCAGCGTTAAATGCCAGTAATAGCAAAGTTCATCGCAGCAATAATTTCGTCGCGAAAATGACTTAGTGAACCAACGGGGTTTTTCAGCAACTTGACTGGAATGGAAGCAATTTGAGGAGTCAGTAACAAAAGCTGCTCTCCATCATAATTAAGCTCAGGAGTTAGCCCCTGCATTTTTTTATTTTTAAAATCTTTAATCCGCCCAAGTGGAATTACAATCCTTGTGGCAATATCGGAAATAACAGGGTTCTGTATATCAACAATATATGGGAAAGCACTACGAGTGTTTTTGCTTGGGTTTATATAAACATCAAATTGAGGCATCAAAATTCCCTATACTCATCACCATAGCAGCCGTGCTCACCAACAAAATCGTTGTACGCCCTGATAGCGTTTTTGTTCTCATCGGCCCACTTGTCAGCTTTATCTCGTGCCAGTATGCCTTTTAGTGCTTGCTCAAGAGTTGCACTAAGATTTATATTCATCGCCTTGGATTTCTTCAGTAAGTCACTGTTTAAACTAAGGTTTGTCGGTTTTTTGGGTGCGTTTTGGTCAAATAAAGGCATGCGACGCTAAAGCGCACATGCTTTAGGCGTGTGTGCCGGGCATGGCACTTAACTAGCGAGGTGAAAGTCCTCGTACCAGGTATTCGCAGAGCCGAAGGTTAGCGAAAGGACAAGGGCGTCCCGCAAGGTGGGCCGTTGTCACCGGTACTATCGAACATTGTGTTGAACCAATTAGATTGGGAGCTAGAACGCCGGGGGCACCGTTTCGTTGGCTACGCTGATGACTTTGTGGTATTTGTTAAAAGTCGAGAAGCGGGTGAGCGCGTGATGAAAAGTCTACAGCGCTACCTTGGTGAATCACTAAGGCTCAAAGTGAATACCCAAAAGAGCGCCGTAGACCGGCCATGGAAACGAACCTTCCTTGGCTTTACGTTCAGTCAACGAGACCAGAGAATCAAGGTGGTGGAAAAGTCGCTGCTGAAACTCAAAGTCACGGTCAAATTGCTGAGCCGTCGAACAAGAGGCCATTCACTCAAACACATTATCGCAGAGTTAAGAAAATCCCTGCTTGGTTGGAAAGCGTACTTCGATATAGCCGAAGTGCTGAGCCCTCTGCGGGATGTGGATAAATGGATTCGGCGACGATTGCGAAGTTATGTTTGGAAGCAGTGAGGGCGAAAAGGTTATCGGATGCTTAGGCGTTTAGGTGTGGATCGATGGCTGGCTTGGAATACAGCCAAGTCGGCTCATGGCCCGTGGCGATTAAGCGCC
>Ga0172382_10007677_pt1 | contig 15253 bp, 13 predicted proteins | sample Leawel138RmetaG_FD_122245 | JGI IMG/M metagenome (GOLD analysis project Ga0172382, IMG submission 122245) | Leachate microbial communities from a municipal landfill in Southern Ontario, Canada - Leachate well 138R metaG | ecosystem: Engineered > Solid waste > Landfill > Unclassified | place...
CATCGATGCTTTCAGGAAAAACCTGGACGATCTCGGTTTTAAGCCAGAGCAGGTGCTGCCTCATGATGGGTATCTGATCAACCTGGGGAGCCCGGATCCCGAGATGCTGGAGAAATCCAGGGCGGCCTTCCTGGACGAGATGCAGCGGGCTGAGCAGTTGGGGCTCGACCGGCTGAACTTTCATCCCGGCAGTCACTTGAAAAAGATCTCGGAAGAAGAGTGTTTACAGGTCATTGCCGAATCCATCAACATCACCCTGGACAAAACGAAAGGTGTAACAGCTGTGCTTGAAATCACAGCCGGCCAAGGCACCAATGTAGGCTATTCATTTGAGCACCTGAGGTATATCATCGACCGGGTTGAGGATAAGAGCCGGATCGGAGTCTGCATTGATACCGCACACAGCTATTCGGCCGGGTATGATTTAAAGACTCCGGAGGGATTCGACAAGACACTCAAAGCTTTCGACGAGATCATCGGATTCGGTTATCTGCGAGGAATGCACCTGAACGACTCCAAAAAAGAGTTCGGCTCACGGGTTGATCGTCACGAAAGCCTTGGAAACGGCACACTCGGATGGAACCCTTTCAGGCGAATGATGCAGGATAGTCGGTTCGACCAGATGCCACTGATTCTAGAAACTCCGAATCAGGATATCTGGGCTGCCGAAATCGCTGCCCTGAGGGAAATGGCTGGCTAAAGCCTCTTCAAAGTACCATTGCCAGCTTGAATCTTCCGCGCCAGCCGCTGGATTGTCTCAATTTCAGCCATCCTGACCAGATCCGCCCGGATTCTGGTAAAATCATCGTGTAACGGACAGGGATTATCCGGATCACATTTCCCAAGGCCTAGCAGGCACCCTTCAAAGAAATCCTCTCCCTGAAAGGTATCGATCACACGGGATAGCTTAAGCTCCTCGGCATCCCTGGCAAAAAAGAATCCACCACCTTTGCCACGGATCGACATGAGCAGCTTGCGCCGCGCCATTGTCTGGAGAATTTTTGCCGTGAATTGGACGGGGGCACCGATCGCTTCGGCAACCTCCCTGAAACCGGGCCTATGACTGTTATCATTGCTTATGGCAACATATATCAGTGCCCGTACAGCATACTCTGTTGTTTTTGACCACATATTACTTCACCCTAAAAGTTCACGTCAAATATACAATCCTATTTATGAATTCAGGAAAACATTTGTCATTTATTTAAAGACCAACTATTCATCAATCAGCTACTTCCGTATCAGAACGTTCGCTTTCCATTGACTAACAAGAACCTTACCTACTGAAAGAATAATTAGTCAAAATTTTCATGAATAATTATGCAAGACTTTTCGGACTTCAGGTAGCCCTTGTTTGACCGGATCAGTTAAAATACTTTCCTTTGCGGGCAAATTATCGTCTTGAAACCCGAAATCCGAGGATACGGTTACGCCTTTCTTGCAACAACAGCTGGTTCAACGGTTTACATTTTTAGTAAAGCCGCACTGGACGAAGTGAGCCTAGCTCAGTTCGGTGTCTATTGGTTCACGATGGCCATCCTCTGGAACAGTCTCTTCACCCTCCGGTCGGCCGAGCACCGGAGGCTCCCTAAATTATCTGGAAGCATGATCAAGGTTCTGATTACCATAGGATTAATCGAACTTGTTGCTACCGGAAGTTTTTATATGGCAATCTCTATTTCCGAGAATCCATCCATTCCTTCTTTCCTGCGTAATCTCGAGTACATATTCGTGACGTTGATGGGAGTAATCCTTTTGGGAGAGCGATTTGTCGGTATTCAGAAAATCGGAGTGGTATTAACCTTTGCCGGAGCTATGGTGATCAGCTATCAGAAGGGAGGCACACCAGCTTCCTATCTATCGGGCAGTGCCGGACTGATGCTGGTCTCCACTCTTTTTTATGGTATCCGAACCATCACCGTCAAGAAAAACATCCAGCGAGTCTCTCCCACCATTTTAGCCATCAACCGGGCAATCTTTCTTTTAGGAATGGCCACGGTTCTTTTGCTCGTGTGGCAACAAAACCTTAAGATTCCGGGCTCCGCCCTACTCAACATCATGGCTGGCTCCTTTCTCGGCCCCTTCCTTACCTCCCTGGGTCAGTACAGCGCCCTGAAATATATCCCCGCCTCCCGCGCTGCTATCATCCAAAGCAGCACCGCCCTGTTCGTAGTCCTGGGTGTTTTTATCTACTTCGGTCGCCTGCCAATGCTCTATCAAGTCATCGGTGGACTCCTGACTGTCGCCGGAGTGATCCTGCTGTTTAAGGCAAAGAGAAATTAAACCTGACAGGTTTTAGACCTGACAGGTTTTTAAAAACCTGTCAGGTTTAAAACCTTTTCTCCCTCCATTTGTTTACCTATTGGTCTTGAATTTAACTAATTAAGTGCAAAACTTTTATGGAAAACAAGGAGTTAGCCAAGATGTTTGAAGCGGAGAACCAAGAATGGATCGATTCGCTAGATTATATCATAGAAAATGAGGGTTCTGAACGCGCCAGAGAGATTCTTTTGATGCTCCAGTCCCGCTCACAATTGAAAGGGATTGACTTCACCTATCAGGGTAATACTCCCTATATCAACACTATACCAGCATCGAAAGAGAAGCCCTACCCTGGTAGCCGGGAAATCGAGCGAAAGATCAAGAGCATCATCCGCTGGAATGCCATGGCGATGGTGGTCAGAGCTAATAAGGAATCCGATGGCATCGGTGGACACATCTCCACCTTTGCCTCCAGTGCAACGCTATATGAGGTAGGCTTCAATCACTTCTTCCGCGGCGGAGACGACGGACGGCGACCTGATCTGGTGTACATCCAGGGTCATGCCGCCCCCGGAATCTATGCCAGAGCTTTCCTCGAAGGACGACTCACGGAACATGACCTGAATAACTTCCGTCGCGAGCTCAAAGAGGGCGGCGGACTATCCTCATACCCCCATCCCCGCTCCATGAAAGAGTTCTGGCAGTTCCCAACAGTCTCCATGGGCCTCGGTCCACTCATGGCAATCTACCAGGCAAGGTTTAATCGCTATCTGGAGGATAACGGACTGATACCTAAATCAGACCAGAAAGTCTGGGCCTTCCTCGGCGATGGTGAAATGGATGAGCCCGAATCCATGGGCGCTCTCACCCTGGCCTCGCGGGAGGAACTGGATAACCTCATCTTCGTGGTGAATTGCAACCTGCAGCGCCTCGACGGACCAGTTCGCGGCAACGGATCAATCATCCAGGAGCTGGAATCAGCTTTCCACGGCGCCGGATGGAATGTCATAAAACTGATACACGGCAGAGATTGGGATCCGCTCTTCGAAAAAGATACGGATGGCTTCCTCACTCGCCGGTTTGGAGAACTGGTCGACGGACAGCGACAGAAATATATCATCTCTTCGGGCGACTATATCCGAAAAGATTTCTTTGGCAAATACGACCAAACCTTGAAGATGGTCGAAAACTATTCCGACGAACAACTTGAGAAATTCACCCGTGGCGGTCATGACCCCCTCAAGGTGTACAACGCATACCATGCCGCCTTCCACCATAAAGGATCGCCAACGGTTATACTCGCTTCTACCATAAAGGGTTATGGTATGGGCGAAGCCGGCGAAGGACGCAATATCACCCATCAACAGAAAAAACTCAACGAAGAGGAGCTGAAAACTTTCCGCAGCCGATTTGGTATTCCCATCTCCGACGCTGATATCGGGAAAGCACCGTTTTATAAGCCTGATGAGGATAGTGAAGAGCTAAAATACCTCCGTCAACAACGAGAAAAACTGGGCGGCTACCTGCCTAAACGAGTTGACCATAAGCTCCGCTTCGAAATGCCAGACCATGAAATCTTTATGGAGTATAGTAAAGATTCTGGTGACAAAGCGGTTGCAACCACCATGGTGATGGTCCAAATACTTACTAAACTACTGAAGGACAAGAATATAGGAAAACTGATCGTACCGATCGTGCCTGATGAGTCAAGGACATTTGGAATGGACTCGCTGTTTCGCCAGGTGGGCATCTACAGCCATAAGGGACAGCTCTATGAACCAGTGGATCGCGATAGCTTGATGTACTACAAAGAGGCCAAAAATGGGGCCATATTGGAAGAAGGTATCACGGAATCAGGCTCCATGTCTTCGTTCATCGCTGCCGGAACCAGCTATTCCACCCACGGAATGAACAGTATTCCCTTCTTCATCTTCTATTCCATGTTCGGATTCCAGCGGATCGGCGATCTGATCTGGGCGGCCGGAGATATCCGGGCACGCGGATTTATGATCGGTGGAACCTCCGGACGAACCACGCTGGCAGGCGAAGGCCTCCAACATCAGGATGGTCACAGCCATCTGCTGGCCCTGGCCTACCCTGCCGTAAAAGCCTATGACCCAGCCTTTGCCTACGAACTGGCCATCATCGTGGAAGAGGGAATCCGGGATATGTACCTCGAAGGAAATGATGTGATCTACTATATCACCGTGACCAACGAGAAATACCTCCAACCGGCTAAACCTCCTTGTACCAAAGCTCACATCCTGAAAGGAATGTACCAATACCGCTACGAGGAAGAAAATACCCACAACCTTAACCTGCTGGGCAGCGGAGCAATAATGAACGAGGTGATCAAAGCCGCTGACATCCTGAAATCAGATTACGGCATTCACCCCCACATCTGGAGCGTCACCAGCTATAAAAACCTGTATGATGATGCCCGTGAAGTAGAGCGCCACAACACTCTGAACCCCAATGATTTAAAAGAGAGTCACATCAGATTCCTGACTGGCAATGAACCTGGTCTGTTCATCGCGGCTAGCGACTACATGAAAGCACTGCCGCTCTCAGTAGCCACCTATTTCCCGGGAAGATTCGTTGCACTGGGAACCGACGGGTTCGGGCTGAGTGAAGAACGTGCCTCTCTGCGCGACCATTTCGAGGTTAATGCTAAACATATCGTGTACACCACCCTGGCCAAACTTCATGAAGAAGGCAAAATCGATGGTAAGATTCTTCCCAAAGCGATGAAGAAGCTGGGTATCCAACCCGATAAAATCAATCCGGCCTTGGTTTAATGAATAATGAAACAAGCAAACAATGAAAACTGAAGTAAAACTGCCTGAAATAGCTGATAATGTGGTATCTGGATACCTCTCCAGGGTGCTGGTACAGGTGGGCGATGTGATTGAGAAAGATCAGTCCATCATCGAGATTGAAACCGACAAAGCAGCCACCGATATTCCATCACCGATAGGCGGAGAGATAGTTGATATCAAGGTTAACAAGGGCGATGAGATCCGCGTTGGACAAACGATACTGGTAGTTGAAACGGAACAGGTCGAAAGTGACGCCAAGCCTGCAAGCGATAAGCCACAGCCGGAGCCGGAGAAACAAAAACCGGAGCCGGAGAAACAAAAGCCCTTGACAGTCACACCTCAACCGGAGGAGGCAACGCCGGCTACCTCCAAACTGGTTCCCGCCTCCCCGACTGTCAGGCGTTTGGCTAGGGAGCTGGGGGTGGACATTGCCAAAGTGAAAGGCACAGGGCATGCCGGCCGAATTACTGATGCAGATGTCAAAGCCTTTACTAAACAGCTTATTAATAGCTCATTACCATCAACCACTACCGAATATGCCGAGGTGCCCGATTTTTCCCAGTGGGGCTCAGTAGCTTTTGAACCCATGAGCCGCATCAGGCAGATCACGGCCGAAAGCACCGTCCGCTCTTGGCAGACCATTCCGCAGGTGGTGCAGTTTGATAAGGCGGATATCACCGGAGTGGAGCAATTTAGGCAGATTCATCGGACCCGGGTCGAAAAAGCTGGTGGGAAACTGACGATGACAGCCATTCTGCTCAAGGTCTCGGCCATGGCCCTGCGGGAATTCCCGAAGTTTAATGCCAGTGTGGACATGAAAAACCGTCAGATCATCTATAAAGACTACGTTCACATCGGTATAGCCGTAGATACGGAACAGGGACTGTTGGTTCCGGTGGTCAGAGATGTGGATAAGAAGAGCATCACGGCCCTTTCTGCCGAGCTGAACGAGCTGGCCGAACGAGCCCGCAACCGGAAACTCACCAGCGAAGAGATGCAGGGTGGCAATTTCACCATCTCCAACCTGGGCGGCATCGGTGGCACTGCCTTCACTCCCATCGTTTACCCCCACCAGGTAGCCATTCTGGGAGTCTCACGGTCAGCCATGGAGCAGGTGTACCGCGATGGAGAGTTCGTAGCCCGCAATATGCTGCCGCTCTCCCTGAGCTATGATCACCGCCTGATCGATGGTGCCGACGGAGCCCGCTTCTTGGTTTGGATAGCTCAGGCATTGGAGCAACCACTGACTATGTTACTGTAAATCAAAAAGAAAGACTGATGGACAACAGAAAAGAACATGAACTGGTAGTCATCGGAGCCGGGCCTGGAGGATACCGGGCGGCATTCATGGCTGCGGATCTGGGCCTGCAGGTCACCCTGATTGATGCCCAGCCCAACCCAGGTGGTGTCTGCCTTTACCGCGGCTGCATCCCCACCAAAGCACTCCTGCACCTGGCCCGCGTCAAAGAGGAAGCGATGAAAGCCTCCGCATGGGGCCTCACCTTTCAGGAGCCGGTTATCGAACGGGAAAAAGTTAAAGCCTGGAAAGAGGGAGTCATCAAACAACTCACCGGCGGACTCGGTCAGCTGACTAAAGCAAGAAAGATTAACTACATCCAGGGATGGGCAAAATTCACCGGCCCTAACACTTTGCTGGTTAAATCAAAAGAAACGGAAGTATTCCGGTTCAAACAGGCCATCATCGCCACCGGTGTTACACCCGTCAAACTGCCATTCGTAAAAGAATACACCGACCGGATCATGAATGCGGAAATCGCCCTGGAGCTGAAAACCATTCCTGAAAAACTCCTGGTCATTGGCGGTGGGTACATCGGAATGGAATCGGCCACTATTTATCGAGCTCTTGGATCGGAAGTGTCTCTTGTTGAGGTGCTTTCAATAGTCATGCCCACTATGGATAAAGAGCTGACCGCTGTATATCTCAAGCAGAACAAGGATCTCTTTAAGGAGCAGTTTTTTGAGACGCGCGTAACCAGTTTGGAGGAGCATGATGGGAAGGTTATCGCCACGATGGGAGCATTCAAAAACAACCAGTTGACCGGTGATCCTTTTACCAGGGAGTATGATGCAGTTCTGATCTCAGCAGGCATGAAGCCCGACACGTCGGCGCTGGGACTAGAAGAGGCGGGTGTGGAGATTGACGGAAGCGGATTTATTCGCATCAATGAGGAAAGTCGCACCAATGTTCCGCACATCTTTGCCATTGGTGATGTCACCGGAGGAGCACTGCTGGCTCACAAAGCCAGTTACCAAGGACGGATTGCGGCAGAGGTGATTGCCGGCAAGAAAGCTGCCTTTGATGCACGTGCCATCCCCGCGGTAGTTTACACTGACCCGGAGATTGCGGTAGCTGGTCTTTCGGAGCAAGAGTGCCAGGATCAGGGCATTGCGTACCGGTCGGTGAAGTTTCCGTGGGCGGCATCGGGGCGGGCGGTGGCCAATGGAGATCCGGCAGGGCTGACTAAGCTCATCATTGAGGAAGACACCGATCGCATCCTGGGAGCCGGCATTGTTGGAAAAGGTGCTGGAGATCTGATCTCGGAGGCCGTGTTGGGCATTGAGATGGCGGCACGCGTTGGTGATCTTGCCATGAGCATCCATCCCCATCCCACCATATCAGAAACCCTGATGGAAGCCGCTGAGTTGTATCTTGGTCATCCGGTTCATGTAGCTCCTCCGCGAAAGAAGTAGCTCACCGCCGTCTTAATGCTTCCTCTTGAAGATATCCAGGATGGAGCGGATAGCCTTGCGAATATTTCGCTCACCTTTTTTATCAGGCTCTACTTCCCTGATTATCAGATCTTCAATCTTATCAATGAGATTATCCTCACGATAATCCGGGCACTCCACCAGTTTTGCCAGATCTTCCGGTAGCGACTCAAAGGGAATCAGGTATCTTTTTCGCAGGGTGGTATTCGACTGAATTCCTCTCAGCGTCCGGCCCACCAGTGGAAGAGCCAGGGCGCTGCCGGTACCGTTGGATCCCTGGCTGAAATGGATGGCAGTAGAAGAGGCTCCCACGCGCGATACCATCACCAGGGCAGGGGTAAAAGCGGCAAACCACGCATCACCATAATTTTGTGAGCTACCAGTTTTTCCGGCTACCGGATGGTTGATTCCATAGGCAGAGCCCAGAGATGCCCCGGTACCCTCCCGCACCACCCGCTGCAGGATATGGTTCATCAATCTTGTCGTTTGTTGGCTGAGCACCCGCACCCCCGTTCCCGTATAGCTGTTCTGATAAATAACTTGCCCGTCAGGAGTGCTGATGGAGACAATCGCAGAAGGCTCAACTAGGATGCCGCCATTGGCAAACGCCGCATAGGCAACAGCACTCTCCAAGATACTGGCCTCAGCCGTACCCAATGCCAACGAAGGCTGATAATCTAATGAAAATGAGAACCCCATCTTGTTCCAGAGCTGCTCGAGTGGCTCAAATCCCACTTCAAAAAAGAGATTCACCGTTGGAATGTTCATCGACCGGATCAGCGCACCGGAGAGAGAGTAGTTTCCGCCAGTGCTGTTGTCAAAATTTGATGGCGACCATGGTTCGGGCGACTCCAAAGTGATCGGGTCGTTATCCAGATAGTGGCAGGGCTTGACGCCAGACTCGAGAGCTGTAGCGTAAAGTATTGGTTTAAAGGTAGATGCCAGCTGACGGCGAGCCGTCACCTGATCATAAGGCTGCGTCCGGAAATCGATCCCGCCAACCCAGGTCCGGATGGCACCTGTCGTTGGATCCAAAGCCAGCAGTCCAGCGTGCAGCAGAAGAAGCGATTGCCGTAGACTGTCGGCCACCGTGATGGAATCAGCCCGATAGCCATCCCAAGAGAAGACTTCCTGCCGCCTCACCTCCCCAGCCCGGTCGAATAAGTCGAGCCGCTTGAGCTCTCTTGCCGTAATCTCCTGCAGTTCACGCTTATAATACCCAGACTGGTATTGAGACTCCAGCCTTTTTTGCATCACACGGAGGTGTTCGCGAAAAGCACGGTTGGCATGCTGTTGCATCGTCAGGTTTAATGACGTGCGGATCTGCAAACCATCCTCCTCGAGATCCCACTCACGATCCGTGGTTTTACTAACCTGCTCCAGGATTTGCCGGGCCTCCTGCTTCACCCGCACCAGAAAATACTGAGCCGGCCCGCGCGATTCGAGATTGGCGTAATCCAGCTGAATGGGGAGTTTTGCGAGTGAATCGGACTCCTTTTCCGGAATAAACTGATAGCGAGCCATTTGCATCAGCACGACATTTCGCCGTTTCAGGGCAGCCTCCGGGTAGAGCCTTGGATTGTACGAAGTATTGGCTTTGAGCATACCGATCAACAACGCCGAATCCTCTGGTTTCAGCTGCTCAACACTGGTGTTGAAAAAGCGGCGGGTGGCGGCCTCGATACCATAAACGTTCTCCCCGAACGGAACGGTGTTCAGGTATAACGCGAGGATCTCCTCTTTTGAGAAATATCGCTCCATCCGGCGTGCCAGGATGGCTTCGCGAGTTTTGTTGACCGGCATAGTCAGCGGTCCGTAGCTCCGCCGGCCATACATATTTTTCACGAGCTGCTGACTAATGGTACTGCCTCCTCCTGAGCTGCGGTCGCCCGCTAAAACTGATTTGAAGAGAACACGAAGCAGACTCCTCGAATCAATGCCTTCATGCTCGAAGTAGCGCGCGTCCTCCGTGGCCACCAGCGCATGGATCAGGTGCGCGGGGATCTGTGGATAGGTGATGTTGGTCCGGTTCTGTTCGAAATATTTCCCAATCAGCTCTCCCTCCTCCGACCACACCAGTGAGGCCGTCTTGTTGCGGTAGTTGAGAAGCTGATTCTTCCCGGGTAAGGGCCCGAACACACCAATGCTCACCGCCAGAACGAACAGCGTAACAAGCAGAGCCAGTCCGGCAACTACCACAGCAAAAACGACGAAGATTCTTCGAATCATACGCAAAAATAGGATAAACCAATCAGGTTTACCTACAAAATCCCTCCCCCGAAATCGGGAAGAACCGGCAGGAACAAACTGTCAAGAGGAGCTATTCGTCCGCTTCAACAACACTAGCCATTGGGGCATTCTTACCCACCGAAGCCATGCCATTGTCACAACCGCTTTCACTCTTGTAGTTCTGGCTGGTTCCAATGACCTGACTATTGGCGGCAGTTAAGTTGAACCGAAACAAGCCTGAAGGAGTGGTTGTTTTGTTAAAACGCTTCGGATCAGCGGCATTCTTTTTAACCGACTCAACACCATTGAGACAGGCGGCTTTGGTGGTATATCCCTCACTTGAGAGAATAATCTGACCATTGTCGGCCTTCAGGCGAAAACGATACTCCATCTTCTTTCCACTCTGGTAAACTTCAAATTTTGCCATAATAATGATATTAGTTAATAATGACTCATCCCAGTAACATCCATATACCAAACATAATAACTCGCTGCCGTAGAGAAAGCTTTCCTGGAAAAGGATACCCGGTATCTCCCTATGGGTGGCGAAACATGCAACCCCAGCAGCTATTCGGGCTGCGTTAATGCCCTGATGGTAATGGAACGTTTCCACTGGTCATACCTTAATATCGGATACCACCGGACTGTCCTGAACGATTGGGAAGATCGTGGATGCATGGATGAGGTAAAGAAAAGACTCGGCTATCGCTTCGTACTCGATCAAGGGACCTTCTCATCAGAGGGCAAACCCGGCGGGTGCTTTTCTATCGACCTGACTATCAACAATTACGGATGGGCATCCACCTATAACCCCCGTGATGTCGAGCTGATCCTGATCAACACCTCAGGTCCCGAGAAATATTGGGTAAAACTGCCCGACAATCCCCAGTTCTGGTTTCCGAATGAGACCATCCGGATTAATCATGAGATCCGGCTTCCAAACAATATGGCCGAAGGAACCTACCAGGTTTACCTCAATCTTCCAGATCCCGAATATGAACTATTCGACCGGCCCGAATACAGCATCCGCGTTGCTAACGCTGGAACCTGGGAAGCCGCAACCGGATATAATAACCTAAATACTCAGCTGATGGTCTCAACCGCCGCCCCTAATACCCAATGCGAAGGCAACCTGGCCTTTCTCCCCTTTCCCCGCGTGCCAAGGTTCGATCAGCTCAGCAACATCGAAACTACCACTACCGACCGGTTCCAGTTGATTTATCCCAATCCGGCCTCTATCCACCAAACGCTGATCGCAGAATTTAATGCCGATCGTCAGGAAAAAGCCCGCCTAGTGATCACTTCGATTACCGGCCAGGTAGTTGATTATCAAGATATTTCAGTAATTCCCGGACTAAATCGCATCACTTTTCGTTCACAGAATCAAATCAGACCGGGTATGTATATCCTCTCCATTGAGGGGAACCAACGATACCTGCTCCAGCGGGTCTCATTCCAATAAAAAACCTAACTCCAAAAACTAACCCAAATGGAAAACAAAAGTGAGCGTCTGCTCTCCCTGGATTTCTTCAGAGGATTAACCATGTTTCTCTTGGTCGCTGAATCGGTGTACCTTTTCCCGTTATTAATGACCCCAGAACTCGAGGGCACACCCCTATACTTCATTGGAAAACAGCTACATCACCAAGAATGGGCTGGGCTGCACTTCTGGGATCTGGTTCAGCCGTTCTTTATGTTCATTGTCGGAGTTGCGATGCCCTTCTCCTTCTCCCGCCGGACCTCACAAGGACACACACGCCAGCAACTAACCCTCCATGTCCTGAAACGCTCATTTCTACTCCTGTTCCTGGGTTGGGCCCTCTATTGTATCGGCCCCGGAAAAATCACCTTTCAGTTTCAAAACGTTTTAGCACAACTTTCTGTAACCTATCTGATTGCCTATCTGATCATGCGTAAAGCCCCGTGGGTTCAAATCCTGGTGAGTGTTCTGCTGATCGGCTTGACCGAAGCGCTTTACCGCCTTTTCTGGGTACCCGGCTTTACCAACCCCTTTACCCCAGGCGAGAGCTTCGGCGCCTGGTTCAATATCCTCATCTCAGGATTTGAAGTGGTCGACCATTGGGCCATGTTCAATGCAATACCAACCGCTGCCCACACCATCTGGGGTGTCCTCGTTGGACAATTACTGATCAGCTCCAAACCCTGGCAGAAAAAAATCAGGATTATGGTCATCGCCGGAGTCGTCGCACTGGCAATAGGATATAGCCTCACGCCACTGACCCCAATCATCAAGCGGATCGCAACCTCTACCTTCGTCTTCGTCTCAGGCGGCTGGACCCTCCTCGCAATGGCTCTCTTTTATTGGATAATCGATGTGCTCAAATTCAGGAAGATACTCTTCTTCAATATCGTTGGAATGAACCCCCTGTTCATCTACCTCTTCGCTTCCGTGGGCGGATCAAGCCTGATTCGAACAATCGTGAAACCATTTTCTTACGGACTGTTTAGCTGGGCTGGTACCTGGACTGCTGATCTCATTACCGGTTTAACAGTCCTTTTCCTGCTATGGTATATCTGCTTTTGGCTCTATAAGAAAAAAATCTTTATCCGGATCTGATCCGCTTAAAATCACGTTACATAATAGTTGTCAATTGAACTATTGTTCACTATATTTGTATCGGACAAATGTTCAATTGATATCGTGTCACCCAAAAACAAGATTCTCCGCAGAGTAGTTAATCCCCCGCCAGTAAAGGGATTCAAGCCATATGGGCCCAATCCGGACCTCAGAATTTCAGAGCCGGTAACACTGTTTTACGAAGAGTACGAAGCAATACGTTTGTGCGATTATGATGGGCTAAATCACGAGTTGGCCTCGATAGAGATGGGCATTTCACGCCCCACCTTTACACGGATATACGCCGGAGCTTTACAGAAACTCGCAGTGGCACTGGTAGAAGGTCGTCAGATTTCTATCGGCGGAGGCCAGGTTTACTTCGACACCCAATGGTATCGATGCCTTGGTTGCGGATGTCATTTTAATCATCCGAATAAAGACCAGGAGGTTACTCATTGTCCTCTTTGCGGAGACCTTCATTTTTCTCCGATTGCAGAGAATAAAAGCCCGATTCATCTGGTGGAACCGGGTACCGGACAAAGAAGAGGAACAAGAGGTTACGGACGAATGAGACGCAGGGGACAGAATTGTAAAAATTATCCGGAATGAAAGCAATCATGACATCCACTGGTAATCATCTGGACTCCAAACTTGACTCCCGCTTTGGGCGTTGTGAATTCTTTGTGGTTTATGACACAGAATCCGGATCGGTAGAATTCATTCCTAACCCTAACAAAGATCTAAAAGAAGGAGCAGGAATAGCCTCCGTTGAACTAGTGGCTTCAAAGAACCCTGACTTGATTATTTCCGGAGAATTTGGCCCAAAAATTAAAAACCTACTGGATAGCCTTCAGATCCAACTGGTCGTAATCCAGGATACAGAACGTAAAATTCAGAATATCATCAATTTGCTAAATCATTAACATACAATACTATGCCAAATTTCAACAGAACAGGACCGGAAGGACAAGGTCCGATGACCGGCCGCCGTATGGGACGCTGCACCAACTATGGAGCAGGTAATAATCAGGATGTTAATCCCATGCAGGAGATTCAAAACAATCCAAACGCAGAGTTCAACCCTCAGGACCAAATGGGGATGGGCTGGCGCCGGGGTCAAGGCTTCGGTGGAGGCTTCGGAAGAGGTTTCGGAGCTGCTGGCCGTGGTCGCGGTCGGGGTATGGGAAGACAAAATCGCTTTCGCGGAGGATTCTAATTATTTAATTGACAATAACTTAGCATTATGAACTACAAAATTGCCGTTCCCATGGAGAATGGGGAACTATGTGCCCATTTCGGGCATTGCCAAAAATTTGCCGTAATCAGCGTTGAAAACAACAACATTATTAATCACCAGGAGATCGTTCCACCAGAACATCAACCCGGTTTATACCCCCGTTGGATAGCCCAATTCGGCGTTACCGATGTGATTGCCGGAGGAATGGGCCAACAGGCTATCAGCCTATTCAACCAACAGAATATCAATGTGTTCGTTGGAGCTCCGATTAAAGCTCCTAAGGAATTGGTTGAAGATTTTCTGGCCAATAATCTGAGCCTCACTGCAAATTATTGTAATCATTAATGCTCTGTTATGTTAACTGATCCGCGTTGTCGGGACTGTTTTATCCGGACCTGGGAGCGGCAGCAAAAAAAATATGCCCTCTCTGAAGACCAAAACCGGCAATTCAAAAGCTATTTCGACAAGCTGATGAACCAAGGCCAGTCAAGCATTAGTCCGGATGTGCAACGCCAACTACATCTCTTCCTCAGAAGCATGACCGGGGTTAAAGACCCATTCCTTCAGGAAAAAAAGGATTGCAATCAACAGGCAATCAAACTTTCCCGTGAGTGGAAACCAAAGGTTCTCAAATCAGCTGATCCATTTGATCTGGCTCTCCGTTTGGCTATTGCCGGCAACATTATGGACTACGGTGCCAATCCAGTCTTTGATGTAGAACAGACCATTGAATCTGTCATTACAGCTGAATTTGCTATCAATCATTCAGATGCCCTCTGGAAAGCCATTCATCGTGCTAAAAGTATCTTGTACCTTGGTGACAATGCAGGAGAAATCGTCTTTGATAAACTCCTGATTGAAACCATGAACCACTCAGGGGTTACCTTTGCTGTCAGAGGTGGACCAGCTATTAATGACGTCACCCTAGTCGATGCCCAAGAAGTTGGAATGAAAGAAGTTGCACAAGTAATTAGCAACGGTTACGATGTTCCAACTACTATCTTGGAAAAGTCAGACCCGGCCTTCAGAAAGCTTTATGACTCCGCCGATCTGATTATCTCCAAAGGACAGGGAAACCTGGAAGGCTTAATCGAGAAACAGGATCCCAGAATATTCTTTCTACTAATGGTCAAATGTGAGGTGATCGCCGACCTGGTCGGTGTAGAAAAAGGAAATTTCATTGTTTATAATACACAAAATGGAAAAAATTAAAATCGGAATCATCATCTGCGATCGGTATCATACCTGTGCAGGTGGCAAATGCTTCAGGTCACTGCAACAACGTGAAGGAGCTTTTGAGATCTATAAAGATCAGGAAGTAGAAATTGCCGGCTACACCACCTGCGGTGGCTGCCCAGGAGGAAATATCGAGTATGCTCCAGCGGAGATGAAAAAGAA
>Ga0172382_10007679_pt1 | contig 15251 bp, 16 predicted proteins | sample Leawel138RmetaG_FD_122245 | JGI IMG/M metagenome (GOLD analysis project Ga0172382, IMG submission 122245) | Leachate microbial communities from a municipal landfill in Southern Ontario, Canada - Leachate well 138R metaG | ecosystem: Engineered > Solid waste > Landfill > Unclassified | place...
CTGTTACCTTGTGGCCGTCATGGACTTAAGCAAGCAGGAAGGTGCTGTCATGGAGATTATCGAACACTCTCGACAATTCTTTCTGTATCGACGCGCTGGAAGAGGCGATAGCACGGTACGGAACACCGGATATATTCAACACCGACCAGGGGAGCCAGTTCACCTCGGAGGGTTTCACGGACATCCTTGCCGGCAACGGCATAAAGATAAGCATGGACGGTAAGGGCCGCTAGATGGACAACATCTTTATCGAGAGGCTCTGGAAGACCGTCAAGTACGAGGACATATACCTGAAAGCATACGGCTCCATAGCAGATGTCAGACGGGGGCTGAAGACCTACTTTGAACGCTACAACTCACGGCGGCGGCATCAGGGCCTTGGCGACAGGACGCCCGACGAGGTGTACCTGACCACCCTGACGGAGGCGAAAGAGGCGGTATGAAACTTGAAGCGTCTAAACCACTTAAAAAGACGTGAAGGTCGTCTGAAAGAACTTGACCGGCTCTGACATAGATCCTGAATCCTTGCTTCCGGAGAATGACGCCTGACCGGGATTGGCTGGTTTTACGACTGGCGACTTACGACTTACGACTTACGGTCTCAACCACGAGGCCGCCCTTATGGAGCGTGATCGACAGTGCTTCGCCTGCTGCTACCGTCGATGCGTCGGTTATTACTTCGGCCGTTTCGGCGCGGGTGGTGATGCTGTATCCTCTCGCGAGTATGGCCGTCGGGTTGAGATCGTCTATCCGCTGGGTAAGGGAACCCAGTTTTACCCGCCTGTTTGTCATGTACACCTCGAGACCGCGCTCAAGGTTCGCGGTGAGATCGTCGACATAAATCCTGTGCGAATCGAAGAAGTCTTTCCTGTCCTTGAATTCAATGACATTGCGGACCAGGTCGTATTTTGCTTTATCCAGCTTTCTCTGCATAGCCTGGCAAAGTGTATCTCGCATCCCAGAGAGGTACCGTTCTATGTCGCTTTTATCCGGGCATACCATAGTGGCGGCGGCCGTCGGCGTCGGCGCGCGTACATCGGCCACAAGATCGGCAATGGTAAAATCCACTTCGTGACCCACCGCGGAGACAATTGGGATCGTCGAGTCAAATATGGCCCGGGCGAGGACCTCCTCGTTGAACGGCGCCAGATCTTCGTATGACCCCCCTCCTCTGCCGAGGATAATGACATCCACGTCCCGTGTCTCATTAAAATAACGGATGCCGTCGGCTATCTCGAATGCTGCCCTGTCGCCTTGCACCGATGCGGGACAAAGCTGTACCGGGATATTGCCGAACCTCTCATGGATGATCCGGAGCATATCGCGTATGGCCGCCCCAACCGGGGACGTGATGATGCCTATACAGCGCGGGAAGGCGGGCAGGGTTTTTTTTAAGGCCTCGTCAAACAGACCCTCTTTGAAAAGTTTTTCCTTTAGCTCGAGAAAACGCAAGTAAGCGAGGCCCTGATCGCCCTTCCTCGTCAGGTCGGTCGCAATGAGCTGGTATTCGCCCCTTTTCTCGTAAACATCGATCCTGCCCCTCGCCAAGACCCGTTCACCGTCTTTTACAACCTTGCCTCCAGGCATCCGGTTTGCGTAATTGAAAACCACGCTGCGGATCATGGCGGAGTCGTCCTTGAGCGTGAAATAGAAATGACCGGACGGGTAAAGTTTGGCGTTCGATACCTCGCCTTCTACCCGGATGTCCCGAAAACGCCCGCTCACAAATCTTTTCAGCTCTGCCGTCAGTTCGGAAACCGTCAGGAGGTTTTCGTCTTTCTGAACAAATAATGTCATTTCTTCTTTTTCAGGTGGTCCTTCATCAATTTCATCGAGCAGAATTCACCGCACATGCTGCAGACATCATCTTTCAGGTTCCGTTCTTTTCTGAAGGCCTTTATCTTGTCAGGGTCTATTGCGCATTCGATCTGGCCTTTCCAGTCAAGCGCCTTCCGATAAGTAGACATCGCTTTGTCGAGCTCGAGTGCCTTTTTGTTGCCGCGCGCTATATCGGCGGCGTGGGCCGCTATCTTCGTCACGATGACACCGTCCCGTACATCCTGCGGCAGCGGCAGACCAAGATGCTCAGACGGGGTCACGTAGCATAGAAAATCCGCTCCGTAATATCCTGCCAGTGCACCGCCTATCGCAGACGTTATATGGTCGTACCCCGGTGCAATATCGGTAACGATAGGCCCGAGAACGTAGAAGGGTGCGTCATTGCAAAGCCTCTTCTGAAGGACCATATTCGTTTCGATCTGGTTTATCGGCACATGGCCTGGCCCTTCGATCATAACCTGTACACTCTGGTCTATGGCTTCCTGGCACAACTCCCCGAGGGTGATCAATTCCTGGATCTGGCCCCGGTCTGTCGCATCGGCAATACAGCCGGGCCGCAGCGCATCGCCGAGACTCAAAGTCATGTCATATTTTTTGGCGATAGCGATCAACCTGTCATAATTCTCGTACAGCGGGTTTTCTTTCCCGTTCATAATGATCCATTCGGCGAGGAACGCCCCTCCGCGGCTCACGATGTCGGTCACCCTTCCCTGGTTCCTCAGGCGGTCGATCGAGCTTTTGGTTACCCCGCAATGGACCGTGACAAAATCGACCCCGTCGGCCCCGTGCTTTTCAATGACATCGAAAAGGTGATCGGGGTCCATTTTTGTTATTGGCTTTTTCCTTGCGACCGTCTCCACCGCCGTCTGGTAGATCGGGACCGTGCCAATGGGAATCTTCGCGGCGTCGATTATGATCTTGCGGATCTTGTCGAGGTCCCCGCCCGTGCTTAAGTCCATCACCGCGTCCGCCCCAGCATCCCGCGCTATCTTGAGCTTTTCAAGCTCCTCATCGATATTTACGCGTTCGGGAGATGTGCCGATGTTGGCGTTGACCTTGACGCTCATTCCCTTTCCAACGCCTTTAGGGGTAAAATCCTTGTGCCTGTTGTTTGCAAGGATCGCCACTTTGCCTTCGGCTATCAGCCTGCGGAGTTCTTCTTTATCGATACCTTCGTCGCGGGCAACGCGTTCCATTGCTTTCGTAATTTTCCCTTCCCGTGCTGCAATCAATTGGTTTTTCATAATCCTGTTATCTCCATTTAAAAAATAAGTTCACGCGGCCATGCACAATGGGCCATATCACAGACTGTCGCCGCGGGCCCCATGCATGCCCTGCCGGCAAGCTGATGAAACGTAATAGTAACCGTCCTTATCGATCCTGTATCGCAATTCAAGAAGCCGTTCAAAAGCGCCCTGTGTGGCAAAAAACGATTTACGCAGAGAATGCCCGGCCGCCAGAAAACATGTCAGTATCGAAGAGAATGAGCATCCCGTCCCGTGGACGGAAACATCAAGCCTTTTCTTTTCATAGAGCAGAAGATCGCTTCCGTCAAAGAACACGTCAACGGGATCGCCGGTCAGATGCCCGCCCTTTACGATCACCGCCCGGGGGCCCAGGGAAAGTATCTCTTCCGCCGCTCTTTTTGCCTCATCAACGGTGTGCACCTTTCTTCCCGTTATGACCGATGCCTCGTCGGCATTCGGCGTAAGGACCGTTGTCTTTGCGAAAAGCAAAGAACGGCAGGCAGAAATACCCTTTTCCGAAATAAGTGAAATTCCATTCTTTGCCGCAAAAACAGGGTCAAAGACGACCGGTACACCTTTACGAGACCCGACGAACCTAGCCGTCGCCCTGACCAGGACCTCATTGCACAGGACACCTATCTTTATACCTCTTATATCGGCACCCCGGGTCGCAGCCCCAAGGGCATCGCGAAAAAGAGCACCCGACAAAGGCTTCACCCTTTCAACCCCGTGAGGCCCCTGTATCACGGTACAGGTGGGTACGGCGATACCATGAAAGCCAAAAGAAAAAAATGTGTCGACATCACGGGTAATGCCTGCTCCGGACGAGGCGTCGAACCCGGCTACAGACAATATGCTCTCTCTTATATCCATGGCATCGGTACAAGCCCTATTAAACAAACCGGGCACAATCCGCCCCGAAGGGGCCTATCTCGATAACCTCTGATACCCCTTCGATTTTGTTATTAAAACTGAAAACTATACCATACTTGTCCACGAAGGGGCTATATAATTATCCCTGATGCGGTATATGTTCGACGGTTTTGTCGAAGCCTTGCCGGACTCTCGACATTTATTTCCGATAAGATTTGTAAAGAAACGGTCAAGTTTCTTGATTATTAACATAAATTCAAGTAGTTATAGAACTATTAGCTGGTGGCACGTTATTTGCGTAAGTAAATACCATGCTGATTTGCAAAAATCCATATCTGGAGGTTACAATGAAAAGGTTTCTTGGGATAGTCGTGGCAGTATTTTTGGTAGCATTTGCGACGAGTGTATTCGCATTCGGTCCGGGTGGAGGATTCGGCCCGGGGCCCAAGGGTTACGGTCTTGGCGTTGACCTCTCGAAAGACCAGCAGGACAAGATGTGGCAGTTGAGAGAGAAGTTCAATGCCGACACATCGGCATTGCGATACGAGATGTTTCAAAAACGCAGCGAACTGAGAGCGTTGTATGCCGACCCGAAAGCGACGGAAGCCGCGATCTTGGCCAAGGAAAAAGAGGTTGACGCCCTGAGGCAGAAAATGCATGACAGAATGGTCCGTTTTAAACTTGACCAGAGAAAGATATATACGCCGGAACAGCTCAAACAGATCGGTGACAGGGGCGGCCCCGGCTTCGGTGTACGCCACTTCGGCCCCCGCGGCGGTGGAATGGGGCCATGCGGATTTTAGCCGTTAGATTGAACCATTCGAGAGGTGGGCCTTAAGGTCCGCCTCTCGAATGGTAGAAAAGGGAGGGAGCATGAAAAGAGTTCTTACATTAACAATATTGGCGATAGCTGCGGGATTTTTTCTCGCCTCGTGCGCATCTGAAGGATACAACACCCAGAAAGGTGCTGCGATCGGGGCAGGACTCGGCGCTATTGCCGGCCAGGTGATCGGGCATGACACGGCATCCACGCTTATAGGCGCCGCAGTAGGAACACTGGTTGGCGTAGTCGGCGGCAATGCAGTGGACCAGCATGTTCAGAACCAGCAGAGAACAGGCGTGGCACAGTCAGGCGCATACCCTTCGTCAAGCCAGGTCACTCCCCAGGACCAGCCTCCGGGACAGTGGGTCGAGGTACCGGGACAGTGGATAGGCGGGAAATGGGTTCCGGCACATAAGGTATGGGTCCCTGTAAATCCGTGATATTAGTTGTATGGTTTATTGTTTTATTCCTGTTCATGACAATGACGTCCCCTGCCCACGCCCAGAATTCATATTCGGAGTTCGAGCGAGGGCTACAGCTTTCAGGACCGCAAAGGGCTCAGGTCGAAGGTATACGGAATAGATATATAAACGAATGGCAGTCCATGCGGCGCGAATCAGCGCGCAAGAGGATGGAGCTCAAGGACCTGGGAAGGGACCCAGGCGCAAATGCCGACAGGATAAACCGAGTCCAGGGCGAGCTCCAGGAATTGGACATAGCCAGGCATAATTCATATCGGCAGTACCGTTCCGAGGTTTCACGGACCCTCAATGACAGGCAGAGGCAACAGTACAATACCTTCTGCGATCAGGAACGAAGAAAAAGAATGCGCGAGCGCAGCTTTGGCCCGGGTCGGCATGGGAGATAAACGAGCTGTTGCCTTTCCCTTATTTTTTGCGTTTTTCCTTATTCTCGTCACCCTTGCCGGTTTTTTCCAGATACGGATCATTCGCAATAATATCGAACGGCAGCTTGCAGGAGAAGCCGAGGTGATCTTTTCTCACATACAAAGGGAAATAGACCTCAACCTCGACTATCTCACCCTGCTCGACAGGTCGCCAGCCTTGATCACCCCCTATTTTTATAACGTCATGTCGTACGATGAATCGATTATGGATGACATCGATGCGGCGCTGACAGAGCACCTGGGAAAACAAAATCCGCAGGGCCTCGACTCTCTTCCCTACGACAACCTTATCGAATATGACATTACTGGAAATGTGCTAGCAAGCAGAGGAAAACCCAATATTCCAGCCGATATGCTCCGGAAACTGCGTTCCGGCACCCAAGAGACAGTCATCAGGATGCCGACACGCCACGACAAGGGCCTTTTATTTGGCAGGCGGTTCGGCAAGCACATTGTCTTTGTCCGGATCGACTCCGGAAACCTTGAAATACTCCGAAGAAAGGTGATCATGAAGGATATCGTCGACCGCGAGGAGAAGCGGTTCAACATTGATTCGATCAAGATATACGACGAAAAGGGAGATGTTTTCGTCGGCACAAAAGATGAGCCGAAAGCCGGCACTTTCATCTTGGACAGGAAGCTGGGATCGAAACTCCTTCCCGGATATCGCATGCAGATCTTCGTGTCGCGGGACCTCGCCAGAGATACCGTCCAGAGGTCCTCTCTCGGTTTCATTCTGATACTGGCAGTTCTTTTCATTTCCGGGGCCGGGAGCATTTATGCCTTTTTTGTCATGGAGCGGAAATACGCAAAAAGGGTAAAGGAGATGGAGCGGGAGATGGAATTGAAAGAACGTCTCGTATCGCTCGGCAAGCTTGCCTCGGGAATGGCGCATGAGATCAGGAACCCTTTGAACGCGATCAGTCTGTCTGTTCAACGTCTGAAAAGGGAATTTCTTCCCGGCGAGGAAAAAAAAGAAGAATATCTGACATTTCTCGATATCATCAGGAAAGAGCTCACCCGCGTGAACGGGATCGTCGAAGAATTCCTGCAATCTACCCGCGCTAAGGCCCCTTTCAGTAAAGAAAGCCTTCGGGACCTTATCGAAGAGGTTATAATAATAGTCGGTGAAAAGGCATCATCCAAGGACATCTTTATCGAGAATGCCACGGACACCGGCATTGTCGTCGAATGCCAGCGTGACAGGCTTAAGCAAGCATTTTACAATATTATCATCAACGCCATCGAGTCGATGCCCGAAGGGGGCACGATCGCAATAACGGTGAAGCAAAAAGATACTGTCATAGAAGCCTCAATCAAGGACTCGGGACCGGGGATCGGCGAGGAGGTCCTGGGCAGGATATTTGAATACTATTACACGACCAAGGATAAGGGCATGGGACTTGGTCTGCCTATTTCGTATATGATCGTGAAGGACCATGGCGGTGATATAAAAGTTACGAGCGCCGCAGGCCAAGGAACCACATTCACCATCGTGCTTCCCGCAAGCCGCGGCAATGTGAGCGTATAGAAAAGAAAAGGGGTCTGCAAATATGGACAGGGTCGGAATACTGGTTGTTGAGGATGAACAATCCCAGAGATCTCTCCTTGCGGGGCTTTTGAAAAAAGAGGGATACACCGTAGATGAGGCTGAAGACGGTGCAATGGCATATGGACTGCTGCAAAAGGGAATATTCGAGATAGTCCTCCTCGATTATCGCCTGCCTGATACCGACGGCCTCACACTCCTTAAGAAAATAAAGGAACTCAATCCGTCAACGGAGATCGTTATGATAACGGCCTTTGGGAGTATCGAAAATGCTGTGGGAGCGCTCAAGGCCGGAGCCTCCGAATACCTTACCAAACCGATCGATCTCGACGACCTCCTGTTCAAGCTTCGCAAGATCGAGGAAAAAACATATCTCATCCGGGAAAACCAGGTGCTGCGCGAGACCCTGCGCGATCGCTTCAAGTCGGAAGAATTCGTATACCAGAGCGAAAAGATGCACGAGGTGTCGAGCCTCGTCGTCCGGATCGCAAAAACCGATTCAACCTGTATCATAAGCGGCGAAAGCGGGGTGGGGAAAGAGGTCGTTCTCAATATGGTCCATGCCCTGAGCGAACGTAAAAACTTCCCGCTCGTCAAGGTCAATTGTGCGGCCATACCTGAAACCCTTCTCGAAAGTGAACTCTTTGGATACGAAAAGGGGGCTTTTACGGGGGCTTATCAACGAAAACCGGGCAAATTTGAACTCGCGAACAAGGGCACGATATTTCTCGACGAAATAGGGGATATCCCCCTCGTTCTTCAATCGAAACTGTTGAGGGTCATCCAGGAAAAAGAAATAGAGCACCTGGGCGGCGCCCGCCCCATCAAGGTCGACGTCCGTATAATCGCAGCAACGAACAGGAACCTCGAAGAAGAGGTCAGGAAAGGGTCGTTCCGCGAAGATCTTTATTATCGCCTCAATGTTGTTACCATAGTCGTCCCACCTCTCAGGGAGAGAAAGGAGGACATACCGCTTCTCGTCGATTTTTTCCTGAAGAAATATAATGTGAAGCACAAGAAAAACATAAAAGGCGTGACGAGAGAAGCCCGCGATGTCCTTGTAAAATATGATTACCCGGGGAATGTCCGGGAACTGGAGAACATTCTCGAGAGGGCGATCGTACTGACCCGGGGAGAGTATATTACCAGTGAGGACCTGCCGAACATTGCCGAACATGCTGAGGCTTCGAACGACGGCAGCATCCGGGGGACTGTGGAATCTATCGAAAGGTCCATGATCATCGAAGCCCTTGTAAATGCAGATTGGGTCCAAACAAAAGCGGCGTTGGCGCTTGGCCTGTCAGAGCGCATGCTGAGGTACAAGATCAAGAAATATAATATCGTAAGATCATCGCGGCCGTGACATCAACTTCGTGTATTTTCACATATTTGAATATTTTAACTTCTGATGTTATAGATACCTATGCCAGATCCAGTAGCCTACGAGATCACAACACATGACACCGGGGAAACAATCCTTGTGTTATCGGGCAGGCTGGACCTCAACCGTTTCGGCGCATTGAGCCCGCTTATAAAAAGTCTTTTTGATTCTTACAAGCCTTCACAACTCAATGTAGACATGACCGGGATCGATTATATCGACTCGAGCGGCGCCCTTTTCATCGTAAAGCTTGAAGATGAGGCGATGGCCAGGAGTGTCCCGTTCTCGATCCACGGCCTTTCGAAGGAAAAAATGGGCATCCTGGACCTCATCGACAGGGAGGCCCTTGACGCACCGAGCCTGGCGACCAAGGAACGTGCCCTCAATGTCGTCGAACAGGTAGGGAATGCGTCCATCTCAGCCACGCGGGACATTTACGACATCGTATCCTTCTGTGGAGAGCTGGTTTACGAACTTGTCCGTTCAGCCAGACATATCCGCAAAGTCCGCTGGGGAGATGTGGTATCATACATGAAGAAGGTCGGCGTCGACGGTCTTCCCATCGTGGGGCTCATCAGTTTTCTCCTTGGCCTCATTATGGCATTCATGTCATCCCTTCAGCTCAAGCAGTTCGGCGCCAATATCTACGTCGCCTCACTCGTTGCCGTCGCAATGATCCGTGAATTGGGGCCGATCATGACAGCCATTATCGTGGCCGGGCGGTCAGGTTCCGCATTTGCCGCAGAGATAGGCACCATGAAAGTGAACGAAGAGGTCGATGCCCTCACGACCATGGGGTTCAGCCCGATTCGTTTCCTTACTATTCCGAAGGTCATTGCATCCTTGCTGACCGTCCCCGTCCTGACAATATTCTCGATCATATTCGCGATAATGGGCGGACTGATCGTTGGGGTCGTAGGTCTTAACCTCACGATCTTTACGTACATTCAACAGACAATAAAGGCTATTGCGATCTTTGATGTAGTTTCGGGGATCATCAAATCTCTCGTTTTTGCGATGACTATATCCGCCATAGGGTGCCAGAGGGGTTTCAAGGTGCGCGGCGGCGCGGAAGCGGTGGGCAACGCGACGACATCGGCCGTCGTTACGTCGATATTTCTTATTATCGTGATAGATTCTGCCTTTGCGATAATACTTCATTACATTCGTTAAAAGGTAGAGAAAGGATAGGACAACGCCCGGACCAGTCATAAAAATTGAAGGACTTACCGTACAATACGGGGATAATATCGTCCTCGATAATGTCGGGTTCGAGGTAAATGCAGGCGAGATATTTGTCATCATGGGGGGGAGCGGGTGCGGAAAATCGGTCCTGCTCAAGCATGTTATCGGTATTGAACATCCGGCAAAGGGCAGGATATGGATAAACGGGGTTGACACCTCCTTGCTCGATGATGTCGAACTGAGGGACCTGCACATGGGCATAGGTATGCTTTTCCAGTCGTCCGCACTGTTCGGGTCGATGACGATCGGTGAAAATATCGCCCTTCCGCTCACCGAGTTCACATCCCTGTCAGGCCCGGACATCGAATCCATAGTAAAGATGAAGCTGGGAATGGTGGAACTCGCAGGCTACGACAACCATTTCCCTTCAGAACTTTCGGGAGGAATGAAAAAAAGAGCAGGCATCGCCCGCGCCATGGCGCTCGAACCTGCCATGCTGTTTCTCGATGAACCGTCAGCCGGGCTCGACCCCGTCACGTCTGCTGGGCTTGACCTCCTGATCGGGAAGCTCAATGAAGGCACCGGAACAACCATGGTGATCGTCACGCATGAACTTGAAACCATCTTCAACATCGCGCACCGTGTAATTATGCTTGATAAAGATGCGAAAGGTATCATTGCAGAGGGCGATCCACGTAAATTAAAGACCGATTCGGATGACCGGCGGGTTACCGATTTTTTCAACAGGCGGGTGACGGACAAAATGTACAAAGGAACCGGACTATGATAAAGAAGAAAACCTATTTCCTCGTGGGTTTTTTCGTATTGGCAGGTACTCTCATTGCGGTGGGGACCATCGTCTGGCTCGGCGCATCCCAATATTTCGCAAAGGGCGAACGGTACGTCACGTATTTCGATGAATCTGTCCAGGGCCTCCAAGTCGATTCGAACGTAAAATACCGCGGCGTAGACATCGGTATGGTGGAAAAGATCGGCGTCGCTCCCGATGACAGGCTGATCGAAGTTGTCATGAAGATCAACTTCAGCGGGGATGCGGCCAACAATACTATAGCCAAACTGAAGGCCGCCGGCATAACGGGCATAGTATACGTCGAGCTCGATCACAGGAAAAAAAGCGATCTTGCCCGGACACCGCCTATCCCCTTCGAACCTGACTATCCCGTGATCCCGTCCAACCCGTCTGAGATCCAGGAGATCGTGACGGGAGTTGATGAAATTGTAAAAAAATTGCAGGCGATAGATTTCAAGACAATATCGGATGAATTGGTATCCGCAACAAAGGGCGTAAACAAGTTTTTTGGCGGGCAAAAGATGGACGGGATCATAGCGAACCTAGAGCACATGACCCGGACGCTGTCCGATTCTGCAACCCGGGTCTCGAAGATGATAGGGGACGGGAGGGCGGACGCTTTGCTCACCGATGCGCGTGACACGGTGCGCGATGCAAAAGAAACGATCGCCCGTCTGAAACAGGAAGTGGAGAAGATGAAGCTCGCCGAAGCCACGGGCCGGGCAAACAGGATGATCGATGACCTTTCGCGCAGGTCCAAAACCATAACCACGGAAGTTCAGCAGACAAGTGAAAACCTGCGCAGGGCATCGGATAATCTCGAGCAGTTCATGCAAAGGCTCAAAGCGGACCCGTCGGATATACTGTTCAGCGATCCACCCCCACGAAAAAAGAGGTAGGCTTATGAAAACGCGAAAGAGGAATATCGGGTTTATCGTCCTCATCTTTATATGCGCCGCCGTGTTTACAGGCTGTTTTGGCAGGACCAAACCACCTTTTGTCATGGACCAGTATACCCTGGACTATGAATCTCCCAGGGCGAGCTTGGCGGGAGGGCCAGTCGATGAGCTTTTGACGGTTGAACGGTTCGCCGTCGCACCTCAATTCAACTCGACCTCAATGATGATACGCACGGGACGATACCGCTTCGATACGTATGATCACAGCCGTTGGTATGTCAATCCTGCCGATATGGTGAGCGGTTTTGTCCTGCGGGACATCACACGGTCGGGGATGTTCAAGGGCACATACTCCTATTATGATACGGAGCTTTCCCGGTATATCTTGGAAGGGTATATCGACGAATTCGGGGAGACGACCGACGGGAGGGCCCTAGTAAGCGTCCGCATGACTCTTCTCGATACGAGCCGGAAAAACCAGGTAGAACAGATCGTTTTCCAAAAGCAATACGTCGGTTGCGCTCCCATTGGCAATCACTCGGCAAACGACCTCGCCGCTGGCTTAAGCCAGGCCATGAAAGACCTGTCTGCCAGGCTTGTTGCCGATATCGGCCAGGCAGTGAATTCGACCGCTGCACAATGAGCCGCCTGACGTGGTAGAATAATCCATATATGAACCCCGGGGACGAACAAAGCGATCTCATTGTATGCGAACAGGCGCTGAGCTTGTCGGAACGTAAACTGTCGTCCATGCTCGAGTTGGGACGGCTGGTCGGCCTCGATCTCAATATCGATGACATGGTTATCAAGATAGCACAAAAAGCTAGGGAAGTTATGGACGCCGACAGGTTTAACCTGTTTCTCTACGACCCTGCAACCGACGAGCTCTGGACAAGGATACTTCTGGAAATAGAGGGCAAGGAATGTCGCATGCCCGTTCAGATGGGTTTGGCCGGATATTCCTTTCGGACAGGTGAAACCATTATTGTCGATGACGTTCGTAAAGACCCGCGTTTTTTCAGCTATATAGACGAGACAACCGGTTATACGACACAAAATATGCTTTGCATGCCATTCTACAGCCGGTCCGGATCTCCCTTGGGGGTGATGCAACTCATCAACAAGCTTCAGGGGAATTTTACGGCAGAAGACGAGGGTCTTCTCACGATGTTCATGAACCATGCGTCGGTGTTTATCGAGATCGCCCAACTCCAGAAGGCGCGCCTTCAATCTCTCGAGCAATCACGCAAGGAACTTGAACGTCTTAACATCGCCAAAGGCAAGGCCCTCGATCACCTGTCCCATGAGTTAAAGACACCACTCGCCGTTATACAAGGATATCTGCGCATTATGAGGAGAAAGATCGAAAGGCTCACCGACGATCCGTCCCTGGCAGGTTACTTCGACATCCTCAAGCGGCACATGGCACGGCTTTTTGAGGTACAGAAGGAGTGCGAGAGGATCATTCAGGCCTACCGCGAAATCGAAGAGGAAAGCCTGGTCGATGAACTCGAATCCCTCTGGAAAAAACTGGAAAGCCTGGAGACGGATATGCCTTTGCATATGAAAGAGCTCTGGCAATCCCTGAAAGAATTCGTTGCAGCTTACGTACCGCCACACAGCGGGTCGGAAAGCGTCATAATTCTCTATCCTCTTATTGAAAAGGCTATCGCCGATACAAGGGGCAATGCGCCACATCGTGATATCGAATTTGTCCTGACGGGTGACGGGCAAGCCGCTATTTTGATGGATTCGGTCATCCTCAAGGACATACTGATGGGGCTTTTGAAAAATGCCGTCGAAAACACGCCGGACGGGGGGCGCATCGAGGCAGCGGTAAGCCGGAACACCGACAGTGTCTGCGTTTCCATCACCGATTACGGGACCGGCATAACGGATACAAATCAGCCGCATATATTCGAAGGTTTCTTTCACACCCAGGACACGGGCCTTTACGGCTCGCGGAAGGTCTACGATTTTGGCGCCGGCGGAAAAGGCCTTGATCTATTTCAGATGAAGGTCTACGCCCGGCGTTTCGGGTTTGACATATCCATGACGAGTTCCCGTTGCATTTACATCCCTACGGACTCGGATGTCTGCCCCGGGAAGATATCATTATGCCGGCACATCAGCGGGCCTGAGGGGTGCATGGAATCCGGCGCGACTACTTTTTATTTGACTTTTCCGGTATCGAAAGAATATCTTAAAATCGATAAGGATCCCATGGCAGGGGCTTAAATCAAAGGTTTAATTTATGACACGTAAAGACCCGCTCGTCGACCTGTTGATACATGATCTTACCGGTCCGCTTTCGATCGTGCTGACGAGCGTTAACAACTTGCTCACCAAAGAAGATAAATGCGGCCCCTACACCGAATATCAGAAAAACACGTTGAAGCGCGCCCAACGCAATGCCGAGAAGGCAAAGGCCCTTCTTCTCGAAATCATAGAGGTTTACAGGTCAGAGGAAGGATTGTTCCGTAGCGAACAATTCATGATCGCCGATGTTGTCAAGGAGGCCCTCCTCGATGCTCTGGAGATCGTAACTCCCGATATAAGCGAGGAACTCGCTCATGCCGGAGAAGATTCATTCAAGGACATCCTTGCCCGGAACGGGATCATCATAGATATCAGCGGCAAGTATGGCCAAGCAGCCTTCATCCATGATCCAAAAAAGATCCGGCAGATACTGAGAAATTTGATATCCAATGCATTAAAATACAGAAAGGCAACGATGAAGCTTTCATTGAGCGGCGACCCCGACCTCGTGATATCGGTTGAAGACGATGGTCAGGGCATCCCTCAAGAGAAACAGACTTATATATTTAAGCGTTTCTTCGGTGCAAACAACAAGAAAGGCGGTGCTCCCGACGGCTTGGGATTCGGCCTTTCGTGCGTAAAACATATTGTGGAGAAGATGAGCGGCGACATATCATTGAGAAGCGGTGAGGGCGCAGGCTCCTGTTTTACGGTCCGCATACCTCCCCTCAGATAGGGAATAAAATAAAAGGAGGTTATAATGGCACAATCAGTCCTCGACGGAAAACGAATACTGGCAGTAGATGATGAACCCGATGTCCTCAAAGTGCTTGAAGAAGAAATTCTGGATTCGTGTCCTAAATGCACATTCGATACAGCGACAAACTTCGAAGACGCATCCAAATTGATCGAGACGAAGGATTATGACGTCGTTATCCTCGATATCATGGGTGTACGCGGCTTTGATCTCCTTGACATGGCCGTCAAGAAAGATATGAAAGTCGCCATGCTCACGGCCCACGCGCTCAGTCCCGAGGCTCTCAAGAAATCTTACGATATGAAGGCGCGCGCATACCTGCCGAAAGATAAGCTTGGCGAGGTCGTTCCTTTCCTCGAAGACGTCCTCACAACAGATTTTCACTCAGGATGGACAAAACTTTTCGAGAAACTCCACGCCTTCTTCACCGAGAGATTCGAATCCGACTGGGAAAAGAAAACCGGACTCATCTGGAGGGAATGGCAAAGGTAAGAAGACAAGAGCGATAAAAAAAGCGGGCTTTAGGGTCCGCTTTTTTTATTGGCCCGCACTCAGTCATCCCGGCGAAAACAATGTACCTCAATTCCCCCAATGCCGTCATCCAAAGCCATGTATTACATTCCGGGGCGCAGACCTGTCGTCATCCAGCCTTCTACTCTCGTCATCTCTGAAAGCATCCTGTCAAGACATGATATGAAGAAAGCGCATCATCTTTTCCCCA
>Ga0172382_10007680_pt1 | contig 15248 bp, 18 predicted proteins | sample Leawel138RmetaG_FD_122245 | JGI IMG/M metagenome (GOLD analysis project Ga0172382, IMG submission 122245) | Leachate microbial communities from a municipal landfill in Southern Ontario, Canada - Leachate well 138R metaG | ecosystem: Engineered > Solid waste > Landfill > Unclassified | place...
GAATATTCTGATATCAAAAAATTAATAAAATAGATATATTACATTTCATCTTAGTATTAGATTTCGTGCTATGAGCCAGAAGAATAGAAAAAATTATCTACTAAAAAATATGCTAAAATATTAACTCGTATTGTTAAAAATAGCGAAAAAATTAAAATTATTGATTCATTGAAAGATAAAAATTATTTAATAATTTTTGATCCAGCGAACAACAAAAATAATACCCCTAATTGGTATATTAATGATAAAAATGTAAAAATAGAAGAAACAACTATTGTTTCACATACAAAAATTCCAACACTAATTACAATTAAAAATAATAATACTAACTATTATATATATTTGTCCGATAAATTATCATTAAATATAATATCCTATGCAAATTCAGAATTCAATTTTTCTGTAGATAAATATTATGATGATAAAACATTAACTATGATAAAACGAATAACGACAAAATATAAAGAAGATATTTACGATGAAGTATTATTGGATATTAAAGGAAATATTATTAGTCAGGGCACATATGAATATACAACACATAGAGTAATATTTAAAAAATCTTTTACTCGTAGTCCAGATAATCCAGATATTATTAAAAGAATAAAAGATAAAGATGGTAATGATGCATTACTTACACTGGAATATAACAATCATGGATCAATTGAATCCGAAAAGTTTACACCAGAATTATATAAAAAAGTAAAAGATCTATTATTTAATGATAAAGATTTTAATAAATTAATGCACACAGGATAGTTGTGGGAAACTAAGGATATTGTATTATAGCTATTTGAATATTTTTAGAGAAAAAATCTTTCTCTCATATATGATACAAATAAATCTAATTTGAATACATACCCAACCGATAAATCTCCATTGCTAATAGATTTTTATGGTGATAGCACTATAATAAAAACATATATAAATAAAAATTATAGTAAGGAATATGCTATTAAGATAAAAACAGGATGGGAAGGAGAATATTATATATATTAGATAATGGCATTTATCAAAAAAGATAGTTATTTTACAGTTAATATATTTGAAAATTATGGCGATATTAATAGAATAATGAATGAAGATTCTATAATACGCGAAGATATTAAATCGTTTAAAAACATATATACTGGAATACCAATAACCATATATCGATATCCAGAACATCCCAGTATTTGGTCAACATCTCAATTGGAAAGTAATATAAATCCAACCACAAAATTATATTCTAATAACCTTAAAAAATTAGGAGCTTCATTCAAATAGCCAAAAATTGGATATATTATAGAGGATATTTTTAATTCTATTCATACTGGAAATATGAAAAATGTTACTAACAATGAAACCTTACTTTATAATAGGTTTATATCACCGTTTAATAAAGATTATATGATAAGTCATATATTTTATCCAAATGGCAAACTAAAAAAAATCGTAGTTAGAAAGCAACATAGTAATTCGCCCTTTGAAGTAGTATTAGATAAAAATGAACAGGGAAAATATAAAATAACAAGGGGACACATATGATTAATAGACGAATATTACTAGAGACTGAATATACTGATTTTATTTCTAATGATAAACCAATTTCAAATAATGTTGCTGATTGGTTCATGCAAATATATGAACTTGAATTTAAGTTAAATCTTATAAATAGACACCCAGAAATGTTTGATATATAGGATAATACATCAAATATATCACTTGACACAGTAAGAGAAACATTAGAAAAAAGTTCAAAAATAATTGGAAAACACTTAATTTCTGTAATATATTAGTTAATATAGAATTGGAAAAATTTTCATGATGTCTCAAAATTTATCCCAAATATTATATAGGCGGGTAATATATATGACAAATCTCGTGATGATTTCCCATATATAGACGAAGCTATTTCTAAATTAAAAATAGAAAATATACTATTAAATTATCCGAAAAAAGGAAATAGAGAAGAATTATATAACATAAATATAGACAATCTTAATCAATTACTTTATAGAACATTTAATAAACCAGCTAGAAATGGATATCAAATAGAAAAAATTTTAGCCAACACATGTAATGCCCTTAAAATAAATAATATCCCAAATTATGTTTTATTTTACACTAAAATAAAATACATAATAAAAAAATATTTTGATAAATATCCTAATAACCCAGAACTAGATTATTATATAATTAATGATATTAATACAGATACCCCTAAGTTTTATTCACATTTTTTCCAAATAGGAACTGTGTATCAAATGTTAAAAAAGGTATCAAATGAAGATTAGGAAAACTATAAACAAGAAGTTATAATTGAAATATATAATAAATTAGCCGAAGCACAAAATGAGTTTATTTCAGACTTAGCCCGAAGATATAAGAAAAGCACTGGGGAATTAGTAGATAATATAACTAAAATAGTAGATGATCTATATTCTATGCTAATAAATATAGACCATGTTTCATAGTCTAATATATTAATGAATAGTAATATAGCAATTACTACTGTTCATCATAGATCAGATTTCTAGGATTTATTATCATACATTGGATATGGAATATGGTTCTAGTCTGATACGTATAAATATTATCCTTATGATATAAGAGAAATAATTCCTAAAGAAATTATAGATTTTACAGTAAAAAAAGGCAACTTGACATTTGATTCAAAAGAGTAGGTTAGAGGAGCAATAAGCAGATTATCTTATATGTTTGAGGATAAAGATGAGGCTCAAGAATATATTGCACACAAATACTTAAAATATGTTAATAAATATGGGGAAACCAAAATATTAAGATTATCGTCTCCGTCTGGATTTATGAGGTTTTTAAGTAATCTACCTAAACCAGAATTACGATATTGGTAGCAAGAATTAACCAAATTTGGGTTAGATAAACATATACATTTATTAATGGATATTGATGGGAGTAGATTAAAAAATGATAAACAAAAAAATATTACTGGAAACAGAGATTATCGATTTTATCGTGAATGATAGACCCGCCACAAATAATATAGCAACTTGGATAATGCAATTATATGAACTAGAATTTAAATTTAACACTATAAGGTATTATCCGAATTTATTTGAAAATGTTCCTGGTGTTAATTTAGAAGAAATAAAAGCTAAATTATCTCACATTATTAATGTAATAAGTAAATCATTTATAACTACAATATATTATGTTTATTAGTCTTGGTATAATTATCATAATTATTTTAATTCTATGTAGGAAATGATATCCCGATATTCAACTAATAATTCATTTAGAGATAAACTAACAGATGAAAATTTTCGTAATATGGTAGGTAAGTTAGGCAGATTAACATAGGAAGAAGAAGAATATACATTTGATTTAGATTAGAAAGTAATATATGAATATGTTAAAGATGATATTATGGGGTTATCTAATTTTAGTGATTTTTCTACAAGAGTAGATATTTATAGCATGAGAGATGATACAAATGAATTTATGTATGAATTATAGATGCTAGTAGATAGTAACTTAGTAGAAGAATTTTATAAAGCATTTAGTCCAAGTTTATAGATAAATAAATTCATAGAATATGTTCAATCAGATGAATCATTTCCTGTTAATAAAAAAGAAAGATAGTATAATTTGTTATATAAATATATAAAAAAAATATTCGAAATAAACTCAAATCATATGGAAACCGAATTATCACAACATTCATCTGGTCTTGATCCAAGTTCAGTATTAATAAGAATGGAACAATAGGTTAAAGAATAGTATTATATCCTAACCGCAATTAATAGAATATCATAGCATCAATTATTGATAAGATCAAATTTATTGCTTCATAAAGTCCATTACACGGGAATTATGGCAAATTATTTACCCAAAATAAAGCAAGGATTGTGGTTTAATTCTGAATTTACTAAAATATATCCATATAATATTAACGGAGTATAGGATCAAAATATTATAGATGATATAATAAAAAGAAAATTAACATTTATTCCAAGAGAATAGATTATACCCAGTTTACGAAATATATAGAATATGTTTTAGGATAAAGCAAAATAGAAAGAATACTTAAATTAGAATTACGGTACATTTGTGTCAGGACATTATATCGAGTAGACTTCTTTCTTTAGTTTTTTAAGTAATTTACCAAAGCCCGAACTAAGATAGTGGGGCAAGGAACTGAATCAATATGGACTTGATAAACATTTTCATATATTAATGAATATTTAAGGAGAATAATATGATAATAAACAAAAAGCTATTATTTGAAACCGAATATAATGAATTTACTTCCAATAATAAACCAAAATCTAATAATATAGCAGAATGGATAATGCAATTATATGAATTGGAATTCAAGTTAAATATAATAAATCATTATCCCGATTATTTTGATAAAGAAGATAATACAACTAAGGTTTCACTTGAAGAATTAAAAAAAGTATTAGAAAACAATGTTAAAGTAATTGGTACATATTTATTATCTATCTTATATGAAATTGCATAGAGCTGGCTAAATTATCATGATACAGAGAAATTATTTCCCAACTTACTTTCGGTAGGTAATAGAAAAAAAATATATAATAATGGGCAAAAAATGATTCCTGAATATATTTAGTTATTGGGGATTGAAGATTGGTTATTAGACTATCCTAAAATTAGCGAAGGTGGTTCTACAGAATAGCTTAATATACCAAGAATAGATATGAGATTTTTATCTAAATTCTTAGATATATTTTTTGATAAATAGTATTCTAACGAATATTTATCTCCGATACATATTATAGATAAGTATATACAAGGAACAAAAAGTGATTTAGATCCAAATTTATATAAGTTTAGAGAGAATTGCTTTGAACTTTCAAAACCATATTTTGATACAGATGTATTAGACGTTGGCCTAACAAATAAAACGCTACAACAAATAGACACATATTATTATACATTAAGTGAATATCTTGAACCTATCAGGGATGTATATTTAAAGATAAAACAGGCAAATTGGCGTGAGTAGAATAAATATAAATTAGAAATCGAAAAAAATGTATATAAAGTATTATTTATTAAATAGAACGAATTTCATGCTTGGTTATAGGATTCATTTGATAATATAACTAATACATTATTAACAAATATAAAAAAATTAATTACTAGAATATATGTTATTCTTAGTAATATAAAAAATATGTCTTAGAAACAAATTTTAACCGAATAGAATATAGTAATAAATTTTGTTCATCATACAAGTTCATTTTAGAATAATTTGGGAGATATAGACATTGGATTTTGGATGTAGTCTGATACCTATAAATATTATCCATACGATGTAAGAAATATAATACCAAAAGATATTATATCATATATGTATATGCCCAACGATTTAATATTTTCTGGAATAGAATAGTTGAATACATCGTTATCCCACATTTAGACATTTTTTACAGATAAGGAAAAAGCCCGACAATATATTGAAAATACATTTTTTAATATAAAACAAAAAGATGGAAAAACAACATATATTTCTCCATACAACCCAAAAAATTTTTTAACTATATTAAGTAACTTACCTAAACCAGAATTAAGAATATGGTAGCAAGAATTAATGAAATTTGGATTAGATAAACATATACATTTATTAATGGGAATATAATAGATTACTAAACATCAGCTACTTTAATTTCATATTTAGAAAGAAAATTCCTTAATGCTTTATCCTAAGTTAATTCTTTGGATTCTACGGTTATTACAGTATTTAAGTCTCCATAAATACTAACAGTAATAATTCCTACATCATAATCTATTTCAGTATAATAAAAAGCATAAATTCCATTATCAGTAAATACATCAAAAGAAAGGGTTTCGTTTGAATTATATATATATTTACTCTTATCAAATGATAATTTTGGGGTTTCTATATAATCTATTCTTTTTATTTTTTTAAGCTCATTTAATATTTGTCGTGTTGTAAATGTTCTTTTATTCATTTATATTTTATCCTCCATTAAACTTATATATAACAATTATATCATACTTCTTCTTCTGTGTCAATATTATTATTAATTCCAATCAATTTAAAATAAATTACCTATACCTACATCATTCCATCCTATTTTTTTATCTATTCAATAAATTCAATTATATCTTTTTTTGCCAATAAAAACTATTCATAAGATCGGGTATACATATGGGAATCGAACTCTTTTGTTTCTTCTTTTCCGCTTGCTCTGGTAATTTTAATTTTAAGATTACCACCATTATAATTATCCACCATTGTTTGTAATAAATCTAATATTTTTGAATAATATTTTTCCTATACATTTAACTATTTGATACGAATATCATCCTAATTTGCCATTAACGATTTCTTATTTTTATTTACATAGTTAATTATTTTGGTTTGGATTGAATCTCCTTCAGTTGCTTTTATACTATTTCTAAATATTGGTGATCTGAATTTTTCATCAACTAAATCCTATAATTCTTTTTTAAATTGAGTAGTATATCCTTCCATCCATTCATTTGTATATGGGTCAATGCCCCCACTATTCAATATAGATATATATTTCCAATAAAATTTATTTAATTTGGTAAAATATTCCCTATCAACAATTTTAGTTTGATTCTTACCACGTCTTAAAACAATACCTTCTACAGGTTCCCCCGTTTCTTCTTCTAACTATTCGTTCACAAATTTAACTAATAATGATTTTATATCTATCATTTTATTTGATAAGTTTTCCTAAATTTCTTCTTTATACTGTTTTATAGTAGATCGCATTGGTTTCTAAAATTGATTTAGATTCTATGTTAATAATTCATACTATGTTATATCTAAATCAAAATATGGTTTGCTATCCATATATTCTTCCATTCCAACTAAAAATTGTTCTATAATTTCTTTCTACTATTCCTAGTATTTACTTATGTTTATTTCGGTTGGATTATCTATTTTCCATTGTTCTACACTTTCGTATGACATTACATCTAGTGTTTCCTCTTCTATTCTATATTGTTTAACTTTTATATCTAATGGTTCTAACTGCTATAATTCATCCTATAAGTCTTTGAATTCTTTTTCACTAAATCCGTCTAGGGGTCTTAGCCACACTAATGTGCCATATGGTCTATTGTATTTTAATATATTTCCATATATTGGCGGAATAATTTCACAATCTACTGAATATTCTTTATCTGGTTCAATGTGTCTAAAAAATATCTATTTATTTCTCTTATAAAATTGAATCATAAATTGATGCTAACTTCTAATGCCGTTATAAATAGGACTATTAGACCATTGAGTAGGAGATTCAATTAATGTTGTTTGACCCTTTGATATTCTCTACTAATATACATTGCCATTTTTAAATGTGAAACTTATATTCTAGATCCCATCATATTTAATGGACTAAATTATTGGTTCATTTTTATATATTATCTATCGTATCCATTCTATAAATTCTTTCTAATCGGTATGTTCAATATGTTTTATTCCTTCGGTCATCACTGCTTCTTCTACTAACAGTTTTTTTGCTTTTATAATATATTCTTGTATTTCATCATAGTATGGATAAATTTCCTATGGCTATAACTATTTAAATATAGATATATTATCTTCTAAAATCTATTCTCTTAGACTACTCTATGAAATATCATTAATTTCACTTACATCCCTATCTATTTCTATTAAATCTATTGGCTAATGATCTTTAAAATATTTATCTAACTGTTTGGCATATCGCTTTAATCTATCTGTTCCACAAAATACAGAATTTACAACAACATTATTATCTTCTTTTTCTATTTTGTGTATTATATCATCTAAAGACCCCGTTGGATAAATAAATGTTCTTACATTATCTTCTGGAAATATCTATTTTATAAGTTTCTATCTAAACTCACCAGATAATGGGTTTCGTTCATTCCCCGTTTGTTGTTTAGATTCGACAATCTAAACATACTATATATCACTATATTTCAATGCCGAATTTATAATCTATTTATGCATTATTGTAGGAGGTTGAAACCTACCTGTTATTAAACTCTATGTTTTCATTTCTATCTATCCCTTTTCAAAATAGACTTTATTATTTTTATAATATTCCAATATTCAGATTTATTATCTTTTTTCCAATTAATAATTTTATGATTGCTCATAGTTTACCCCCACATAAAATGTAACTAATTAATTTAATCAGAAATAGTATATTTAAATGATTTCTATTTCTATTTTGAAACTAAATACGATGGTTTTAATAATGAGAATAAAAACTATTTACTTATAATTTCTATATGTTGTTTTAATATTTTAATATCTGCATAATTATTTCCTATTGTTCTAAATTCTAAATATGATTTGTGATTATGAACACAATTATATTTGGTATATAATGATTTGTCATACATACTACTATTAATCTCATAATAAAACTTATTTATCTTCTATATTAATTGTTTGTTGTTTCGGGGTATTCTTCTTATTCTTGCCCATATATGTTTAATCCGTTTCGTATCAAACAGTTGTTCCTATTGATATGTGCTATATTTATACCCTACCTCATCTGGTTTACCTCTAAATTTTATTCTAAAATTTTCATCCCGATATAAATAAAATAATATATTATAATCAATATCAGACTACAAAAACCCATCAACAGAAATATTAACGTGACACCCGCATGTAGAATTAGTAATAATATCATTTTCTCTCATAAAGTCCAAAACACGAGTTAAACATAATAACTATTCATCATATGATAATGGGGGAGTTATTATTTCTATTGGTGTACCCTTGCCTTCAATTGAAAAATCTGGTTCAAATCTTACTTTATCCATCCAATTATTGCCATGTTCAGTACCATTATACTATGTGCTGTATAACGTTTTATACCCATATTTATTTTTGAATTTTGTCTATAAATCTTTATATAGATTAAATTTACCTTTTATTTTTTTCTGAACTTTTGGTGGGAAAAAATATAATAATTCTCTAATATCTCTTCTGGATTCAATATCTGTAGTATATATTAAATTCTAAAATATTTGTTTATTTTCTTTTATGAATCTAAAAATATTAGTAGATGATGTAGAATGATCAGATATACCTTGAAATGAACTTTCGTGAAAATTAACATATATATCCTATAAAAATGCCTATAAATACCCCTAATATATTTCTAAGTCTCTCGTATCCCCCGCTTTTGATATTTCATTAAATTCAACAACAATTTGTTCAAATATATTAAACTATTCATGTTTAGTTATAACTTTAGATGAAATAGGTTTGTTTAAAATGAATTCCATAAAGGGAGTTAAATAGTCAAGTTCTATAAAATCAGCATTTTTAATTGAATATTTAGTGTTAGTAACAAGGGTAATATCAAAATGTTCATTAATTAACTTGTCTCTATTAATAATAAATGGAATAGTTAAAACATCAGCACTAAACACTAATCCATCTAATAAATCTATTAATTTTCCAAAAGGGCACACAGTTTCTTGTTTCTATAATTCTAATATTTTATAAAATTTTGTCTATTCTGTTTTTAAATTTTTCATAATGTGTTCTGAAATAACAGAATGAATTATAGATATAGCATGACGTATTAATATTTTCTCTATTGATTCAGGAAATGACATCTTGTCAAAATATTCATTGTATTGATCTACTATAAATTTTACCTAATTATCCCAGTATTTCACCGATTCCTAATTAGTACTAAATTTATTTTCTAAACATGATGTTGTGTGTAATCCTTCTAATTCAAACCCCAATTTAATATGATCTTTATATATTGCTAATTTATTTTTCTATTCCTGTGTAAAAATAAAATTCATAGCTTCCTCCTGCTAAATCTAAATTTGTGTATATTTATTTTACCTTTATATATTTTCAATTAAGGTTCAAAACAGTAAATTTTTATTTAAGTTGCATGTATATTTATATAAACAATAAATAGTTACATAAAATAACATTATTGTAACAATTAAAAAATCAAAATGAAATAATAATACTATATGATTCTGTTATCATAATAAGTATGGGAGGCAAATATGGATAAAAAGACGCTATTAGGAAATAAATCAACAAAACTTAAATTCACCAAATATTTCAAAGAAGAATTAGACAAACTCAATATCCCAATAGAAGAAGAATTGGGATCTAGAATAACATTGGAATTTATTTATGACGTTAAGAAACCATCAAGTGCTATTGCAAAGAAATATAAAGATTTCAAAAATAAGTATTCAAGTGAAATCACCACGATAATGGCAACATTTTGTCGTGATGTATTAAAGGAAGGATTAGATGGTATAGTGCTACCAGAACCTTCTACTAATACTAAAAAATCAAAAAAGACGGGTAAGAAAACTAAATCGAAAATAGAATCTACTCCATCTTTTGAAGAAAATATAACTGATTCAATAGCAGAAAAAACGGCACGTATAAATCACGCTAAAGTTTCAGTGAATGGAGACAGTATAATCTTTACAACTGATAAAAAGATCTCTGATTACTTATATAGTTCAATATCCATATTAACTACACTTAACCTTGCCACAATTTCTATGATAAATCCAAAAGATACTAAAAATGTATCATATCTGGTGAAGTGGGAAAAGGATGTTGACGAAAGAACGAGACAATTAATTTCTAACAGAATTAAAGATCGTATTGAACGGGATATATCTGTTAAAGTCAAAATAAATGTATTTGCGTAACATAATAATATAAGGAGGAAAAAGAAATGGAATTTTGTTTTATTGGTGATCCAAAATTGAAACAGCAATCCGAAGAAATATCATTTGAAAATGACAGTAAGGATGAAATTCAAGAAATAATAGATAATCTAAAATTTACCGTAGTAGCAACACGGGGAGTAGGATTATCGGCAGTCCAAATTGGTATATTGAAACGAATTTTTGTTACCAATTATGGAGGAGAAATAAAAGTATTTATTAACCCAGAATTTATGTATAAAAGCGAGGAAGGTATACAAGATGATGAAGGGTGTCTCAGTATTCCAGGAGTATCTGCTAAAGTAACAAGACCCAGTGTTGTTACTATAAAATTTTATGATATTGATGGTAATGAACACATTGAAACATTTGAAGAAATTATGGCTAGAATTATACAACACGAATCAGATCACCTTGATGGTATCTTATTTATTGATAGACTATCACCAGCACGAAAATCAGTAATACGAAAAAAGATAGATCTGGCTAGAAAAAATAGACAGAAACATATCGAATATTTTAATACGGTTATAATACCAAAAATAGAATTTGTTAAAAATAAAGAACCAGAATCGTAATATATTCCCAACATTAACTGTTGGGATTTATTATATAATAGATTGAAATAAACTTTTTAATACGGAGGGAATACAATGACTAAGTTTGAATTTACAGATCTACCGTTTAGCTCATCAGTAAAAAATGTTAAATATGATCCCGAAACATCAAAATTGAGTATAACATATAAGGGATCTCCTAATACTGAATATGTATATGGAAATGTAGCCATAGAAGATATTGAAGAAATAAAGAGAATTATTGTAAATCAATATCTAACTTATTTGAAAAATAATCCGACACCAACGAATAAACCAGAACTTGTATTGCTACTAAGGGTATCAGAGAATGAAACACGAATAGTTAAAATTGAGGAGGAATTTGGTTGGATATTGGATAAACTAACTTCACTTAGTAAGTTAACAGTTGGTCAATTTATTAGTAGAAACATAAAACCTATTTATTCAGTCATCGAAAAAAATACACTGCCACTATAAGGGGGATATAATGAAAAATCTTATTGGAATAGCATCAAGAGAGGAAGTAATAATAGGTAAGCATGTTAGATATTATCCATATAAGAATTGCCCAGAACATTTAATAAAAATAGGGATTGTAAAAGGTTATTATAATTCATTTGGTTCATATTTTTTAGTACTAGTTCAGTTTGGTACAGATATTACCAATCAGGGTATAGATCCTGATTATTTAGAATATATAGAATAATAGTAACATTGATTGTTTTATTTTGAATTAAATTAAAAAATAAAAGTATGCGGAAAATGGGGGTAAAAATGCATAAGGTATTATTAATAATAATTGTATTATGTGTTTCTACTATGTTTGCCATAACGTATGATGGATTGACAGAATATTTAGAAGAGAATACCGATATGACAACAAGTAGGATAAAGGAAGTATTAGATGGAATTTATGATCAAATAGGCGTTATTCAAAATAAATATTCAACAACAATTACGCCTGAAATGATGGTTTCTATAATGATGATAGAAACTAATGGAAGAAATGTATTGGGAGACAATGGAAATTCTATTGGATATTTTCAATTGCAATTTCAAGCAATTTGGTATGTATGGGAATTTTTCCCTGAACTCAAAAAAGATTTAGACACAGACAAATTGTTATCTAATCCTAAATATCAAGCTCAACTTGCAACATCGTATTTATTTTTGATGTATAGAAATACTAATTATGATCTTCACAAAGCAATTGAACGCTATAATGGTGGCGGAGATCCAAACTACTTAATTAAATATATATCATATTATAAACAGATTTTAACTAATATTAAAGTATAATACAAAAACAAAATTATATATTCATTAATACCCCCAATTGGGGGTATTAAAATTTAGATGTAAGTTTTTCTTTTAATTTAATTAAAGACTGAGTATATAAAATAGGGAGCATTTATTGTGATATCCAAATTAATGTTATTAGAATAGAAAACACTAAAACAGTTAATCAAAAATAAATCTAATATAGATATTTCTATTGTTAAGAATATATTACAACTAGATCCTACTTTAAAAGTGGATAACATAGATGATGATACGGAAATAGGTAAGTATGGGGAATGGTTATTAGGTAAGCTATATAAGAAATACAACCAATTGTCAGAAGATAATAAAAATACTATTAAATCTGATTTGTAGTTTTATGATTATCAAATAAGATCAAAAAGAATTCCCCAAGAATACAATAATATTTATAAAATAAAATCCATCAAAGAATTAAATGATATTGTAAAAAATCTTCAGCAAGGAAATAATCCATTAACACAAGATCCCGTTACGGTGACCATTGGTAATCATAAGTTTAAAACTGTATCTGGAAATCCATTTGAATTATTAAAAAAATAGTATTATGATGAAATTAAAGAAGGTGGGGTAACTAAATGGTTAGTATTTAACCCTAAAACTAAAGAAGAAAGTATAGTTGCGGGATACAATACCAGTTGGTGTACAGCTAGGGATGATGAACACAATTTATGGAATACATATATCTATGAAGGCAATACGGCATGGATATTTTTGTTATCTGGTAAATATAAAAATGATAATCCAGATAAATATAATGAATTAGTAAATGATAAATTAGATAAGGTATGTATAATAGTAGAAAGAGGAGAATGTAAGAATAGACCAGATGATCAATTCGAACTAAAATTATTACCAGAAATAGGTAGGTTTATAGAAGATAGAATAGACGATAATAGTATAAAATTGGCTAATCATGATATATTTGATTATTATGATGGCATTAATGATATTTTAACTGGGATTAGAAATAAAAATAATAGATTAAGTAGAAGTTTAAAATTTACAAAAGAAAAATAGATAAATTAGTTAAAAAATAGAACTATGAACTAGGGCAAAGTAATAAAAATATTAAAAGAAAATAATATTGAAATAGATAAAGATATACAATTATAGTAGATATCACAAGATGACGATTAGATTAAATATATACTAAATGCTGGAATAAAACCTGAACAAGATGTTCAATTATAGTAGGTATCAAATTATGGAAGATAGATTAGACATATAATAGATGCTGGTATAAGACCAGAACATGATATTCAATTGTAGTAGGTTAAACAAAATGGAGAATAGATTAAATGTATAATAGATGCTGGTATACAACCAGAAGATGAAAATGAATGGCATAATATTCAGTTATAGTAGGTTAACCAAAATGGAAATTAGATTAAATATATAATAAATGCTGGCATAAGACCAGATCATGATGTTCAATTATAGTAGGTATCACAAAATGGTGAATAGATTTATTATATAATAAAAGCTGGTATAAAACCAGAAGATGATAATAAATGGCATGATATTCAGTTATAGTAGGTAACACGATATGGTAATTAGATTTATTATATAATAAACGCTGGTATAAAACCAGATCATGATGTTCAATTATAGTAGGTATCACAAAATGGTGAATAGATTTATTATATAATAAACGCTGGTATAAAACCAGAACATGATATTCAGTTATAGTAGGTAACACGATATGGTAATTAGATTTATTATATAATAGATGCTGGTATAAAACCAGAACATGATATTCAATTATAGTAGGTATCACAAAATGGATGGTAGATTCAGTATATAAACAATCCACCTGAAGATGTCCAAATGTAGTAGATAAAACAAGATGTAGATTAGTATGGGCGTATAGAAAATCCTACTCCTAAATAGACATAGTTATTTAAACAGTTAAAAGGTATTACAGAATCAACTGGATATATCTCTAAATTACTGGATGTGAATTGATATGATATCTAAATTAATGTTATTAGAATAGGTTACAATACAAATAAAAAAACAATAGTTATTAAATAAAGGTGTATCTAATGAAGTAATAGATAAGTTATTAAAAGCAGATCCTACTAATAAAAATAAGTCAAATACAGATAAAGTTGGTAGTTATACTGATTGGATTTTTAATACATACATAACAACAAATACAATCCCAAAAATTGAGGAATTAAAAAGCTCTTTAATCTTATACCATAAATATAAACACAAAATTAATGATACTACCAAACGACATATAAATAACTTCAAATCATTTGAAGATTTTATTACATTTATAAAATCACAACAATTTTAGTTAGGAACAGACAATTTTAAAATTATAGTCGAAGAAGAATACGATATTACATATTCTAAAAATTATATTATTCATATTCCGCACACACAAAATTAGGCTACAGAATTAGGAAAGGGTACAAAATGGTGTACTACTTCTGAAAACGGAGGAAATTTTAGAGATTATCAAGAACAAGGAATAATTTTTTATATTACAAATAAATCCACTAATGCAGAAAGATTTAATTTATTTTTAAAGTATCAATCGGAATATTTTGAAGATTATGATGAAGACTATAATAATCTAGAAGCCGAATATGATATTTTTGAATTTGCAGATTAGCAAAA
>Ga0172382_10007681_pt1 | contig 15248 bp, 20 predicted proteins | sample Leawel138RmetaG_FD_122245 | JGI IMG/M metagenome (GOLD analysis project Ga0172382, IMG submission 122245) | Leachate microbial communities from a municipal landfill in Southern Ontario, Canada - Leachate well 138R metaG | ecosystem: Engineered > Solid waste > Landfill > Unclassified | place...
TCTCGAAGTCGTGGTCCGTCGCGGCGGCGTTGGCTTCCCTGTAGGCGAAGTTACCGCCGATCCACACGGCACCCTCTCCGGCCGGGCCGCGCGTGCTGGCGAAAAGCAGGCTGGGAGTGCGATAGCGCAATGTGGGATCGTACGAGGCGGCCTCTATCGCCGCCGCCTCGGCTCGATCGGCAGCCGCTTCAGCGGCCGAAACAATCCCCGCGCTCGCCTGATCCGACAGCAGCCGGTACTCCGATCCAAGATCGAGGAACGCATGAAGGCTTCCGGCAGTCAGCCCCCCAGCGGCGATCTCATTGCCGCTATTGGTGCGCAGAGGCTTGCCGTTGAGTGTGACGTTGCCAGTGTTGGCGGCCGTGATGTTGACCGTCAGCAGCGCGGCACCCGGCGTCGTCGGCAGCGGCAGTAGCGGCGTGGCGATGATCGCATCAGCCGCGCCGGCGCCCGCGTTGCTGAATGGAATTATCGAGTACGGCAGGTCAAGCAGGCGCACCCACGAGCCGGCGCCGGATGCCCCTTGCTTCTGATAGATTCCGCTGAGGCTCGGGTCGGGGTCCGTCACCCACGCCATGGTAAGCGACGGGTAGTTCAGCAGCGACGGCAAACTGGCCGCGCCCTGGATGATGATGCCGCCGCCAGTGACGAACGCACGGAAACCACGCTCGACTTCCGTCATCCATCGCTGGAAGTCGACATTCTCGACCGCGCGACGATTGCCTCCGGCGTCGACAGGCGACGCGATCTCGTTGCCGAGCTTCGTGAAGAGCGACATGAACAGTCTCCGATGTATGGATGGGCGCGGGCCGGGGTGCGGTTAGCCCGGCGGAATGCTCGCGATGATGTATGAGCCGGTCACCGCCGTGCTCGGTGTGCCGTTCGAGGTGCAGGCCGTGACGGAGTAGTCGATCGTGATGTTGTTGGGCCACGTGGGCGGCGTGACAGGCGGTATCTCGACCGACACCTCGTCGCCGGGGCGACATGGCACCAGCTCGTCCATCGGCCAGCCGGGATCGCCCGCGCCACTCGCCTGAAACCGCAGATATGCGACATGCAGATCGGCCGGTGCCGTCGCGACGATCTCATCCGGGACCGGGCTCGCCGGGACGGGGGCAACATCCAGCGGCACCGATGGGGCGGTGTTTTTAACGATGAGCGGCCGCGTCTCCAGAAGCGGCGACCAGAATGAGCCATCTTCGTTCGCGTCAAAGAACCGGACACGGAAGTCGGCGTCCAGGTCCTCCCAATCGGCTGCGGCATAGGCAAGCCACGCGCCAAAAGTGCCTATCTGCTGCTCCGTCATCGACGCCCAGGGCGTCGGCATGCCGTCGCTATATGAGCGCCGCGTCGCCTCGGCGAGCGTCCCGCCCGTAACGCCGGCGAACCGGATGCGGACCTCGCGCGATGCGTCGGGATAGATGATCTGGCATGCCTCCGTCGGCGCAGCCGGCGTGTCCAGTTCCGATTCGTACTCGAACGTCGGCAGCACCGGCGGCGGCGTGGCTTCCATCGTCGCGGGGTTCCAGGGCGCCTGAAGCTCGGCCGGTATGACGGTGACAGGAATCTCGCACGTGCAATCCGCCGGAACCGTCCTGACTGGACCCTTGCGGCACTTCAGCGCGGCCGGGGTAAAATCCTCGCCGACATCGGGCACCTCGATCGTGATGATCCGCTTGCCCCAGGTCGCAAGCCCCGCCATGGTCGTCTTGATCAGTCCGCTGTCGGCCCGGCCCTCATAGAACATCATCCGGGCGATCCTCGATGCCTGATGGACGGTGTCGCAGAAGGGCAGCCGCACGCGCCGCTCCTGGTCGCCGTAGACATCGATGTCGTGGCTCACCCGCGCCCAGCCCACGCCGCTCAGATCGGCCTCGGCGATCTCGTACATCCGCTCCGACGAGAAATACTCCAGCGTGCAGATGTTCGGCCTCTTGGCCCCCTCCGGCCCTGCGGAGAGATCGTGGTCGATGTAGGGAGAGGCTATCCCCTCCTGTTCGCGGCTCCACGGCATGACGAGCTCGGTCGCCGGATCGTCCTCCAGCCAGGAGAAGGTGTATTTCCCCTCGGCGGTCTCCCGCAGCTCCAGGCCGGCCGAATCCAGCATCTCAAGCACGATGTCGGTGGTAAGCGGCCCTTCCCAGCCGCCCGACAGCGTGCATCGCGGCGCCGTGCCGCCGGCGACGGGCACGAGCGCATCGGCTTCGTCGGCCAGCCCGGCGATATCCGCCCAATCGAGCATCGCGCTCGACCATCCCGGCAGACGGCTGATCCAGTGCGCGCACCAGAGAGCGCCGTTACGGGTCCACTTGGTTTCGCCGGTACGCGGATCGAAGCACCTGCCGACGCGGGCAAGCACCCTCACGGCCTTGACGCCACCGGTGAGGAGACGCGCGAACCGCTCGCTCGCGGTGCCGGGATTGATGAACGTCAGCAGGGTTTGGCCAATACCCGCGACCCGATGATCGTCCGTCCATAACGTCGGATACGCTGATTTCAGCGCCGCCCACGCGGTTTCCGACCCGTCGCCAGGCTTGGTCTGGAGGTAGAGGTTCGACCCGCCCGGCGTGGCAAACGGAGGGCTGGAAACCGCGCCGTCTTCCTCGACCGTGACGGATCGGCCGTCGTAGAAATACTCCTCGACCGCGTCGATCGGGCCGAAGCAGTGCAGGATCAGACGGTGGATGGCGTAGCCGGCGGTGTTGCCTAAGCCGATCTTGCCCTCCAGCATCACCCGGCCGAAGGCGTATCGCCCGTGCCCCTCGGCACCTTTGCTCGTCTGCTTCAGGGTGTTCGGGTCGGCAGTCGGCGGCTTGGCGCGGATGAAGTTCGCTGCGGTGAGCGCCAGCGAGCCGATCGTTTGAAGCGCCGTGAGCCCGATTGCGGCCGCGCTAGCTGTGGGCAGGAGGCTACCCGCACCGACAGCGAGAAATGCCGAAATGACCGCGCTACCGATGGCTTCAAGCGCATGGGCATGCGCCGTCATTGCCAGCAGCGAAGCGCTGGCCAGAAGCGCCGTCTTCATCTTCATGGCTAGACCTGCCAGACCTTCAGCAGAAGGGGGATTTCCCGCACCTCGCCGTCGATCCGGCGCACGGTGAAGTCCGGGACGTGGTGTATGCGCACGCCCATCTCGGCCCGGCGCATGACGACCTGGCCGGGCAGGAAGATGCCGCCAACCGGTCCCTGCACGGTCTGGATGATCCCGACATCACCGATCTCCGGCACGCCGACGCGAACCACCAGATGGAGTTGGGCGGCGACGTGGTTCCAGATGTTGACGAGGCCGCCCCATGCCTCGATCTGCTCATGCGCCTCTTCCTTGCTGCCGTAATCCGGCCAATCGAACGTCCTTCCCGTCGTCTCGGCGACCCAGCGTGCCGGGAGCATCGAGCAGTCGTCGACGCCCCATTCGCACGGCTTGCCCTTCAACTCCTCGGCAATGGCGCGCAGCCGCTCCCCGCGCTCACGGGCTTCCTTCGCTGTCAGGCTCATGGCTTGTAGACCTCGACGATGTCCGCGTTGATGTAGTCGAGCCCCTTGTCCCCGGGATACCGCTGGCGCTGCCCGGTCGGGCTCCACATCGACCCCATGGTCGGGAAGTTCAGACCCTCGAACTCGCCGACGATCTTGAGCGAGATCGCACGCACCACCGGGCCGTTGATCAGCACGCGGAGCCCCGTCAGTCGCCCCTGAATCATCCGGCGGAACAACACGATCTGCTCGCCCGTCTCGGCGTCGAACGTCGCGAAGAAGAGATCGCAGACGCAGCCCTCGATCGCATGCCGGTCATCCCATATCGACTTGAGAAACTGGCGGTTCGCACCCGAGAACACGACGTCGACGGCCGGCGCCTGCCCGAAATACGGCTCCTCGACCGCTCCGAGCCCGACGAGTTGGCCGCCGAACGGATCGGACACACCTTCCCATTCGTAGCCGCCGATTTCGACCGGCCCCATCCCTGTGTGAAGACGGCGCGAGCCTGAAGGAAAGTCGATATGCGCGAACCACGCAGGTTGAACATAAAGCGCCGAGAGCGCTACGAAGTCCTGTTGCGAAAAGTGCGACATGGCTCAACCTAGATTCGACAAGCATCAGGCCCCATGCTTCCATCAGCCCGTCTGACGGAGGGGATCGTGCATTTCATTCTTGCTGTGCTGCTGGCTTTCGCGTCTTCGCCAGGCATTTTACTGGCTCAGACTCCCGAGGACGAGCCAAGCCCACCAGCTGTTGAAGAGAAGAAGCCCGACGAGGGTGCCTATGGCGCTGATCGCAACCATCACATTACTTCTGAGCCCAGTAGTAGCCACGAAGAGGAGGCCGAAAACGAGACTGCTGAGAAACACTACACCGATGTAGAGCGGGATCGGCAACCTAATCATCCACTGCTCCTGGGAGACAGCCTCGTGGGCAAAGGCGACCTCCACTCCCGGCAGTTGCAGCGGCAATAGCGTGACGACCACCGCCACGACAATCACAGAGTGTCGGGTAAACATCACTCAGTCCACAAAATGACGACGCACGTAGGGGTCGATCACCTCGGTGAGCAGGATGTCACCGCCATCGGTATAGCCTGGCACCTGACCCGGCGCGTTCGCGGCATCCTTGTTCGTCGGGCGCAGGACGATGACCGGATGCAGCGTGGCGTAGTCGCCGGCCTGGAGCGCCTTGCGAAGACGATACTTCACCCGGTAAACACCCGGCTCCAGCACCTCCACCACGCGGTACATGCCGAAGTGGAATGGGAAAAAGCCGAGCTGATCGCCGTAGCCTAGCGTGTGACCCCAGAACTTGTCTTCCAACCGAATGATGCCTGTGTTTGCCGCCGCATCCGCAACGACCTGCACAGTCGGCGCGGTCGTCTTCCACCCCGCCCCGTTTGACCACGACATCCCGTTGGACCAGTTCTGGCTACCAACGCCATGCCAGTCGCAGTGCGAGCCGCCGATAATCCCCGCCTCAGCAGGGCTCATCATGTCGCGATCATAGACCGTGAAGCGCATGGCGTTGACGCCGCCGTCCAAGGCGTCGAGCAAGCCGCGCTGGAAACGAGCACGACGGTTCTGCGAGATTGGCAGCCCCAGCCGGAAGGCCCATATCCCGCCGACGCCAGCGAATACCTGCTCCGAGCCGTCCTGCGCTGTGTTGGATCCGGAATTGCGTACGTTGGGGCCGTTGACGACTTCAAGAGCATTAATCCCGAGTGCGTCGTTCCATGTCAGAAGGCGGGCCATATAGACTCCGTACAGGCAAGATGCTTCCCTATGGCGTCAACCAAGGGAGGGGATGATGGCTGACCTAATCACCACGCCGGAAGGATTTGAGCGCGGCATGGCTAAGGCGCAGTTCCAGAGGCTACTCGTGCTTCTGGTCAATCACGGAGTGAAGGCCGAAGAAGCCTCGAAACTCTGCCTAGGGCTCGCTGAAATGGCGCGAACCTTGGAGGTTTTGCCTGTGCTTCAGCCGTATGCCGACATGACCGCTCAGCACTACGAAGACATGGCGAACTTGATGTTTGGAGGCAGTCTTCTACCTCGCGACCCCAAAAGCTAGCGAGTTCGGCAGGCGTCATCCCGGCAATCATCCGGTTTCGTTCTTCGTGGCTCATCATAGTCCACCTCCCGGCGAGATCGTGCGCGTGCGGCGGGTCCGCTGCGCATCCATCGCGCCCAGCGCCATCGACGGCACCGCGCGCGCCACCTGTCCGGCCGCCTTTGCGCTCTCCTGCATGGCGACAGGTCGCGACGAACGTTCCACCGCGCTTTCAAAGCCGCCATCGGCGTCGAACCGCGAGACGATCTCCAACCGCAAGGGCTGGTTGTTGTTGGCGTGGTTCTGATTGGAGGCGCGGACGCCAAGAGAGCCGTCCCGTCCGCGATGAAGCGGCATGATCGCCTCCGGCCCAGCCTCACCCATAAGACCGATGCCTTTGGCGAAAGGAAACACGGTCGGCTTATTGATAACGCCGCCCTTGGCGAAGGGGATGATGTTGCCGGACTGGAAAGCGCCGCCCTTGGAGAACCCTAGCAGCGAACCCATTAGCCCGCCGAAGAAGCCACCACCGAATAAGCCACCGCCACCGGAAGCCTGCATGATCTGATTGATATATTTGAGCGCGGCCTGTCCGGCCTGGATGAGAGCGTCTTTCCACGATAGAGTGCCGTCGAGAAGCCCTTTCAGGATGCCACCGAACCCCTGCCCGAGGCTCTTCTTTGCACCTTCGGACGCATCCTCAACCTGCTTAATGGCATCTGCCGCCGCCTTCGCGCCGCCGCCACCGGACGAACCCCTGCCTTTCCCTGCAATCTCGTTCAGCGCCCCGTTCGCAGCCCCAAGCGCCGCCGTCATGCCCTCCGTGGCTTCCGTCGCGGACTTCGTGCCGAAGGCAATTTCCTTGAGAGCACCGACATAATCGCGCGACATGGCTTCCGAATATGCGCCGCTTGCCGCATCCATAGCCGCCGAAGCCGCGCCCTCATATGGGTTCTTGACCCTTCCGAAGCTGAACTCCCCAATCGTGCCGATGTTGATGTTGTCGCCAATGCCGAACGGCAAGGACTTCATGGCCGAATTGATCTTGCCGATATATTCGTCGATTTTTCCGGTGACGGCGTTCACCATGCTTTCGACACCGCCAATTACGGCATTGGCGGTTGAATAAACCAGATCGCCCAGGGCAGCCGGCAGCAGTGACCACGACGCCTTGATCGCCTCGTATGCTCCGACAAACACCCCGACCACAGTATTGATCGTGCCCTCGATGATCGCCACGAAGTCGATGCCGATTGCCTGCTTGATTTCATCACGGAACAGGTATGCAGCGGTAACGGCCGTCGTCAGTGCAACGGCGATGGCTCCGATTGGATTGGCAGCGATGGCAGCAGTAATGGCCGAAATCGCGGCAACGCCAGCCGTGCCGAGCGCGACGAACCCGGAGGCCATCGCAGCGAGCATCGCAGGCGCGAAGTACGTAGCCAGCGCCACCCCTGCCACCGCAGCCCCGCGAGCGATCACACTGATATTGTTGGCCACCAGCATGATCGCGTCCGAGATACGCTGCGATGCACCCGTGGCCTGATCCAACTGCCCGATGAACGCCATCAGGTTCGTTTGCAGGCGCGTGAACGCATCACCGATAGTGGCGGGCATCTCGCCAGCGCGCTCCCGCAATTCGTCCAGCCGGGTAATCAGTGCTGTGGCGATCACGTCGCCGGTGATCTTGCCCTGAGACGCCATCGCACGGAGACCGCTTTGCGTCGTGCCGAGATGATCGGCGAGCACCTGCGCAACCTCGCCACCATTCGCCAGAACGGTTTCCAGCCCATCGGCCTGTAGCTTGCCGACCGCCATCGCCTTGGACAGTGCATTTTGCACCGATGCGGCCCGCTCGCCTCGCGTCGCCGTCAAAACAAGCGCATGGTTCAACGCTTCGGTGAAGTCCGCCGCTTCCGTCGCGCCCTTGCCGAGATCGCGTAGCACCGCCACATTGCGCGAATACACCTCAACCGTCTGATCGAGCGGAGAATAGGAGGCGTTGGCGATGTCCACCATGCGCTGCATCATGGCGGGCGCAGCATCCATGTCCTTGATGGCAGCGCCGACGCGACTTTGCATATCGCTCCACGCATCCGCGTATCGAAACACAGCAGCGGTCGCGAGCGCACCGCCGATAGCGCCGAGAACATTCGCCATTCTGAGCGCCACCGTGTGCCACTTGCCATAGGCCGCAGCCGCCTTGTCCGCGCTACGGGCCGCATTGTCGTTTGCAGCCGCAGCCTTGCGCGCGGCGGATTCCGCACCCTTGCCCATGCCCTGCGCGGACTTCTCAGCCCGGTCCGCCGCCCCGCTGAATTTGTCGAGGCTGCCGGACGCACGATCAACCTGATCGAACTTTACAGCCAAGCCTAAAGAGGCGACATCAACCATTCCGCACCTCACTTGCCCGACATTGCCCCTCGGAACATCTCCCGAGAGAACTCTTTCGGCTTGCCGTCTCTGTTCACATGATCGAGATAAACGCCGTCCATCGCGCGGATGCAGCGCGTGAACATCGCCGCTTCATCCGCTGGCCACCCGGATGTGTAGAGCCGGATGGAGCTATACTGGATAGGTCCCGCGCCCATGCCGATCTGCCGATCCGACGAAAGCTCCCAGAATGCGGAATACCAGGCCGCCGCACCCGGCGCGAACTCCGGCGGCCACAGGCTATCCGGTATCTCCTGCCCGAACCGTTCAAAGTCTTCCCGCTGCTTTTCAGCATCCGGGTTCGACAATGCCCAGCTCAGGCAGGCCGTCAGTTTTTTTCAAGTTCCTCGGCAGTGTCTTCCAGCCGGTTATCCACCTGCGTAGCCGCATCGGACACCATGCCGAGGAACTTATCGCCGGTGCGCGACGTGAGCCACTTGCGGGCAAGCTCTCTGCTATAAGGGAGAGGCTTTCCGCCTTCGGTCAGCCCATCCCAATCCAGCAGGATCACTTCGGCGACAAGCTCCCGAATGATGCGGATTTGCACCTCGTGCAGGATCGCGCCGGTAGCATCACGCTCCTTGCGCGCTGTGCGACGCTCCTTGAACGACTTGGCCGACTGGACCTTTTGCGAAGACCAGCCGCGCACCTTGAGTTTCAGGCCCGGCGCATCGGCGATGTCGTCGATCCATACGCCATCGTCGATTTCCGCGATGGCCTTCTCGCTCAGAAGTAGCTCATGGATTTCCATGGTCAGACCTCGACCACGTTGCTGTCCACACCGATGGACCAGCTACGCAGATGAACGTCCGTCGCGCCGCCGCCCTGACGAGCGCCCGGAAGCGCCAAGCCGAAGAAAAGATCGGTCATGCCCGCAGGCGGAGCGACGGCGGTATGCGTGCCGCTGCCAGCGCCGGACGTGTTGATGGCAGAACCGCCTGCCGTGGCGGATACCTGAAACTCATTGGCTGTCAGTCCGGCCGAGATGACATAGTAGACCGTGGCAGGCGTCAGGCCAGTCGGGAGCGTGCCAGTGGTCGAGAAGACGACCGGCTGCCCAGCGACGAGGCCATGGCCGTTCCACGTCACGACAGCCGGCGATGCATTGGTGATCGTGACGGTGGACTCCGGCGCGCAATCCGCCCCCCATTCGATCTTGAACGAATAGGGCTGGCAATCGTCAATTGCCTCCTTGAACTTGATCTGGCCAGGGTCCAGAGCCATGGGAATGAACTGGTTTTCCATGGTCCCGGCATCGCGCGTGGTCTTGAACTTTCGCACACGGCGCTCGTTCAACAGCGCCTGCGAGCCGACCTCCTGTGTGTCGCCGATGGCACCTGCATTCACCCACCCGCCGATCTCTGTCCAGCTTTCGCCGGCAAAGTCGGATGCGGAAACGGTTCCCTTCGCGGTCTTGCGGCTGCCAATGTACAGCTTGCTTCCAGATACTGCGTACAATCCACTCATGTTTTGCTCCTGCGCATGATGACGGCCATCGGTGCCGCCTTGGTTGTCCGGCACGCGCCGGGATGAAAGGTGTTGCTATTTCTTGCCGCGCTTGATTGGCTTGTCCGCAAGTTCGTCCGCGCCAGTCTTTTCCTTGACGCCGACGATCTCCGCAGCGCCCTTGGCGACATGGCCCATCGCCTCGCCGAGCTTTGCACTCAGCAACGCTTCCCGCGCCATCTTTCGGCGCGCTTCACAGTCTGCACACATGGCAGCCTCCTATGCGAATGTTCTCAAATCGATGCGAACCTGCGTCCGCAAATATGCATCGTCGCGATATGCCCCGAGCACATCCGGAGCCTTCGTGACATTCACCCCGACGCCCTGAAACGACATGCACAGGCCGGCCGGGAAGTGCTTGGCAATCTGGCCCGCATAGTCTCGGATGGCATCCTTGTGCGTCTTGCCGGACCCTGTCCCCACATTGGCAATCGGCCAGCAGAGGGTGAGCAAGAGCAAGCCTGGTCGCTCGTGCGGCGCAGCAGCTTTGATCAGTAGCCTGGCTGTCCTGTTGGGCTCGTGGTGGCACTCGATATAGGGCGCAGGCTGGCCGCCATCCGTCGGCGGCGCCACAGGCTCGCCGTCTGTCCAGACCTTCGAATAGGCCGGCAGGCAAGTCGCCACGCGGGCCTGTATGGCTTGGCTGATCTTTGTCTCAATCGTGGGCGTGGTCATAACAGGCCGAACCTCTTCCCAACTTCGGCAGCCTTTGCGGCGACGATTTGGGGCCACCTCATCGCAACGAGGTCAACCCAAGGTCGGGGTGCCCGGCCGTTCGACCCCGCGTGCACGAAAAATCCGTAGGCGGCCGTGTAGCCCAAAAACACGGTATCCCCGAGTTCCGCGCCCGCGATGACGAGGATCACGTCTCCATAGTCCGCATTGACCGGAACCCCCGGATTATCGCGGATCAGGCGAGGCATTGCCTCTGTCGATGCCACCAGAGATGCCCGCAGGAAGCCGGTGCGTCGATAATTCGGCGTCTCCGGCGTGTCGTAGACCATTTCCGTGATCTGGTCGTTGAGCTGCTTTACCAGCTCTTGAGCGGCCTCCCGGAAGACTGCTTCCTCGGCTTCCTTTACGCGTCGGGTCCAGCCCTCGATCTGGGCGGCGAATGTCTGGTTAGCCACCAGTGCGTTCTCGATACCGGCGAAGCGCCTGTCCTGCGAAATCAATCGTCAGGTCTATGGCGCATTTGCAGCCGATGGTATGCTTCGCCGGCAGGTTCGGGTCATGCGGCCCGGTGCAGCTCGCCCCGTCCGGCAGCGTGAAAAGTTCGTTGAAGCCAACCGACTTGCCGGCCATCGCCATGTGGTCGAGGCGCGGCTCGCGCGAAACCGTCCTGCGCCAAGTTTTCATCACATCCTGTACTTCGATCTTCCCGGCGTCGATCTGCTGCTGAAAGGCGTCCATCCTCGAGCGCGCCAGCGCCATGTGTGTTTCGTGTATGGCGAGTTGATCGCCGCGCCATTTCAGCGCCTTGTTGGCGTATAGCCGCGTGACCCGCTCGACTTCTTCCGGCGCAAGCCCTCTGCCTTCGCGGATCGCCTTCAACACCGTCCTGTCCAGCCGCTTGTCGCGATTGGCGAAGGTCAGATAGTCCCGCATATAGGCCACGTCGCCCTCGCGCATGGCGCGCTCGATCCGGGCGACAGTCTCCATCTGCGGGCGGGACAATCCCACCAGGCCACCTTCGCGCTGCCCGCTGACACGGTTCACGCGCCCGGCGATCAGCCTGCCTGCATCATATGGCGACTGCCCGCGCGCAAGGTTCTCGGTCAACACGGCGGCGATACCGTCGCGCGCCTCGGTGACGATGCCAGTGACCAGCCGAGCAGCGTGATCGCGCATCGCCTGCTCGCCAGCCAAATTTCTGACACCCCACGAAAATTGAACCATCCCGCCCGAGGGGTCACGGACGATAGGCATCGAACTCACGGTCGCTATGCCGCCGCCGTGATAGGTCTGGATCAGAGCATTCTCAAAACGGGCGAAAACGCCATCGGTAAGCCCAAGGTCGGCAACGGCCCCTGCAATGTCTCCGCGCTCCAATTTCTCAACCAGTCTGCGCAAAACGATGTTGCTGCGTATCTGGTCAATGGCCTCGACCCACGCGGCCCTGATTACAGGTTCCCAATCTGCCGCGACCTGCTCAAGCAACTCACGAGCCGTCAGTCTTTTCAGCATTCGCTATGCCTCATAGAAAAAGGCGGCTCCCGAAAGAACCGCCTTTGATTGCCTGCCAGACCGAAACTCGCCAAGACTTGACGCGCCAAAACGCAGCCCGCCTCAACTCACCATGCCTGCCATGCCACAACTAGCCCGACCTGACCGCGCCACAACGGGCCGTGCCCCGCCTGCCCCGCCTTACCCAACCGAACCTGCCATGCCCGACGACACCATTCCTTGCCGCGCAGCGCCATGACCTAACTTGCCGAGCCTGCCACTCCACGCCCAACCGCAACGTACCTTAGCTCGCCACAACCCGCCTTGCCTGCCACGCCCCGCGCCAACTCACCTTGACCCGCGTTGCCATGCCTGCCGTGCCCAAACAGACCATACCCCACCGTACCTTGCCCCGCAGCGACTTGCCTCACCTGCCAGACCAGTCCTCACCCCGCCTTGCCTCAACCGGCCTCGCCCAACCGCACCTGCCATACCTTGCCGCACCCAGCCTCGACGGAACCCGCCTTGGCTAAGCTGCGATCTTCAAGCCTTCTATGGTGGCGAACAACCCGGCAAATTCCTCAAGCTCGGCATATCGTTCGCGCCAATCATTCAATTCCTTGAGCGCACGGGCAAGAACCTGCTCGCGCAATTCGTCGTCGCTCATGGCATGAGCGATTGAGGTGTAGGAGCGGTCTTCATCGCGCGACACATTCACAAACGCGCGGATCGGGCCGGTCTTCTGCTCGCCCTCGACATAGGAGACCGAAAGCATCCGAATGACGTAGCCTGCCTGCGAAAGACGATACTGGTGCGCCGCCTTCCTGTCGTTCCATTCAAAGGCCGGATGAAGCGGCGACTTCTTGTCCCGCGCTTCCTCGACCACGGTTTCCTGCGCCAGCCGACCGTTGTTCACGGTGCGGATGCGCTCCAGTTCCTCGCCGGCCACTTGCGCGGGGATCGGAACCCCCGCGTGAGCGCGCCACTTATAAACGGTCTGCGTCATGCTTCACCGCCTTTCGCGACATGGAAGCGGCCATAAGGCCCGTCGCGCTCCGGTCGCCATTCTCCGACGCCAACAGCGAAGCCGGCCGTCTCGAACAGATTCACAACCTGCTCTGCCGACATCAGGTTGGCATTGTACTTCACCGTGAGCGTTGCCGACCACGGATCGAACTCGCCACGATAGCGAAGATCGGCGGTCCCCATCCCGACGCGGGCAATGTCTTCCCGCATCGATGGCGGAGCGCCCTTGATCTCGATGAACTCGCCTTCGACATGGAATGCCTGCCGAGCTGCGACCTTCGTGATAGAGCCGATTGACGTGCAGGCCGTGACCGCAGCAGCCTTGAAGCCGACCGCAGGGAACCCGAAACGACCCTTCGTCACGTCTTCCTCTGTCGGCGCATCCGGCATGCCGTCGAGCCAATACATGCTCTCCACGAAGTCCCGCCACGGGTCTTTCGCCTCTTTTCCGGCAGATGCCTTCTTCATCTGCTTGTCGAGCATCTGCTTCTTCGCCTTCTCGCTGAACTTGTGAACGATCAGCGGCGAATCCCCGATGATCGGGATTTCGATTGTTTCGATTGCGAGCCTCGGAAGCTCGATAGCGGTCGTCATTTTCTTCGGCGCAGCGGCCATTTCGGTTCTCCTGTCCTATGCGCGGAATGCGCTTTCGGTTTACAAGAGTAACCCTATCGGTTAGTTTCATGCCCGTCAATATTAAAATAACCCTTACGGTTATCCATCTTGCCGCTACGGAGGGCATCATGCTACAGGCGGTTATGATTACCCCGGCCCAGATACGCGCCGCGAGGGCGCTGATAGGCTGGAAACAAACTGATCTAGCAGCGGCGTCCGGCGTGTCCGAAATGAGCGTCAAGAACATCGAGCGAGGCGTAACCGACCCTCGCGCCTCGACGCTTCAAGCGATGCAGGACGCGCTAGAGACGGCTGGCGTGGTGTTTCTGGATGGCGGCGTCAATCGAGATGGCGGCCCCGGCGTCCGTCTCCGCTAGCGAATAATGAACCGATGCGCCACCGGGACGCCCGCCCCCGGCACGGTCAGATCGCGCATGATGGTGACGGTCATCGCTTCGCCCTCACTTCAAGCGTAGCGCGGGCCGGGTCTTCGGTGATGTCCAAAATGGTGTAGGTCTCGCCCCTTGCCGTGATCGTGTCCGTAAGCTCGGGCCGGAAAGGCATCCCCTGCTGGATGAGTATGATTTTCACGTCGCCAACATTCACAACGCCGGCCGCGATCAGCCGGGCGTCGTATACGTCTACGAAGCCCTGAAACTCGTGCTCGACAGTCGTGATCGGCGCGGTCCACTCCTGCCACGAAGGCCAATCGTCCGGCGGCGGCTCCTGATGCGAGCGCGGGATCGTCATCGAATACGGGATGTCTGCCGCCTCAAGCGCATCGGCAACCCATTCGGCAATATCGTCTTCGAGGATCGACATTTCAGCCCCTCACCGCGCGGCCGAACGTGACGCCGCGTGCGACCGACCGCACAAGCCCGCGCAGCTTTCCGTCGATAGCCTGAAACACCGTGGTCGCCGGCGCACCGTCCGCAAACTCGACGCGGGCCGAACCCGCGCCGACAGCCTTGATCTTGCCGCCCCGCTTGAGGTCCGGCGACATGCTGCCCGGCTTTGCCAGCTCGCGAATAGCCGCCTCACACGTCGCCTCGACAATCTGGCGCGGGATTGTGTCGTCGGGCAATTCCTCGCCACGAAACCACGCATCCGAGCGCGGCCATTCCAGCGCCTGCGAGGCCGATGCAGGCTCACCGATGAAGCGCGGGCCATACTCACCATCGATCCACGCCGTTGCGCGCCGTGCCGCTGCCTCAGCCGCCGCGATGGCCGCTTCTGTACCGGGCGTATCGCTTCCAGTGATCGGGAACGACGCGCCATGCTTTACGGCGTAGGCGTTTATCGTTTCGATGCTGGCGTATGAATATGACGAAGCCCCGCCCGGCGTTATGTCCAACGGCATGTCGCATCCCTCAATTCAGGAAAGCAGGCTCGAAAGCCGAAAGGTCGATCGAGAACCAGCGGCCTTGCTCGTCAGGCCCGGCAACCGCGACGACTGCATCGTCAGCGGCGCACTCGTCACCCTCAAAATCCAGCCAGTTCGTAACCGCGATGCGTTCGCCCGTATTCAGGACTGCGACGGCACGGGAGCGGCTGACCGCTTCGACCTCAGCGTCATAATCGGTGAACGGGCAGCGCATGACTACGCGCCCCGTTCCTCGCGGGCCATGTCCCGCAGCGCAAGCAGGTCTTCCACGCTGTCGCGCGGGTCGAACTCGACGCCCTCGCCCTCAAGGTCGGCCTCGATCTCACGGCGCGTCAGGCCGTTGGATGCGGTTTCGTTCATCCGGGCATCCTTGGCAGCGTCGAACGCCTCGATCAGCTTCGGGCGGCCAGTCTTGTGGTGCGGAGCCTTGCCGGTTAGGGATTCGATGGCGGCGCGCAGTTCATCGTCGGACGGATAACCGTCGCTATCAGCATCGGCCGGGACGCCAGTCTCGCGGGCAATCGCCGCCTTGGCGTCCTTTTCCGTATCGAATGGCCCGGTGATGATGTCGTGGCCCTGCTTCACA
>Ga0172382_10007682_pt1 | contig 15246 bp, 16 predicted proteins | sample Leawel138RmetaG_FD_122245 | JGI IMG/M metagenome (GOLD analysis project Ga0172382, IMG submission 122245) | Leachate microbial communities from a municipal landfill in Southern Ontario, Canada - Leachate well 138R metaG | ecosystem: Engineered > Solid waste > Landfill > Unclassified | place...
GAAGTGGAAATTAGAAGTTTAATTAAAGATTTTTCTTTGTCGAGTGAGATTAATTACACAGAAGCGCAATTAAAAGCAATCTACACTAGTTTAACTAACAATTTTTCGATCGTTACTGGCGGACCTGGAACAGGAAAAACGACAGTGATTAAAGGAATAGTTGAAACTTTTATAACCCTGCATAATTATCAAAATAAAGATATGATAAAACTAGCCGCGCCAACAGGAAAAGCAGCGAAAAGACTTTCAGAAGCTACTAACTTTTCTGCCACGACTATTCATAAACTTTTAGGCTATGATTTCACCGGTAATTTCAAATATGATGAGCACAATCTAATTGAAGCGAGATTAGTCATAATTGATGAGGCTTCAATGTTAGACTGTCTGTTAGCTAAAAGACTTTTTCAAGCGATTAAGTTAGGCACTAAGGTTATTTTAGTTGGTGATGCTAATCAATTACCTTCAGTGGGACCTGGAGATGTTTTAAATGATTTGATTAACTCCGATTTGTTTAATACGGTAAAACTCGATTTAATTCATCGTCAAGCGAGCGATTCTAAAATCATTTCTTTAGCCTATGATATTCTTAATAAAAATATCAATGAGGATTTCTTTCATAACTATTCTGATCGAGAGTTCATTAATGCGAATGACCAATTTATCGGATCAAGAATTATTGAAAGAATCAATTATCTGGTTAAGGACGGCTATAGTTTGATTGATGATATTCAAGTGCTTATACCTGTCTATAAAGGTTATAATGGGATTGACCGGATTAATTCACTTATTCAGTCGAGTTTTAATTCCGCTAATAAGCAATTTTCATTAAAATATCGAGATAAGGAGTTTTGGTATAACGATAAAGTTATGCAACTGGTTAATCAACCGGAAGATAATATAATGAATGGAGATCAAGGAGTAGTTGTTGGGATTACTGATAACGATGAGTTAATCGTTGACTTTAGCGATAATTTAGTTAAATACAATCTTAAAGATTTAGATAATTTGACCTTAGCTTATGCAGTTTCTATCCATAAGTCTCAAGGCTCTGAGTTTAAAGGGGTTATTTTACCCTTAAGTAAGGCTTACACAATCATGTTGCGACGGAAATTGTTATACACAGCTGTTACAAGAGCTAAGGAGAAGCTTTATCTAATCGGCGATTTTGATGCTTATAAACGAGGGGTTTTAGGAATAGATCGTAAACGAAAAACGCAATTAAACCGATTTTTATCAGAAGAAGTTAAGAATAATTCATCTACACAAGTAAAAATCAGCGATTTTTTGTAATTTGTTTGCAATAACTCAGAAGATATTGTATAATATCTTGCGTAAATCGATGACGAAGATTAGTAATAAATTATTTATAAAGAATAGAGAGTTTAGGGTTGCTGAAACTAAACATAAGTAATTTGTGAAGCTGCTTCTGAGAGGTAGAAAAAATACCCGTTATTGACCTGCGTTAAGGGTCTCATGAGTGCTAGCTAATGCTAGAATTAAGGTGGTACCGCGTTTAATCGTCCTTTGATATTTTAGGGGCGGTTTTCTTTTTTTTAAAAAGTCAAAAAGAGGTGAGAATTAATGAAATATTTAACTGGAAATGAAATCAGACAAACTTGGATAAGGTTCTTTAAGGACAAACATCACGCTGTTGAAGAGGGTGCGTCTTTAATTCCAAATAATGATCCAACACTTTTATGGATGAATTCTGGAGTAGCGGCTTTAAAGAAATATTTTGATGGGAGAGTAGTACCTAAGAACCCAAGAATCGTTAATATTCAAAAATGTATCCGTACTAACGATATTGATAATGTCGGAAATACAGCTAGACACCACACGTTTTTTGAAATGATGGGGAATTTTTCGATTGGTGATTATTTTCGTGATCAAGCAATTGAGTTTGGTTTTGAATTGATGACTAGTGATGAATATTTTGGCTTTCCTTTAGATAAACTCTATTTCACATATTATCCAACGGATGAAGATACATATCAACGCTGGTTGGATCTTGGAGTTAGCCCCGATCATCTGATTGCTAGTGAAGGAAATTTCTGGGAAATTGGAAATGGGCCTTGTGGACCTTGTACAGAAATCTTCTTTGATCGCGGGGAAACTTTTGGAAACTTTACCACAGAATCAATAAAGAAAGATGTGGAAAATGATCGTTATGTAGAACTTTGGAATATTGTCTTGTCTCAGTATAACGCTATTGAAGGTTTGAATAGAGAAGAATATCCTGAATTACCTTCAAAAAATATCGATACTGGAGCTGGATTAGAACGTTTTGCTTCAGTTATTCAAAACGCAAAAACTAATTTTGAAACCGATCTTTTTATGCCGATAATTGCAGAAATTGAAAAGTTATCTAAAACAAAATATCAAGGACAAAAAGCTTTTAAAGTTATCGCTGATCACATTAGAACAGTGACTATGGCTGTTAGTGATGGGGCGATGTTAAGCAATGAAGGTAGGGGTTATGTCTTAAGAAGGTTATTGAGAAGAGCGGTAAAGTATGGAAAACAATTAAAGATTACAAGACCGTTTCTAGCTGATTTGGTTGATGTGGTTGTTGAAGTGTTAAAACCATTTTATCCTTATTTAGTTAACAAAAAGGTGATTGTTAAAAAAATTGTTGCGACAGAAGAGCATAAATTTTTAGAAACATTACTATCTGGAGAACGTAAATTAGAAGAAATTATTCAAAATTCTAATGAAAAAATAATTTCTGGAGAAGCTGCGTTTTTATTATATGATACCTACGGTTTTCCTTTAGAATTAACCAGCGAATATGCTAATGAACAGGGATATGTAGTTGACACCGAAGGCTTTAAACGAGAAATGGAAAAACAAAAGGAAAGAGCAAGAAGTGCGCGAATGGACTCAGATTCAATGATGGGTCAAAATGAAGAGTTTTTGAATTTCCATCAACCAAGTAAATTTGTTGGTTATGAGAGTTTGAGCACTCGCTCAACAATCATTAAAGTTTTTTCGGAAGGTCTAGTCTTAGATGAAACTCCATTTTACGCTACCTCTGGTGGTCAGGTTGCTGATGTGGGAAGAATTTATAACGAAAAGTTTGATTTGCAAGTTAGGGATGTAGAAAAACTTCCTAACGGACAATTTTTGCATAAAGTTGATAAAGAATTATCAACTGAATATGAAGGAATGATTGTTCAAGCAAGAGTCGATGAAGATAACCGAAAGATGACAGAATTTCATCATTCAGCTACACATTTACTTTTTAAAGCTTTAAGGGATCTCTTAGGAAATCATGTTTCGCAACAGGGTTCTGAAGTAAAGGCTGATGGACTGAGATTTGATTTCAATCATTTTGAAACTATTGATGATGAGTTGATTTTAAAACTGGAAAATACTGTCAATCAGATGATTAAAGAAGAATATCCAACCAATACTAAAGTAATGACTGTAGAAGAAGCTAAAAACATGGGTGCTATTGCAGAGTTTGGTGAAAAATACGCTGATAAAGTACGAGTAATAGATTTGAAATACACCTTGGATTTATGTGGTGGAACCCATGTTAAAAATATCAGTGATATTGATAGATTTGCAATTAAATCAGTCGCTTCAATTGGTTCAGGTATTTACCGAATTGAAGCGGTGGTTAATAAAGCGGTTGATAATCTTGAAAAGAGTTTGGTGGGGTTAAATCAAGATATTGATAATTTGCTGATAAAGGCAAAGAAAATCCTTGAAGAAGCTTCAAAAGCTGATATTATGGTGGAGTTTAATTACAAACCAAGCAAGAGTAATCTAGGTAGTTATCAAGATGTTATTAATAAAAGGATAGATCTTGCTAATGCACAGATGGCGGTTAAAGAACTAGAAAAAGAATTCAAGCGTTTAAAACAAGAAAAAGTTAAAAATGAGATCATTGATTTAAGTGAATTTATCTTTGAAGATAAATTGATTGCGAAATTAACTAATGTTAGTTCTGAAGTCTTAAAACAAGTTGCCGACGATGAGATTGCTAAGGATGGAATCAATTTTATTTTCTTAGCTTCAATCGTTAATAAAAAAGTTGTTTTTGTCGCAAAAAGTTTAGATAAGACTTTGAATGCTGGTCAATTGGTAAAAACTGCAGCGCAAATTTGCGGTGGAAACGGTGGCGGTAGACCTGATTTTGCTCAAGCCGGAGGGAAAGATGTGAATAAGGTAGATCTTGCTTTAGATAAGATTAAGGAAATCATATTATGAGACATGTTGGTTTGGACTTAGGTTCAAAAACTTTAGGGATAGCCTTAAGTGACAGTTCTAATACTATCGCTTCTAAATTAACTACAATAAATTTTGCAAATAATGATTTTCAATATGCAATCGAAGAATTATTTGATATACTAAAGACGATAGAATTTAAGTGTTTCGTTTTGGGTTTACCAAAGAATATGGATGGAAGTTTGGGATTCCAAGCTCAAACATCGATTAGATTCAAAGAACTTTTAGAAGCTAAATTTAAAAAACCAGTTATTTTATGGGATGAAAGACTAACCTCAAAAATGGCTGAATCAATGATGATTACTGCAGATTTAAGCCGCAAAAAAAGAAAAACAAAAATCGATTTTGTGGCTGCTACAATAATATTACAAAGCTACTTAGATAGCAGAAAGTGAGAAAAAAATGGAACAATATGATGATACATTCATTGTAATCGACGAATTAGGAAATGAAAAAGAAGCAATTATTATTATGACTTTTGATTCTGAAGAATTTAATAAATCTTATGTGGTTTATCAAATGAAAGATGATGAAGACGAAGAATATTATGCAGCTAGTTTTGACCCTGAAGAAGGCAATGAAGGCAATTTAATTCCAATAGAAACTGATGAAGAATGGGATTTCGTTGAAGAAGTATTAGAGAGTTTCTTAGAAGAAGAAGAGGATGAATCGGTAGAAGATACTAAAAATGAATAAGTATTTAACCGATTTAAATCAAAAAGATCAGCCTGAGATTATTCAAGAGATATTGTCTCAGGCTGAAAAGTTTGAAACCCCGATAATCAGTTGGGAAGGAATTAATCTAATTGTCCAGTTGCTTAAGCTTACCAATGCGAAAAAAGTATTAGAGATTGGTACAGCGATTGGTTTTAGTGCAATATATATGTCACTTTCTACCGGAGTTGAAGTCACAACGATAGAAAGAAACGAATTTAATTATAAAATAGCTAAAGAAAACATTCTTAAAGCGAACCTTAACAATCAAATTAACCTCATAATGAATGATGCTTTAGAATATCAAACAGATGAGGTTTTTGATTTGATTTTTATTGACGCTGCTAAAGCTCAGTACTATCGCTTTTTTGAAAAATATAAAACTAATTTAAAACCCAAAGGGATTATTATCTGTGATAATCTTTTATTTCATGGGTTGGTTGAAAAACCGGAAGAATCAAGTTCAAGAAATGTTAGTCAATTAGTCAGAAAAATAGATGATTTTAACAAAAAACTTGTTAGTCATCCTGAATTTGATACTTACATTTATGAGATAGGCGATGGATTTTCAATATCAATTAAGAAATGAGGTAAGTTGATGAACATTGTTGCTAGAATAAAAAACTTATCAGAAATAAATCATCTTATCAACATCGGCGTTGATGTTTTTTTAGTTGATACCACGCTATCTGTTAGAAAAATAAATCCACAAATTTATCAAAATCTCTCAGAAATTTGTAAATATAATAAACCAGTCTATTTATCTGTAAATAAGATGATTCATGAAGATGATCTAGAAACTTTAGAAGAAATTTTCTCTCAGGCAAAAAACCTAGGTATTGATGGTTTTGTCATCGGTGATTTAACCGCAATGTTGGTCGCGAAAAAATATGATTTATTGGATAAGATTATCTATCAACCGGGAACGATGAATACCAATAGTTTTGATAGTGAGTATTTTTTTGAAAAAGGCATAAAAGGTATCACTATTTCTAAAGAGATTACATTAGAGGAAATTCAAACAATTTTCAAAAACAAAAAGACCGAGTTATCGATTGTTGGGCATGGATATTTAGATATGTTTTATTCACGTAGAAAACTATTGACTAATTATTTTAAGTTTAAAGCGATGGAGAGAGAAAATATTATTGATAATTACAGTTTTCGATTAAAAGAAGAGGTTAGAGAAAACAGTAATTATCCAATTCTTGAAGAGAAGTTTGGAACTCATATTTTTAGAGATTATGCTTTAGAATCTTATGATGAGTTAGAGATTTTAAAAAAAGGAATCGATGATTTTTTTGTTGAAAGAATTTTCTTAGAAGACGAAGAATATTATGAAGCTATAATTGCTTATAAAAATAAAAACAATGTAAAAAGTTTTTTAGAAAAACATCATAATCACTATAATAAAGGCTTCTATTACACATATACCGAAAAATTGAAGGATGATTCAAATGACTGAGTTATTGGCGCCCGCTGGGAATTTAGAAAAAGGTAAAATCGCGCTTTTATATGGCGCTGATGCTGTATATATCGGAGGTAAGCAATTTTCTTTACGAGCGAGAGCTTCAAATTTTGATTTGAAGATGATCAAAGAGTTAGTTGATTTCGCTCACGAACTCAACAAAAAAATTTATGTAACAATGAATATTGTTTTTCATGATGACGATGTATATGGTTTAGATGAATATTTAAAAGAATTAGAGAAGATTAATGTTGATGCAATTATTTGTTCTTCGCCGGTAGTGATTGAACGAGCGAAAAAACTTACTAATTTAGAAATTCATTTGTCAACTCAGTTTTCCGTTACCAATCACGTTTTAGCAGATTACTTCTATTCTGAAGGAATTAAGAGAGTAGTTCTTGCTAGGGAATTAACTTTGTCGGAAATAAAACAAGTTAATGATAAGACTAAAGCAGACTTAGAGATATTTATTCATGGAGGAATGTGTGTTTCATATTCCGGAAGATGTACCTTATCAAATTATACAGTATTTCGTGATGCTAATCGTGGTGGCTGTGCTCATACTTGTAGATGGCTTTATAATCTTTATGAAGATGATACATTGATATCAAATGATTTTGATTATCAGATGGCTTCAAAGGATTTAGAGGCAACTGAGTTTATTGGTGAATTGCTAGAAATGGGGATTTCATCTTTAAAGATTGAAGGAAGAATGAAATCTATTCATTATATCGCTACAGTAGTAAGTGCTTATCGAATGCTTATTGATGATTATAATAATAATCGCTTAAGACCGCTTAGTTTTTATCAAAAAGAAATCAAGAAAGCAGAGAATCGAGAGACATCAACTGGCTTCTTTAAAGGTCAAACTACTGTTGATCAACAGCTTTACAATCAAAGAAGTGAAATGCCAACTCAAGAATTTGTTGGGATTGTAAAGGGATATGATAGTGAAAGACGAGAAATAATTATTGAACAAAGAAATTATTTTAGTGTAGAGGATGAATTAGAAATATTCACCCCAAGTAAAATAACTTATCGATTTAAACTAAAACAGCTTTTCGATCAAGAACATCAGGAAATTGAATCCGCAAGACATCCTTTGGAAGTTTTAAGCATTCCTTTTGATTTTCCAATCGAAAATTATTCGCTCTTAAGGAGAGTTAAAGATGAATAAGCCGATTATTATTGCAGTTGCTGGTGGTTCTTCATCAGGAAAAACTACTGTTGTAAACAAAATTATTAAGAATATTGATCATGGAAGAGTTGAAGTGATTAGGCATGACGATTACTATAAAGACCAATCAGAAAAAACCATGGAAGAAAGGCGATTAGTCAATTACGACCATCCCTTTGCTTTGGATAATGATTTGTTTTTTAAACATCTCAATGACTTAATTAATAATCTTCCGATTGATAAACCTACATATGATTTCGTCAGTTTAAATCGGACTAAAATTACCGAAAAAATATTTCCTGCAGAGATTATCATTTTGGAAGGGATTTTAATTCTTGAAGATGAAAGAATTCGTGAGTTATCCGATATAAAAATCTTCGTGGAAGCTGATGATGATATTAGATTGATCAGAAGAATTAAGCGTGATACTACTGAAAGAGGTAGAACCTTAAATAATGTTTTGGATCAGTATATGAGTACGGTTAAACCGATGCACCATGCTTTTGTTAAACCAACCAAACGTTACGCAGATATAATTATTCCTAATGACTACTCACATGATGTAGCAGTTGATTTAATTAAAGCAAAAATTTCTACTATATTAAATAATTAGTGTATGTTATAATATAATGCACTTTAAAAAGGAGAATAACGATAAAAATGGAAAATACCTATAAGTTAACCGAAGCTGGATATTTACAACTTAAAGAAGAACTAGAATTATTAAAAGGCGAAAAAAGATTAGCTAATTTAGAGGATTTAAAAGAAGCTAGAGCTTTAGGAGATTTATCTGAAAACGCTGATTATGATGCCGCAAGAGATGAACAAGCGAGAATTGAAGGAAGAATTAAAGAAATTGAAAATATTCTTAAAAATTCCGAGATTATTAAAGAAAATAATCGTTCAAGAACTATTGGAATTGGTAAGACAGTTGTTCTTAAATTTCTACATAACAACTTAGAAATGGAACTAACAATTGTTGGTCGTTTAGAAGCGAATCCTATGGAAAAACGTGTTTCTAATGAATCACCTCTTGGAAAAGCGATTATCGGATCGAAAAAAGGTAAGGTAATTACTTATAAATCAGAGACTGGTCAAGAGATGACAGTAGAAATTTTGGATGTAAAATAATAGCTATAGGAGCTGATTTTTTATGATTGGAATAATCGGGGCAATCGATTATGAATTAAATTATTTTTTCCAACATATGATAATCGCTAAAACTGAGATTATTGGCGATAAAACCTTTTATGTTGGCAAGATTAAAAACCATAGTGTTGTTGTTGTGAAATCAGGGATTGGTAAGGTTAATGCTGCGATTACCGCAACAACTTTAATCGAACGATATGATGTTAGATTAATTATCAATACCGGAGTTGCTGGAGGATTACAACCGATAGCTATTGGTGACATAGTTATAGCTGCTAATATCGCTTATTTTGATGTGTCTTTAACTGAAATTGATGATGTTCCTTATGGACAAATGGGATCTGACCCACTTCTAGTTAGCCCTAAGAGAGACTATATTTTAAAAGCACAAAAGATTTTTGATGATTTAAAATATAGTTACCGAGTAGGTAATTTAGTATCTGGAGATAAATTTGTTACAAAAGTTAAAGATTTAGCAAAAATTAGAAAACAAGTTAAAGATATTATTGCTGTTGAGATGGAAGGTATGGCTATCGGCCTAACCTGTCATAAGTTCAATCGCGATTTCATCTCTATTAGAGGAATATCCGATATCATTGAGTCTGCTAATCAATCTAAATCTTATCGTGATGTTGTTAAAGAAGTAGCTAAGAAAACATCAGAATTTGTTTTAGCGTTTTTAGAGGTTGTTGATGAATAATATCGTTCTTGATGGGCAAGTAATCAATTACAATATCGAAAGAAAGAACATCAAAAACTTTTATCTTCGAATCAGGAATAATGAAGTTTATATTAGCGCTCCTAAAAGTGCAGATTTGCTCCGTTTAGAAACTTTGCTGCAAAAACATAAACGGTTTATTTTAAACCGAATTAACCAGAAAAAAACTTCAATTTATGATTTAGAAAATCTTCTGCTTTGGGGAGAAAAAATAGATCTTAATATTATTGCTTCAGCCGAGGTAATCGATGATAAAACCATCGAAAAGTTTTATCGAAAAAAGACTGTTGAAAAGGCTGAAGAGTTACTAAAAGGATTAAAGGATAAAATTAATTTTGTCGAAGTTTCAGAAATCACTTTAAAATCACAGTTGATGAAGAGCAGATTAGGAAGTTGTAATATCATAACCAAAAGAATTAATTTAAATAGTATATTAGCTAGGCTCCAACCACAATATTTAAGATCGGTATTGCTTCACGAAATTATGCATTTACAAGAAGCGAATCACCAAAAAGACTTTTATGATTTACTGTTAAAGTATGAACCGGAGTATAAACAAATAAAATCTAAATTAAATAAATTATTGAGAAATTATCAAATGTAGACTAGTAAATAGTCTATATTTTTTTTAGTAAATAGTGGGTTAAGAAAAAAAATAGACATTTACCAGATTATTAGGTATAATATAGTTAAAGATTTGGAGAGACAAAAATGATAGAACTATTATTTAAAAAGAAGTATTTTTATCCGGATTATTATAAAAAAAGTATTTTTGATGTTGATTTCTCGGAAATCAAAAACAAAGGAATCAAAAATATTTTTATTGACTTAGATAATACCTTAATTCCATATGATATTCATGACGCTGACAAACAGACTTTAGAGCTATTTGAAAATTTGCATAAACTTGACTTTAATGTTTTTATAATTTCTAATAATAAAAAGGAGCGAGTTAAACGATTCGCAACTATGGTTAAGAGTCGTTATGTTTATTCCGCACAGAAGCCTTTTAAATCAGGGTTTAAACGCGCGTTAAAGAAAATTGGTAATCCTGACCCTAAAACAGTTTGTCTGATTGGTGATCAATTTATGACTGACGTGTTAGGCGGTAAAAGAATGGGGTTTATCGTTATTGTTGTTGATGCGATTAAGCGGGAAAATGAAAAATGGTATACAAAACTAAACCGAGGAATTGAAAGAAGAATATTGAAGAGACTGAAAAGAACTGATTATGAATTCTATAAACGTTTAAACTTAGAAGAGAAGAGGTAGATCAATGGCAGATGTTTTTTGCAAGGGTTGTGGAGCTTTAATTCAAAACAAAGATGATAGACTACCGGGATATATCAGTGAGGAATTATTGGAGAAAAAAGATATATCTGAAGTGGTTTGTCAAAGATGTTATCGAATTAGAAACTATTCCGAAGTTTATCCATATCAAGTTTCTAACTCCGATTATCTTGAAGTAATCGAAAAGATTAAAAAAGAAGATGCATTAATCGTTAAAATTGTCGATATTTTTGATTTCTCAGGATCTTTTGTTCCAGCTATTAAAGAACTAACGGGAAATGAAGACGTTATTTTGGTAGGTAATAAAATGGATTTAATGCCAAAAAACGTTAAACCTTCAAGAATCATGGACTGGCTACAACTTATGTTAAATTCACAAGGGTTTACGGTATTAGATACCGTACTTTTATCTGCGAAATTCGGAGACAATTTTGATGAACTCATGGAGAAAATCTATGAACATAAAAAACATCGAAATGTTTATATCGTAGGTTCTACAAATGTTGGTAAATCGCGTATTATAAACCAAATATTAAAACGATACTTAGGAGTAGCATCAGATATTTTAACCGAAAGTTTGTCACCAAAAACAACTATCGGTTTAATCGGGTTCCAATTGCTTGATGGAACCTATATCTACGATACACCAGGAGTCATCAATAAACATCAATACATGCATTATTTAAGCAGACCATCTTATAAATTAACAGTTCCCAATCGTGAGATTAAACCGATAATTTATCAGTTGAATGAAGGGCAGACTTTATTCTTTGGTGGACTTGCAAGATTAGATATCATTTCTGGAGAGACTGGCGATGTTATTTCTGCTGTAACATATTTCGCTAATACTTTAAATATTCACCGGACTAAGACAGCTAAAGCAGATAAACTTTATCTTGATAAACTTTATTCATTATTATCTCCGCCTTTTTCAAAAGACGAAGATGTGCCTAAATGGATTTATCATGAGTTTAAAGTTAGGGATAATCAAAAATATGATATCGTCTTTTCTGGACTGGGGTTTGTTACTTTAAGAGCGCCATTCTGTGTAAGAGCATATGCTCCTTTCGTGGTTGGTGTTTATACTAGGCTAGCTATTATATGATTGAGAGTATTGAACAATATTTAATTGATAATTTTAAGTTTGATCAAGAAAGACTCAGACATATTAAACGAGTCAAAAAAATGGCTTTAGAACTTAATACAGTTTATAAACTACCAGAAGATAAATTAGTTATCGCTACTTTACTACATGATGCGACAAAAAATTTAAATTATCAAGAAAATCTCCGTTTAGCGAGTAAGATTTATTCGACTGAACTACTTGAACAAATTCCCGAGTCTTGTTTACATGCTTTTTCAGCTAGCGCCTTAGCAGCGACAGCATTTAAGATTAAAGATCAAGATACGCTGAATGCAATTGCCTATCATTGCACGGGAAGAAAAAATATGAGTGATTTAGAAATGTTGGTTTTCATCAGTGATTATATTGAGGAAGAACGAGATTTTGTGAGTTATGACCTAAAGGTTCTTGCGAAAGAAAACTTGCTTAAAACAACTTTGAAAATCATGATCGAGACTAAAAAATATTTAGAATTAAACATGAAAAAAGTAGCGAAAATTACTTTAGACGCTATTGTGTATTATCAAAATGAATTGGAGGAATTGAATGATAGATAGACTTAAAAAAGTGGTTGAAACCTTAGAAGCCTTAAAATTAAAAGATGTATTCATCTATGATTTTAGAGATTTTTCACCTTTTTTTGATTACCAAATAATTGCTTCAGCAAGCAATGAAAGACAGGTTCACGCTGCCATTGACCATGTTAAACAAGCTTTTCCTCAAATTAGCAATCTTCATATCGAAGGCGCAGAAGAGAATCGTTGGCTTTTAATCGACCTAGAAGATATCATCATTCATGTGATGCATAAAGAAGATCGTGAGTTCTATCAATTGGAAAAAATCTTTTTTGAAAGAAAGCGAATGTTCTTAAAGGAAGAAAAGAATGGAATATGATCTGCTAGCTACTTTCTATGATGCTTTTATTGACGAAGATGTATATCAAGAATATTTGGATTTGATTAATAAATATTCTACTCCAAGTACCTTGCTTGACATTGGCTGTGGGACTGGCAATTTATCGATTGAACTAGCCAAACTAGGTTATGATGTTGTGGCTACTGATTTATCAGAAGAAATGTTAAATATCGTTGATTATCGAGCAAAAGAAGAAAATGTCGAATTGGAAGTCGGAATCTACGATATGCTAGATCCAATAGATTTTGAATTCGAAGTCGTAATTGCGGCTATGGACGTAATCAATCATCTGTCTGATTTAGAAGATGTCGAGTTTGGCTTTACTAATATTTATAACAGTATGACCGATAATGCAATATTTATTTTCGATGTCCTTTCTGTAGAATTTATCGATGCTTTTGATGGCTATGTTGAAGATGATGAACAATATCATTTTCATTGGGAGTCGCATAAGGGGACAGAAGCTCATAGTATTGTTCATACCATAACCGTCAATATTGAAGATAATAAAGAAGAAGTTAAAATCTATGAACAAACGCATGAGTTAGATGCTTATGAAGCGATAATTAATAAAATTGGGTTTAAAATCATTGAATCAATTAATTTACCCGAAAGAACAATTTACGTATTACAAAAATAATAAAACTTGGAAAATTCCAAGTTTTTTTTAAAGAAATCACCAAACTCTTTGGTAATATTTTTTAAAGAGGTGAGGTGGATGAAAAAGTATATTTATATTTCTATGATAGTAGTAGGAATCCTTGGATTTTTATTTGTTAATGAAAGTACTGAAATAAGTGAAGATCAAGAATTGATAGTTGAGGAAAGACAATCTACAGATTCTTCGGAAGGACAAGAGCTATTTTACGCTGAAATAAGAGGAGAAGTCCGTTATCCAGGAGTCTACTTAGTTCCGGAAAATTCAATCGTAAGAACGTTGATTGAATCTGCAGGTGGTTTGAATGAAACCGCAGATATAAGTGGAGTTAATCAAGCAGAAAAACTTGAGCCCCACTCGCTAATAAAAATACCAGCTAAAACCGTGGAGTTTAATGACAGTTTTAAAAAGCAAACTGTATTCGTTGATATTAAAGGAGAAGTTGTTAATCCCGGTGTATATGAAGTAGTGGAAGGAACTAGAGTATTTGAACTGATTGAATTAGCAGGAGGTTTAAATAGTGGTGCTAATGTAATAAGTATTAATCAATCACAAGTAGTAATTGATGGAATGAGCATTACAATTCCTAAAACGGATAATCCAAACGAAAATTTAATTTCAGTTCAAATCTATGGCGAAGTAAAAAAACCTGGATACTACAAAATCGCTCAGGGTTCATTAACAAGTGATTTAATTAACCTTGCTGGTGGAGTGCTACCTAATGCAGATTTATCGGAATTAAATTTAAATAAAACTTTAGTTGCTGGAGAAGTAATCCAAATAGAAGCTTTTGCTGAAATTGAGATGATTTATGTTAGCATCAAAGGTGAGGTAGTTTCTCCTGGAAGCTATTATGTTGAGGAAACGATTTCTGTAAAAGATCTTATCTATCTAGCTGGGGGTTTAACCCCAGATGCAAATATCAGTTCTATCAATTATAATCAAACTCTAGTGTTAGGTTCGATTGTAAATATTTTGAGTAATGAAGAGGCTGATTATAACCCGGTTTTAAATAATCCTGAAGGATTAATTAATATTAACACTGCCAACTTGGATGAACTGATGAGCTTACCTGGTATTGGCGAAATTATTGGTCAAAGAATCATTGATTACCGTAATGAATTTGGATATTTTCAAACAAAAGAAGATATAAAATTAGTCTCCGGGATAAAAGATAGCATTTATGAACAGATTAAAGACGATATTACTATCTGATTCTTCTAAGTACATACATTTAGGAATTTGTATAGCTTGTTATCTAATTGCTAAAACTAGTTTTATAGCAATAATTATATTATTGATATATCTTGGTTTTTTGTTTAAAAGAAGCAAAAATATGCTTATTTATGCACTGATTGTATGTTTTATAATTGAAATCCAAACAACAATTATAAATCAAAAATCGTTAATTGATAACGGAACAATAATCGCTATTAAAGACAATCATTTAATCATCAGAAATAATGGTAAACATTTGGTCTATGTTGATAACCCTGAAGATTATAAAGTTGGAATTGAGGTTAACTTAAATCTTGAAACAATAACAAATGATCAAAAGAATCTGCTTGGGGGTTTTGATTATCAGCGATATTTAAAATCACAAGGTATTTTTACCGTTTCTCGAGCGAAGCAAATCGAAGTGGTAAGAGAGCTAAAAATTAAAGAACTTATCCCAGTTAAATTGAGTGAGTATTTTCATAGCAATTATTCTGAAAAAACAGCAGGTTATTTAGATTTATTTATCTTAGGGATAAATGATGATTTAGAAATAGACCTTTATCAAAAGACAACTAACTTAGGA
>Ga0172382_10007683_pt1 | contig 15246 bp, 11 predicted proteins | sample Leawel138RmetaG_FD_122245 | JGI IMG/M metagenome (GOLD analysis project Ga0172382, IMG submission 122245) | Leachate microbial communities from a municipal landfill in Southern Ontario, Canada - Leachate well 138R metaG | ecosystem: Engineered > Solid waste > Landfill > Unclassified | place...
AACAGACCGGCCAGCGTCATTTTCATCATCCGTTTCATAATTTCCTCCTCTGTTGGTTGCTTGTCCTTGGTTAGTGCATCGGCCGTGCCGCAATTGGGAAATATTCAATATAGTTCATAACCATGTGAAAACATTGAGCAATTGATGAAGCTCATCCAGCAACTAGAACAGTGTTTATAATCTAGATGTATAAAAAGAATATTCATCTGGAGCGTGGAAAACGACCCGACAAGATCAAACATCGGTGGCGCAATGTCGGCGTAAGCGGTAGCTGCGGGTCAATACGAGCGGTCGGCAAGGGTGTATGAAATCGATATACGGTCGCGGCGGATATTTATACGGGTAAGACAGGTGATCGATGGACAGCCATTTTCAGGCAGTTTTCCTTTGGGGAAATCCCGAAAAACTTGTATAAAGGCGAAAAAATCATGATTCAACAGACCGGGAGGTCGGCAATGCTTCATATCAGCGAGCGCAAGCGGCTTTATACATTCTTTGCGCTTCTTTTCAGCTATCCGGATCAGGAGCTGATCGACTTTCTCCAGACGGGAGAAGGCCGGGAAACCGCCGCTTTGTTGCCGGAGGCGCCGCCTCGACCGGCGGGTTTGTTTACCCTGCGCGCGTTGGAGATCGCCTACACCGGCCTTTTTCTCAGCCGCCTCGGCGGCGTGCCGGCGCCCCTGTACGGCAGTGTTTACCTCGAACGGGACCGACAGCTCATGGGGGAAACGACCCGGCAGGTGGCGGCCGCCTACCGGGGCGAGGGGCTGGCTCTGGAGGGCAACAGCGAGCCGCCGGATCATCTGGCCACCGAACTTGAGTTTCTCTACTATCTGGTCGAGCAGGAAGAAGCGTCCCTGGCGCGGCGCGATCTGACCGCCGCCCGCGCCGCCCGCAGCAGTCAACGCGAATTCTGCCAAAAGTATCTGCATCCCTGGATGGCGGAATTTCGTCGGCGCGTCGAAGAGGATGCGGAAGCGCACCCCCTTTACCGCTGGGGCGCCCGGTTGCTGGAAGATTTCTGTCGGCTGGAGCGGGACTGGCTGGAAAAATCCGCCTGAAGCGCCCGTCGCACCTTCGATGTTTTGCCAGCACAGGAGGTTTCAATTTACTCGCCGAACTCGATGCGGCCACCGCAGCGTTCTCCCGCCAGGCGGCGGCGCTGCAGAAGGAAGTCAGCGCTTTTGGCACGAAAAAAATGCGCCCGCGATGGAGGATTAAACCCGGCCGCAAGCCGATTGACAAACCCGGTTCTTTCCTTTAGAGTTCGTTTCCTACAATTCAAGCAACGTCTTTATCGAGAGTGGTGGAGGGAAAGGCCCTGCGAAGCCACAGCAACCGGTTCACCAAAGCCCGCGGGCGAAGGTGGACGCCAGGTGCTAAATCCTGTCCCGATTGGGGCAAGATGAGGACGGAGCCCGGCAGAGACGCTCGCCCGTATCCGCAAGGCCCCTTCCCATCGCAATGGTGAAGGGGTTTTTTAATTGGGGGAGCGAGTTTTTCTCCCCGTGGGGAATGTCGTTTGAACGCTTCCGTCGGCATCGTCAAAACCGAGTACGTTACCTTTGATGCCGAGCTGCAGCTGGAAAGCGGCCGTCTCCTCGGCCCCATAACCCTCGCCTACGAAACCTACGGCCGTCTCAACGCCGATCGCTCCAATGCCATTCTGGTCACCCACGCCTGGACCGGTGACGCGCATGCCGCCGGCCGGCACACCCCCGAAGATCGCCGGCCCGGCTGGTGGGACGACATGATCGGTCCGGGAAAGGTGCTCGACACCGACCGCTACTTTGTCCTTGCCTCCAATGTCATCGGCTCCTGCAAAGGCTCCACCGGCCCGGCCAGCCACAACCCGCGCACCGGCCGTCCCTACAATCTCTCCTTCCCGGTGCTCATGGTCCGCGACATGGTGCGGGCGCAGAAGATGCTGGTCGATCACCTCGGGCTGCCGTCCCTGCTCACCGTCATCGGCGGCAGCATGGGGGCGATGCAGGCCTTGGAATGGGGGGTTCTGTATCCGGAGATGGTTCGCTCCATCGTGCCGATCGCCGGCACCGGCCGCACCTCGCCGATGGCCATCGCCCTCAACGCCGTCGCCCGGCAGGCGATCTTCAACGATCCAATGTGGAAAAAGGGCAATTACCGCCCGGAGCATCCCCCGGCCGACGGTCTTGCTTTGGCGCGCGCCATCGGCCACATTTCTTTTCTCTCCGACCCCTCCATGCATATGAAGTTCGGCCGGCGCTTCTCGGTGCGCGACGGTCTGTTCGAATTCTTCGGCCAGTTCGAGGTCGAGCGCTACCTGGAATACAACGGCGCCAACTTCGTCGAGCGCTTCGACACCAATTCCTTCCTCTATCTGGCCAAGGCCCTCGACCTCTATGATGTCGCCTGGAATTTCGACAGCCGCGAAGAGGCGCTTTCCCATCTGGCCTGCCCATCTCTGTGGTTCGCCTTCACCTCCGACTGGCTCTACCCCCCCGATCAGACCGAAGAGGTGGTGAATCTCCTGCGCAAGCTGAAGCGGCCGGTGGAATATCACCTGATCGATTCCAACTACGGGCACGATTCGTTTCTCGTCGAGCCGGAGAAGTTCACCCCTTATGTCGTCGATTTCCTGCGGCGGATTTCTGCCGAAGCGGAGCAGGGCGGGAACGCCTGAAATGCTCACCGCTCGATCGCTGCGCTCACTTAAGGCGCAGGGGCGCAGAGAACATCTTGACGCAAAACTGTTTTAACCGGGATACACAGGATAAACAGGATTAGAATCCCTGCTTTGGCTTGATCCTGATCATCCTGAATATCTTTGTAGGATTTTGAGGTTTATCTTTACGGCTTTGCGCCTTTGCGGTGAAATGCCGTGGCGGGTTTCTGCCGGGCTTCAGTTTTCTTCGGCAAAAAGATCGAGCTGAGCATATTGCGGGTCGGCGATTTTGAAGGGGAGGGGGAGAAACCGGGGGCAGTCGAGCAGGAGGATGCCGGCCTGCTGGCGGCAGACGCGCACGCACCGGCGGCAGAGTTTGTTGCTTTTGTCGCGTTCGAGCTTCATTTCCCTCGGCATTTCAATCTCCGCGACGCACTTCCCGCGCCGCTTCCGGCTGGCGCAGAACCGTGCCGATCGCCTCCTTCAGGCGCGCCATGCCCTCTGCTTCCGGCTCAATGTCGATCTCGATGCGGTCCGCCGGGCGGGTATGCTCATAGAGTGGATCGTAATAGCGGACCATCAGTTCCCGCGCTAGCGCCTCCCATTCCCCAGCCTCAAGATGGGCCAGCAGCTGCTCCAGAATCTCGCCGCCCAGGCGGGGCTTGAGGGCTTGCAGCGGCCGGACGAAGGCGCTCTTCAGGCTGTCGCGGGCGGGATATTCGGCGAGGATGATGCGGGCGCGGCACTCCAGCGAAGCGTTCACCCACAGGGTTGTTTCACTCTGCAGCGCCTGGTAAACACGCGGCGGCAATACCAGCCGGCCGATGTGGCGGCTCTCCCCTTCCGCCAGGACATAACCGCCGGGCGGGACGCGCCGCAGCTCGTCCCAGAGCAGCGCCTCGAAGGCTTTCTGGCCGGGCTGCGGATCCAGACCCAAAGCGCCGAAGGCGCTGCCCCGGTGGTTGGCCAACCCCTCCAGATCGAGCACCGGATAGCCTTCCTCCCGCAGGCGCAGCAGCAGACGGGTTTTTCCCACCCCGGTCAGGCCGCGCAGCACCAGCACTCGCCCCCACTCTCCCGACTCGAAAAATGCCCGCACCAGAGCGCGAAAGGTCTTGTGCCCCCCGATCAACTGGCGCGCCGGAATGCCGGCGAGGTCGAGAAAGGTGGTGAGGGCGCGGCTGCGCATGCCGCCGCGCCAGCAGAAGACCACCACCGGCGGTTGGCCGCCGGTGAGGGCGGCATCGACCTGGCGAACCAGCGCCGGAATTTTCGGCGCCACCAGATCGACTCCCAGCCGACTGGCCACTCCTTTGCCCTTTTCCTTGTACACCAGGCCGACGCGCGCCCGCTCCTCGTTGTCAAAGAGCGGCACGTTGATCGCCCCGGGAATCGTCGCCTCGGCGAATTCGGCCGGCGTGCGGGCATCCACCAGCAACGCGCCGCGATTACGCAGGGCAAGGGCCTGTTCGAGGGAAATGGTCAACCCGGACATGGGGATGGGAATCCTTGAGAGGGGATAAATGGCAAAAACCACGCATTTATACCGGATTTCCGCTCCCGGCACAAGGCCCCCGCCGCCCATGATTTTTCGCCAACGGGGATAAAAAGCTCATTTGCCGGTTGACAACCCCAGGCTTATCGCCTATTGTTCGGAACCGTTGACGCGGGGTGGAGCAGTCCGGTAGCTCGTCGGGCTCATAACCCGAAGGTCGCAGGTTCGAATCCTGCCCCCGCAACCAAAAATACAAAGGGATCCGCAGAGATGTGGATCCCTTTTCGTTTGGCGCCAGGCTGGCGCGTAACGCCGTCTGGACCGCACATCAGGGTAATCTCCGCAGCCGCAACACCGTATACCCCCCTCCCATCTTCGCCCCCTTTATGACATCCACGCGTCAAAGCTGCCTGATCGAGCATCCAACTTGGCACCCTTAATTAAGTAGACGAGGCAAGGATGAAGTGGTTATTATCTCCGGAAGCATTTTGCGATAAAAAAAACGAATCCGTTCCATATCCGATAATTGACATATTCTGTCACGGGCCGGGTGTTTAAACAGGCGAACGAAAAACATTTTCAGGGGAATTCAAATGAAACAGACGAAGTTCGTTCGCCCGCCATGGTTCAAACTTGATGGCTCAATGATCATCGAGGGGGATGCCTATTACGCTCTCGGCCGCCTGCCGTCGCAATCAGTCCAGGCCGTTGTGACCTCTCCCCCCTACTGGGGTTTGCGCGATTACGAGATTGAAGGGCAGATAGGCCTTGAACCCACCCTCGACCAGTTTCTTAATCATCTCGTCGCGATCTTCTCCGAGATCAAGAGGGTGCTTCGCGACGATGGCACTTTGTGGCTGAATATCGGCGACAGTTATACCAGCGGCAATCGGGGGTATAGGGCGCCGGACAAGAAGAATCGCGCAAGGGCCATGAGCGTGCGCCCCGAGACACCCGAAGGTCTCAAGCCCAAGGATCTGATCGGCGTCCCCTGGCGGCTGGCATTTGCGCTACAAAACGATGGCTGGTTCCTCCGCAGCGATATCGTCTGGAACAAACCGAACGCCATGCCGGAAAGCGTCAAGGATCGTCCCACGCGCGCTCACGAATTTCTCTTCCTTTTTTCCAAATCGGAAAAATATTACTACGACCGGACGGCTGTTCTCGAAGAAAACGGGCGCAACCGCCGCTCCGTCTGGAATATAAACACATTGCCCTTCAGCGGCGCACATTTCGCGACCTTCCCCCCCAAACTGGTCGAGCCCTGCATCCTTGCGTCGAGCCGACCTGGTGATTATGTCCTTGATCCGTTTTTTGGCTCGGGAACGGTCGGTGTCGTTAGCCACGACCATGGCCGTAAATATGTCGGCATCGAACTGAATCCGGAATACATCTCATTGGCATCCGAACGTCTGTGCACTGGCGAAGACCGGGTTCTCAGGCTGGTTGTCTGATGAAGATGAAAATGCGTATCCCGGCCCCTCAGCAGCAGATCGATTTCTCTTTTGCCCTGGCCCAGATCCGCAGCCTCTTTCTTCAGGATGCCCTGCTGGAGACCATTGAACATCTTGATATCGCTCGCGTCGATCACGAGTTGAATGCAATTGTGCCGAAGCAGAGCCTCAAATCGCTGGCGCGGCAGGGAATGCGAGGGGAACTTGTATTCCCCGTGCCTTGCCTTTTGCAGGCAAATCCGCGACTCCTTGGTTATTATCGTCTTCTGCTTGGTTTCAGTCAGAAGGGCTTTTACGCTACGGAAACTGGTGTTTCCCGCTTCAAGGGGATGGAAGACAAGGGGATTCTTTCCCGCGGGAATGAGGCGTTGCTGCCGGAACTTTGCGCGGCGCTGATTCAGCCGTTGGCCTTCCTGATTGCCGGAATCGGCCCGGATCGGATCTCGCGCGAGTTCCTCGACGATTTGACCTTGCTTACGGTTGGACCGCAGCTGAAAGGTGGCGCCAACAATAAGATTGGCATTGCCGGCACTGTCAAGGTCTTCGAAATCATCCATGACATCGTCCGCCATGCGTCCGTTTCCTCAACCGCCAAAGAGATCGAAATTCTTAACGCTGCCGGCCGCAAGGTGCTCATCGAGTTTGCGTCCGATCCGGATATCATCATTCGGGAGCAGATGGATGTGGATTCGCTGCGGAATATCATCGCAATCGAGATTAAAGCCGGGACAGATTTTTCCAACATCACAACCGGATAGGAGAAGCGGAGAAGAGCCACCAGAAGGCGCGCAGCGTCGGATACCACGAATGCTGGACCGTCGTGAACGTCGATCGGATCGACATCGCCATGGCCCAGCGGGAATCGCCGTCCACAAACCGCTTTTATGGTCTCTCACGTCTTATGGCGAATGGAGACGATGAAGAATACCGAGATTTCAGAAACCGTATAATCTCGCTGACCGGGATTATACGCAACCCGGAAGTCCTCGGGTAGGCATTCGGGGCTTGCATTCCCTCCCCCGAATGCCACCATCTTGCCCTTGGCAACCTATCACTGCATAATCCTGCGATGAACAATTCCAATCGCTGTAAATTGTGCGGCGCAACGGCCGCCCCCCGCTACGACCTGCTGGACACCGTCGTCCGCGTCTGCGCCCGCTGCGATCTGCACTTCATCGACTATCTGGACGATCTTGAAGCGGCCGCTAAGCCGGGAGCCGCACTCCAGGACGCGGAGCGCCGGTACATCGAGGAGCGGCTCCCCGCGGCGGCGGCGCTCCTTGATTGGCGGATCGATCTGCTGCAGCGGTACCTGGAGTTGCCGGGCGCACGCATCCTGGATGTGGGCGCCGGGGTCGGGCAGTTTCTGCGGCGCCTGAAAGAGGCGGGAGCGGCGGGGGAGGGGATCGAACCGAGCCGCGTCCGGCGGCGGTTCGCGGCAGAAAAATTCGGCCTTCAGCTGCACGGCGCGCCGGTCGACGCCGCCGGCGGTCGGGAGGGATTGGGCGCGTTCGACGCCCTCACCCTGTGGGAGGTGATCGAGCACGTCAACGATCCGCTGGCGACCGTCCGCGCCGCCTGGCGGCTGCTGAAGCCGGGCGGGCTGCTGTTTGTGGAAACCCACTCCCGCGAGGTGCCGTCGTACCGCTTGAGCCAGTTTGTCCATCGACTGACCGGCGGGAGGATTTCCCTTTTCCTGCGCAATTTCTACGCTCCCATCCCCTTCGGCCACAAGCAGATCTTCACCCCCGGACAACTGACCGCGCTGCTCGAACAGAACGGCTTCCGCACGCTCTTTGCCGGCAGCGCCTATCCCGCCGACCTCTCCCCCTCGTTGCTTCGCCCGAAGGACAAAATCGTTGTCGTCGGTCAGAAACCGGCGACCGGGCTGGCGGACGGCTGATCCGGATTTTGCGTGTTTGAACTATGCGGTGCGGTGTCCAGCTGACCGAGCCGCCATCCGCGCACCGAATTGACAAGCCAGATGCCCTCAGCCCGCCGCAGATCCTCCAGGCGCACGATTTCCTCCCGGACCGTCCCTTCCTTCAGCAATTGAGCCCGCAGAGTTCCGCCGAGCAAGCCACATGCGACGGGTGGAGTGATCTGGATGCCGCCCAATTGCACGACCACATTGTAATGGCAGGCCTCGGTGATCTCCCCCCGTTCGTTCCACAGCAGCACCTCGTCGGCCTCGGGGCATTGCCGCCGCGCGCGCTCGTATGGGGCGCGATGGGTGGTCTTGTGAAAAAGGAGGGGGTCGGCCGAATCGACCGGGGTCGCCGCCACCCCGAGGCGCAGGGTTGGCGGCGCGGCATCAATGGTGATGGGGGCCGCCGCGCATTGCAGTTGACCATCGGCGGCGAGCAGGAGGCGAACCTTGTGCGGGACGGCGGGCAGGGACGCGGCGGTCTGCCGCAGAACGGCGCGGACCTCGGCGGCGTTGCAGGGGTAATCGAAATAGCCGGCCGACCCGGCCAGGCGGCGCAGGTGTTCGGCGAGCAGGGCGTAGCCCTTCGCCGGCGTCCAGAGAAGGGTTTCGAGCAGGAAAAAGTCGGGGATGCCGCGCTCGAGGATGCGTGCCTTGGTCAGGCATTCGCGGTATTCGGCGGCCGGCTGCGAACCCCAGGTGATGCCGGCGCCCACCCGGTATTCGCCGCGTTCCAGATCCCGATCGAAGAGCGCGGTGCGAATGGCGACCCCGAAGCAGGCGAGACCCTGCGGCCCGACGCGGCCGATGGCGCCGGTGTAGATGCGCCGCGGCTCCTGTTCCAGGGCGCGGATGATCTGCATCGTGCGCACCTTCGGCGCGCCGGTGATGGAGGCGCAGGGGAAGAGGGCGGTGAAGATCTCGGCGAGGGACGCGGCGCTGCGCGTCGTGGCGGCGGAGGTCATCTGCCAGACCGTCGGATATTTCTCGATGGCGAACAGGTCGCCGACCTCGACCGGCCCCAGCCGGCCCAGATCGTTGCGCACCATGTCGAGGATCATCACGTTTTCCGCCCGGTTCTTCGCCGAGTGGCGCAGGGCGCTGCCCCGTCCCCGGTCCTCGGCCACGGTGCGACCGCGCGGCGCCGTCCCCTTCATCGGCCGGCAGAGAAGGCGTTCTTTCTCCCGGGAAAAAAACAGCTCCGGCGAGGCCGAGCAGATGATGAAGCGGCCGGTGTCCAGGTAAGCGGCGTGTCCGGCCCGCTGGCCATGGACCAAATCGAGGAAGAAGGGCCAGGGGGCGACGGCGTCGTCGCAGAACAGGGGAAAGGTGAAATTGGCCTGATACGTTTCCCCCCGGCGGATATGCGCTTTGATCGCGGCGATCTGGCGGGCGAAGGTCGACGCCGCGAGGGCCGGCTGCCAGCGCGGGCGCGCGAAACTGGCCGGCGGAGGAGGCAGTGCAATGGGTTGCGGCGGCTCGAAAATGCCGAACCAGGCGAGGGGGAAATCATCGTGCGCACAGACTTCCAGCGCCGGGTCGAAGGCCGGGGCCGCCTCATAGGCGACGAATCCGGCGGCGTGCCGACCGGCGGCGGTGGCTGCTTCGACCTGGTCGAGAACCGTTTTTACCTCTTCCGGACGCCGGGCGACGAGGGTGCGCTGCGGACGGGAAAAACGCAGCCAGCCGCCACGCTGGGCATCGTAGAGGATGACGCTGCCTGGTGCGGGGCGGTTCATGACAACGCGATGAAGACCGGCAACGGCGCGCCGATCGTGGGACGATGAAGGTTTGTTGACTTCACTTCGGCGCGGCGAAACGGTTGCGGTGGATTTTGCCCCACGGCAGGGATTCGCGGGCATGGCCCGGCAACGGGTCGGCCGGATGGCCGATGCCGACGATAGACAGAACGCGCTGTCCGGCCGGCAGGTGCAGGAGGGATTTGAGATAGTCCTCGGCAGAGCCCCCGTCCGGGCGCTGGCGCCGGCGAATCTGCACCCAGCAACTGCCGAGGCCGATCGATTCGGCGGCCATCTGCAGCAGGATGGCGGCGATGGCGCAATCCTCGATCCAGACGTCGCAGCGTTCGGGGTCGCCGGCGACGACCACCGCCAGGGGCGCGTCGGCGATAAAGGCCGCGCCGTGCGCCTTGGCTGTCCCCAGCTTCTTCAGCAGCTCCGGCTCGTCGACGACGATGAATTCCCAGGGGCGGCGCCCGCGCGAGGACGGGGCGCGCAGCAGCGCCTCCAGCAGAATATCCACTTTTTCCGGCTCGACGGCGCGTCTTGCGTATTTCCGGACGCTACGCCGCTTTTGCAGCAGATCCAGCAGCATGGTGTCTCCTTGGGAAACGGCTGTTTTCAGCCGCCCTCTCCCTGCAGAAAGATCTTGCCGGGGTTGAGGATGTTTTTCGGATCGAGGGCGCGCTTGATCGTCGTCATGTAAGCCACCGCCATCGGGTCGAGCTCCATGGGAATATAGGGCGCCTTGGTGATGCCGACGCCGTGCTCGCCGCTCATCGTTCCCCCCAGGGCGAGGGCGGCGGCGAAAACCTCTTCGATGGCTTTTTCCGCCTTCGCCATCTCGCCTTCCACCTTGCGGTCGATCATCACGTTGACATGGATGTTGCCGTCGCCGGCATGGCCGAAATTGACGATGGGGATGGCGTGGCGGTTGGCGATCTCCTCGACCTTGCGGATCATGTCGGGAACCTTCGACCGCGGCACGCAGATGTCCTCGTTGAACTTGTCGGGATTGACCTTGCGCAGGCTGGCCGAGACGCTGCGGCGCACCTTCCAGATTTCGTCGCTTTCGGCGGCGGTCTGCGCCACCCGCGTCTCCACCACGCCGAGGTCGGCGACGATCTCCAGAATCTTCCGCGCCTGGCGTTCGATCAGGTCCTTGTCGCCGTCCACCTCGACAATAAGCACCGCCCGCGCCGCTTCCGGCAGTTCCAGGCTCGTCGCTTTGCGCACGCAGTCGAGGGTGGCGGCGTCCATGAATTCCAGGGTGGTGGGAATGATCTTGCCGCCGATAATGGCCGAGACTCCCTTGGCCGCTCCGTCGATGGAGTCGAAGATGATCAGCATCGTCTTTTTCGCTTCGGGCAGCGGCAGCAGTTTGATGACGATTTTGGTGATGACCCCCAGGGTCCCTTCCGAGCCGCACATCAGCTTGGTCAGGTCATAGCCGACCACTCCCTTCATGGTCTCGCCGCCGGTGCGGATGACGTCCCCCTGCGGCGTGACGACCTCCAGACCGAGGATGTAGTCCTTGGTCACGCCGTACTTGACGCAGCGCGGTCCGCCGGCGCATTCGGCGACGTTGCCGCCCAAGGTGGAGAACTTCAGCGAGGCCGGGTCGGGCGGATAGAAGAGACCGAGCTTTTCCACCGCGATCTGGAACTGTTCGGTGACCACGCCCGGTTCGACCTCGGCCACCAGGTTTTCGGTGTCGATGCGCAGGATCTTGTCGAGGCGCGAGGTGACGACGACGATGCCGCCGCCGACCGGCAGGCTGCCGCCAGAAAAACCGCTGCCCGCGCCGCGGGGAAAGACCGGGATTCCTTCGCCGTTGGCCAGTTTGAGAATGCGGCCGATCTGCTGCGCATCGGCGGGAAACAGAACGACGTCCGGCATGAATTTCTGCTGCGTGGCGTCGTAGGAATAGCAGAGCAGATCGGCTTTTTCGGCGGTGATGTTCTCCTTGCCGACGATCTCCTGCAGGGCCTTGATGATGCGTGGTTCGAGCATGGGTGGGAACCTCCGTAAAGCGTGATCCGTAATCTCCGATCACGGATCACGCGCTCTTAGGCCTTCTCCGGCTTCAAAGGCAGCACCGTGCCGCCATCGGGAATGACGACGATCTTCGGCTTGGGCGGCAGTTTCGCCAAAGCCAGCTGCAGCGCCGCATCGAGATCCGCCGCTTTCTCCATCCCCATCCCTTTTGTCTCCTCCTCGCCGAATTCGCTGACCAGAATAACCCGGTAGCGTTCGGTTTTCAGGCGGGTGGAATAGGCGGTCTGGCCGTTTATTTCGTAGTGGGCGCGCAGCGCCGTCTCGAATTCCTTCAGGTCGCGGTGGCGAAACCAGGAGTAGAAGGTCTTGTTGCCGAAGCCGTCCGGACAGGCGGCGAGCAGGATGATGGCGCCGCCGGCGCGCAGGACGCCGACCCCATAGTCGAGAGCCTTGTGCGCCTGGATGAAATTGATGTCCTTGGGCTGGCCGCCGCAGGAGACCACCGCCAGGTCGGCGGCCTCCTCCAGTTGCACGCTGTAGAGCCGCCGCACCATCTCGCAGCCGGCCAGGTGCGCCACTTCCAGATCGCCGCAAAAAACCGCGAGTATCTCCTTGTGTGGCGAGAGGACGGTATTGAGCAGGAAATCCGGCTCGATCATCCGCGCCGCTTCCAGCATCGCCGCATGCACCGGGTTGCCGTCGAGAACGCCGGTTGCCGCCAGCGGATGCTTGCCGCCGACCTCGGGCGGGTTGAGAACGGAAAAGTGGCTGGCCATGCAGGTTTCGCGCGCCGCCACGCCGGGAACCAGACCCTTGCGGCCGCCGCCGAAACCGGCGAAGTAGTGGAAGCCTATGGTGCCGGTGACGATCACCCGGTCAGCTTCGGCGACCCGGCGGTTCACCGCAACGGGGACGCCGCCGGCGGTGATGCCGAGGGTGACCAGTTGCCCCGGGTTGTCGCAGTCGTGGTCGTGGACGGCGATGCGGCCGAACAGCGGTCCGAGAATTTTGCGGTGCTCCGTCTCGGTCTGCGCGCGGTGGATGCCGAGGGCGATGACGATCTCGATGTCGCCGTCCGGCACGCCGAGGGCGTTCAGGCGTTCCACCAGCACCGGCAGATAATGCTCACTGCCGGTGTAGCGGGTGATGTCGGAGGTGACGATGACTACCTTTTCGCCCGGCTGCACGATCTTTTCCAGCCGGGGAGAGCCGGCGGGATGGTCGAGGGCCTCGCGCACCAGTTCGGTCGGCGTCGCCGGTGCGGCGGGAACGGTGGCGGTCAGCAGGCGGGCGCCGGGGAGCCGGCAGGAGAAAGTCGTGCCGCCGAAGGGCAGGGTGAAGGTGTCCATTTTGACCTCGTCCGCAAAATTGTCCCATCATACGCAACCGGTTTGCCCGGCGCAAGACGGATGGCCTGTTTTCGGCAGGGCAAATTTCCCTGCTTTACATAGCATGCCGGGTGAAATTATATTGTCTGAGTAACTCTACTACTCAATGCAAGGATTTTTCATGGATATCGCCCCGCGCCTCAATACCCTGACCGGAAAAATTCACGGTTACGGCAAGGAAAATCTCGAAGACATTCTGCACGTGGTGGTCGAAGGCGTCACCCTGATCACCCGGCACAATCGCTGCCGGATCTATCTGGAGGATCTGACCAGCGGCAGTCTCGCCTGCGCCGCCGCCAGCGGCCTGATGGCAAGCGCCATTCGCGAGCACGCCTTTCCCATCAATACGCCGGATTTTCTCGTCTCCCGGGTCTTTATGAACCAGGAAGAGGAGCAGGTGGAGGATGTCGCCATTTTCCCCAGCCACTTCGCGCGGGAGCTGGCCGAGCGCTTCTCCATCGCCGCCAGCTATCACCTGCCGTTGCTGCACCAGGGGCTGTCCGTCGGGGTGCTTTGCGTCGACAGCAGCCGCAAGGGCCAGATTCCGGCGGTCGAGGTGCGGCGGCAGTTGAAGAGTTTTATCGACGAGGTGATCCCGGTCATCGACCAGGCGCGCAAGTACCATCAGCAGATCCTGCTGGCGCGGCGGGTCGATGAGGCGAAAAAGAAAGAAGCGGCGCTCTACATGGTCAAATCGGCGGTGCGGCTCATCGATAAACTCTCCCTCGCCTCGGTTCTCATCCCATCGTCCCTGGCCTCGGGCGTCGAGGAGGAAGGGCTGCAGATACTCGCCTCCTATTCCAAGGATAAAGCCGATCAGCGCGTCTATGAAGACGAGCTGCTGATCGATCTCGGTCCCGGCAAATCGTTGCTGTCCCGCTACATCAGCAACGCCGGCGTGATCACCGACGACACCCTGCTTTCCCCCCAGTATTTTCCCGATCTCTGCTCGGAGACCTTGCAGAAGCGCTATCTCACCGACGAGTTGGGGTTGAAATCGCTGTATGTGGTGCCGCGCTTCGAGCCGCGCACCCGGCGGGTGATCTGTCTGGTCAATTACTATACGCGCGAAGCCTATCAGTTCAGCGATTTCGAAAAAGGTCTGTTGCATGCCCATGCCGAAATGGCGCAGCGGGTGATTCAGGAAATCGGCGACGAGCACATGGAAATCCAGGTCCTCGCCGAAATCAACGATCTGCTGCAGGAAAAATTCGATAATCTGCAGACCTTTCTCCGCCGCATCCTGTCCAAAGCCACCGAGTTGATCGGCGCCGACACCGGCAGCATTGCCCTGGTGCGCGAGGAGGAAGGGAAAAAGTGGTTGGTGGTCGAGGACGAGGCGGGACTGGTGGGGGCCAAGAGCAAGGAGTGGCTGAAAAAGAACATCCCGCCGATCCGCGTCGGCGGCAGCTCCCTGCCCCCGGAGGAACGCAGCCTGACCGGCTATGTGGCCCACAGCGGCCGGCCCGGCATCGTCGCCGACACCGCCGAGGAAAAGCGACGCGGCGGTTTTTACCGGGAAATCACCGAGGCGATCAAGAGCGAAATTGCGGTGCCGGTGATCAGCGAAAAAGAGGTGATCGCCGTCATCTGCCTGGACAGCCTGCGCCCCTTCCATTTCACCGACGAACACCGGCGCATTCTGCTGATCATCGGCCGGATGATCGCCCGCACCATAATCGATCTGCAACGCATCGAAAAGCTGACCACCGAAGTCAATCGCCTGCGCTCCGACGTCGGCTACAAGGACCCGACGATCTCCTCCTACAAATTGGGGAACATCATCGGCAATTCGGCCAAGGCGAAGGACATGGTCGAATTCATCCAGCGGGTGACGCCCCCCATCTTCAACCGCATCCTCTTCTGGAGTCGCACCGACGTGCAGGAAGCGACGCTGGGCCTGCCCTCGATCCTCATCACCGGCGACACCGGCAGCGGCAAGGAATTTTTGTTCAACAACATCTTCTCCCGTCTCAACGAGATGTATCGGGAGAAGATTGATCCTCGGGGCGAGTTGCAGGTGAAGAAAAGCAATATTGCCGCCTACAGCGGCGATCTAACCTATTCCGAGCTCTTCGGCCATAAACGGGGGGCGTACACCGGCGCCCATGCCGACCGTCGCGGAATCCTCGAGGAGGCGCACGGCGGCGTGGTTTTTCTCGACGAGATCGGCGACGCCGATCCGAAAACCCAGGTGCAGTTGCTGCGCTTTCTCGACAACGGCGGCTTCATCCGGCTCGGGGAGAACCAGACCCACTATGCCCGGGTGTTGCTGATCGCCGCCACCAACAAGGATCTGCGGCAGCTCATCCGCGATGGTCTGTTCCGCGAGGACCTCTATCATCGGCTTTCCGAACTGACGGTGCGGGTGCCGTCCCTCAACGATCGGCGCGAGGATATTCCCGACCTGGCCACCCACTTTTTGGGGAAGCTGTGGCGGGTCTACCGCCGGCCGGAAGAAACCGACGGCGAGGTCCCGGTTCTCACCCGCGAGGCCCAGGACCTGCTCTCCACCCACCATTACACCGGCAATGTTCGGGAATTGCGCAGCATCCTGCTGCGGGCGCTGTTTTTCCGCCGCCGTCGATTGATCGGCGACGA
>Ga0172382_10007684_pt1 | contig 15245 bp, 15 predicted proteins | sample Leawel138RmetaG_FD_122245 | JGI IMG/M metagenome (GOLD analysis project Ga0172382, IMG submission 122245) | Leachate microbial communities from a municipal landfill in Southern Ontario, Canada - Leachate well 138R metaG | ecosystem: Engineered > Solid waste > Landfill > Unclassified | place...
AGCGGCCCCGCCAGGCGAGGCGATCTGATCGACTTCATTGAGCAGGACGAGTACCGCATCGATGTCGCCATCGAGGTAGCGCACGTAATTGCGCACCAGGCCCCGCAACGGCGCCCCCTGCGGCAGGCGCGACCATTCTTCGGCTTCGAGATGGCCAAGCTGCGCCGGCGAGTATTTGATCCGTGCCGAGACCTCGACGAGCGTCAGGCCGCGGGCTTCGCGCATGGCCCGCAGGGCATGGCCGAGCGACCGGGCGTCGGGCTGGCCCGTCGACTCGCTGTGCAGGAGATCCTGCCGGGAGGGATCATTCATGCCGTTTCCTTTTTGCGGATGATGACCCGCGCGCGGTCGGGGAGGCGTTCGGCGATGCGGGTGCGGTCTTGCACTTCGCCGGCCAGCTGGCCGCAGGCGGCCTCGATGTCGTCACCGCGTGTCTTGCGTACCGTAACCACCAGGCCGGCATCCGTCAACTGGCGCGCAAACAGACGGATCCGCTGCGGCGGCGAGCGCCGCAGCCCCGACTGGGGAAAAGGATTGAACGGGATCAGGTTGAATTTGCAGCGCACCTGCCGCGCGACGTCGACCAGCTGCCGGGCATGGGCGTCGGTGTCGTTGATGCCGTCGAGCATGATGTACTCGAAGGTGATGAAGTCACGGGGCGCGTGCTCGAGATAGCGGTTGCAGGCCGCCAGCAGTTCGGCCAGCGGGTGCTTGCGGTTGAGCGGCACCAGCCGGTCGCGCAGCTCGTCGTTGGGGGCATGCAGCGACACGGCCAGTGCAACCGGGCAGTCGGCCGCCAGCCGATCGATCATGGGCACGACCCCGGACGTGGAGACGGTGACCCGCCGCCGCGACAGGCCGTAGGCGTGATCATCGACCATGAGGCGCAGAGCGCCCAGCACCTGATCGTAATTGAGCAGGGGTTCACCCATGCCCATGAACACCACGTTGCTGACCGGGCGCGGGCTCGCGGCGGTACCTTCCAGACGCGCACCCTCTGGCGCCCGGGCCAGCGCCCGGTTGGCATGCCAGAGCTGGCCGACGATCTCGGCGGTAGTGAGGTTGCGGCTGAAGCCCTGGTAGCCGGTGGAGCAAAACGGACAGGCCACCGTGCAGCCCGCCTGGCTGGAGACGCACAAAGTGCCGCGATCGTCTTCGGGAATGTAGACGGTTTCGATTGCATTGCCGCGGCCCATGTCGAAGAGCCACTTGCGTGTGCCGTCGGCCGAATGCTTCTCGAGCTGAACGGGCGGCGCGGCCACGACGCAGTGCGCCTGGAGCAGCGCACGGAAGTCGCGCGCCAGGTCGGTCATGTCGGAAAACTGGTCGACCCCGCGCTGGTGAACCCAGCGCAGCAATTGACGGGCCCGGAACGGCTTGCCGCCCCAGCCCCGCACGAGGGCCTCGAGAGCGGCGGGCGCCAGGCCCAGCAGGTTGGTGACTTCAGGGTCGGACATGGTGATGAGAGACGGCCTGGTACAAGAGTGACGGAATCAACGGCTGCAGAGCTCGCTTTGGGCGAAGAAGAACGCAATTTCGACCGCCGCCGTTTCGGGGGCATCCGAGCCATGCACGGCATTGGCATCGATACTGTCGGCGAAATCGGCCCGAATGGTGCCGGGCGCCGCCTTCTTGGGGTCGGTGGCCCCCATGAGGTCGCGATTCTTGGCGATGGCGGACTCGCCCTCGAGCACCTGCACGAAAACCGGGCCGGAGATCATGAAATCCACCAGGTCCTTATAGAAGGGCCGCTCTTTGTGCACGGCATAGAAGCGCTCGGCCTCATCGCGGGACAGCTGTTGCAGGCGGGCGGCTACGACCTTGAGGCCGGCCTGCTCGAAGCGGGCCACGATCTGGCCGATGGCATTCTTGGCAACGGCGTCGGGCTTGATGATGGAAAGGGTGCGTTCTATGGCCATGGAGACTTCCAATAGAGTAAGTGTGAAGAAAAACAAGAAGAAATTTCAACCCTTCATTTTATCATGTGCCGATTCCCGGCCCTGCGCCTAAAATAGATGGTTTTGTCATCCCCCGAGCCCCGGCACGTCATGAGCGATACCCCTGCAGCCCTCCCCAAGAGTTTCGAACCGAGCGACATGGAATCCCACTGGTATGAAGAGTGGAATCGTCGCGGCCTGTTTGCCGGCGGCCAGCACGTGGCGCCCGCGGCATCGTACGCGGCCAAGCCATTCGCCATCCAGTTCCCGCCGCCCAACGTAACCGGCACGCTGCATATGGGCCATGCCTTCAACCAGACCATCATGGACGGCCTGGTACGCTACCATCGTATGAAGGGGGACGACACGGTGTTCATCCCGGGCACGGACCACGCCGGCATCGCGACCCAGATCGTGGTCGAGCGGCAGCTCGACGCCGAGGGCGTGTCCCGGCATGACCTGGGCCGCGAGCGGTTTCTCGACAGGGTCTGGGCCTGGAAGGAACAGTCGGGCAACACCATCACGGGGCAATTCCGCCGGCTGGGCTCGTCCTGCGATTGGTCACGCGAATACTTCACCATGGACGAGCGCCTGTCGCGCGGCGTGATCGAAGTCTTCGTGCGCCTGTACGAACAAGGCCTCATCTACCGCGGCAAGCGCCTGGTGAATTGGGATCCCGTCCTGGGCACGGCCGTGTCCGACCTCGAAGTGGTCAGCACCGAAGAGGCGGGCCATCTATGGGAAATCCGCTATCCGCTCAGCACGCCGGTCGACGGCCTGACCCACCTGGTGGTCGCCACGACCCGCCCCGAAACCCTGCTGGGCGACGTGGCGGTCATGGTCCACCCCGAAGACGCGCGTTACGCCCACCTGGTGGGTCGCACCGTGATTCTGCCCCTGGTCGGGCGCGAGCTGCCCATCATCGCCGACGAATACGTCGACCGGGACTTCGGCACCGGCGTGGTCAAGGTGACCCCTGCGCACGACTTCAACGACTATGCGGTGGGCGAGCGCCACGGGCTGCCCATGATCAGTATTCTCACGCTCGATGGCCGCATCAGCGAGGCCGCCCCAGCCGCCTACCAGGGCCTGGAGCGCGACGAAGCGCGCCGGCGGGTGGTGGCCGACCTCGAAAAGGCGGGCCAGCTGCAGGCGGTGCGCGAACACCGGATGATGGTACCCCGGGGCGATCGCACGAACAGCGCCATCGAGCCGATGCTGACCGATCAATGGTTCGTCGCCATGAGCCGACCGGCCCCGCAAGACAGCCTGCACCCGGGAAAAAGCATCACCCAGGTGGCCCTGGAAGTGGTCGATGACGGCCGCATCCGCTTCGTGCCGGACAACTGGACGACCACCTACCGGCAATGGCTGAACAACATCCAGGACTGGTGCATCTCGCGCCAGCTGTGGTGGGGGCACCAGATCCCCGCATGGCATGCCGCAGATGGCCGCATCTTTGTGGCGCGCACCGAAGACGAAGCGGTGGCGCAGGCGCGCGCGGCAGGAGTCAGCGGCCCGCTTACGCGGGATCCCGATGTCCTCGACACCTGGTTTTCGTCGGCCCTGGTGCCCTTCACGGACCTGGGCTGGCGCGAGGCCACCGAGGACCTGGCCCGCTATCTGCCGTCCGAGGTGCTCGTTACGGGCTTCGACATCATCTTCTTCTGGGTCGCCCGCATGATCATGATGAGCATGCATCACACCGGCCAGGTACCCTTTCGCACAGTCTACGTGCACGGGCTGGTGTGCGACATGGAAGGCAAGAAAATGTCCAAGTCCAAGGGCAACACGATCGACCCGGTGGACTTGATCGACGGCATCGGGCTCGAGCCCCTGATCGAGAAACGTACCTCCGGCCTGATGAACCCGAGGCAGGCGGACGCCATCCGCAAGCGCACGCGCAAGGATTACCCCGATGGCATCCCTGCGTACGGCGCCGATGCGCTGCGCTTTACCATGGCGGCCTATGCCACCCTGGGGCGCAACATCAACTTCGATCTCAAGCGCTGCGAAGGGTACCGTAATTTCTGCAATAAATTGTGGAACGCCAGCCGCTTCGTCCTGATGAATCTCGAAGGCCACGCGCCGGCCCCTGCGGTATCCGACCCGTCTCCAGGCGCCCTGTCCTATGCCGACCGCTGGATCCGCGATGGCCTGCAAGAACTGATCGGCCAGGTCGACGAAGGCTTCGAGCAATTCCGCTTCGACCAGATCGCCGACCGTTTGTACCATTTCATCTGGGACGAATACTGCGACTGGTACCTGGAGCTGGCCAAGGTGCAACTGCAGCACGGCAGCGCCACAGAGCAGGCCGCTACCCGTCGTACCTTGATCGACGTCCTCGAAACCCTGCTGCGCCTGATGCACCCCATCATGCCGTTCATTACCGAAGCGCTCTGGCAGAAGGTCTCGGTGGCCGCCGCGGTCCGCCCGGCCAGCCAACCCGCCAGCATCAGCGTACAGGCGTGGCCGCTGGCGCAGGCCGGCCAGCGCGACCCGCAGGCCGCCGAAAAAATGGCGCACTTCAAGGCCCTGACGACCGCGATCCGCGCTCTGCGCAGCGAGATGAACCTGGCGCCGGGTCAACGCGTGCCCCTGCTGGTCCGTGGGGCAGGCGCCGAGCTCGACGAACTGACGGGCGGGCTGAAGGCCCTGGCCAGGCTGGACAGCGTGCAGGCCGTCGACGCCCTGCCCGACCAGGGCGCGCCGGTGCAGGTAGTCGGCACCATCCAGTTGATGCTGGACATCCAGATCGACCTCGGGGCCGAGCGCGCCCGGCTCGACAAGGAAATCGAACGCCTGCGGGCAGAGCAGGCCCGTGCGGCCGGCAAGCTGGCCAACCCGCAGTTCGTGGCGCGCGCCCCGGCCGCCGTGGTGGCGCAGGAGCGCCAGCGGCTGGCGGAATTCGGCGCCACGCTGGCAGCGGTTCAGGCGCAGCGCCAACGGTTGGGGGGCTGAGCCCAGGCCACAACAGGGGGGCCATGGGCAACCATGGCTTGCCCGCCAGCCGCCCAGACTGGCAGGCAGCCGTACATCAGCGTGACGTTTTCAACGGGCAGGTCCGGATGCCCAGGATTGCATACAACGGGCAGAAGCGGAACAACGCCGTGGCGACTGGGATGATGCCCAGCCAGCCCCACCAGCCGATGGTGCCCATGGCGGCCAACACGATGAGCACCAGGCCCACGATCAGACGCAGAATCCGATCTATCGTACCCACATTGATTTTCATGACGGTGACTCCAGAAAGTGGCCCGCGAGATGCCAGGCCGTTTGAAAACACCCTGTGCAGGGACGCTCAAGGGCAAAAAATTTGTTTCAGAACACTGATAAGCTGAACCACGTCGGGGTCGGCGATACGATACAGCACCGTCTGTGATTCGCGCCGGCAGCTAACCAGCCCCTGGGCACGCATGCGCGCCAGATGCTGCGAGAGCGCGGACTGGCTGAGCCCCAGATGAGCCTGCAGCGCGCTGACGCAGAGTTCGCCGTGCGAGATCAGCAGACACAGGATCCACAGGCGGTTTTCATTGCCCAGCCCGCGCAGCAGCGCCGCGGCCTGGGCTACCCCCTTTTGCATGAACGTGTCGACGGAAACCGTATCCAAAATCACGACCTTATAACATTAGTTGACACTAATTTAGCATGTGCTAATATTTCACGCAATCTTTCATCGACAGTCCGGTGCTGCCGGCCGGCTGCCGCCCACCATCCCTCGTAGTGGAGCATCCCATGAAGCAAGGTTCATTCCAGACTTTGACCCAGACCATCAGCCAGAATCTCAAACCCCTGCGCAGCGGCCAGCCGCAATTGATGCAAAGTTTCGGCGCGTTGGGCAAGGCCGCCCTCGCACCCGGCGCGATCGACGCCAAAACGAAGGAGCTCATCGCCCTGGCCATTGGCGTCGCCACCCGCTGCGACGGCTGCATCGGTTACCACACCCAGGCGCTGGTGCGTCTGGGGGCCACCGAAGAAGAAGTGCAGGAAACCCTGGGCGTGGCCGTCTACATGGGGGGCGGCCCCTCGCTCATGTATTCGGCCAGCGCCGTGGCGGCCTTTCGCGAATTCAGCGAAGCGAAGCCCGATGCCTGAGTGAAGCGAAGCCCGATGCCTGAGTGAAGCGAAGCCTGACGCCTGGGTGAAGCGGCGCCCCGCGCGGACGGCGTCAGCCCGGGGCGTGCGGCGCGCTAGCCCGAACCCGGGGCCCTGAGCCCCACGGCAGGCCGCAGCGGCCCGGCCAGATTCGCCGGGATCACTTGAATGACCCGTGCCGCGCTCTGCGCAGCCTGCTCGAGCGCCGTGGCCGGGCTGGCCCCGTCGGCCCAGGCGTACACGAACGCCGAGGCATGCGCATCGCCGGCCCCGATGGTCGACACCACCTCGACCGACAGCGCCGCATGAAAGCACGCCTGTTGGCCGTCGAAATACAGCGCGCCCTGGCGACCCAGCGTCAACAGGATCGCTTGCCCGTCGCGTCGCACCAGGCGAGCGGCCAACGCCCGGGCCTGCTCGGGGGCGACCGCTTCACCATCGGCCAGGGCCTCGCCGCACAACAGCGCGGCCTCATGGGCATTGACGCACAGCAGATCCGCCTGTTGCCACAAGGGTTCGAGCGCTCCAGGCTGAGCCAGCTGCCGGGCGCCAGGGGTGATGACCAGCCGCGCCGGCGGCTTGGCCTGGCGCTTGAGCGCCTGCACCAGCCAGGCTTGCGACTCCAGCGACAGGCCCGTGACATACACCACGTCGGCTTGTTCCAGGCCGGCGAAGCCGTGTTCGCCCACCCAGGTGCTGGCGCCGCGCTGAGCGTAGGCACGCGCCGCCCCTTGCGCATCCACCATGACCACCGCCTTGCCGGTCGGCAGTTCGTGTTCGGGCATGATGGGCCGGATGTTGTAGCGCTGCAGCAAGGCTCGCAACAGGCCGCCCTCGAGATCGCCGCCCACGCAGGCGTGGACCGTCACATGCGCGCCAAGCGCCACGGCATTGAGTGCCGCATTCACGGCCCCGCCGCCCGCATACAAGCCGATGTGGTCGACGTCCTGCTTGGCACTGAGCAAAGGGCGGACCTGCGCCACAACGATATCGACGACGGCCGCGCCTATGGTCGTGAATTGCATGATCGTGCTCCGGACGGCTCAGGCTCGTGCAGGCCGGCCAGGCGGATCGAAATCGCCGGCATCGTGACGTTCCGGCAAGTGCCCATCACCCGATGTGCGGTTGACTCTGCAGCCGCGCTGCACGGCGGGGCGCTTCGCCAGCGCCCGGGCCCAGCGCAGGACATGGGTGTATTCATGCACGGACAGGAATTCGGCCGCCTCGTAGACCTCGCCCAGGACCAGGCGGCCATACCAGGGCCAGATGGCCATGTCGGCGATCGTGTAGTGCTCGCCGGCGATGAATTCGCGCTGCGCCAGCTGCTTGTCGAGCACATCCAGCTGACGCTTGGCCTCCATAGCGAAGCGATTGATGGCGTACTCGATTTTCTCGTGGGCGTAGACATAGAAATGGCCAAATCCGCCGCCCAGATACGGTGCACTGCCGACCTGCCAGAACAGCCATGACAGGCATTCGGCCCGCCCGGCTGCGTCTTGCGGCATGAAGGCGGAAAACTTCTCGGCCAAATGCAAGAGAATGGCACCAGACTCGAACACCCGCATCGGCTGGGCGCCGCTGCGGTCGAGCAAGGCCGGGATCTTGGAGTTTGGATTGAGCTCGACGAAGCCGCTGCCGAACTGGTCGCCCTCGCCGATGCGGATCAGCCAGGCATCGTATTCGGCCCCCGCATGGCCGGCGGCCAACAGCTCTTCAAACAGGATGGTGACCTTCATCCCGTTGGGCGTACCCTGCGAATACAACTGGAACGGGTGCTTGCCCAGCGGCAGGACCTGTTCACGCAGAGGCCCGGATACGGGCCGATTGATGTTCTCGAAACGCCCGCCGCTGGGTTGTTCCCATACCCAGACACGCGGCGGCTGATAGCCAGGCTGATTCATGCTGCAGGACTCCTGATGGTGCAAAAGGATCGGGCATCCATGGTACCGCAAGCCTGCCCGATCGGGGATCGCACCCATCCGATCGACCCAACATCCGAAGAGCGGGCACGGCATCCAGGCAAGTGGATGCCACGCCAGCCGGCTCAAGCGCCCAGGAAATCGGCCAGCAGGCCGGCCACCACCTTTGTGGCGCCTCGCAAATCCTCCAGCCGCACGTGCTCGTCGGCCTGCTTCGCCCGCGATTCTTCCACCGTGTGCGGCCCTGCACCATACATCACGACCGGAATGCCATGCTCCGCATACAAGCGGGCATCGGCGTACAACGGCGTGCCATGGGCCGGTATGGATTCGCCAAACACCTGCTGGGCATGGCGCTGGAGGCTGTCCACCAGGGTCTCGTGACCCGGCAGCGGACGCAGCGGACGCGCCAGCAGCAAGCGACGCACACACACGGTAATGCCCGGCAGCCCATGCACCGCCGCGGTGATGAACGCCCGAACCTGCGCCTCGACCTCGGCTGGATCCTCTTCAGGAATCAACCGGCGATCCATTTTCAAGACGACACGCCCCGGGACGACATTGGTGTGGGTGCCGCCCTCGATGCGACCCACAATCATCGTTGGACTGCCGATACCCGCCACCTTCGAGCGCACCGCCCGCAACGCGATGGCTTCACGATAGACCGCCCGCAGGATGCCGGTGGCGGCCTGGAGGGCGTCGTGGCCCGTATCGGGGGCCGATCCATGGGTGGCTTTGCCATCGACCCCCACCTCGAACTGCAGGCAACCATTGTGCGCCGTCACGACGGCATGGCTGAAGCCGGCGCAGACCGCGTAGTCGGGACGCGTCAGGCCCTGTGCCAACAAGCGGCCCGGCCCCAGGAGACCACCGAACTCTTCGTCATAGGTGAAATGCAGTTCCACCCCGCCACGCAAGGCCAGGCCGCTGGCCTCGAGGGCGCGTACGGCATGCAGATAGGTGGTGAAGTCGCTTTTGGAGACCGCGGCAGCCCGGCCATACAGGCGGCCGTCGACGATCTCGCCGCCATACGGATCGTAATGCCAGCCTTCGCCCGGCGGCACGACGTCGCCGTGGGCATTGAGCGCCAGCACCGGCCCCTTGTCGGAGTAGGTCCGCCGAATGATCAGGTTGGTGATGCGCTGCATGCCATAACGCCGTACTTCGTCGGCCGGCACGGCGTCGCGCAGCACCGCCCAGCCCCAGGACTGCACCCGCTGCGCGACCGCCTCGGCATGTGCCGCCGTATCTCCGGGCGGCGTATCCGTGGGAATTGCCACCAGCGCCTGCAACAACGCGACCTGCTCCTGGAAATGCGCATCGACCCATGCCCCCAGGCGGGCGTGCAATGACATCACGTCAGCGCACCAAGGTGCCCCAGATCCGGACCCGGCTGATGCCACCGTCTGGGAACATGTTGACGCGGACGTGCGAGACCGGTTCGCGGTAGCGGATGGCCGCTCCTTCATGGAAGTGCTGGGTATCCATCTCGGTCTTGAATGCAGCCAGGATCTCGGGCCAGAACATGGCCTGTGTCACCAGGGACTCGTCGGTGGATTCCTCGACCCGCGCGCCCTGGATCGACACCCGATCCGGATAGTTGCCCTTGAAATGCGCGGTATCGACCTCGATTTTCGCCACGATCACCGGATGGCCCAGTTCGATGATGATCCAGTCGTAGCCAGGCTCCCGCCGTCGCCGGGTCTCCCAGCCATCGCCCATGTTGACGCCACGACCGGCGGTAATCAGCGTCGTGGGCGAGCCGAAATGCGCATCGCTCCAGGCCACGATGCGCCCGCCATTGGCCAGGGCCGAGACCTCATACAGGGCATTCGGGTCGCGCTGGCCCCAATTGCAGGCCGGCTGGCCGTAGGCCCGCAGGCGGGCCACCCCGCCATCGGGGAAGATGCTCAGACGCAGGTGAGTCCAGACGCGATTATCCTGAACCCCGATGAAATGGTGTGAATCGCCCTGCAAGGAGCGGGCCGGCACGAGGATTTCCCATTGCGTGGTCTCGCTGGGTTCCCCCTCGCAGTACGCCGCGTGAATGGACGCCGCCGGCGGAAAATTGCCTGTGAAATGGCTGGTGTCCACATCCAGGCCCTTGATGGTGCCGGGCAGCCCCAGGCGGATCACGGCATGGTCGTGGCCACCGTTGCGGCGGCGGCGCGTCTCCCAGCCGTCCATCCACTTGCCATGGTCGTCGAACTTGCCCACCACGAACACTGGCGCGGCATCCTGGAGCATGCGCTGGGCCGTGGCAAAGAATTCATCGGAACAGGACAGGACCCGGGCGCCCAGTTTTTCGCTGGCCAGGTTGGGGTGGCGGGTGGCGAATGCGGGCAGATCGACTGCCGGGGCATCGATGATGGTACCTGCGGGCAAATTGCTTGCAGCCATGATGGAACACTCCAGAACCAGGGATGTATTCGGTGCATCAGCCGACGTCCCTGCAGGCGCCGGCTGGCAAGGGGCTTCGGCCCGCGGCCGAAGTCATTGATGGGACCGTTGCCAGCGTGCGGCTCAGGCTGGCGTGAAAGGGTGTTCGCGAACCCAGTGTCGCGCAATGTCGGCCCGCGTAGCCACCCAGACCCGATCGTGCTTCTGCACGTGGTCCAGGAACCGCTGCAGGCCGGCAAACCGGCCTGGCCGCCCGATCAGGCGACAGTGCAGGCCCACGGACATCATCTTGGGTTGGGCCTCGCCTTCGGCGTACAGCACGTCGAAGGCATCCCGCAGATAATGGAAAAAATGATCCGCTGTATTGAACCCCTGTGGCGAGGCAAAGCGCATGTCGTTGGTGTCGAGCGTGTACGGCACGATCAGTTGCGGGTGGCGGCGGCCCTCGCCCAGATCCACCTCGACCCAGAACGGCAGGTCATCGCCATAGTAGTCGGCATCGTAAAGGAACTGCCCGTCTTCGGCCACGATACGCAAAGTGTTCGGGCTGTCGCGACCGGTATACCAACCATCGGGATGGCGCCCCAGCAGACGGGTGACGATGTCTACGCAGCGCTGAAAATGCTCCCGCTCGACGGCTTCGGGTACGGATTGGTAATGGATCCAGCGGTATCCGTGACAGGCGACCTCGTGACCCAGTTCGACGAAGGCCCGCGCGACTTCGGGGTTGCGCTCGAGTGCCATCCCCACGCCAAATACGGTCAGCGGCAGCTGCCTGCGCTCGAACTCGCGCAAGATTCGCCAGACCCCAGCGCGCGACCCGTATTCGTAGATGGACTCCATGGACAGGTGGCGTGCCGGGTAGGCGGCGGCGCCGATGATTTCGGACAGGAACTGTTCAGACCCGGCGTCACCATGCAGGATGCTGTTCTCGCCCCCTTCTTCGTAGTTCATCACGAACTGCACCGCCACCCGCGCCTGCCCAGGCCAGTTGGCCCGTGGCGGGTTGCGGCCGTAACCGATCAGGTCGCGTGGATAGCGTGGGTCGACACGAGGCTCAAAACGGGTATTCATGACAGATCTCCGAAGAAACAGGCAGGCGCGGAGCGGATTCAGCGGCGCGGGCCAAAGGCGGCCCAAGGGTCGGGGGCCCGGGGGGCCGCGGATTCCACGCGCTGCTCGCAATCGAGCAGGTGCTGATCCATGGCGCCACGCGCACGGGCGGCATCCCGGTGTTCAAGTCGCTCGAGCAATACCCGGTGCTCATGATATGAGCACGTGCGGTCTTCGGGCTGATCACCCAGGGCGATGATGAGCGTGGTGCGGGCACACAAGCCTGCCAGCAGATCAGAGAGCTCATCGTTGCCGAGCACGCGCGCCAGTTCGACGTGAAAGGCGTTCGACAACCGCAGCCAGCTGATCCGATCACCCTGCTCGAATGCCTGCTGTTCGCGGTCGACCATCCTGTGCAGGGGCCGCAACCGTGCAGGCAGGTCGTCCAACTGCACCAGCTGATCGACGACGACGCACTCCAGCCAGCGGCGCAGGGCGAATACGTCACGGATTTCCTTTGCGGACGCCTGCCAGACGGTTGCCCCCCGGTTGGGCTCCAGCGAGACGATGCGGTCATGGGCGAGTTCGGACAAGGCTGCGCGCACCGTGCCGCGCGAGCAGTTGAAAATGTCGCATAGCCGGGCCTCGGTCAGGCGGGCGCCCGGCAACAGCCGCCGATCCATGGCGGCATCGAAGATTTCGCGATAGACGCGATCCACCTCGGAACGATCCCGGGCGCCTGGCCGGCCGCGCAGGCTGGATGCCCGAGGGGCCTGCAGCGCACCATCTGAGGCCTGCGTCGGAGGTATCTGAAGCATGGAGAAGCACCGGACAGAGGATTCACAACGGACATATTTAATTGTTGACAATTATTGTGTACCAAGTAAAAATCGTCAACATTATTTGTTCACAATATCGCCCTGACCGGCGCTTGATCCCATGGGAAAACTATCGACCCATGTCCTGGACACCGTCCACGGCGTGCCTGCACAGAACGTCAAGCTGCAGTTGTTCCGCCTGGAAGGCGCGCAGCGCACCCTGCTGCACGAAACCCGAACCAACCTGGATGGCCGCTGCGATGCCCCCCTACTGGAAGGGGCATCCTTCACGCGCGGCACGTACGAGCTGGTCTTCGAAGCCGGTGATTATTTCGCCGGCAAAGGCGTGACCCTGCCCGAGCCCCGCTTCGTAGACCAGGTGGTGCTGCGCTTCGGCATCGCGCATCCAGAACAAAACTATCACGTGCCCTTGGTCGTCACACCCTGGACCTGGTCCACGTACCGCGGCAGTTGAATTTCACCCCACGCCGGAAACCCGGGAGACACATTCATGGAAAGCTTTTTCCTCGAATACGGCAACCTGCTGCTGCGCTGGCTGCACGTGATCGCAGCCATCGCCTGGATCGGCGAATCCATTCACTTCGTGATGCTCGACCTGAGCCTGCGCCCGCCGAAGTCGGCCCACGACAAACAGCTGGGCATCGACGGCGAACTGTGGGCCGTACACGGCGGCGGCTTCTACCATCATCAAAAATACCTCACCACCCCCCCCAAACTGCCGGATGACTTGCACTGGGCGTTCTGGAAAGCCTACACCACCTGGCTGTCGGGGTTCGGCCTGTTCATCCTGCTGTACCTATTGCGTGCGGACATCTACCTGGTGAACCCGGCCAGCCCCTGGGAGTGGGCACGCCAGATGGACGGCCAGCAGGCCGGCCTGCTGGCCGTGCTGTTCCTGATCGTGGGCTACAACGTGTATTCCCGCCTGTGCCGCCTCATCAGCCCGACCGTGAACCACGACGGCTGGCTCAGCCTGGCGGTTGGCATCATGATGATCATCGTCGCCTGGCTCAGCGTGCAGATCTTCCCGGGCCGGGCCGCTTTCCTGATCACCGGGGCCCTGATGGCCACCTGCATGTCGGCCAATGTATTCTTCTGGATCATTCCCGGGCAGCGACGCATGGTCAAGGCGCTGAAGACCGGTGGAACGCCCAACCCGCTGGATGGCGCCTGGGGCAAACAGCGTTCCGTGCACAATACGTACTTCACGCTGCCCGTCATCTTCCTGATGCTCAGCAACCACTACGCGTTTACATACACGAACGCGTATGCCTGGGTCATCATGGTTCTGTTTATTTTTTCCGGCGCCCTCATCCGGCAGTATTTCGTCTTGCGCCATACGGGCAAGAACGACCTGCGTTTCCCGTTGGCCGGCATCATTCTGCTGGCCGTGATCGGCTGGCTGGCTGCCCCTTCAGCGGATTCGGGTGCCCAGGCCATGATCAACCCGGCGGCCGAGCAGGTCACGGTTGCCCGGGTGCACGGCATCGTCCAGGCCCGCTGCACCGAATGCCACTCGGCCAAACCCACCCAGCCCGGCTTTGCCGCCGCACCGGCCGGGATCCTGCTGGACACCGAACAACAGATTGTGCAACATGCCAGCCAGGTCAAAGAGGCGGTCGCCAGCCAGTACATGCCGCTGGCCAACCTGACCCAGATGACACCCGAAGAGCGCGCCCTGATCGCCCGCTGGGACGGACGGCCGGATTGAGCGGCCGGCCGCCGTTCAGCGTGGCACGCAGATGTAACCTACCGTGAGGCCTTCGCTGCTCATGGCCGCCCCCGATTCGGACACCCGCACCATCAGGTACGAAGCCGGACAGCTGCAACTGCCGGTCACCGGATTGGCGGTCGACATGCCAGCCGCGTCGGCACATCCGCGCCGGCTGTTGGCCAGGTAGCCACCGCCAGCGGGCCGCAACAGGGTGCGCCACAGGCCGCCGCGGCACTCCATCAGGCCCGGCCCCGCCCGGGCCCGACCCACGGCCCCTTCCGCCGCACAAGCCTGCCCATCGGACCAGAGGTTTTCGAGCAGCAACCCATCGGCTGCCACCAGCTGCGAACCGCTGCGTATGGTTCCCTGCACACTTGCAGGACCCTGGAAGTCAGGATCGCGGGCATCCCCCACGCGCAGGAAGTCGGCCTCATCCCCCCCTGGCACAGAAGGCCCCGAATCGGCGGGCTCGGGATCCGGCGGTGGAAGGTCGGGCGGCCCGTCGCCCGGGGGGCCGGCGCCCGCCCGGGTAACCAGCAGGGCCACAGTGCCCGCGGGAACCGAGCCGGCCCAGGCAGCCGGTACGGGCCAGCGCACCCCAGGCCCAGCGAGCACGGCCGGCTGCGCTGGCCAAGCCACCAGGCCATAGCCCTGGGCCGCCACCAGCCATTCGGCCACAAAAGCCTGATCCACTTCGCCTGTCCGCGTAAGCAGGGGCGATTGCACGTGCACCAGCCCCTGGAGCAGGCAAGGGACCTGGACACAGCCGGACGCGGGGACGACGTGCACAGCCAAGCGCCGTCCCATTGGCCCGATGGCCTGCCAGGCGGCCGGCAACAGCCCGGCCGCCTGCAGTTCCGACCACTGCGGGCTGGACCAGGTGGCAAACCCCTGGCTGGACAGGGCATCGTCTGCGGGCAAACCGGCCAGTTGGGCCCCGTACCGTTCGAGATAGGCCGACATGGCGTCGCGCGCCGCCAGCATCCAAGTGGCCAGCGAATGGGCCTGCAGATCGCGGCTGCGCTGGGCCCATTCCTGTACACCCCAGACTGCGAGTGCCAGCGTCACCGCCGTGACCAGCATCAGCTCGAGCAGGAGCGATCCTGCCTGGGAGGCCCGATCAGGTGACATGGAACTCGAACTGGTTGACGTCGCCCTTGGCACAGGCCGCTTCTGTGGCCAGGGCGCTATAGGGCGTGGACGCGTTCTTGACCGTCGCGCCCGCCCCCTGCCCCGAACCGACCGTGATGCTGTCGGCCAGCCGCTGCAGCACCGAGGCGATGGACGG
>Ga0172382_10007685_pt1 | contig 15244 bp, 22 predicted proteins | sample Leawel138RmetaG_FD_122245 | JGI IMG/M metagenome (GOLD analysis project Ga0172382, IMG submission 122245) | Leachate microbial communities from a municipal landfill in Southern Ontario, Canada - Leachate well 138R metaG | ecosystem: Engineered > Solid waste > Landfill > Unclassified | place...
TATATGCACTGAATTATGCTATATGCACTGAATATCCTTCATTTTTTGTGGTCCGGATCATTTATTAGAGTGTTATACAGTATTTAAAGTATTATTTAGTATATGAAGTATACATCATACCATAAATTTTATTTGCTCGCTGAATGGGATTCAGCGCCTGACGCACCAGGGATCACTCCCTCCTTACGTAGGCAAATACATATCTTGGATCCCACTTTTTACCCCCACTTTTACGTGGGGCAAGTACATATCTTATTGGATTCCACTTTTTAACTCTTAATTTCCGGGGTGGGGCCGGATTTAAACTTTTCGCGTGGAGAATTTTTATTCCGGGGGGTCCGGACGCTAACTCGTTTATTGGAGGTCTTATTTTTACAAAAATAGTCTATTTTTCATCTTTAATTTCCGGAGTGGCGGGGATTTTGCTTTTTCTTCTCCAGAATCACTTCCTAACAATTTTCTCGGTTACCTGCTACTTACCAGCTTTTATCTCCATAGGGTCGGAAGTATACTTTTTACTCTCTATTTTCTTCTAATAGTGAAGGTAGGTAGTAATGTTTACTTCTTTTTTAAAATATAGTATAATATATTTAACATATAAGAAAAGGAATTAGAAAATTGATTGGGAAAACCTTAGATACGTTAAAAAATTGTAATATTTCCGATATTATAGAATATTGGAATTGGATTAAAAAACAAAAAGAAGTAGATACTATAATAGAGTTTATAGAATGTCTTAATAAAGGTCATTTGTGTGAACAAATTGGTTGTAAAGGTAAGATTAAATTTTCTTCTGGTAATTTTCAATGTATGGGTAGAACAACTCCAGATGGTATTAATACTCTTGTATTTTCAATATTAAATAAATTTTTATTAGAGTCTGAATTATTTGAGTTATAAGTATTATGCGCTGGAATCATCGGAATCATCGGTCGGAGGAAAACTTTTTCCCATTTATAATAAAAAGTGTAAAGTAGTAAAAAGAGAATTGCATTGTGTCTAAAAGGATAAAAAGAATGTATAAAATCGGAGATTATATTACTATAAGGCATGATTTGAATCAAAAATTAGAAGATCACGGTCTGCTTATTTTACCAGATATGATAAATGCTAAAGGACGTACAGGTATTGTAAAAGATATAATTGTAGAAGATATACAACGTGATAAAAAAAGTAAAATAATTAAATATAATATAAAGGTAAATGGATTTAATTTTGAGAATTACACATGGTTGGGGTTGGAAGAGTGGTTGGAAGATACGAATAAATGCTCATTATTGGATGATGAATTATTTATATTTTAAAGGTATATATGGTTAAAAAAGTAAAATTAAAACTATTAGAAGATATATTAAAAGGTGACGGTGATTTTGTTGATTGGATAGAAGAAAAAGGTGTTTTTTATGATAACAATGGAGAATATATGAAAATAGTTAGAAGAAAATTAAAACCTTTAGAATTTGTAATAAATACTAATGGTTGGAAAAAAGATGGAGATAAAGGTTACTTCCATAAAGATAAAGGTTATTATATTAATAATACTATGGCCGAGAAATTCGGAAATAACAAGGAATATAATTTCCGAGTTAATACTAGTTATAAAATGCTATATGAATATAATTGTGTAGAGGATGGTTATGGTTACATTAAATCATGGTTTATGAGTAAAACTGTTATTTCTGATTTTATATCTGATGATTTATTTTTAATATGAAAAGTACTTTTCATAAAAGTCTACACTAAGTAAGTAATATTTTTTAGCTTTTAACATAAGTTCTATTGAGTCGTACATATGAAAAGTGGTATTTAATGCGTTTTTATCTTTATATGTAGGAAGAAGTTCTTCCTTGAACCATTTAACAAAGTCTTGTTTTCGACCAAAACGAGAATAATTTTCATAAATGTCTCTTATAATAGGACTATAAACGTATTTATATCCATTTGCTGGTATTACAATTCTTATTGATAAAATAGTTTCTGATCTATTTTTATTTTGTATCCAACAAAAGAGACTTTCTGAGCGTGGATACCACCCAAATTTTTCAAATAGAAGATTATCTATGTATTTATGAACCTTTTCTGGAGTATCTACTGGTGCTCTTCCTGTTCTATAAGGAACTATAATAATTTCACTATCTTTTAATGTTTTGAATTTGCGTGATGCTCTATGTAATATATTTTTACCAGATTTTAATTCTTTTAAAAATTCAGAACATTCTCTTTTTATGAGTGTAATATTATCAGGTGTTCCTTTTAAAGTGTTGGTCGTTTCGTTTACATAATTACCAAATCGCATGTAGATTCTCCGATTTATTTTTAATGTTAATACTATTTATATAAGATAAAAAAAGAAATGAAGATATAATTGACTTTTTAGTAATCTTAATACATTGATATGAAAAAATTAAGTAGGGTTATGAATTCTACAAAAACTATTAAAATTTCTAATGAGAAGAAAAAATCATGATAATAATTTATCAAGGAATTATTTAAAAGATGATATATAATAAAATTTTAGCTATACCTATGTGTTATAGTGATATAATAAAATTAGAATCTGATGAAAATAGTAATGTACATGTTTATGATAAATATACAATTATAAACACGGATAATTATAACATAATTATAGAAGATTATCATAGAAAATATACATTAACAGGTAAAGAATTATTATTGTATAAATATAATAATGAAATATATATCTATAAAAACCTTAATAATCGTGATTTATGGTTAAGAAAAGAATGGCTTGATATAACAAGTTATAATCCACCTGAATATAAAGTGTATTATGATAATAAATTTATAATTAGAACTAATGATGTCGAACAAATTTGTATAAATGTATGGGGTAAAAATATAATAAATTTAAAAGTATTAAAAAATGATGAAGAAATACCTACTCCATATCCAAGTGAAATAGAAAAATTCAAGACATATATTAGAAATTATTCACGGTATCAAATTTTTATACCTGATGAACTATTTCAAATATGAACTATTATTTCTTTAAATGTGCATATGTTGTAACACCCATATATGCGCCAATTATACCTGTACATGCAAAATAAAACCATGTGACAAATTCAGATATAACTTGCATTTTTGGTATAGATATTATAAATTCAGGAGCTAATATCATAATGAATGTAATGGATATCATTGATATTAATGATGTCCATGCCATTCTTCTTCTATTTTTCCATCTAAGTTTATCGTTTTCTATTTCTTCCATTTGGGAAATATTTACTTGTTCTGACATATTTTTACCTCTATTCAGCTGATGTTTTACTTGGATAACCAAGTTTTTCCATAGCAGTTTTAACTTGATTTTTAATACTTTCTATTTCACCTGTCAATGTTCCTTTTTTTCGTACTTCTTCATCATAATTATTTTGATCTAAATTCTCAGATATTTCAATTAAACTACCAACTCTTATTGTTTCGGCAAATAAAGGAGATACATCTGTAAAACCCAAAGTTAATTCACATCTTTGTGGTATACCGTTCTTATAAGGATGTTGCCATGTAACCTGAACGGATGTACATGCAGCTAAGTCTATATCAAGAACTCCTCGAGGCTCTGATTGTAATGACCATAAGTGTGGCCAGTTAATCGTAATATCTCCTTCCGTTGTTGATGGTGCTGAATATGCTTGGATATCTTTTACTATTTCTACTAAATTAGTTTTGAGTCCTTCTGATAATAAAGGAAAAGTAAAAAGAAATATTCTTCTTGGTGAATTAGTATAGGCCAAAGGCGAATCAACTTTTTTATTAGGCACATCTGTTGATGCAGCGGCTTTTCTTATTGAATTTCCTACATCCCGAGCAGTGGGAAATCTACCTTCACTAAAAGCTCTACTTATATCACCGGCAATACTTCCACCTGCAGCTTGAAATTGATCTATACCTGTTCCTATCTTAGACTCTAAACCTAATAATCTAGAATAAATTGTTTGATATTCCGACCATTCATGGTTATGTGTTTCTTGTATACCATCCATAGGAGCTAGAAATCTATAGACAGGACCCAATTTATTTGTTTTATAAGTACCACCTCTACCACCAGCATTTATTCTTTCTAACTTATAAGGTTGTAATTCTATCCATAAGCTACCCGTAAACCCTGAATGTGGAAAATACCAATTTGGTATTTGAATAAGATTAGGATTAGTAAAATCTACAACTCTTTTATGTATAGATTTACCATGACTATATCCTGCTCTAATTAAAGCATTCTTTTTTAAACCACTATGACTTAATGCCATTTATATCTCCTCTTATAAACCTCTCATAGAATACGGACTATTTGATACGCCTCGGGACGATGGCATTGAATCCGGTGTAGGAGCACCAGTAGCTCTATTACTTTGTGATTGTATAACTTGAACACCACCAGCTCTACCTGTTTTCTTAGCGGTTTCTTCAGCGGCTTCTGCTTGTCTTCTCATTAATTCCAATTTCTGTTTTTCTCTTTCTTCAGCTTCTTTCTTAGCTTGTGCGGCTTCTTTGATATCTTCTCCAAATTGATTTAATATACTTTGATAATTTTCTTTACCACCGAAAGCTAATTTTCCCATAGTAGGATGATCTTTTAAAAAATTATAAATCCAATTTTGTAATCCTAACCACATATCTGAGAAAAAATTAGAAACTGTATCTATTATTCCCATAAAACCACCAACATTTTCCCAAAGTGATTGAGCTTTGGAAACCATATCTTGACTAAAACCAACAATACCACCAAAGACTTTAAACATTGAATCTATACCTTTGGCTACAGTACTTTTAACTTTTTCTGCTGAACCAAAATTTTCTACACCAAATAATCCTAACATCCAATCAAATGCCTTACCAAGTAGATCAACAGGAAATTCAATAAATTTTATTATAACATTTTTAATACCAGCCTTTAATTTATCTAATATATTTCCTTGTTCATTCATATATCCTCGTATGAAATCAATTGTGGAGAATAAAATTTGTAAAGGCCAACCTAAAACTTTAAATCCAAATTTAATACCTTTTAATAGCATTCTAAGACCTGGAATTTTATCAAGAAATCTTAATATTTTTTTAGTTATAATAGTCATTTTACGTCTAAATATAGAAAACTTTTTGATAAATTTATCTATTAACTCACCTGTATTTGTTAAGAATGTTCCTATAATAGGTATTTTTCTAACTAATTTCATTAATCCCGTACTTAGAAAAGATATTAGATTTGATATCTTTTTAATAATAGGTCCAATTACAGGAATTTTAGTTACTAATGTAAAACTTTTTAATAATAATTCAAAAGGAAGTAATAATCTTCTTATAAGTCCTGCACCAAGAGCTAATATAGCAGCGATAGGTATAGCAATTGTATCAAGAAACATTGCCCAAAATCCTTTACCTTTTAAACCCCTCTGTGCTAATTCTTCCTTTCTTCTAATACTTTCTAATTTAAATAATCCTTTTACTGATTTCATTATATCAGATAATGTTGAATCTTTGAACCAGCTTTTTAATAAATTTTGAAAAGGTTTTATAATAGGAGCAAAGAATCCTGTAAGTCTATTAAGAGCTGATTTACCAAGATCCAATACTTCATTCATTTCATCAGAAAATACTTCTTTAAATTTACCGCCTATTTCCTGACCTAATCCTCTTATCTGATTACTGATATCACTTACAGCGGTTTTTATACTTTCTGATATTGTTCTACCAAAACTATCTGTTGGTGCCATATTTTTCTCCAATAAAAAAGGTCTAAAAGCTACCTATTTGGTTGCCCTTTAGACCTTTAAGATCCATATCCTTAGGATAAGCGAGACATACCTGTCATCATACCTAACATTTCGATTTGCATCTTTTTTTCTTTTATTGCTAAATCCACATATGCTTCTCTTTCAAAATTTACCATATTTTCTGATTCGGTAATACTTATACCCATAGTGGCCAACAAAAATTGTTCTTCTGTTATTCTAGCCATGCTGGTTTCTAGAGTTTTAACTATAAAAAAAAACTGTCTGGACTGCCTTCAAACTTCATTACATTACCACAACTCGTACATTTATGTTCGATTGTAAAATCCACACCATAATCATTTTCTTTATACCAATTAGAAATACTTTCATAAACTACTGTAGGCATTTCTTCAATAAAATATTTTCTATCTGATAATGATAAGTCTTCAAAAATTTCATCACCTTTTATAATTTTATTTATACCTGCAGCATGTAAAACAACTGTAAGTTCCGCTTGTTTTTGAGAATCACTCATTTTAGCATTTATAAAATTAAGAGATTCTAATTCATCTATTACTTTGAGAAATTTCATTTCTAATTGTAGACCAGGAAAAATATCTATAATATATTCAACATTATGTAAATCTAAATTTTTTATTGTAAATTTACTAAGGTCTGTTACTAAAAGATTTTGTGATTTACATTTTTCGCAAGTATATTGTGTTTCCCATCTGGTACCTTTTGATTTATTTCTCATTTCCCAGAGTAAAAATGCTCTATCTTTTAGAAAGATTTCATGAACATCTATGTCATTTATAACAACTTCTTTAATAAGAGTATTCATCAATTCGGAAATAACCATTGGATTTTCTTCATTTTCAAATGCTAATACTTTTTTTATTTGACCAGTTGTTAGTGGTCTAAATCTCACAGGTTCACCACAACCTGGAAGAATAGTATCAAATTCATATATTTCTTGAAATTGTGATACATCAAATTTCTTTTTTTCTTTCACCCTTTGTATGGGAGGAACAGCTTTAGACATTAATTACCTTCCTTTTAATTATTTTCTATTTTCTAAATATTTTTTTAATTTCATACGAACTATTTTTTCAGCATTTTCATGTATTTCTTTTTCAATATTTATTTCTTTTCCATTATCTGAAATTTTATTAATGAGGTTTCTATCTTCTACATTGATAAAATTTTCACTTATTAACATGGATTCATATATTTTATCAAGATTATCAGTCTTTTGCGTAAAACTTATTTTATTCTCCTATTATAAACCAGTTGGTTGTGTAGTTACTGTATGATAGGCATATCTAAATGTTACATCAAATTGAATAACATCACTAGTAGTATAATCTAATGTAGCAAGTGCAACTTCTCTTGGCCATGCATGATGTAGAATATATTCCATAATAGGAGTCCCATCATAACCAAGAAGTTGTAATCTTTGCGGGAACATATATAAAGCAATTGTTCCATATTCATTTGTTACGGGATCATGAATTTTATTAATCCAATTTTCAAAATTTAATCTTAATAGACCAGCATCATCAAGGTTAAATGTAATTGTAAGTTCTGCAAAAGTATGCTTACCACCTATATAGAAATCAAAACCTTGCCAATTGAGTTGTACTTCTTCTAAAGAAGTACCTGGTAAACCTGTCGATCTAACAAGATATGACGTTCTTTCATTTGACATATCACCTTGTATAACGTCTGCTGGAAACGTTGGGATGAAGTAGAATAAATTTTGTCTAGCTCCATCTCTAAAATTTGATCTATAACTTTCTATATCAAATTGCGGCATTTTATTTCTCCTTATTTATAAGAAGGGGATTTAAATCCCCTTCTTTATTAAGCTGTTGCTCCAGTAGCCGTTGCTGCTATTTCTGTAAATGATGCTCCAGTTTTAGTAGCGATGAAATTTAGAACAATAAATTCTGCGGCTCTGGTTGGTTTGATATAAATATCACACCATAATTCATTTCTATCTATTCTTTCTGGAGTATTATTTGTTGAATCGCATACTACCAAGAAATCATAAATACCTCGTCTTGACTTCACATCTCTCAAGAAAGGCTCAATCATATTTATAAGTTGTAAACGAGTAAATGAATCATTAGGTTCAAATAAGAAGTATTTAACAGCTGTTGCAATTGACTTCTCAAGAATAATGAACAATCTTCTAACATTTACTCTATTGAATGCAGAGGATTTATCTAACAATGTTTTTTGACCCCATACAACCTTACCTTGTCCTGCAAAAGATACAAGAGGATTAATGCCGCTTTTATACATTATATCTCTTTTACCTTGATTAGGATTAAATGCTAATTTTCTAACATTGGATATAATACCTCTATTTAGACCAGCCGGTGCGAACCATGGATCAGATACATCATCAGTATTTGCGTAAATACCTGCAACATGTCCAGATGATGGTATCCATCTATATCTACCGTTCCATTTGTCATACATTTCAAGCCAGTTACCATAAAGTGCAGCATAACTTGTATTTTCATTAAGATTATAAGTTGTGTGTAAACCTAACCTAAAATCTCGCATATCCGTTGCTTCTTGTCCGTTATTATTAATAACAAGAGATTGTGGTACATCTAGAACGGCTATACAATCTTTTCTAGCTTCCGCTATTGCTATTAATCTTTGTTTAATTGTTGTTGATTTATCTGAATCAATTAAAATATTAACATCTACTGTTTCACCGTCTTCATAAATATCAAAAGCGGCTTGAATAGATGAGTCATCAACTTCTGTACTTGGTCTATTTTGACCTCCTGATAAGTCTTCATAATCAGTATATATATCTGACATATCAGTATTTTTAGCCGAAGCCGTTAATTGGCATCTTATCCATTGTGAATTTTGATTTACATAATTTTCACAATATATATTACCGCCTTCATCATCTAATTTTCTTTCATCTGTAGAGACTAACATAGCTTCTTTAATAAAATAAACAGGATTAGATTTTGTGATTTGTTCTTGATCAGCAGCTTTTACTATTACTATAAATTCAGTATTAGTATTAACATCAAATGATACATCAATATTATCAAGATCGTCGTATAATTCTGTTGATATACCTAATTGTAACGCTGATCTGGTTCCATTTCTTACATTATTATAAGCATTTTTTCCGACAATGGCCATTTTAATAAAATTGCCCCATTTACCTCTTGTTTTTGCTATAAATGAAATATCGGATCCAAAATCTTCTCTATTAGAATCAAAAACAACAGATTCTGTATCAAATTGATCAGGATCTTGAGATGCAAAATCACTTAACATATATGCGCCGCTTGCAGCAACACTATAACCATCAAGTTCACCTGCGGACGCAAATACACCGTGACAACCAGCAAATGTTGCGCTAGGCGCAAAAGCTGCTGTTGCATAAAGTTTATTGCCGTATTTTAAATAACCAACCGCTGATAAAATGTCTTTATATGAACCTGATGTTGGTTCACCAAAAGTATTTATCAACTCATCTATATTGGTTACTAACTGTCTTTTCAATTCTGGACCTTTATAAGGATCTCTTATAACTGTAACAGCGATAGAAGTGGCGACAGCTGGAATTGTTGTAGTTAAGTCAATTTCTTTGACATCAACTAGTGGCGAAAGATATAGTGCCATTTATCTCCTCCTAAGTATACATACTACAAAATATTTATATCGTATATATTTATTTATTTTACTTAATTTCAAAGTAATCATATGTAAATGTTGCGGAACATTCTAATACAGATTCACCATCTCTATTAGAAAGTGTTACCTGCCCTAAGTTTACTGGCCACATTCTAACAAAAGATATTCTTAAAATCTCTGAATTAAAGTTATTTAAAATTTGTAATGATCCGTCTACTGAGAAATTTCTGTAATGTTCCATAAGTTTAGTTTTAAAATTAGAAATATATTCTATCCAACGCCAAATAACATTCCAATTTTTAAATTCTGTATCTACTATAAAATCAACTTGAAACTCATCAAATATTATAGGTCCTTGTGCTATTTTTGATTTAGCCATATGCCAATTAACTTCGCCCGGTTCTAAACCTATACCTGGTATTATAGTTCCGTGTATATTCAAAATTAGTTCTTCAGACGCATGTATAGCTATTTGATTAGGTAAAAGTGGAAAAACTAACCTAAAATTAGAAGGTGTTGATTTATTTAATTGAATATTAAGTGGCATAGTTATTTACCGATTAAATAATAAAAGCAAGAACAGCTGCTACTACTGATGTTGTAATGATAGATATTATAAAAATTTTAAAAAATTTTTCACTTCTTATTTCATCATCTATTTTATCAACTACAGTATCCACTTTTTCATGAACCTTTTCACCTGTATCTTTTATATCTTCTTTAATATCTTCCCATTTTTCTTTAATATCGCTCATTATTTTTCTCCTATAATATCATATCTATTTTATTAATTATATTTTCACTTGTTATTTCATCTGAATGTTCAGGTCCTTCAACATCATCTGTATCTGCGGTTTTTTGTGTTTTTATAGGATTACCCCAACCATCAGTAAAAGGACCTATATCATTACCTAAAAGTCTTGATGTTTTTGGTACTGGCTTAGGATTTTTATTATTCATATGTTTAAACATTCTATCAGATACAGGACCATTTTTATGTAAAGTATCATGATATACTTTAGTAGATGCCTGTGCTATAGTGGAATCAAATTCATCCCATGTCCATTCATCTTCATCTGGTATCCAATTAGTATTAAATGAAGTTAATTTATTATAATAAGGAATGTTTTTATATTTATCACCTATTATAATATTTCCTGTAGGAAAATCATCATCACCAGAAATAGCATTATTACCAGATTCAGGATAACCATATGTTATTGTTGATTCATTTAGTTTTAAATATTTTTCCCAATTCATTTTATTGTCCATAAATTATTTCAGTTCCAACCTCTTTACCAAGTTGAAATATTTCATATTTATAAATTTTTTCATCTTCTTCATTTAAATATGGACTTATACCTGTAAATACTTGGGATTCACCTGATATAGCAGATGAAAACATAGAAGTTGTATCTTCAAATGCTGCTTTCCAAGCAGCATCATTGGTATAATAATTAATGAAAATTTGTTGAATAAGTCCATAATCTTCAACAGGTCTGAAAAGATATGCCTGTACATTAAAATCCATTGTGTATCTTATAACACGCCTTTCTTCTTCTCCTAAGTCGGAAGTAATATCAGGACTAGCACCTGAAAATACAACTTTAACATCAAAATTGAAATCAAGTTCTGGTATATATATCCTAATAAATATATGAGGTGCAAAATACGCCAATACCTGTTCTAATATTTGATCAACATCTGACATATATTTTGTCCAAATATATACAGTAAATCCAAGATTATAAGGAACAGGATTTAAAAATCTTTGTATAGTACCTGCATCCGCAGAAGTAGTTTTAGTTAATATATGATAATTACTTCCCATTCTATCACTAGCGAATTCAACAGAATTCATAGTGACACTCATTATAGGAAGCATTTCATCCTGGTGATTTTCAAATATATAATAATATGCCCTTTCTTTGGGTGCAAATTTTATAGGAACATTTATATATTTTATAAAATTACCAGATTCATCATATCTTTTTATCTTTATGTCATTAAATACATCAAGAAATTGTGTTATTGTTTTTCTTAATGCTTGATAATAATAGTAAGTTCTCATATTTTATTCATCATAAGTAAATTTTTTGTAATAAGGATCATCTGGTCCTATTGGTGTAATGCCTTTTGTAGTGGTCTTTTTTATATAATTTTTCCAAGGATTTACTTCAAATATGGATTTACCATGTGATTCCATTCTATACGCTTCCTTATATATACCACCACCCCATCTACCATCTTCCATCAACATAAAAACACCAATTTCACATTTATCAACAAGAATATTAAAAATTTTAAAACCCATTTTTTTAACTTGTCTATCAAATCTTTGTTTTTGATTAGGATTTATAATTAAATGATTGGGCCATTTTTTCATAATCATTTTTATAGCTTTTATTTCTTCATTTGTATTATAATATAATCTTGGATGTCCAAAATATATATATTTTTCAGCTCCTTCTTCTGTGATTAAATATTTTTCATATATTTTCATTTTTCAGTTCCTTCTTCTGTAATTAAATATTTTTCATATATTTTCATTTTTCCTCATCTTCCAATTCATATGTAGCTGTTGAACCATATGTGGATTTATTAGGATCAAGAACCATAAATTGTAAAAATATTTTATTTTTAAAACCAGGTACCCATACTTCCATAAACTCTAAATATTTTTCTTTAATTTTCAATTGTTTTGATAAATATTTTTTCGCTTTAATTATAAGTTTATCATCTATATTTTTTTGCTTATTTTTAAATTCTTCCCCTAAATATCTAACAAGTTTCACCATTATTCACCTATTTTTACAGTTCTAGCTATTTTATTTTTCATTTTCTGAAATTTATTTATTAAATTGTCATATGATGGTTTTATCACATTAGGCGCTTCTTTTTTCATATCTTTTAATTGAGATATATGATCATCAATTTTTTTTAATAAAGGATCTTGAAGTTTTTCTTCTGCTATATTTTTCTCAGCATTTTTTTCCATTTTTTTCAATCTTGAATAATAGTCGGGTATTTCTACAAGATGATCCATTGCAATTTCTTTTGCTAATTTCTCATCATCTGTATGTTCCATTTCTATTTCAATACCCATTTTTAATTCTTTAGGATCAAAATCACTAGGTTTTCTTTTATCAGCTAGACCACCTTTTATTTTATCTTCTTTTAAAAGAGATCCTAATATCATATATATATGTTCTTCAAATTCATGTTCATCTATATCTAATGAATTAGCAAGATTATGAATGTCTTTATCAGAAGGTTTGGGATTATTTTTAAAAAAGTTCTTTATTTTATCATGAATATCTTTCATATCCATTTCATTTATTTTTTCTTTCTTTTTTAATATACTACGTTCATATGCTTCATATATTTTATCTGGCTTATAGTTTGGCATTTTTTACTCCTTTAGTATCCATAAATTGATGTATCTACATTTCCGTAACCATCTATATCATTACTATATTCTTCTATATATGTATTATCTCCAAAAGATTCAACACCTGATGGACTCATATTTAACATGAGATCAGGAGTATCACTAATATCTCTAGCAGATTCCGATTCTTCTGAAAATCTGTAAGGTTTCATAATAAATGAATATACATTTTTACTTACTTGAAATATACTTATTTCCTTTTTAACTGTTACAATTTCATAAGATCTATCATTCCAAAGAGTTTTTATAACATCACCGGTTTTAGGTGTTATTGTTGTGGATACATCTCTTATAAACATTTTTATAGGTATAAAACCAAACATTATCATATCTTCTGAATGTAGACCAAATGATGTTATCATCTGTGGTTCATCTGTTACCTCATAAACCATATTGGTTGTGTATGGACCATCATAAGTTAAATTTTGATATAGTGGTTCACCATATAATACATCTGTATCAACATTGGTATAATTAGAAACATAGTATTCAATTTCAACACCTGATATGTCAACAAACTCAACTATATATTCATCCCATAAATCATGTTCAGGATTATTGTTTATATCATATAATCTAAATTTAGGTCTTCTGTATCGACTAACGTTTGCCATTGTAATCCTTTATTTTAATTTTTTAATAAGTTTCATATGTGTTTTCATTACAGTGGTTACTAACTCTTCCAATTCTTTGACTCTATTTTTTAGTAATTCTATTTCTTCTTCCAATACTTCAATATTATTTATATTATTTTCTATTTTATTTGATGTATTTGATTTACCTTTTTTTCGTGACATTCTTGAATCAACGGCTTTAAAAAAAGCGTCATCCGCGTCTATATCGCTTTCATTAACTGTTTTTTTAGGTACAACTTTATCATGTCCATCAAAAGGAGTTGGTTGTTTTATAAAACTTCTTTTTCTATTTTCTGGATTCTGTAACATCTTTTCATAAATATTTGATACACTCATTTTTTAAATTACCTCTTAGATATTTCTATTCCTTTTATAAATGTTCTTGGATTATAACTTATTTCTAAAATTCCTTTTACAAAAAATTTTGGTTTTGGTTTAATTATTGTAATTGCATAAATATGATTAACGTAGGAAGTAAGATTGAGTTTGTTTACTATAACATCTATATTAATAGGCGTTATAATTGAAACATCAACACCATTGATATTAATAGATAAATTTTGATTATTAACATTTAAATTTGGTGAATTATTAATATTTATAGAATTTATATTAATATTTTTTCAAAAAATGTTGGTACAATATATTTAATATCACTTTGTATAATAGGAGAATGTATTAATATATTAGAATTTATCACATTTACAGGTTTAGTTAATGCTATTGAAACATTATTAATATCTGTTATTATATTAGATTGTTTATTTAAATCTAATATAATAATTGGTGTTTGATTATATGTAACTAAATCTAAATTTATAATATTCAATAACATATCAACATTTGGTGCTGATATATCTAAATTAGGTTTATGAATATTTATAGATGGTGATAAAACATTGTTAATTGGATAATCAATAGTTATACCATTATTATATATACTAAATTGAATTGGATTTAAACCAACTTCTACATTTTTACTAATAGAAACAATAGAATTATATATAGCAGAACTTAAAGAATTTACACCAACAGGAAAATTCTTGGAAGATATTGGTGTAACACCATATATAGCAGAACTTAAAGAATTTACACCAACAGGAAAATTCTTGGAAATAGATACATTTATTGTATTACTGATAAATGGTATTGATATAATTTCTAATTGTTTTTTTATACCTATAATAATGTTATTTAATTGAATATTTATATTTAATGGATCTACTAATAAAGTAATATCACCATTACCATCACCATCACCACTTTCAAATATAGTATCGGTTGTATTGGTCCATTCAACATCATCTGTATCAGTCCAAACTGTATCTACCGTTCCATCTCCCGGGATCTCGAAGGCCCCGATATCGTAGGCGCCATTTTGCGGTCTTGCCGTTCCGACGATATCGGTTGGCGGCACGCTCAACCCGGCGCCGCTTGCGTTGTAATGGGCGTCCAGAGCGTTGTTCGCAGCGGACACCTTAAGTCTGAGGTCTCTCACTACGCTGGTGATGTCTTCGAAAACCACCCAATCGCCAGCACCAGGGTCAGGGTCGTCGGTCGGCGTCCTGTTGGACAGGCATTCTACTGCCTGCCCTTCGGTAGCAAACGTCTCAATCGTACCGTCACTGTCGATGCAGTTGGTCAGATACCGGTAAGAGTAATTCGGCGTCGATGTGCCGCTTATGACATAATCCGGCGCGGTATTGCCGACTGAGATCGTGTTAAAGACTCGATATTCA
>Ga0172382_10007687_pt1 | contig 15243 bp, 15 predicted proteins | sample Leawel138RmetaG_FD_122245 | JGI IMG/M metagenome (GOLD analysis project Ga0172382, IMG submission 122245) | Leachate microbial communities from a municipal landfill in Southern Ontario, Canada - Leachate well 138R metaG | ecosystem: Engineered > Solid waste > Landfill > Unclassified | place...
CGATCTTCCTCACCAATTCCCTGAGATCAACTACATTCGTTCAGACAGAAATCTTGGTTTTGCGGCGGGTACCAACCTGGGCCTGCGAGAAGCTCTGGCAACAGAGAGCGAATATATCCTGATAATCAATAACGATACCAGAGCGGACGAATTCATGTTGCATGAGCTGCTCAAAGCTTTAAAGGACGAGGATGTGGGGCTTACAGCTCCTGTCATATATTACTATGATGACCCCGATAAGGTCTGGTCCAGCGGTGGGGCTATGAACAACCTTTTTTTGATGCCGCTGGAATCTCATAGCACCAAAAACATACTTGACTGCCCCACCGAGAGAACCTTTGTCTCCGGTTGTTGCTATTTGCTTAAGAGAGAAATGTTAGAACAAGTCGGGTTATTCGACGAGCGTTTTTTTCTGTATTTTGAGGATCTGGATTTTAGCAAGAGAATCAATGAAACTGCGTGGAAGATGAAAGTAATTCCCGCAGCTAAGTTGTTTCACAAGGTTGCCCAAAGCAGCGGCGGGCAATTCAGTGAAAGAGAGCGTTTTTACTACGCTCTGTCGAGCGGGCTTTATTATCGCAAGCATATCCAACCTATTAATGCCATCCCCATCATATTGTTCCGTTTAGGAAATGCACTGAAGATGACAGTGACGCTTTTGCTGCGAGGGGATAGCAGGGTACTGAAAAGCTATTGGAATGGGCTCTACCAGGGCTGGTTCGGGAAAAAGCTGCAACAAGATAAAAAACCTTCAAGTCCGGATTAGTTGATAATTCCTGGAAGCGATATCGAATAGATCATCTTATAACCCAGCAACTGATCGGAGAGGCTGCCGTCTGCCTGGGCGCCTCCAAGGATAAACAGCTCACCACCAATAACGGAACATCGGGATTCCTTTAAACGCAGGGAATTGCTCTGACCGATGGCGCTCCAACTGTTATTCTGGGAATCATAGATAAAGAATTGTATATTTTCCTCGCTGTTGACCACCGCGTATAGTTCGCCCAGCAGGTCAAACAAGCAGCCAAGTGAACCGTCAACTGGCAAAGTTGCGCCTTCTTCCCAGGGGCTCTCACCCGGAAGGTCACGGTCAGGGTAATAACTGAGAACACTGACCTGAGAAGCTGTCTGTTCTGCCTTGCCTGTTATAACGATCTTGTTTTCAATTTGTACCGCCATGGCTGAGGTACGGGGAAAAGGCAACCTGCTCAATTCCGTCCATTCATCCAGTACCGGATTGTATTTCAAAGCGATGGTGCTTGCCTGAGACCCATCCCAACCACCGAAGAGATATAAGTTCCCTCCGAAAGCTGCCAGAGCGTAATCACTGAGTGCGGTTGGCAAATTGGCTTTCTCTAGCCAGAGATCGCGCCTGGGGTCAAAGACTTCTAATTTATCAGTCACCTTGCCATCCTCGGTCTCTCCACCCGGCACATAGATCTTTTCCCCCATTAATATTGCTGTCACATCGGTAACAGGCGTAGGTTTTTCCTTCATGGAGGTCCAGACATTTTCGGCTTGTGAGTACGTCTCAACTTTGTCCGAAATGCCCTGCTCTGATACGCCGCCAATGACAAAGATTTTTGACTCATAAGTGGTCGCGGCCATGTTTGAGCGTGGTTCCGGGAGAGGAGGATAAATCAGCCAACGATCCTCAGAAGTAAAATCAACTATGAGGGGCGCAGCCGATTCACCGGGCGCATTTTTTCGGGTAGCCAGATAAATTCCGAAAGCGATCAAGAGAACTGCCAGCACAATCAGGGTCGGAATAACAATATTGCCTGGCAGAAGCGTTTTTGAGACGGGTAAGCCATCTGGAGAGTGGCTTTCGCCATCCGGGTCACGGCTATCTGCTGGTAGAGCAGGGCTTACGATGCCGTTCTCGATCGCATACAAAGTGGCTTCTGTTCGAGAAGAGACACTGATTTTCTGGTAGATATTTGAGAGGTGCACCTTAACCGTGTTAATGCTGATGGAAAGCGCGACGGCAACTTCCTTGTTGGACTTCCCTTCCGCGATTAGGGAGAGGATTTCAACTTCTCGTGAACTTAGTGGTGTATCAGTCATCATAATAGGTGTCTGCTTTGGGCAGTTTGTCAATTATACAATTAAAACGTCCCTGATCTTTAACTGTGGCAACCAGACAGAGAGAAGGGAGGCAAAACCAGGTACTCGCTAAACCGACGAACACTCCTTGGGGACCTGATATGGTTGTCCTGGTATATTAAAATTCCTTCCGAAAGCAAGTAATCTCTTAGTTGAATATTGGGAATAGAATTTGTCTATATGGATCTTTAGAACTGATGTTTCCACTGGTGTAATACTTTTGACCCTGACCTCCATACCACCTCGACTCTGAATCGAGGCGTGGGCGGCCACCCCCAGTGCCGGCATGCCAGTTGATGGTCACATCCTGGAAGGTGATGTCCACAGCTTTGCCAAAACAATATTGTTTACAGTCATTCAGCGTTTTTTGTTCCACAACCATCAGATGCAGGTGGTGACCGGTGCTCACACCAGTGTCATCCGCTTTAGCGATAAATTGCCCCTGGGATACGTAAGTCCCTTTAACTTTTAAGTCGGCTGGAATACTGTTTTTGGCCAGATGAAGATAGATCTGATAAGTCCAGGGAGAGGTGGTGCGATCTTCCAGAGTAATGCTGTTGGCACAGTTGGAATTGCCGTTATTGCAGCTATCCCGCCAATGATAAACAAAGCCTCCTTTTGCAGCTACCACCTCAAACATGGTGCCGTCTGCAAAGTCAAAGGCGTGATTGCAGTAATATTGCGGATTGCACGAAGAGTGAGCCACAGACCAGGTCAATCGCTTTGAAAGGCCAGCTTCCCAGGGCAATCTGTACCCACCATAAACTGGCCCTGCGGGGCCGGCTTTGGGATCGGCATCAGGAAAAAAACGCGCGGCCAGTTCGCTGTCTTTAAAGTCAGATTCCATGAAAATTTGCCCAAAGTCCTCATCGCTAACCAGGTGGAGATGCCAGATCTCGTCCGACAAATCCCAGATGGCCAGGACGATCTCAGGTTCCCGTGCAATCACTTCGCCATCATCCCTGTCGCTCTCCGCCATCCATAACAGCGCCTGGCTGTAGTCCTCGTTAAATTGCGCCTGGTCCAATGTCCAGGTGCTGTGACCGACCTGGTCTACCAAACCAGGCAACTGGGTATAAAGAAGCATCTCCAGGGCGCTCTGCCCCCCAGGAAGTGGGGTTGGAATCTCGGGTTCCTTGGGACCGGCGCCATGATTTTCCCGAAAGATCAGGAACATCGCCAGGACAAGCAGCACCAGCGTCGGAATCCAGATGTTAAACACCCGGCTCTGGCGCTTAGGCGGTTCTTCGGTCGGGGTGAAAGTCTGTTTGCTCATATAAACCCACACGGTTTCTTAAATATTGTCACACCCTAAGGTGCAATTCCCTTGCCAAGCGGCAAAGTTAATAACCTCTAAACCGTGTTAGTGGCAAGACAATGAAATGCTGGCTGAAAACTAAAAACGTTTTTATACCTGCATAAACATTCCTGTAGCCCAAGGGGTACAATTGGGTCCCTATGAATTGGAAAGAAAAAGATAGTCTGACCCGCATCCTATTGGACGATCTCAAGAACTCGGCAAATTTAAGCCGGCGCAAAATCATCAATGGAATAATCGATTTGTGCGGTTATCGTCCAGCCGGTTGGATGGCTGAATTGTTGGCCAAAATCGATGAGCAACTAAACGAAACATCGCTTCACGAAACTGCTGAAAGGGCAATTAATTCCTTGTCGGACGGTCTTATCATCAATAACCCGGACGCCATTCCAAATTCAGGGCCCCTCCTGGTGACTGCGAATCATCCCGGCTTTACAGATATACTGGCTATACTGGCTTGTTTGAAGCGCGATGATGTGAAAATAGTCGCTCAACAAAAAGGTTTTATGGCAATATTGAGAAATATCAACCGGCACATGCTGACGATTCATGCCGATTCCGTTTTTAAGTTGGAAGCCATCCGCGAAATTATTCAAGCCCTGAACAAGGGCATGGTTGTGGTCATCTTTCCCAAAGGACTGCTTGAGCCAGACCCCGCGATCATCCCAGGAGCCATCGAGTCGTTGGAGGGTTGGTCTGACAGTATCGGCATATTTCTTAGCAAGGCTCCCGAAACCCGTCTTTTACCCATACTGGTGAGCGGCGTCCTGACAGAAAAGGCCTGGAAAAGCCGTTATGCCAAACTGGGATGGAACCAAAAGCGCCGGCAACAATTTGCAATGGTAGCGCAATTTATTGCGCAGCGTTTCTCAAAAAACCTTCACTGGAAGAGGCCCTTACGGATTGATATCGGTCAGCCCAAACGAGCTGAGGAATTAGATCCAGCCCTTGACCCCAACAAGCTTACCCTGGCGGTCAAACAAGAAATGTTGAAACTCATAAGAGCAGGTTCTTTAAAACTATAATTCAGCCTCCGACTGGTACGCTGCCACCGCCGCTTGATTTGGTATCCTCAGGCAGTATTTTCAAAAGCCTAACCTGCAGGCTTGGCACAGCAATCAAGTTCCATAGTAGGGTGATTATGATAAAAATGAACTCAAAAGCGCTGGGCTTAAGTAAAAGTTCTAAAACTTGCTGAGCTTAGCCAGACTCTCTTTTGCGTTATACTATTATCATCACATCCTGTCAGACTCACCCAATCGACAGGAAAAAACACTACCAAGGAGGCACTAAATGCCCGCAAAGGGATGGGTAGAAATTAACGAAACGTATTGCAAGGCCTGCGGAATCTGTATAACGGACTGCCCCACACATGTTCTGGCGCTGGATATCTCCCGGCTGAGCCCCAAGGGGTATCACCCCGCTTATATGCTGCATCCTGAGGAATGCATTGCTTGTGGGATCTGTGCTGTGGTTTGCCCAGATGCAGCGATCACTGTTTACAAAGGCACGCCACCAAACGAAGCAGGAGAAGGTGAATAATGGCACTTGAATTGATCAAAGGTAACGTTGCTGTTGCTGAAACAGCCCTGCGTGTTGGCCTTGTCTCCTACTTTGGCTATCCAATTACCCCTCAAACCGAACTGCTTGAACATCTTTCGGCACGCATGCCGGAACTCGGCCGGGCCTTTGTTCAGGCTGAGAGCGAGCTTGGCGCGGTTAATATGGTTTATGGCGCTGCCTGCACGGGGTTGCGTAGCATGACCTCAAGCTCCAGCCCTGGCGTCAGCCTGATGCAGGAAGGCATCTCCTATATGGCCGGCACGGAAGTCCCCGCTGTCATCGTCAATGTGGTGCGTGGCGGACCAGGACTGGGCAACATCGCGCCCTCGCAGGCTGATTACACCCAGATGGTACACGGTGGGGGACACGGTGAATATCACCTGATTGTCCTGGCTCCGGCTTCAGTACAGGAAGCTGTCGACCTGACGGGACTGGCATTTGACTTAGCCGAAAAATACCGAATGGTAGTCTGTATTCTGATGGACGGTTATTTAGGACAGATGATGGAACCTGTCGAATTACCCCCCTTCGCCCCAGTCCGGACAACAGCTCCTTCGTGGGCGGTTGGCGCGCAACACCCCGAAGGTGAGCGTGCAGTTTTGACCTCAATTAACATCAGCCCTCCTGAGCAGGAAATTTTCAACGTCAAAATGATGAGCCGCTGGGAAGAAATTGAAAAGAATGAAGTCCGCTATAAGGGCTATTACCTCGAAGATGCTGAATACGTGCTGGTTGGTTTCGGAACTGCAGGCAGAATCGCGCTGACATCCGTGCGGGCTGCCCGCGAAAAGGGAATCAAAATTGGTCTCCTGCGTCCGATCACTGTGGCTCCATTTCCTTCAGATGTGCTGGATGAGCTGGCCAACCGCGTCAAGGGCTTTTTGGTGGTCGAAATGAATAACGGTCAGATGCTAGACGATGTCTCGGCAATCGTGGCCAGGCGAGCCCCGATCCAATTTTATGGACGTATGGGCGGCATGGTACCGTATCCTGATGAGATCAATAAGGCTATTGAAGAATTGATTAGTGGTGAACACGACGTCGATCGGGATGCTCGCGGGGTTTGGTTGGCCAAGATGCGCGAATTAGTTGGAACAGGAGCCTGAGATGCTGAATACTGATGTGAAATTGATCTACGAACGTCCGCATGGTTTTACAGAAACAGCCACCCACTACTGTCCTGGCTGCACCCACGGTGTCGCGCACCGTTTGATTGCTGAAGTATTGGAAGAAATGGGCGAGCTGAATAACACGATTGGTGTCGCGCCGGTCGGCTGCGCTGTTTTCGCCTATAACTACTTCGATTTTGACTTTGTTGAAGCCGCTCACGGCCGCGCGCCTGCCATGGCGACCGGCATCAAACGTACGCTGCCTGACAAAACCGTTTTCACCTACCAGGGCGATGGCGATTTGGCCTCGATGGGTATGGGCGAAATCGTCGCTGCCGCCGCCCGTGGAGAACAGATTACGGTTGTATTCATCAATAACACGAACTATGGCATGACCGGTGGGCAGATGGCACCCACAACGCTGCCGGGTCAAAAAACCAGTTCTTCACCCCTGGGTCGCGATGTGGAGACCCAGGGTTACCCCATCAGAACAGCTGAGTTACTGTCAGCATTGGACGGCGCCTCCTACGTGGTTCGCCGCAGCCTGCATGACGCGCGCAACATCAGGCAGGCCAAGAAAGCCATTCGCACGGCTTTCGAAGTGCAGAAACGAGGTCTGGGCTTTTCGTTTGTCGAGCTGCTGTCCACCTGCCCAACCAACTGGGGGCTCACTCCAGTGAAAGCGCGGGAATGGCTGAAGGAATTTATGATTCCTCAGTATCCGATTAGCGATTTCAAGGTTTCATCTGCCGTAGAAGAAATGGCAAAAGGAGGCTAAACAATGCAATCAGAAGTAATTATCTCTGGATTTGGTGGTCAGGGCACTCTTTACGCCGGTCAGGTTTATGCTTACGCGGCAATGGACGAAGGCAAACACGTTACCTGGATGCCTTCATACGGCCCCGAAATGCGCGGAGGTACGGCCAACTGTACAGTCGTGATTTCGGATGAAGAAATTGGTTCACCCAGCGCCCTGCACCCCCGTGCTGTGATCGCGCTCAATTTGCCATCTCTGGATAAGTACGAGCCGTTGGTCGCGCCGGGTGGCTATCTGATCGTCAATGAATCGATGGTCAACCGGCAACCGACCCGCACCGATATCCATTGGCTGATGGTTCCGGCAAACCAGATTGCACGCGACCTTGGTAATGAGCGGGCCTCCAACATGGTTTTGTTGGGCGCTCTGGAAGCTAATATGAAGGCTCTGCCTGAAGGAGCTTTGGAACGGGCACTGAAAGGACACACCGCTGAACGACTGGAGAAGTTTGTTGACATGAATATCGAAGCCCTGAACAGGGGCGCGGAATATAAAGTTTAGTAAGCCAGTCAAAAAACCGGACCCGAAGAAATGTCTCTTCGGGTCTTTTTGTATACAAGTATAATTTCAATGATGGAAAGAGACTTTTCAATCCCAAAAAGCCGCAGCCTGGTTATCTATGGGCTGATTGCAGCCCTATTAATTGCTGGCATTCTTTTTTTTCTGATCAGCGGCTCAACCACAAACCAGGGTCTGTTGGCAATCATTTTCATTGTTGCCGGACTGCTGCTTCTATTCCCCCTTTTACTGGTAATTTATCGGATTATCACTGTTACAACCACGGTCTACAGACTGACCAGGGGTGCCCTGGAGGTTAAATGGGGTTTAAGGCGAGAACTTATCCCAATGAGTGAGATTGAATGGGTTCATCCGGTCAGCGATTTTGAGACACCGCTTCCGCTGAGGTTTAGGCCGATCCGAAGCTCATATTACGAGGAGACAACCATCAAAGGGCTGGACAAAACGTTGTTCGTGGCGACTGCCCCGGATCAGATGGTTCTGATCAAACTCGCTCACGCTTATCTGGTCATCTCTCCCCAGGATAAGGCAGCCTTTACACAGACCTACACGCAGATGTCACAACAAGGCAGTCTTCAAGAAGTACAGGCTGAATCTGAAAACCTTAGGATGCTTTGGGGGCGGGTTATGGATGACCTTCGGGCCAGGCGTCTTCTGCTTGGGGGCGCTGTTAGCCTGGCGCTGTTGATTGTCCTGGCGGCAGTGATCGTGGCCATCACCTCACAAGTCATCTGGGTGAGCATGGAAGTGGTGCCATCTGCCAGACTCTTTCTGCTGGCATTACTGGGGCTGCTTTTCAGTAGTCTCAACACCTTGCTGGGGCTTTTCCTCTATTTGCAGGAGCGAACCAGGAAGACAGTGGTTTATCTGATCTGGGGATGGTCGATCTTGACAAATGGTCTTCTGACGTTGGCTATGATTTTTATGAGCGTTTGAGAAAAAGGTTAAAATACCCTGAGACTGTTTTGATAAAAAAACGGGTGGTAAGTTGTCTGGAGATTTTGTGTTCGAAAATGACCTCACAAAACTCAGCTATGCTATAATCGTTATCCTGATGGGGTGTCAAATCACGCCGTCATTATGCTATGAAAACTAAGCGCACCTTACCAACCGATGACAACAGGTGGATGGCGATTGTCTTGGGTTTCCTCTCTCTGAGTTTGGTTATTTCAGGCTGCAATCCGTCTGGTCGACCTTCTTCTGGTCAGCCGGGGGGTGTTCAAGCCGGCATCGCTTCTTATACGCCCAGTCCCACGATTACACCGTTCCCAACCGCCACCCCAACGCCCTGGCCAACCTTTGTTCCGGCTCTGGAGACCTGGCCCACGCCAGCGCCCCCTCCCGCAGCACGGGCGGAACTGCCCGAAGGCACAACAGTCTGGCTTTTGCTCGGCGCGGAGGAAGCGTTGCCTACCCATGGACGCACGCAAGCGATCCACCTGGTGCTGGTTAACGAACGCCTCTCAAAGGCCAGCCTGATTTCGATCCCTGGTTCAACTTTTCTTTATCTTCCCGGGCAAGGAATGGGCAGGATCAACACCGCCTGGCCGCTGGGCGGAATGAAGCTGATCTATGACACCCTGGGATACAATTTCGGTTTACGCCCCGATCGGTATGTGGTTGCGCATGATACTGAGTTTAGCTGGCTGGTCGATGACCTGGATGGATTGGAAGTGAGTGTGCTTTACCCTATTCGGGATGACTGCGGCGGATTGCCAGCAGGTTTGCACAGCATGGACGGTCAGAAAACCTTGTGCTATGTGTCTTATTATGGGGATGATGATGTTTATCGAACAACCAGGCAGCAGCAGGTGCTGCAATTGCTCTTTACAAAATTGGTTCAATGGGGTCGATTGGCCAGACTGCCAGTGATGTACCTGTCTTACGATCAAAACCTGGATACCGACATAAGTCTGCTTGACCTGATCTGGCGTATACCCCTGGCTTTACGCCTGGGCGACCCGGAACGGCTCAAGACCTTTGTTTTAGGCTGGGAATCCCTGGAACAATGGCAACTACCAGACCACACCCAGGCGGAGGTCCTTTTACCCCGCGAAGGAAAGATAAGCCAGTTGGTCAGCCAGGCTATCGAGGCTATCAGCAATCCTTCGGCTTTGAATGCGGTAGTGCTAACCTATGAATTTCAACTGACCCAGGCGATCGGAATGACACAGACGGTGGATGCTCAACTGACAAAAGTCTCTTTCCCAACCAACACACCAACCCCTCCGGTGTTGGTGGCACCCACAGCAACAGCTGCAGGGCCGTGGACGTCGACGCCTGTTGCCACCCGGCAAACGCCAACCGCGACATGGAGACCCACGAATACGCCGGCTCCCAGTCCGACCAGAAGTGACCCATATCCGTTCCCGACTGCAATTTGGGATACACCGACAGCGTACCCCTAAAGGGTAGACGTAAAAATAAAATGAAAAACAACAAGCAAAACATAAACCGCATCATCAGGATTTTCGTGGTGTTTGCATTGTTGTTAACATTTTTTAATTCAAGCCCCGCAAAAACCTCTCCCACTCTCTTTTCTGATAAGAAACGCACCGTCAAAATTTCGGTAGATTACACACTTTACGAATGGTGGCTGCTCTCATGGAAGACCTCTGAGGTGGTATGCCAGGTCTACACCGAGCACGAGTCCTGGCCTGACTACAGCGAGGTGCTGTATTTTTGCGGCGCGACCATCCAGAAACAATGGATGCAGACTAACGCCTGTCTTTATAGCGAGAGTGTCACACAGCCAGAAGAATGTCAGGGTTTGTATTTACATCTGGCCAATGTGACGCCTCTTCAAAAGGAAGTCGAGGTCAACCTGCCGCCGGCTGAAGTGTTCATCTCGGCCGTTGGGTGTGACCAGGCTCCTGGTCAAAACAACTGTACCAGCCTGCCTTATTTGCGTTTCCAGGCCTATGAACCGCTGCCAAATGAAACTACGATTCAGATTGTAGGACGCATGAACGGGATGGGCTTTAGCTGCCCGGGTGGTTACTGCGATCTGCCGCTCCAACCAACCGGCACAGATGGAGTTAAAATTGAATTTTGGGCGGAATCGAGTTACGGTGATAGCAGTGATGTCTTTAGCGCGCAGGTCCGGGTGATCCCCTGGGGCGACTTTGCCAACCCAGACAGTCCCTCTGTCGACCAACCAACCTACTATGTTGACGTTCTCAGCTCCCAGTGGGTAGGGGAGGGGAAATCGAGTTGCTCGGACATTTGGCAGGCCTTCTTGCCTATAGATGGCCCTCCAGCCTGGCTGCGCACGCCTCAACTGGCCGAACAGCTCGAGACCGACAGGCAATACTATCTACTGGCGGGAATGTTAATCCAGCAGGGTCTGGTGGATGCCAGCCATTGCCAGGCTGCGGGCTTGGAAACAAATGGCGCCGCTACGGTTTGTGGCATGGAAGCTGCCCAACCTCTTGTTGATCAGTGGCAGAATCAATTTAATGCCGAAATAATCCAGGTGGCCAACCAGACCGGGATTCCAGCGCAGTTGATGAAGAATATTTTCAGCCGCGAAAGCCAATTTTGGCCGGGCATCTACCAAAAAGTCTCCGAAGCCGGCTTAGGACACCTCAGCGATCTGGGCGCAGACGCAGTTCTGCTCTGGAACCCCAGTTTTTACAGTCAGTTCTGTCCATTGATCCTGACGGAAGAGACCTGCCAGCGCGGTTTTGGCAACCTGGATATCGACCAACAAAAGATGCTGCGCGGCGCGTTGGTACAGAAGGTCAATGCGGCCTGCCCCGGCTGCCCAGTTGGAATCGACCTGACGCAGGCAAACTTCAGCATCAGCATTTTCGCGCGCAGCCTTTTAGCAAACTGTGAGCAAGTCAGACAGATCATTTTTAACAACATCGGCAAGCAGCCCGGTCAGTTGATCAGTTATGAAGATTTGTGGAAATTTTCTTTGGTAAATTACACCAGTGGCGCCGGCTGCCTGGGCAACGCGATGCAGCGAACCATAAACAACGGAAATTCTCTGACCTGGGAAAACGTTGCCTACAACCTCGAGCCAGCCTGCCGCCAGGCGATCGAATATGTGGATGAGGTCTCGACCATGCCGGTGGAAGAGCCGCCAGGTGTCGAAGATTTGATGTCCGATCCTACCCCTGAGGTGCCGCTCGTCCCCACGCCGACCCCGCAGAGAATTATTTATCCGACCACTGCGCCCTACCGCACGCCCACACCTTACCCTTAGGTCAGGAAGGCTGGACCCGTAAAACCAGCGATCAATTTTCAAAAATGTAGGGGATAAACATTTCAACCGGGAACAGTCTTAGACCCGGTTGAAATCAAGCCGTAAAGTGGAAATTGGTTGGTTAGATTTTTCCGGAACGCATTAATTCAAGCTGGGTTTCCAATTCAAGCCGTTTTTCAACCCCGGCCTGGCTGACTTCATCTTGAACGTTCTCGACGTAATCTTTGACCCTGGTTTTTAATTCGTCACCGGAATAGGGTGTCAGCAGCAAAACCAACGCGCTGCCTAAGAGACCACCTAAGAAGGCTCCTTTCAGCCAACTGGACGATTTGCTCATAGAATCCTCATTTCTTTATATGTATACTTTGACTATGTATAACTAATTATATCTGCAGACCGGCTTGAGGCTCTCCATCTTTCTACAAGAATCGTTTAAAGAGGGATCTCTATCTAGATAAGCGGGGTAGGTCGGGTTTCCGATATGATGGGTCTGTCACTTAACTTAGCCTGATAGTTTCTCTGAGATGATCATATCCAGAGGCAAAGGTTAGAAATCTTCAGTCTAAAGGCACTGCCACTAGCTGTTGAGCTCGTTTTCAGGCAACCAGTTCGATCAGATTGCCTTCCGGATCGCTGAGTACGCTCTCGTAATAGCCATCGCCAGTCAGGCGGGGACCGTTAAGCAGAGGGCGACCGCTCTGTTGCAGCTCCTCGGTGAGCCTGTCCACCTGCTCTGGGGAACCAAGCTTAAATGAGATATGCACATAGCCAAGTGGATGCTCGCCAGTCGCTTTGGGGCTCATCAGCGGGCGCCGCATAATTTCGAGACGGGTGCCATCATCAAAGCTGAGGAAATAAGTTTGCAGGCCGGTGCGCGGGTTGTGGTATTTTTCATTGGCGTCAGCCTTGAAATGCCTGACGTAAAAATCTTTCATCGCTTCAAGATCGTTTACATAAAGGGCAACATGCTCGAGTTTCATCTTTTACCTTGCTTTCAACTGCACGTAGCGCAGTAATTCCTGGATATAGTCGCGATTGCTCAGGTCTATTGAGGTTTGCCTGGAAGGCCCGCTCGCGCCGCTTTTTCTTGATTCCATCAGTGAGAAAAATTTCATCAGCAGGCGATCGAAAAGGCCCATCTTGTCGTAATCGATCCCGGCAAGATAGTAGTAAAAATGGGCTGGTCGGGGTTCACCATTACGAAAGTTGGTTTTGAAAATCAGCTCTTCATAGCCTTGTTTTGGCGGGGTCGTGCCCGTGGCAAAAACCACCCAGACTTTCGCAGGAAACTCCTTCATCCAGCGCTTGATCCTGGCGATGCCGTTGATCTGACCGGCATAGAGACCGGCACCATAAACGATCAGAGCGTAGTCTTGCAAGGCTGTTTGCTCGAGATCAGCCAGGTTGATCGCTTCGCACCCCAATGCTTCAGCTATCCACAGCGCATAGCGCTGTGAGAAACCGGTTTTGGATTTATACAGGACGAGCATCTTTTTCATGCCTCACCTCAGTTGTTTAGTGTAACTGATTTCGGGGCTCGGGAAGAATCTTCAGTTGCCAGACAAAAACCCAGAGACTGACAAGGTCGTTAACCCCGCCAGAATATTTGCACTTATGGCGGCACTACTTAAAAATTCACACTCAAATCCATGCCATCGTACAAATCCGCGACTTCGTCATAACCATTGAAAAGCAGGGTGGGGCGGCGCGAGTTTTCCCCGATGCGGATCTCGGTTGCCTGGCTCCAACGGGGATGGTCGACAGCGGGGTTGACATTGGCATAAAAACCGTATTCGTTATTTGCCAGCGTCTTCCAGAGGGTCGCTGGTTCTTCTTTGACCAGGCTGATGTGCGCGATCGATTTGATGCCTTTGAAACCATACTTCCAGGGCACCACCAGCCGGATCGGAGCGCCATTTTGTTTGGTCAGGGGCTCATCATACATCCCAGTTGCCATAAGCGTGAGCTCATGCATGGCTTCGTCCAGCCGCAGACCCTCCGAGTAGGGCCAGGGGTATCTGCGCAATGAGACCTGCCCCGGCATTTCATCGGGGCGTAGAACCGATTGGAACTGAACGTAGCGGGCTTCGTCCAATGGTTTGATATCCTTCAAAAGCTTCCGCAGTTGAAAACCCTGCCAGGGCAGAACCATCGACCAGCCTTCCACGCAGCGCATGCGGTAGATGTGTTCATCGATCGGATAGCGCTTCGTCAACTCGTCGAACGAGACCGTTTGTGGATTTTTGACCAGTCCGTCTATTTGGATTTCCCAGGGGTCGATTTTGAAATCCCCGGTCTTTTTGGTAACGCCGTTTTTTGATAAGGAAAATTCATAAAAGTTCACATAATTCAAGGCATCTTCTTTAGCGGTCAAAACGTCCCGACCGCCGCTGCGGACAGCAGGTGAACCTGAACCGCTCGGTTCGCAGGCTGCTAACAGAAGCGCAGCAGAGCTGAGCCCCATCGCCCGCAGAAAATCTCTCCGGTTGAGGTACAGCTCTTTGGGGGTGACCTGGTCTTTGGGTGTTGGTTGAATGGTCTTCATCAAGGTCTCTCTCGGCTTATCGCCGTATTTTTTGATAGGTAACCTGGATAACTGGTTTTTTCTTGCCCAACAAAGCCAGAGGCAGGAAAATCAGACCCAAACATCCGGTTTTGATCAGCGACCAGCCCCTGTCTACGGTTTGAACTGCTATGACCCGATAGCCGCGTGATTCTTTCCTGGCGATTGCGCGGTTGGCGGCTGCCTGACTGTAATAATATTCAATCCTGGTTTTTTGCATCTTTACCTCTGCTTAAATCATACCTGTTTTTGGTGGATATTCTAAATTCTATAGAGGGATGACACTTGTGAACATATCCCTTTTTAAGGGGAGAGAGAGAATTGAATATGACCCTGCTGGGAGTGCTTTGTTTCCCAGCTTGCCGGGACGAAGAGTAGAGAACCTAACCAGAGGATTAAATAAAAAATGACCCTGCTGGGAGTGCGCAGCCTGCTGGCTTGCCAGTGCCGAACAGAGAACCAATCAGTTAAATAAATAATGACCCTGCTGGGAGTGCGCAGCCTGCTGGCTTGCCAGTGCCGAACCGAGAACCAATCAGTTAAATGAATAATGACCCTGCTGGGAGTGCGCAGCCTGCTGGCTTGCCAGTGCCGAACCGAGAACCTAACCAGAGGGTTAAATAAGAAAATGACCCTGCTCGGAGTGCGAAGCCTGCTGGCTTGCCAGCGCCGAACCGAGAACCTAACCAGAGGGTTAAATAAGAAAATGACCCTGCTGGGAGTGCGCAGCCTGCTGGCTTGCCAGTGCCGAACCGAGAACCTAACCAGAGGGTTAAATAAGAAAATGACCCTGCTCGGACTCGAACCGAGAACCTAACGCTTAAGAGGCGCTTGCTCTGCCAATTGAGCTACAGGGCCGTTTTGTGGCTGAAATTATAGCACAGCCAGGCAGAAAAAAAGATCTTTGGCTTCCCAAAGATCATCTTTTCAGCTCCCCGGAGAGGACTCGAACCTCTAACCTAGCGGTTAACAGCCGCCCGCTCTGCCGATTGAGCTACCAGGGAAGGCAAGTAGTTATTATAGGCAAAACACCAG
>Ga0172382_10007691_pt1 | contig 15236 bp, 12 predicted proteins | sample Leawel138RmetaG_FD_122245 | JGI IMG/M metagenome (GOLD analysis project Ga0172382, IMG submission 122245) | Leachate microbial communities from a municipal landfill in Southern Ontario, Canada - Leachate well 138R metaG | ecosystem: Engineered > Solid waste > Landfill > Unclassified | place...
CGCGCACCAGGTAGTGCATGGGCAAGCGCCGGGCGAAAGCATAGACATGGTGATCAAGCAGTGGCACCCGGGTCTCCAGGCTGGCCGCCATGGCTGCGCGGTCCACTTTCACCAGGATGTCGTCAGGCAGGTAGGTCTGGACATCCAGCAGCGTCATGGCGGGGAAGATATCATCCAGCGAGGGCTCGTCGAACACGCTGTGCGGCAGCTCTGCATTGATCACCGCTTCAGCGGGGTTCTTCCAGTAACTGACAAACTCGCGGTAGAAACGGCCCGCATGAGGGGCGGCCAATACCTGAGCCAGCTTCTCCAGGCTGCTCGCCGGGCCCGCCGGCAAGGTCGCGGCCACGCCCCGAAACATGGCTGCCGCCGGTCCGCGCAACATGGCGGGCACCTTCTGGCGGCGCTGCCACCAGGCGGCCGCCCGGAAATACCGCGCGTAGCCGCCGAAGAGCTCATCGCCGCCATCACCGGACAACGCGACCGTCACATGCTGGCGCGCCATCCGTGTCACCAGCATGGTGGGAATCTGCGACGAGTCGGCAAACGGCTCGTCATAGACCCGTGCCAGCGCAGGGACCAGGTCCAGCGCATCACGATCACTGACGTAGTGCTCGACATGATCGGTACGCAGGTGGGCCGCCACGGCCGCCGCATACTGAGCCTCGTTGTAACGCGGGTCGTCGAAACCAATGGAAAAGGTGCGCACAGGCTGGGCGCTATCGCGCTGCAACAGCGCAACAATGGTCGAAGAATCGATGCCGCCCGACAGAAAGGCGCCCAGTGGCACGTCGGCAAGGGTTTGACGCCGGACAGCCGCGCCAATGACCTGTTCCAGGGCATCCACCGCAGCATCGTCGCTATCGAAGGAGAGGGGCTGGACCAGGGCATCCCGCGCCAGCAGCGCGGCCGACCAATACGAGCGCTGCGCCGGCAGCTCACCGCTGCGGCACTGGCGCAGATTGAGCTGCATCCAGCAGCCCGGCGATATCTTGCTGATTTGCCGGTAGATGGACCAGGGAGCGGGAATATAGTTGTGCCGCAGCAGCATGGAAAGCGCACGCCGGTCGGGACGCGGATCCAGCTCCGGCAGGCCGGCCAGCGCCTTGAGTTCGGATGCGAACACGAAGCTGTTGCCGACGAAGCCGGCGTACATCGGCTTCTCGCCCATGCGGTCGCGCATCAGCGAAAGTGTCATCTCCGCCCTGTCCCAGAGCGCCATGGCAAACATGCCGGTGGCTGCTTGCAGCGTCTTTTCCACGCCCCATGCCACGAAGCACGCCAGCAGCGTCTCGGTATCAGAGCGCCCGCGCCAGGCCGGCGCACGATTCTCGCGAGCCAGCGCCTCACGCAGGGCCAAGTGGTTATAAATCTCGCCATTGAGCACCAGTGTGTAGCGACCGCAGGCGGAATGCAGGGGTTGCATGCCCGCCGGGCTGGTGTCAAGGACGGCCAATCGGACATGGCCCATTACCAGGCCCGCGGCTTCGTCTTCCCAATAACCTTCACTATCCGGCCCGCGGTGGCGCATACATGCGCAAGCCGCTGTAACCAGCTGATGCTTGTCGCGCTGCGGCCCCCATATCCCCATGATTCCGCACATGCCGATTGCCTCCGCCCAGCTTCCGTGCCGGGATCAACGAAATCCGAAAAGATGATTCCACAATGCCATGACACGTGCGGTGCAGAAGCGGTCTCGCACATCGATGGCCCGGCGCGCCAGCATGGCGCGCCATTCCGGTCGGGCCATGAGGTCAGCCAGATGCGCGGCCAGCGCTTCATCGTCCTCCACCGGAGTCACCAAGACCCCGTCTATGCCTGGACGGACGATTTCACGCGGACCGGTATCACAATCGAAAGCCACAACCGGCAGGCCGCTGGCCATGGCTTCTATCAGTGTATTGGAGAGCCCCTCGACACGCGAACTCAATACATACAGATCGGAATCCGCGTACCAATCGGACAGGTTGCCCACCCGGCCGGGCATGGATACACGGTCCGGGAGACCACTGTCATCGATCTGCCGCTGCAAAGCCTCGCGCTCATCGCCTTCCCCCAGGATGACAAGATCCCAGTCGGGGAAATAGCCCGCCAATTGCGCGAAAGCGCGCAGCAGCACGTCGAAGCCCTTGTGCGGATGCAGCCGGCCCACCGCGAGCAGACGCCGTCTTCCCTCGCGCGCCGGAGGCGCCAGCACCGGCTCGGCCATTTCCATCGGCCAGCGCACCGAGTTCGGAATCACCGTCACTTGCGAACCCGGCACGTTGTGCTCCAGCCAGGCGGCGGTGCCCGAGGTCAGCGCCACCACGGCGTAAGCCCGCGGATAGGTCCAGCGGCGCAGCCGCTCCCACAAGGGCGCCAGCGCCTGCGACGGCGGATGGGTATGTTCGGTAGCGATCACGCGGCACGGAAGACCTCGCGCCGCCACCACCGCCAGCACCGATGCAGTCGTCATCATGCCCAGCACGACATGCGGACGCAGCTTGCGAATCAGCCGCCGCAACGCCCATATCCGACGCGCGTTGGCCACTACCCCGCCCAGCGCGCCCCCGCTGTCGCCGGCCAGGCCAAGCGCCCTGCGGTCGACCCCTTCCGGCACAGGATAAGCGTCGGTCTCCGGACTGCTCTGGGTCACCAGGGTCACACGGCAACCCCGGCTCAGCCAGTAGTCGCACATGTCGATGGCCACCCGTTCCGCACCCCCACCGCCCAGCGAATGGATCACGATCATCAAATGAGGTTGTTCAAGCGGATAATTCAACTCTGTCCCTGCGAAACAATCATGCGGCGGCGCCGTCCTGAGCCGGGGGCCGGCGCAAGGCCACCGCCACATAGCATAAATAAGAAAGGGCATACATCAGGCTCGTGGCGAGCATGATGCCGCTCACTCCCATGATTGGAGCCAGCACTGCATTCATCACCGCTTTCAGCAGGAAGTTGGCGATGGCAATGGCGGCCATGATGCGATAGCGGTTCTGGCTGGCGAGCAACTGCACCAGAATGAGCACCCCGAAATAGAAAGGCATCTGCAACAGGCCCCAGCGCATCACTTCGGCCACACGCTGCGTGTCTTCGGCAGTGAAGGCGCCGCGCTCGAACAACAGAGCCACCATCCAGGGCGATAGCCACCAGCCCGCCACCGTCACCACACCCCCGGCCCCCCCCATGAGCACGGACCACTTCAACGCCAGCCTGCGGGCACGCTCAGCATCACCCCGGCGCTGCACGTCGGCGAGTACCGGCAACGCAGCACGCCCCACCGACGCAGCGCCCAGCCCCAGCAGCAGCGACAGAAGGCGCGCCGCATAGCCGAGCGTGGCGTTGGCATTGGCACCCAGATTGGCGGCAGTGTACTGATCGATGGGGCCCACGAAGCTCATGGCGACCTGCCCGATCAGCATCACGCCAGCCGCTTTCACAAGATCGGGCCAATGATGGGTGCTGAAGCTCAGCCGGGGCCGTCCGATCATGCCGTCGGCGCGGCCGGCCAGCCACAGCAGCCAGGCCGACTGAATGGCGTAACCGATCAGCGTGCCCCACAGCAGTGGGCCGACATCCGTTGCCGTGGTGGCCAGCAGCACCCACACCAGGATCACCATGGCCGGCACGCTGTCCAGCAGCGTATTGATGTGGCGCTCACGGGCCCGCAACCGGGCGGCGCTGATGCCCGTCATCAGCGTCAGCAGCGCCGCTGGCGCGAAGGCCAGTGTCAATTGCATGCTCATGCGGCGCGTCTCGGCGTCCAGACCGGCCCCCGCCCACTCCAGCACCCAGGGCCAGGCCACGTAGATGCCGACAGCCAGCAGGACCCCCAGCAGGATGATCCAGCCCTGAAGCTCGCCCAGGAAGCGCCGCCGCTGCGCGTCATCCTCATCACGAGACCGGACCAGCACCGGAATCAGCACCACCGACAACGCGCCCACGATGGTGACGGGGAGCCAGTTCGCCATCGTCATGGTGAACTGATAAGCATCCACCACATCGCTGACACCGTAGCGATAGGCCACGGCCATTTCCTTGAGCGCGCCGGCCGCCTTGCCCAACAACAGGAACAGGGCGACGCGGAACGCTCCGGCGGCAATGCGGCGATGATCCGAGTGCAGACCCGCCAGCCGGGATTTAAAACGTTTCAAATGCCCGATCCGGATCAACGAAGGAACTGCACATACCAGGGCATGGCCGCCTTCAGGCCTGCCTGGATGTCAAATTGCGGTACGAAACCCAGCAGCGATCGGGCTTTGCCGATATCCGCCTGCGAATGGCGCACGTCGCCGGCACGGAATTCCCCGTAGCGCGGCGGACGCCCGTACTCGATGCCCTGATCGCGCAGGAAGCCGGCCAGATAACGGAAAAGCTCGTTCAGGCTGGTGCGGCCCCCGTAAGCAACGTTGTAGACCTGATTCAGGCCGTCGGGACCGGCCAACGCCGCCAGCACATTGGCCTGGACCACGTTCTCGATATAGCAGAAGTCGCGGCTGGTTTCCCCGTCGCCGTTGATGACGACATCCTTGTCCCGGATCATGGCAGCGATCCAGCGAGGGATGACTGCCGCATAGGCGCCATCGGGATCCTGGCGTCGGCCGAAGACGTTGAAATACCGCAAACCGACGCTCGGCACGCCATAGGCCCGCGTGAAGACGTCAGCATACAGTTCATCGACGTATTTGGTGACGGCATAGGGGGACAACGGCTTGCCAATGCAGTCTTCCACTTTGGGCAGGCCGGGATGGTCGCCGTAAGTGGAGCTGGACGCCGCATAGACGAAGGAACGCACGCCGGCATCGCGCGCGGCGACGAGCATCTTCAGGAACCCGCCGATGTTGACCTCGTTGGTCGTGACCGGATCCTCCAGGGAGCGTGGAACCGAACCCAGGGCGGCCTGATGCAGCACGTGATCGACTCCTTGCGCCGCAGCCCGGCAGGTATCCATGTCGCAGATATCCCCTTCGATGAAGCGGAACCGCGCCCATGCGGCAGCGCCCACATTCGTTTTCACCTCATCGAGGTTATGACGATACCCCGTCGCAAAATTGTCGAGGCCGACGACGTCCTGACCCGCCGCCAGCAGCGCTTCCAGCAAGTTGGAGCCAATAAAGCCGGCGCAGCCGGTGACGAGCCAACGCCGCGGTTGAACTTGCAGATCCCGCAGCGCGTGGTCAAACCTTTCAAGCATAAGAAGACCTTGTCCGGGTTACAGGCGCAGATCGGCCTCATCGGCCGTCAGCACGTACTTCAAGTCATAAAGAATGTGCTCGGGCTTGCCCAGCGCACGAATGGCTTCTGCCCCCATGCTCTTGAACTGCTGGTGCGCCACGGCCAGCACCACCCCGTCATAGGCTCCTGCCTGCGGCTCCGCCACCGGCTGGATACCGTATTCCTGCAGGGCTTCGTCCGGCTCCACCCAAGGGTCGTAGACGTCAACCTCGATGTTGTATTCGGCCAGCTCGCGCACAATGTCGACAACGCGGGTATTGCGCAGGTCGGGACAGTTTTCCTTGAATGCCAGGCCCATGACGAGCACCTTGGAACCCTGTACCTGGATTCTGCGCTTGGTCATGGCCTTGATCAATTGCGACACCACGTAGCTGCCCATCCCATCATTCAGGCGCCGCCCCGCCAATATGATTTCGGGATGGTAGCCGATGCTTTGCGCCTTGTGAGTCAGATAATAGGGATCCACGCCAATGCAGTGGCCGCCGACCAGACCGGGGCGGAACGGCAGGAAATTCCATTTCGTTCCCGCGGCTTCGAGCACCGCCTGGGTGTCGATATCCAATTTGTTGAAAATGAGGGCCAGCTCGTTGATGAGCGCGATATTGACGTCCCGCTGCGTGTTCTCGATCACCTTGGCTGCTTCGGCCACCTTGATGGACGGAGCCTTGTGAGTGCCGGCAACGATGATTTCTGCATACATCCGGTCGATGAGATCGGCCACTTCCGGCGTGGAACCCGCCGTCACCTTGCGTATGTTGGCCACGCGGTGCTCTTTGTCGCCCGGATTGATGCGCTCGGGGCTGTAGCCGGCGTAGAAGTCTTCGTTGTAGCGCAGCCCCGACACGCTTTCCAGCACCGGCACGCAGACTTCCTCGGTGGCGCCCGGGTAGACGGTGGATTCGTAGATCACGATGTCACCGCGCTTGAGCACGCGCCCGATCGTCTCGCTGGCGCGTATCAAGGGGGTGAGATCAGGCTGCTTGTACTCGTCGATGGGCGTGGGCACCGTGACGATGTATACGTTCGCCTCCGCCAGCGCCTCGGCCTCGGCGGAAAAACGCAGGTGCGCGGCGGCTTCCAGCTCGTCGGTTTCAACCTCGAGGGTGTGATCCCTGCCCTCTTTCAGTTCGTCAATACGGCGAGTATTGATGTCGAAACCCAGCACGGGGCGCCGCTTGCCGAATTCCACTGCCAGCGGGAGGCCTACATAGCCCAGGCCTACCACCGCAAGTTTTACGTCTTCGATTCGCAACATTTTTCTCCCTTCCAAGCGCAATCTTCATGAATTCCGTCCGGGCTGTGTCGCCCGGCCGCCCCGAACACTGATCAGCGAGGCTTCGAATTGCGGCGGTGATAATCCCGCCCCAGCGACGGCAGCAGCAGCCATGCGGGCCGCCGCCATGACACCAGCCGCGAATACAGCCAGATGTACACCCAACAGAACACTGCCAGGCTCGCGCAAAGCGCCCATGCGTTGTCCCACCATATCGTCGCCGGCACCAGACCGATCAGCGCCAGCACCCACAGATAAGGCGACGTCATGGCATTGCAAAGCGCCGGCACCGCATGACGCCGATCACGACTGAACGTCACCCTGACCAGACGCCTGAACACGAGCTGATGCAAGTGCAGGGCATCGGGCTGATCAACGGGAACGCCACGCTTGAAACGCCGCCGCCAGATCGAAAACATGGTCTCGAATACCGGATAGAACAGGACTGCCAGCGCATAGAACGGGGACACGCTGGGATTGCGCACCACCAGCTGCACCGCCAGTTCCGCCAGCATGAAACCCAGAAAATAAGCGCCCCCATCGCCCAGGAACACCCGGCCGAAAGGGAAGTTCCACACCAGGAAGCCCAGCGTGGCCGAAGCCAGCGCCGCTGCGATGAGAAAAATGGGAATGTCCTGCACCTGCAAGGCCACCAGCGCCAATGACAGCGCCATGAGCGTGGCGATCATGCCTGCCAGCCCGTTCATGCCGTCGACGATGTTCAGTGCGTGCGTACAGCCACCCACCGCCACCATGGTGAAAAGCAGGGAAATGGGCCAGAAGGACAACAGCCAGTCGGCCCAGGCGATGCCGACGCGCGACACGCCCCCCAGCAGCCACCAGGCGATCGCCGCAGAAATGAAGGCCGCCATCAGCCGCTTGCCGGAGCCGACGTCTTTGGTGATGTCTTCAAGCAGGCCGGCCACGAAAACCGGCATGGCGGCAATGAACAGCACCGGCCACAGCCAGGTCAGCGTCATGTTGCTCGGGCCAAGCACCAGCAACCCGGCCAGACTGCCTGCCACCACGGCAAGCCCCCCGACGCGAGGTGCCGCGCGAGAATGCATGGCCTGCGGTTTTTTCAGATCGGAATCGCCCGTGAAAACCCCGTGCCAGCGTTCCGATGCCACGATGAGGCCTCCGACCATGAAGGCCACGATACATATATAGAGCCAGGTCAATGAACCCCAGAGTTGAGGCGAGATCACAAATTCCCCATCCAGATATACAGCCCACCATTATCCGTTGTATTTGTAACAAAACGGCGCTTACGCAAGAAACACATGCAACAAGAATATAGCGCGCCTTGAAGCGCAACGGAGACCGCCGTATGGAGGATTCGCCCGTGAAGAGCGCCAGCCGTCGGCCGGAGCTTCCGCGCCTCGACCGGTGGCCGAAGCGGGGAAGCTTGCGAGGTGGCGCATGATCAGCCTTCGGCAAGGGCGGAACGGACGACCGGCATGGGTATTGCCTGCTCCGGCGGATGCGCGCGCATCAGCTCCGCGAAGCTCGCCGCGGCGGGCGGCAGGCTGCTCCATTGACGCTGCACAAGAAAGACCGGGCGACGCATTGCATCCGAAGAAATCAGCAGACAGGCAATCCCCGGCTGTTTGAAATAGTTCAGCATGGCTTGCGGCACCACGCTGCAGCCCACGCCCTGGGCGACCAGTCCCGCAAGGGTGGCGGCATGCTCTACCTCGATACCGCATTCCTGAACGCCGGCTTCGCGCAACAGGGGCCTCAGGTGATGGGTGATACCCTTGGAAATGGTCCGTATGCTTTCTGTATGGACCAGGTGGATGATCGGTACTCCACACAAGTCCGCCAGCGCGAGCCCGCCGGAAATCTTGGGTGCGGTCCGTGTCGACGCGACCAGATAGAAATTTTCTTCTGCCAGCGTTTCGGTCGTGCACTCCCCTTCGTTACCCGGTTGTGCCGTCACGGCAATGTCGACTTTCGACTCGCGCAGAAGCTGCAGGCAACGTTCCGAATAAGTGTCGTACAGATCCAGCGTGATCTCAGGGTGAGCCTTCCGGTACTGCTCGATCAGAGGCGGCAGCCACGAAGCCGCCAGGGAAGGCACGACGGCCAATGCCAGCCGGCCGAATCTCTTGTTGGAATAATCCTGCATCTCGGCGATGGATCGCCGGATGTGATGGAGAATGTCCCGCGCCTTGACGGCAAAAAGCTCGCCTTCTGCCGTCAGCCGGACGGAGCGGGTATCCCTGTCGAACAGCTTCATGCCGACTTGCGCTTCAAGCCGGGCAATGATTTGACTGAACGCCGATTGCGTTACATTGCAACGCCTGGCCGCCGCCGTGAATTGCCGGCACTCTTCGAGGGCGCAGAAGGCTTCCAGGCTTTTGACCGAAATATTTATCATTTTTTTTACTTAATCAACATTTATATTTAATTTTACTACTGTAACAAGCATGCGTACACTCATCTGGACACCGGAACATACCGGTGCGAACAGCCAGGAACGGGGCTCACGGCCCTGTCTCCTGATTTGATCCATGCACCGCTCATCAGCGGCAAAACAGTATTGGCGGAGACAACAATGGCTTTCAAGACACTGATCACAGTCGCCCTGTCGGCGGCTGCGGCACTCACCGGGAGCGCCATGGCGCAGGCGGCGTACCCCGAACCCGGCAAACCCATTTCCATCGTTGTGCCTTTCGGCCCCGGCAGCGGCACCGACGTGATCACGCGCATCATCGCCGAAGGAATGGCCAAAGACCTCGGCACGACTATCGTCGTTCTGAACAAGGCGGGCGCCAGCGGGCAGATCGGCACTGAATTCGTGGCCAGGTCCGACGCCGATGGCTATACGCTGCTGGTCGCCACGAACTCGACCCACTCCGGCAACCCCTATCTGTTCAAGTCATTGCGCTACGATCCCGTGAAGGATTTCGCGCCCATCGGCCGGATGACGATCAATCCGCTCGCCTTTCTCGTGAGGGGCGACTCCCAATTCAGTACATCCGCCGATCTGGTGAACTACGCCAAGGCGAATCCGGGCAAGCTGACATACGGCTACGGCAATACGGGCGGCCAGGTATCCGCCGGGATGCTGGTGCACATGGCAGGCATCGAAGCCGCCGCCGTTCCCTACAAGACGACGCCACAGTTGTTCACCGACATCGTCAATGGCCAGGTGGATTTCGGTTTCGTCGATTTCGCCGCCTCTCGCCCTTTCCTCGACGGCGGGCGGCTCAAGGCTCTGGGCACCACATCCGACGAACCGCTCGCCGTCTTTCCTGACGTGCCGCCAGTGAGCGCAACCCCCGGGCTGGAAGATTTCGGCCTTTATGCGTGGCTGGGCCTGATGGCGCCGGCGGGAACCCCGGACGAGGCAGTGGAACGCCTGAGCGCAGCGCTGCGCACGACACTCGACGATCCGGAAACCCGCAAGAAGCTGGAAGAAGGGACGAGTTCCATCGTCAATCCGACCTCGATTGAAGAGTTCAAGACTTTCCTCACCGAACAGTCAGAGCTCTGGAAGCGCAGCATTCAGAACGCCGGCATGCAACCGCAGTGACTCTCATCGACAAAAGGAAAGCAGTATCGGCCATGAGCACTTCTCCCTTACGCAATATCCGTGTTCTCGACTTCTCCAAGGTTCTCGCAGGCCCTCTGTGCACGCAGTATCTGGCAGACATGGGGGCCGATGTCATCAAGGTCGAAGCCCTGGGCACGGGAGACGACAGTCGCCGCTGGCCCCCCTTTCCGAATGAGGAAGAAGGCCGGCAGCTCGGGACGCCCTTTCTCGCGGCCAATCGCGGCAAGCGCAGTGTCGCGATCGATCTGAAGACCGAGGAAGGCCGGCGGATCTGTCACGAGCTCGCGGCCCGCGCCGACGTCACGATCGAAAGCTTCGGACCGGGCGTCGCTTCCCGTCTGGGCATCGATTACGAGACACTCAAGAGCCTCAATCCCGGGCTGGTCTATTGCAGCATTTCCGGCTTCGGTTCCGGCGGCCCCATGTCCGACGGCAAAGGATACGACGTCATTCTGCAGGCGTTCACGGGAATGCTCTCGATCACGGGAGAGCCGGGCGGCCCTCCCGTGCGCAGCCCATTTTCCCCCGTGGATCAGGCGACCGGCCTGCATGCATTGAGCGGCATCCTTGCAGCGCTTTTCGAGCGCCATGAAACTGGGCAGGGGCAAAAGATAGAAGTATCGCTGTTCGATACGGCAACGGCTTTCCTGGGGTATTTCCTGCAAGGGTTCTGGGTGCGTGGCACCGAGCCCGAAAAGCCCGGCAGCGGGCATGAATCGCTCTGCCCGTACGAAATCTTCGAAACCCGAGACAAACCGCTGATTCTCGGCGTTGCCAATGACAGCCTGTGGCGCAAGTTCTGCGACCTTGCAGGGCTCCAGGATCACATGGACGACCCTCGCTTCAGTACCAATGCGGCACGCGTCGCCAACCGCGCTGAGACCGTCGCTCTCGTACGGGGGGCCATGCGCCGCCACTCATGCGCCGAATGGATTTCCCGCCTTGATGCCGCAGGCATCCCCTGCTCGCCATTGCATGGCCTTGGCGACCTTTCGGCTCACCCGCACACGGCCGCCGTCGAAATGATCCGGGAATACGACCACCCCATCCTGGGGCCCACGAAAACGGTTTCGCAGCCGGTGCGCTTTGATGGCAGCCGGACACCGGTCAAACGGCCAGCCCCCATGCTGGGTGAACACACGGAGGAAGTGCTGGCCGAACTCGGGCTGGACAAGAAAGAGATCGAAGAACTGACGAACCGGAAGGTGGTTTCCCGGTGGATCGCAACCGCTTCCACTTGAGCACTCCACGACAAAAGCTTATTAGTGAGCGATAAAGATGAACTTCAAGCCGACCGAGGACCATGCCTCCATACGTAGTGCAGTCGAAGCGATCTGTCATGATTTCGACGAGCATTACTGGCTTCAGAAAGACAATGATCATGAATTTCCCCACGATTTCCATCAGACCATGGCCAAGGCTGGCTGGCTGGGGATTGCCATGCCGACTGAATACGGCGGCAGCGGCCAGGGCATTCTGGAAGCGGCCATACTGATGGAATCGGTCGCCGGCTCGGGAGCCGGCATGTCCGGAGCCTCGGCACTGCACATGAACATCTTCGGTTTGCATCCCGTCGTGGTGTTCGGCACGGATGAACAAAAAAAGCGCTGGCTGCCGCCCCTGATCCATGGCGACGAGAAAGCCTGCTTTGGCGTCACCGAACCCAACACCGGCCTCAACACCCTGGCGCTCAAGACCATGGCAGTACGCAAAGGGAATGATTACCTGGTTTCGGGGCAGAAGGTCTGGATTTCCACGGCGCAGGTTGCCGATCGCATCCTGCTGCTCGCGCGGACGACGCCCCTGGAAGAAGTGAAGTCAAAAACCGACGGGCTGACGCTTTTCTACACCAGGCTGGACCGCAGCCACATCGAAGTTCATGAGATTCAGAAACTGGGCCGGGCCGCAGTAGATTCAAACCAGTTGTTCATCGATGAACTGCTCATCCCGGAACAGGACCGCATCGGCGAAGAAGGCAAAGGCTTCCAATACCTGCTCCATGGCCTCAACCCGGAGCGCATTCTGGTGGCTGCCGAAGCGGTGGGCCTGGGCCGCGCGGCCTTGCGCTACGCCACGCGCTATGCCCAGGACCGTCATGTGTTCAATCGCCCCATCGGCATGAATCAAGGCGTGCAGCACCCTCTTGCCGAACGATGGATCGAACTGGAAGCCGCCGAACTCCTGTATCAGAAAGCGGCATGGCTGTATGACAGCGGGCAGCCCTGCGCGGCCCATGCCAATGCTGCCAAGTTCTTTGCCGCCGAAAGTGGTTTCAAAGCCTGCGAAACCGCTGTGCTCACGCATGGCGGAATGGGCTATGCGAAGGAATACCACGTGGAGCGCCTGTTTCGTGAAGCCATGCTGCCCCGCATCGCGCCGGTCTCGCAGAACTTGATCCTGTGCTTCATCGCCGAGAAGGTGCTCGGCCAGCCGAAATCCTATTGAAGAAGAATCCACCGCAATACAAGGCGCCTGTCGCGCCGCATCGACCTCGCCTCGCTTGGCCTCACCATATGGCGCAGCTTGCGCCGGGGCATGGTCGATTTCCGATCAATCACACTCATTCAGAAAGGGAATAGACATGCCAGGCTTGTATTTCGACGAATTCACGGTGGGCCAGGTCATCACTCATGGCGTGCGCCGGACCGTCACCGAGATGGACAACGTGCTTTTCTCTGCTCTGACGCACAATCCCGCGGCATTGCATATCGACGAACATTACTGCCGGGAACACTCCGAGTTCGGCCAGCGGATCGTGAACAGCGCCTTCACGCTGGGACTCATCGTGGGCGTCAGTGTGGAAGACACAACGCTCGGCACCACCGTCGGCAACCTCGGCTTTGAAGAGGTGCGATTCCCTGCTCCCGTCTTCCACGGTGATACGCTCCGCTCCGAAACCGAGGTCATCAGTCTGCGTGAGAGCCGTTCGCGGCCACAGAATGGCATCGTCGTTTTCGAGCATCGCGGCTACAACCAGGACAATGTCCTCATTGCCACGATACGACGCAGCGCCCTGATGAAGAAAAAGCCATGAAACTCCAGCCAGCCCGGCCCATTCGGTTCGTCCCCGGCATTTGAAGGGCAACCAGGGCCTGTTCAGCCGAAAGGCCTGGCGCCGGGCAAACCATCTGGAGCAAGGCATGCGGATTCCGGCTGCTGGTGAAGCCTATCGGAACGTATCAAAAAGCCGAAAAGCGGCGCCCTGCCGGGCGCATTAAAAAAAAAGCCCGAGATCGTGAGATCTCGGGCAAAATCCACCAAAGGAGGAGGGTGGAGGAGACAACCTTGGCATGTCGGGCTACCAGAGCAATTCTGCTCGAGACCGGGTGATTCAAATTTCTTAAATCACGTTTCGACATCCGATAACTGAAGTTTATCGCTATTTTTTGTGCAATGCAAGGTGTTTTTGCTGCAGCGCCACATTTTTGTGGTTTCCAGATGTTTCTGGCTGCTGTCCTTTGCACAAAACACTACAACTCAACTAGCGTTAACCCTTAGTTAGATGCATATTAACACGACCCTAGGGAAAACGCTAGTGCTTCTGATCAAAGCCGGTAAGCGGTCGTCGTCATCACCTTGGACATGAAGCGCATGGCCAGCTTCACAGGACCCGGCAAAGGCATGGCCCCATGGTCTTCCGCCGTGTTGCGATGGACGATCTCGTCGTCGCGCATCTGCTCCACAATGCGACGGGAGCGGACATCCTGCGGTGGCAGCCGCTCCAGATGATCGTCCAGGTGCTGCTCTACCTGCCTTTCGGTTTCGGCCATGAAACCCAGGTTCCGCGGAATACCGGCTCGGCTGGCGATGACGCCCAACGAAAACGACCCCGCATACCAAAGCGGATTCAACAGACTGGGCCGGCTATTCAGTTCGTCCAGCCGTTCCCGGCACCACACCAGATGATCAACTTCTTCGGCCGCCGCCCGATGCAGAACATCGCGGATTGCTGCATCGCGGCAAAACATCGCCTGGCCGCGGTAGAGAGCCTGGGCGCAGACTTCACCCACGTGATTCACTCGCATGAGGCCGGCAGCATGCTGCTGTTCGGCCGACGATAAAGCCTCTTGCCCTTCCGCAGCGGCCAGGGGCCTGGGTCCGGCAGGATTGGGACGGCCCGCCTGGGCGGAACCGTCGAGTACCTGCAGCGCCCTGCCAACCTCTGCGAGAACGTCTTCTAAAGGGTTGCTGCGGCGGATAAAGCCTGAGCCGCCAATCCTGCTGTTCTGCTCAACCATGAGTTCACCTTGAAGCAATACTTACCACACGCCTGGGCACCAGCCTCGCCGTCCGGCGAGGTCAAGCAAGGCCATATCGATGTGGCGCCAAGGGCGCCCCTGCATCGTGGCGAAGAAGCTCCCGCCGACCGGCCGGAACTCTTCGCTTGGATACCCTATTTTCCCACAGACGGCCATGCCGGGGTTTGGGCAACGGCCATGCCCATGACCGCGGGCCGTTCTGCCGACTCGCGGCACTACGTATTATGATTGAACATTGAACCCACCCTTTTCAGGAATGAAGACATGGAATGCACCATCGACTGGGGCGGCCCCGAAGGCATGCTTTTCGTGGCTCGCACGGGCAGCGGCCACGTCACCGCCATGGACGGCGCTCCCGAAGGCGGCGGCAGCAACCTTGCGCCCCGCCCCATGGAGTTGATGCTGGCCGGCGCGGGTGGCTGCGCCGCTTATGACGTCGTGCTGATCCTCAAGCGAGGCCGGCATGAGATCACGGGCTGCCAGGTCGAGCTCGATGCAGAGCGTGCCGAAACCGACCCCAAAGTCTTCACACGCATCCACTTCGCCTTCACGGTCACAGGCAAAAACCTGCCGCAGGCAGCCGTGGAACGGGCCGTCAAGCTTTCCCACGAAAAATACTGCTCTGCGTCGGCCATGCTGGGCCTGACGGCGGAAATCACGCACTCGATCCACGTGGTCGAAACCTGAACATCGGACGAACGAACAGCTCCATGCAACAGTATGAAGAACTGATGCAGCGTGTCTACGAACACGGCGACTGCAAGAATGACCGCACCGGCACCGGCACACGTTCGGTGTTCGGCCACCAGATGCGGTTCGACCTCGCACAAGGGTTTCCGCTGGTCACCACCAAGAAACTCCATTTGCGCTCCATCATCGTGGAGCTGCTCTGGTTCCTGCGAGGCGACTCCAACGTGCGCTGGCTCCA